>Ga0208112_100083_pt1 | contig 176485 bp, 146 predicted proteins | sample HotLakConsoUCCLE_FD_184736 | JGI IMG/M metagenome (GOLD analysis project Ga0208112, IMG submission 184736) | Hypersaline microbial mat communities from Hot Lake, Washington, USA - Hot Lake Consortium UCC-LE (SPAdes) (version 2) ...
TCTCACTCAATCAAATCAAAGGCAAACTTAAGGAAACATCCGAGGCCTGGATCGGGGCAACCCTCTTTGTGTTGAACTTATCTGCCTACGCTGCCAAGATGGGCACGACTTTTTGAGGAAGCCCTAATTATCGGTTCCACTTCCCGTGTTGCCGGTCCACTTAATGGTTGATTTATAGAAATGTTCAGTGGACATTTTATAATGGATTTATGTTTTAGTTAAGCGAACTAAATATTTGGTTTTTGTATGAAGTGTTTAGAATATAATATAAACATTCATATAAATTGCTTGCGGCTTGCAATAATTAAGTTTCTGAGTTTAAAGCCCAATATTTTGAATTCCTTTAGTTTTGATGAAGATTTTTTAAACAGGGCTTTCTGGTTGATACAGAAAATAGCAACAAAGTAGAACAGGTGTCAGGTACGACCCTAATCCTTCCCAACTGTTCGGATAACCATAGCTTCCATTCCCGATTTTATTTCTTCACAGGTAGATTCAGGATTCTGTTCATCAATATACATGGCATGAATAAAAAGCGTTTTTCGATCTTCTGAAACGTCTAAACTGAGTGTACCGGGTGTTAGGGAAATCATGTTGGCAAGCAGGGTAATCTGAAAATCTGTTGTCACATCGAGAGGTACACTAATTACACCGGATTTCATCGTGAGCTTACCGGGTTTCAACACATCCTTAGCTACACGAAGGCTTGAAACTACCAATTCTTTCAGAAAATAGAGTATCAACCCAATAACCAGCCAGAATTTTTTTGAGTATCCATCTGGATCGATAACCGGGCTGGCGATCCAAATAACCACATAACCCAGAAAAAAACCAATTCCGAATGAAGCGGCTGTTAATTCACCGGTGACGGCTGTCCATACAAACGCGAGCAGGATATTGATTAGAAGTAAATTCATGGTCTTAAAACGGCTTCAATGTATTCAGTCCGGCTGAGTAATTGTTCAGCCGCTCTGAGTGAAAATTCATAAAAAGGCTGAGGATTCAGGCCAATATTCATCGTTAATATGGCGAGGAGCACAATAGGAGCTACAAGATAAAATAAATGCAAGCCCGAAATCCGTTTACGGTAATCGGATGTATTTGCGGAATGTCCATCAGGAAGCGGAGCCCAAAACGCATTCGCCCAAATTTTAGTCATGGAAAATAAAGTGAGCATTCCCACTATTAATGCAACGGCCAGTATTACCCATGATTCAATTTCAATTGCTGCATACAAAAGTGTGAATTTTGCCCAAAAACCGGAGAGTGGCGGAAAGCCTGCGAGCGAAAATGCAGGTATAAGAAATAATATACCGAGCCAGGGATAATAGCGATATAATCCTCCCATTTTATACAAATCGTAGGAACCAATCAACCGGTTTGCAACACCTGCCACGAGAAACAGGTTCGTTTTCACGATAATGTGGTGAACGATATAAAAAACGGAGCCAACAAGGGCGAGAGGCGTGTAAAGGGCAAGTCCCATAATCATGTATCCAATCTGAGAAATGATATGAAAGGACAGGATTTTTCGAACTTCCATTTGTGCAGCAGCACCAAGTACACCGGTGACCATAGTGAGTCCTGCCACCCAGAGTAAAATGGTGTGGGTATATCCGACATCTCCCACAAAAATAAGGGTGAACATGCGAATCATCACATACACCCCGACCTTTGTAAGCAATCCGGCAAAAATAGCGGAGATAGCAACAGGAGGAGTGTGGTAGGAGGCCGGCAGCCAGAAAAACAGTGGGAAAACCGCCGCTTTAATACCAAACGAAATCATGAATAAAATAGAGACCGCTGTAACCAAGCCCGTGTTTTCAATTTCACCGACTTTTACTGCGAGGTCAGCCATATTCAATGTACCGGTCATTCCATATAAAATACCGATGGCTGCAAGAAACAAGGCTGATGAAAACAGGTTGATAATCACATATTTGACTGCGCCCTCTAATTGCTCTTTTCCATTTCCGATGGAGAGCAATACAAAACTGGAAATGAGCATCACCTCAAACCATACGTACATATTGAAAAGGTCGCCCGTCAGGAAGGTTCCGTTTACACCCATTAACAGTATATGAAACAGCGGATAATACCCGAATGCTTCCCTGTCTTCATCAATATCACCCAACGAATATACACTTACCGACAAGCCCATCACAGCTGTAATCAGAACCATAACAGCACCAAGTAAATCGGCAACGAGTGTAATTCCGAAAGGAGCTGCCCAGTTCCCCATTTGGGCAACCAGGATGTTTCCTTGCCATACTTCTATAAACAGCCAAACAGCAGCTATGAGCTGAATAATTGTACCACCAACGCCAATGTAGCGTTGATATACATTTGAATTGTAGGCAACAAGTGCGATGGCACCGGTGAGCAACGGCAGGAGCACAGGAAGAACAACCAACGTGTTAACGCTCATTATTTCGCCTCCTCTTTTGCGCTGAGAGCTACTTTATCATAAGGAATCTCAGATTCCATCATCATATCTGACTCTAAATTTTGGGTTTCTTTATAGTACCTGTACACCAGAACCAACGCAAAGGCAAACAAACCAAACCCAATTACAATAGCGGTAAGGATAAGAGCCTGAGGCAATGGATTGGCAATGCCGGCGGCTGCAACCGTAGCATCAGCATCAATTAATGGCGGTGCTCCGCGTGTGAGACGCCCCAAGGTAAAAATGAGCAAATTAACGGCATTGCTTAAAATTAGAACCCCAATTACAATTTTGATAAGGCTTTTTTTAAGCAACAGATAAACACTTGCCGCAAAAAGGACTCCAACAACTATAGCTAATACTACTTCCATTAGTTTTCTTCTTCTTCAAGTGAAAAAATTACGCCCAATGTGAAACCAACCACAACGAGATACACACCAATATCAAAAATAAGGGGGGTTCCAAGGTGAAGTTTTGTTCCAAAAAACATCGGAAATGTCCACACACCTGTTAGAAAGGGGATGCCTGTGACCATAGCGATAATACCGCTTGAAGCCGCAAAGAGTAAACCCCAGCCTACTAAAACACGAGGTGAGAAATACAATACTTCTCTGGATTTTGCAGGGCCAAAAGATAAAGCAAACAAAGCAAAAGCTGCCGCGCCGATTAAACCACCGATAAAACCGCCACCCGGTTCATTATGTCCTCTGAAAAACAGAAAGACGGAAAAAATCAAAAGCATACCAAACAACAATCGACTTGCTGTTTTTAAAATCAGCGAATTCATTGTGCTTTCTCCTTTTTTGCTGATTGCATGAATAACTTAATTAAGGCGATTATACCAACACCTGCTACGGCCAAAACTGTAATTTCGCCCATCGTATCAAGTGCCCGGTAATCAACCAAAATTACATTCACAATGTTTTTACCATGTGCTATTTCATAACTGTTTTCGCCGAAATAATTACTTAGAGTCATATCTAAGTTAGTGCGTAATACCAGCAACATGAAAGTAGTTACCAATAACCCCGCACCTGCTGCAATGATGAAATCTCTTAACTTGGCACCCACAGATTCTTTAATTTTAGGTTTTGGAATTTTGACCAGTACCAGAGCGGCCAAAATTACCGTGAGTGTTTCCACCAGTACCTGTGTTATGGCCAAATCGGGAGCGCTGAACGTTACATAAATAAGTGCAATACAAAACCCAAGTAAACCGAGGGATGTTATGGCAGTTAGCGCAGTTCGTGCCATTACCGCAGCGAATGCGCTTACAACCATTGCAAGGGCAATAGTCAATTCGAAAAATGTGATGCCACTACCTATTTCCGGCATGCCAATGTCTGCTTTTAGAATCAGGGTAGCACCAGCACCAACAACCGTTACCACCAATATAGAAATCATGTAAATATGCAAGTACCCACTTTGGAAAACATTCGTTTGAAAATTCGCGAATCGTAACATCCCGCTTAACGAATAATCATAACCGCCTTCAGGTACACCTGCAAATAATTTACCATAAAGTTTCATTCCACCGGATTCACGGATTTTATCCCAAATAAAAAATACTCCTATACCCAAAGTTAAGGTAACCACACTCAGTATCAGAGGCAGGTTGATGCCATGCCATAGCGATAAATAAAAAGACATATCTTCGTTTCCAACAGCTGATGCTGCACTGCTAAAAAGAGATTTATCAACAATAAAAGGAAACAGACCAATTAATAAACCCATCGTTGCAAGTGAAGCAGGTCCGATCCACATGGACATGGGCGCTTCGTGAGCATGTTTTGGGGTTTCTTTTTCTTCTCCATAAAAAGGCCGGATTGCTACAATAGCGGATGATGCCACAACAGCAATATTTGCCAGAACAGCAATTGTTATCAGGATCATGGGTGCCGGAGCGAACGACAAAGCCGCTTCATATACCAATTCTTTCCCAATAAATCCAAGCATAGGTGGAATACCACCCATTGAAAGTGCGGCAATAGCAGCACAGGCTGCCGTAATAGGCATTAGCTTTTTCAATCCACCTAAAAACCGAACATCACGGGTGCCGGCTTCATGGTCAATGGAACCCGCCACCATGAACAAGGCTCCTTTGTAGAGGGAGTGTCCGACAATAAATACAATGGCCGCTTCTAAGGCGTACGGATGCCCCATACCAATGAGCATAGTGATAGTTCCAAGCGCCATCACAGTAGAATATGCCAGAATTTTTTTCAAATCGGTATAGACCAAAGCAAGCCAGGCGCCTATGACCATAGTGGCGGCACCAAAACCTGTAAGTGTGTACATCCAGACTTCGGTATCTCCGAGAACGGGATTCAGTCTAGCCAATAAATACACCCCAGCCTTTACCATTGTAGCTGAATGGAGGTAAGCACTCACCGGTGTGGGAGCTGCCATAGCTCCCGGCAACCAAAAATGAAACGGGAACTGCGCTGATTTGGTAAATGCTCCGGCCAGAATCAGAATTAAAATAGCAAGGTAATACGGTGATTCACTAATGACCACACCGGAAGAAATAATCTCACTGATGTTCATGGTTCCAGCTGCCATTCCAAGCATAATTGCACCGGCCAGCATGGCAAGTCCACCGGTTCCGGTAATCAAAAGTGCCTGAAGAGCAGCCTTTCTGGAATCCTCTTTTTCATTGTTAAACCCAATAAGCAAATAGGAGGTAAAACTAGTGAGTTCCCAGAAAACAAAAAGTGCGAGTAAATTATCGGCGAGGACAACCCCAAGCATGGAGCCCATAAACAAGAGCAAACTCAGGAAAAAACGCCCCAGGTATTCATGGCCTTTCAGATACCCACCGGCATAAATACAGATAAACGTACCAATTCCGGAAATAATTAAAGCAAACGCAAGGCTTAGGCCATCGAGGAAAAAGGTCATGTTGATGTCAAGACCGGGAAACCAGGGAGTTGCTTCAAAAATGGCGTTACCAGAGGTCACTTCGCCATAGAGAGAAAGGAAGTACAGAAAAATACCAGCCGGTAGAACAGCAATTACCCAGCCGGAGTAGTCTTTAGTAAACCGTACAATAAACGGTGATAAAAACGCTACAACAAAAACAATTAAAATGGCTTCTAACATACCCATACGTACAGCATATAAAGTTTAAAAATCATTTTGATGTATCCGATTTCTTTTTGTTGAGATAACCACGGAATTCATCTACAATCGTATTTTCCCACATTTTTATTCCTGATTCGTATGAAGCCCGCCCGATTAAGTGAGCGGCAACAGGAGCTGTGATAATCAGGAAAATAATAGTTGCAATGGATCTCGACACAACACCCAATTCAGGACTAAATACCGCAATAGCGAGTAAAATAAATCCGGTTCCAAGTGTTCCCGCTTTGGTGGATGCATGCATGCGCATCAGAACATCAGGAAGCCGGTAAACGCCGATAGCAGCAACGAGTGAGAAAAAACCGCCAGCCAATAACAAAACAGCTACTATTATTTCAACTAAACTCATATCAGGTGTCCTCATTGGTTTCGGTTGAATATTTCACATATCGCGCAAAGGCTGCTGTTGCGAGAAACGCAATCAGTGCAAGTACTGTCGCAACATCGAGCAAATGTGTGCTTTTTGTGTATATAACAAAAGTGCCAATAAACCCGATGGTTATGTAGGCTATCAAATCTAATGCAACTACCCGGTCGGGAAGGCTTGGTCCCAAAATCAACCTGATAATTGCAAAAACAAACGATATACTCAACGCACCAAAGGTTATCAGTAAGACAGTATCCAATAATTCTGAACCGTTTAGCAACACGATTTTTTTATTAATGATAAAGGTGAAAGTAGAATATTTTATACAGATGGAATGGACTACACTTGTCAAAATTGATGATTCTTTCAGTGCTAACCGTGCCCCATGCGTATTAATGGAGCGCTAAAATAATTCTTATTGGCACAAGTTCAAAATAGATTCGGTCTTCAACTGTCAGATAAAGAGGTCTCAGAATTAAAAATAATCTGATTAGTAATTGATGGTTTATTTCAGGTTTAATTTCGCTGAATCACAGCGCCTCAAAAAAGCGACCTGCTATTACTCAAACGTTGCTCTGTAACTACTTAATGTGTATATTTTTAGCGAGATAAAATATCTTATTCTAATTGTACAATTAATTATCACTCTATGAAAGGGTAATCACTATGGATATAATGAGCATTCTCACATTTTTGATAATTGGGGCAATTGCCGGATTAATTGCCGGAAACATCATGCGTGGTGGTGGGTTTGGACTTCTGTGGAATATCATCATTGGAATTATTGGAGCATTTGTTGGTGGTTTCGTATTCAGTTTGCTTGGAATTACGATGGTCAGTGGACTTATAGGCTCACTCGTTACCGCCACTATCGGAGCCATTATTCTGCTGTTTATTGTAGGTCTGATAAAAAGATAATTGCTTTAATCCGCTTTAAAACGCAGCCTCACAAGAAACACATACTCCCAAAGCTGGTATGTCAAGCTTTATGTGCCGAAGGGAAATGGATCGGTTAGGTGCAGTGTTTTCGGATGCCTTGGGGCCATAAACCGGATCATCAATTATTGGAAATCCATAAGCCTGCAAATGCAACCGTATTTGGTGGGTGCGGCCTGTTATCGGCGTGCATTCAATGATACTGTTTTCACCATTTCGTTTTAAAACCCGAAATAGTGTTCTAGCTGATTTTGCACCCGGTTCATTTCCACACCTGAACCGATATCCTTTATCCCGAATAATGGATTGATCGCATTCGAACACGTCCATTTCCGGCTCACCTGCAACTATTGCCGCATAGGTTTTTTGAACGCCGCCATTAGTGAACAACTCTTGTGCTTTTTGTGCAAATGGCACCGTTTTTCCAAGTAACACAATTCCCGATGTTACCGCATCCAGCCGATGAAGAATATGTAAATTCCCAAATCCTTTTTCTTCCAGAATAAAATGAAGGGAATTTTTATTGTAACGTCCACCAGGATGAATGGGCATGGGTGCCGGTTTGAAAACAGCCAGAAAATTTTCCGTTTCCTCCAAAATGCGGATTTCATCCGGAACGGAGGGTTCCACCACTCTTGCATTATGATGAGAAATCAACATATTGGGATGAAGGATGAAATTACCATCTGCCAACGCAGCATCAACTAAAATGCTGCCCGAGTTGATGCGCTCAGTCCATGCCTCAGGACTTCGGAATGGAAATCGAATTAACAAAAAATCGAGCAATGTCATCCCCTCTTCTTTTGGTTTCACCCTGAATAAGTACGTGAATGGGAAAGGCGGAACAATCCGAACCGGACGAGAGAATGAATTGTTATCGGAATGTATCACAAATAGGATAGATTTTTAAACTCATTTATGAAAGAACCTGAGTTCAATTTTTAAATAAGTTCAGATTCAATAAGTAAGTTATTTACTTTTATTGATAAGTTGTAACTAAACATAATATTTAATTTATAATCATTCTACTTGAAAAAGTGTGCATTGTTTAGCCGCAGAGTTTCACAGTGTTATTCACGGAGTTTCACAGAGTTTTTCAATCTATCCTCTGTGCAACACTGTGCCGTACACTGTGTAACTCTGTGGTTAAAAAAAGATAGCAACAAGCAGGATGGATAATTTTACTTTAGAATCCAACTCAGGTTAAGAATAAACTTGTTTGGTAATAGCCTCTACCACTATCTGAAAAATCAAGCAGGTTCTAATTCAGGTTTTAAGTTTCCGGAAAGTAGATTGCCAATCTGAGTTTTGGAAATGCCGAGCCTTAATAATGTTTTAATCATTAAATCCAATGAAGTGCTTGGCTCACCTGCTTCCATTTTTGCAACCCGTGATTGACTTGATCCGATGGCTCTGGCCAATTGCAGTTGCGACCAGCCTCGTTTTTTACGTTGTGACTTTATCAGTCCGCTGATCTCAAGACGGATTTCAATATAGGCCTCCTCTTCCGGACTCAATTCCAGAAAATCTGCGGCTGAGCCTATTCGAAATCCTTTTGTTTCCAGTTCTTTTCGTTTCTGTTGTTTCATAATTGGCCTCATTTTTTATAGAGCTGTAATCTTCGTTTACAACTGTCAATGACTTCCGTGGGTGTTTTCTGTGTTCTTTTCGCAAATACTTCCAGAATTACAATGGCGTCTTCATCTATGAAATAGACAATTCGCCAGGTTTTTGTTTTATCGTTAATTCTGAGTTCATGGCAATTTGCTCCAATACTCGGCATGGGTCGGGAAACCGGCATTTCCAAAAGATATCCCTTTTGCAATCTTCTAAGCAAGAAACCAGCTTTTATTCTGGATTCCATAGAAAATGGTGGAGTCTTTACTTCACCATGCAGCCATACCAAATATTTATCGTTTTCTGACATGTTTAAATATGTCACATTTGACATTACGAAGCAACAGTACTTTTATTATTCTGTACTCGCCGAGCTACTAACAAAGCGTAGCGCTTCGCGGTTCTTAGAATCAATGGGACTTGGCCACGTAAGGCATGATTTCGTGCCCGGCACTTACACTCTATTTATATATTCCTCACATTTGTTTCATTAAAGGCCAAACCTAAGCATTTTGGAAAGGGAATCGGGATCCATCCCGATGTATGCCGAACGTACCCCCGCCTCAAAAACCAAAGTGCATCGGTACGACCGATACTTCAGGTGGGGGGCGACACTGTCAATCCCCGAGATAAATCCAGAGGATATTTGTATGTACCAAAAATAGTTTTGATTTTTAAACTCATGTTTGTAATGGTACAGAATAAACTTGTTTGTTATCTTACACAAGAAATAGTACTAATACGAGATTTTTTGAGAAGGATTTAAAATATGCTTACGGATAAGCAACTCAGAAACCAAATAATGAATAGGATTCAAAGAATTCGGGGAAATAATCTTTCCGAATTGAATGAATTTGTCAAACAAATAGAAGCATCGATAGGTAATAAAGAAAAGATACTCTCTTTTGGGGGTAGTTTTAAATCGATGGATAATGAAGTTTTTGAAGAACTAACGAAAAACCTGTAAAATAGAAGGAATAGCGAGAGTGTAAAATAAACACTTCGGTCGAATACCTGGTCTATCTGTTGTAAACTGGAAGAAATAACCCACTCCTAAACCTGCCTCTCCTTAAATTCCTCACCGAAATACTCATACCACTTCCGGAAAGGCGCGAACGCATTATCGAGATTGAAGGGGCGTTTGTAGGGATGCTGCCGACATTCCTCGCTGCAACAGCCTTCCATTTGCACAGCTCCTTCTTCCGAGCAGATAAACAATCGGTTGCATTCCATATTGGCACAATTCAGATACGTATCGGCGGGTTTTCCGGTGATTTCACAAAATGAAATCGGTTCTTCATCATCCGGGTTAACCGGAACTACAAGGCGGTCATCAAACACAAAACACTTCCCGAGAAAATGTTTACCACCTTCTTCTTTTCCATAATTGAGGATGCCACCGTGAAGCTGATTCACATCACTCCAACCCTTCTTTTTCATCAGGACTGAAAATTTTTCACAGCGAATGCCGCCGGTGCAATACATCAGCACTTTTTTATCTTTGGGGATGTCGCATTCATCAACCCACTGCGGAAAATCGCAGAAATTTTCCAAATCCGGTTTTATGGCACCTCGGAAATGCCCCACCTTACTTTCGTAATTATTGCGCACATCAATCACCACAAAATCCTCATCCGATTCCATGATGGCGCGCCACTCAGATGGATTTAGTCGGCGTCCGCCTTCCGTATTTGGATCAAGCGGAATCGGGCTTCGGAGGGCAACTATTTCCGGTCTGATTTTCACAATCAATTTGGCAAACGGAATTACATCGCTTTCATCTTCCTTAAATTCGGTGTTCCCGAACCCCGGAAGGGAGCGCAGATAGGTTTTGTATGCTTCTGTACTTTCAGACGCACCGGATACCGTTCCGTTGATGCCTTCTTCGGAGACATAAATACGGCCCTTCAAACCATTATCGCGGCAAAAGGCACGGTGACGAACCCGAAAATCTTCCGGATCAGGAATGGAAGTAAAATTGTAATATAATAATACGGGATACATAGGACATTAAATAAAGTGTGATATGAATTGTGGTCAGATAAATATGGTGGTTTGCAAGCTAAAATTCATGAAATATGCTCGCCAAATTTTCAATAAATATTATGCTAAAATATAGTATAAACTGCTTAAAAATGACAGGCCTTTCACATCTACATTTGACTAAAGAAAGGGTTTGCAAGGTTTTCTACTATTTCATTACGTATTTATTTTGTACAATTAAAATACGTTTAAAAATAACATGAGCTATTATGACTACTACAAGATTCGAAATTGACAAAGATATACAACCCCTTTCTGAATTCAGAAAACATGCTTCTGATTTCATTGGTAGGATTAAGAAACATAAACGTTCCATTGTTTTAACACAACATGGAAAAAGTGCCGCTGTTTTAGTGGACGTATCTGAGTATCAGCGAATGATTGACAAACTTGAACTGATGGAAGAGCTTATTGAGGCAGAACGTCAAATTGCGAGAGGTGAAGTTGTTTCTCACATTGACGCTAAAAAACAAATTATAGAAAATCTTGCAAAGTGGAAATAGTCTGGACTAATCAGGCATTGCATAAACTCAACAGAAATGTTGACTACATCGCCCAAGAAGATGTAATTACCGCTGAAAAGTGGGCGGAAGCTGATTGAGCAGACCGATCAGCTTATAGAACAACCAGAATCAGGTCGGATAGTGCCTGAATATGATGAAACGAATTTGCGTGAACTGATAATCGGAAACTATAGGGTTATTTATCGAATACGTAAAGAAGAAAATACGATCTATATCCAAACAGTGTGGCATGTACGTCAAAATCCTCCCCATTTGAGTGCAGAATTGCGCAAATAAACAATGGGATGCGCAGTAAGCCGGTCAAATCATAAATTTTGAGTCAACTCCGAAATGTGTGAAGTGAAGCACGAACCTGAATCACGGTTTACCGTGGAGGCACAATGCTGCTACGTTTCACGAAAATAATTTATTGTTGCGTTTAAAAGATAAATCGATTGAAACAACCGTCGATCTCGCCAACGAGACGACAAGCCATGTCTTTAAGCACCTGATATGTCTTCAACATCAAGTTTCGACCACCAAATCCATCTTTTGGGAACAGAACGACTTAAAATCGGTTGAAACAACAATCGTACTGTTAACTGTCGGGTTAAAGTGTTAAAATACGAAGAATAGATGATTTTTTTGTCACTCAGCGTTTGATCCATTGCGTACATTTCAACCAAAAAATAGTGTTCCCATTTCCCTATTTGCACTGATAGCAAATATATTTGTGCTGTTTATGTCCGGGAATCAACCTTTACTCGCTCAAACGACAAAACCTGATTATCACAAATGTAATACACCGGAAATAGTTGACCTTTGGCGAAAACATGGTGCGAATGCGAAGTTGAAGCATCCCGTTGTGTTTAAACGGCCTCGTGAAGCCGATCAGAACAGCTATCAATCGCCATCGGGGAAGTTTTTATTTTGGTACACCCTTGAAGGCCAAAATGCGATTCCATCAACGGATGACTCCGGTTCCGGTATTCCGGATTGGGTGGAAAAAGCTGCGGAAGCTGCTGACCAAAGCTGGGATTATTTTATTGATGAACTTGGGTTCAAAGACCCGATTGAAGACGGCAGCTCCTACGAATTCTTTTTTGTGAATCTGGGATTTTACGGACAAACCAGCATCACCGATAACGAGCCGTTTAGTATCATTGATGCTACATTCGACTGGGTTCCGGGAAATGATGCCGAGGATGACGCCACCGGCGCGCTTCAGGTTACGATTGCACATGAGTTTTACCATGCCATTCAGTTTGCGTACAATGAGTGGAACGGTCCATCCGGAGAAACCGCCTGGTTGGAAATGGATGCCGTTACAGCCGAAAACCTGGTTTTCCCCGATGTTAACGAATATCTCAATTTTATTGATCAAAACTCCATTTTCCAGATCCCATCCAACAGTTCGCCGGTAGCATACGACCACACTACCTGGATGATGTACTTTACAGAGCGTTTTGACCCGGCTTTTTTCCAAACGATTTGGCAGCATATTGAACAATCGCCCATGCTGACATTCCCCGAGGCCATTGCATCGGAGTTGGATGCACGCGGTACGTCTTATCACACCGAAATGACCCGCTTGTATTTGTGGCACCTATCATCCGGAAACTGGCATCATCCCGATTATGGATTTCAGCAAGCGTCGCGCTACCCGACTTCTTTTAAGCGAACACAGCGCACATCCATCCCGAATGAGCCGTACCCGATGTGGAGCATCAGTAAACTGGCCGCAAACTTCCATGCCATTTTGCCTTCCTCATCAGATACGGGTGAAATTGTAGTGGCTTTTTTTGCAAATAACCCGGAGTCGGGATTCGGATTATTATTTTATTTGAAAGATGGAACTGTGGAAGAACGCTTGCTTCCACCGGCAAAAAACGGGCGCGTTTTTTACCGTTCTGGAATGATGTGGGAGGATGTTGACCGGGTGGGCATTGCGGTTTCAAATACCGGAACCAATCAAAACAGATTGTACCAAATGCTGGTCGGAGCCGATGATGGCATTGAACAAATCCGCTACGGTGATGTGGAAAAAAATGGGGTTCTGAATGTTCAGGATGCCCAGAAACTCTTAGATTTTGTGGCTGATGCTGCATCAATCAACATGACCTTCGCCGAGCAATTTGCCGGTGAAGTGAGCAGTAACGGCTCCCTGACAGCCTATGATGCCGGCCTCATTTTCAGAAAAGGCTCTGGATTCCTGCAACATTTTCCGGTTGATATCAACCAATCAGGATTTGGTCCGGAGCTCTCTCTTTTTGATCCTCCACCACCATTAATAACCGCTGAGGGCAGAACCACACCCACCATCCGTCTGATTCCACCCGAAAACACCTCAACCGATGAATTGGGTGTGATGGTTGAACTGAGTGGATTTGATGAACCCATTCTTTCGGTTGAGCTGGATATGTTGATTACCTCTCAACGCATGACGTTTGAAATGGTAGGATTTACGGACAGCGCGTTTGAAGAACTCATTTTTGCCAAAAAAGCCAACGCTGATGAACTTCGGGTTGTGTGGACTTCCAACGAAAGCATTTCAGATGGAATTGCGGGGACGCTGTTTTTTGTGCCATTAATGGAAGGGGAAGCCTTTATTAGCGTAACCGATGCCCGTGTAAATGAACTCGACGGACCGATTTCACTCAACGGAACATCCTTCATCATTGAAGACAATCCCGCCGTTTCGGTAAACCCACCCCAAGAAACTCCGGGTGGAATTGTACTCCACCAAAATTATCCGAATCCGTTTAATCCCGAAACCGTGATTGGATTTGATTTGCCATCAGCCACACATGCAACATTAACGGTTCATGATCTAAACGGACGGTTGATACAAGTGCTCGCTGACCGCTACTATCCGTCCGGCACACACCATATCCGGTTTAACGCCACCAACCTCGCCAGCGGCATGTACATCTACCGACTCGTAACCGATTTCGGTGTTGAAACGGGAAAGATGATGTTGGTGAGGTAAAAGCCTTAATTGCTGATGTTAGAAGGCTTTAATTAATCAGCAGTTTCGTTATTCCTGGAGAGAAATTTTATATAAACTTTGTCCTAAATTCAGTACATTTAATAGAACATTAATAAACTCTTCTAAAACATGTCGCACATTCAACTTGACCAAGATATTCGATCACTCTCAGATTTTCGAGCTAATGCAGCCTCTTATATAGAGTGTGTTAAAACAAACCGGCGACCACTTGTTCTTACCCAACATGGGAAAAGCTCTGCAGTATTAATTGATGTAGAGGATTATCATAAATTGCTCGATAAGATTCAGTTATTGGAAGAATTATCCGCTGCCCGAAATGAATTAGATAAAGGTAAAGGAGTTAGCCATGAAGATTTTTTTAATGAATTGAAAGCCAAATACTCATCATGAAAGTTGTTTGGTCGCCAATGGCCAGAACCAAAACACAAGAAATTCTCGAGTTCATTTCTGTGGATAATCCAGATGCTGCTTTAACTCTTATTAATGAGTTCGAAACAAAGATTCAAAAATTAAAAGAAAACCCCGAATCAGGCAGGGTATTACTCGAAACAAAAAATGACAACATTCGGGAGATCGTTGTACATAAGAATTATGGGGTCATTTATGAAACTAACTCAGATACGATCGAAATCTTAACAATACGTCATTTTCGGCAAAATTTTTCTGCTTCAAAATTATAGTTCACCTCGGTGATAAATAATGAATATCCCTTCGCTATATTTCGAATTAAGCGCCTCATAAAACATGAAATCATTTTCTTTACTTAAAGTAATTCATTAGTTTAAGAGTAGATATTAGCTTAAAGCTTATCATACGTTTAATAATTTCTATCCTCATAGAAACCCATTTATCATGAAAACACTTCTCCCCATCTTCCTATGTTTGTGCATAGCCTTCCCAAATTCTTTAACTGCACAAAGTAACCCCAACTTTTATCTGGCAGAAAATGGAGTAACGATTAAATGTCCGAACGCCGAAATTGGTGAAACCGGCGAAGTAAATGGGATAGTTTACACCAAACGAACCCGCGAACAAATTAACACGGAAAATGCATCCACTACGTGCACGAGTGGGATTACGGATATGAGCCTTTTGTTTCAATACTCAAGCAGTTTTAATCAGGATATTGGTAGCTGGGATGTGAGTAATGTTACAACAATGAGAGGATTGTTTGCGCATGCCAGCAGTTTTAATCAAAACATCGGTAACTGGGACGTAAGCAATGTGACGAATATGTCATCGATTTTTTGGGGTACAACCTCTTTTGATCAAAATATTGGCAACTGGGATGTGAGCAGTGCTACAACAATGGAAGGTTTGTTTGCGTATGCCAGCAGTTTTAATCAAAACATCGGTAGCTGGGACGTAAGTAATGTGACTGATATGAGCCTTTTGTTTAATAATGCAAGTAATTTCAATCAGAATATTGGGAATTGGGATGTATCATCTGTAAACACAATGTCCGGGATGTTTTGGGGGGCCACCTCGTTTAATCGGGATATAGGGAGTTGGGATGTAAGCAGTGTAACAGATATGCAAGTAATGTTTAACTTTGCGAGTAATTTTAATAAAAATATTGGCGATTGGGATGTTAGTAATGTGACGAATCTGTCTGGTATGTTTCTAAGAGCCAGTAATTTCAATCAGGACATTGGTAGTTGGAATGTTAGCAGTGTGACGAATATGTCATCAATGTTTTTTGAAGCCAGTAGTTTCAATCAGGATATAAGTCACTGGAATGTGAGTAATGTAACCAATATGGGTGGATTGTTTAGAGATTGTAGTAATTTCAATCAAGATATCGGGATTTGGGATGTGTCAAATGTCATAACAATGATTGAAATGTTTACAGGAGCAAGTGGTTTTAATCAAGATATTGGTAACTGGAATGTGAGCAATGTGACCAATATGAGTTACATGTTTGAAGGAGCCAGTAGTTTTAATCAAGATATTGGTAATTGGAATGTGAATAATGTGACCAATATGAGTTACATGTTTGAAGGAGCCAGTAGTTTTAATCAAAACATTAATAGCTGGTTAACGAGTAATGTAACTAACATGACTTCTATGTTTAAGCAAGCTATTAACTTCAATAGTGATATCAGTGTCTGGGATGTCAACAATGTAAATAGTATGAGATCTATGTTTGAAAAAGCCACTTCATTCAATCAGGATATTGGCAATTGGGATGTTAACAACGTGAAAAATATGAGTTATTTATTTCGGAATGCCAGTAGTTTCAATCAGGATATTGGAAGCTGGAATGTAAGTAGTGTGACTGACATGAGAGATATGTTTAAGGATGCCATCAACTTTAACCAAGATATCGGTAGCTGGAATGTGAGCAGTGTAACGAACATGGAGAGAATGTTTTATGATGCCAGTAGTTTCAATCAGGATATTGGAAACTGGAATGTGAGTAGTGTAACAAACATGAGAGAAATATTTTATAATGTCAGCAGTTTCGACCAAGATATTGGTAACTGGGATGTAAGTAGTGCAACAAACATGAGAGGAATGTTTTGGTTTGCCAGCAGTTTTAATCAGGATATTGGTAGCTGGAATGTGAGCAGTGTAACGAACATGGAGAGAATGTTTTATGATGCCAACAGTTTAAATCAGAACATTGGTAATTGGGATGTTGGTAATGTTACAAATATGGGAAGGATGTTTGAAAATGCATATATCTTTAATCAGGACTTGAGCGATTGGTGCGTAAATAAAATCCCAAATCAGCCTTTTCAGTTTGCATTGAATTCCTCCCTCGCCCCAGAGTTTTTTCCGGTATGGGGTACGTGTAATGCCACAAGCATTCGAGAAGGAAATGAACTTGTGACCATACTCTCACTATCACAAAACTACCCCAACCCATTCAACCCATCCACCCAAATTCAATTCGCATTACCCGAAGCCGCTGAAGTACGGTTGGAAGTTTTTAACCTCACGGGTCAGCGGGTAGCTACGCTCTTGAATGGTCAGCAGTCATCCGGAAATCACACGGTCACATTCGATGCACGAAACCTCGCCTGCGGAGTGTATGTGTATCACCTTACCACAGGAAATGTTGTGCAGACAAGGAAGATGGTTTTGGTGAGGTAGGTAAAAAAAAATTGAATAACAGCCTTACTACATCTGTTAGCTTTAGTTATTTTTAAAATATTCAAAAGAAAAACGGATAAAGCTAAGAATTAAGAAGTCATATTGCATACTACTGGGGTAGCCCGTACATTTGTGGAATAAAAAACAGAGCTTTACTTAAATCAGACAATCAAATACTGTTTAGCAAAAAAAACACATCTAACCTTACCAATAAAACGGTACACAGCACCAATTGGGGACTTACAAAAACCCTTGGACAAAATGCCGTAGCATTTATTTCATCCATGATCCTGGCGCGGCTTATTGCACCTGAGGATTTTGGACTTTTGGCCATTGCGATGATATTTGTGGGGCTTGGAATGATAATTTCAAACCAGGGTTTTACCCCTGCTCTCGTCCAGAAGAAAGAACTCTCCCATAATAATATTCAGGCAGCAATACTTTTGTCTGTTGTTTCAGGCCTCGTACTTTTCTGTATAGTTTGGTTGCTTGCACCAGTTGCAGCATCTTTTTTTAATGAACCACGTGCCTTAAATGTTGTGAGGGCAACCGGGCTCATTTTCTTGTTTAATGGTTTCTCGTCTGTAGGCAGAGGCATACTAATGCGTGAATTTCGCTATAAACCATTATTTTTCATTGAGGTCGGGTCGTTTGTAGTTGGTTATGGCATACTTGGAATTACACTTGCTGTTTTGGACTATGGTGTCTGGAGCCTTGTTCTGGGAGTAATCACTCAATATGCGCTAATGGCCGTGTGTTATTTAGTTTACGTAGGGTTCTCATTTAAAATCGTTTTCCGAAACGGAGAATACAGGAAACTGCTTCGTTTCGGTAGCGGAGTAAGCTTACTCAGTTTTCTTAATTATTCTGCCATGAATGTAGATAATCTTATTATAGGTCGAGCACTCGACTCTCAGGCACTTGGTTTCTATTCAAAAGCATTTGGTCTTATGCAGGTTCCTGTAACCAGCCTTTCTTATACCATAGGTAGCGTTTCAATGTCAGCCTTCTCAGCCATTCAGGATAATACCGATAGACTGAAAAGAGCCTACTTAAAAGCCATTAATATAATTTTTATGGTAGCAGCACCACTGGCAGTTATTATGGTGATTTCTGCGGAGTATTTTGTATTAGGGGTTTATGGACCGGATTGGAATGGTGCGGTTGAAGCTTTCAGAATTCTAAGTATCGGTATTCTGTTTAAAGTATTTTTTGGAATTTCTGGTAGTATGGCAAAAGCTACAAATAATGTTTTTAAAGAGACCATAAGGCAGCTTATCTTTGCTGTTTGTGTTACAATTTTTGGCCTTTTATTCCTACCACTTGGTATAGAAGGCATTGCTCTTGCTGTTACACTTGCCTCGTTTATTTTTTTCATACTGATGATTCAGCTTTCTTTAAAGCTCTGTAAAGCTAAATTTACCGAGTTTTTAATCTCACTCAAAAGCGGAGCTTGGCTTGGTTTTAGTGCTATGATATCCAATGTTGGAATTGTAATATTACTCCAGTCTCTATTTGATTGGTTACCCGTTCCGGCAAAAATGGTAATAATACTTGCTTTTTGTTCAATAATCTGCTTGGTATTCTTTTTGCGGGCACCGGCATCCATTATGGGAGAAAACAGACATTGGTTGATACAGACGTACTCAGCTTATCTTCCGGCTCCAATTCGTCAATTCATTCTGAAGTTAGTAGCCTTATAAATATGATTTCTTTTTCGGTTGTCATTCCAGTGTATAATAAAGCACCACACGTTGCCGCTTGCATAAACTCTGTATTGAATCAGAGTTATGAGCAGTATGAATTAATATTAATCAATGATGCTTCAACGGATGGAAGCAGGGAGGTGATAGCAGAGTTTGATGACCCTCGCATTAGAATAGCAGACCGTGAATTTCCGGGGCCCGGCGGTTATGCTGCCCGAAATAAGGGAATTGATATGGCTCAAAACGACTTTGTTGCTTTTCTGGATGCAGATGATACCTGGCATCCTCAATTTCTTGAAAAGATGGCTGAGGTAATTTCAAACTATCCTGAGGCTGGTTTTTATAGCAGTGGCTGGAATGAAAATGATGCAAATAATACCAGCATCAATGCTTTCAGTCGAAAACGACAAGGCGAAGAAATCATTCAGCTGAGTACAGATCATTTTCTCCAACTTTACAGAAATTATGAGGGTCCCGTTTGGACCAGTGTGGCTGTAGTTCGAAAAGACATCATTCTGGCAGCAGGTGAGTTTCCAGCTGGTAAGTGCAGATTTGGAGGAGATATTGATACCTGGTTAAGAATTATGTTTCTAACAAACTCCCTTATAGTGATTCCGGAACCTCTTGCTTCTTACAGAATGGATGCAGTAAATATGGTGACCAAAGCTAGCGCACTTCAAATTGTAGAGAGTTGTATGATGAAAACTGAACGGGAAATAAATAAAAAATTAACTATGGGTACATCGCGTCACCTTTCTAAGTTTGTAAATCATTTCCAACTGTTGCCAGTACGACGTAAAGCAATGGCAGGTATCCTTTCAGCTTCTGACCTCCGTTACATACGCTTCAAAGCCGATCCAATAGCTTATATTAGTTTCGGTTTATATTCACTTTTTCCATCTGTTTCACAACGTGCCATAGTACACGTTTATGTATTCATTAAACGTCTGTTATCACTCAAATAGGTTAAACTTGTAAATAAATTGCCATCTATAAACTATAACTTATACAATAACACCGTGACATCATACACAACCAGATGAATCAAAGTAACGTAGAATTTAAACCATTAATATTAATAAGCCAAGAATATCCCTATGGTACGGGTGAGACTTTTCTGGAAAACGAAATTCCATATTTTACTACACGTTTTAGGCCCATTTACATCATTCCGGCATTTAAAGCGAAAACCAAACGGACTCTACCAGAGCATGTAATCCTTGTTGATTCAGAACTCCAAACTGATAATAAATCTGTTGAGTTTATAAGAGGGATTTTTAGCGAGTTACGTATGTTCATTGATGAGTGGAAAAAATCACCGGGTTTTCCATTTTCGGCTTTTCTCCTTTATCGCATTGGCCGAACATTAGGTGTGTCAAAAAGAGTACAAAATTTAATAATAGAAATTGTTAAGAAGCACAATCTGGAAAACGGATTGATCTATAGCTATTGGATGACTATGGCTTGTGTGGGTGCAATATTGGCAGCGAAAGAATTAAATTGGCCGGTTGTTTCACGTGCTCACGGTGGAGATTTATACGAAGAAAGGTATCATAAGAACTATCTACCCTTTCAAAAGTGGAAAATACATCACTTGGATGGATTATTTCCAATATCTAAACACGGTAATGGGTACTTAAGAAATAGATATCCGGCTGTAGATACTAAAATCACGACATTCAGGCTGGGTGTAGCTGATAGAGGTTTTATTAAACGTAAGAAGAAAAGTCGAAATATATTCCATGTAGCATCTTGTTCTTCGGTTATACCGCTAAAGCGTGTTGATAAAATTTTTGAAACCGTTTTTGAGTTGAGTAAAGTTATGAAAGACGTTCACCTTATTTGGAGCCATTTTGGTACGGGTTCGGAAATGGAAAAGTTGAAATATAGAGTGGAGAACGTAAAATCTGAACGATTGGAAGTACGACTAATGGGGCACGTTTCTAATAATAAAATAATATCCCGGTATATCTCAGAGGAGATTGATTTATTTGTGAATTACAGCACTACAGAAGGAATTCCTGTAAGTATTATGGAAGCCATCAGTTGTGGTATCCCTGTCGCTGCACCAAACATAGGTGGAATTCCCGAAATAATAAATGAAGAATGTGGTTTGCTTTTTGATGTTGATACAACGCCAAAAAATGTAGCAAAGCAGATTGAAGTAAATGTATCTGCAGGAAAACTTTATGAAATGGGGCAGAAAGCCAGAAAACAATGGCAGAGTCAATTTGATAGTGATACAAACTATAAACTATTTATTGAGCATCTAAAGACGTATCTGTAATTCGGTTTGAAGCAGCCTTTTTTTGAAGAAGGTGAACAGTAAAGACAAACCCTGTTAGAATCCAGATATTGTTATCAGTTAATGTTTCAGCAATAAATTGATAAAAAACGGCAAAAGCTACCAAAGCGGAAAAAAGACTAATCGAAATAGCTTTTTCAATCTCACTGGTGCTATTTTTAATATTATAATAGGCTGTTTGCATTACACGGAAAACAAGCATCAAATACACGAATAACCCAACTATACCCATTTCAACAATCATTAGCAGTATCTCATTATGCGCTTCAGTTACCCCAATTGTTTCAAAACGGTCAAATGATTTATTAAAGGCTGTACCGTAACCACCAAAACCCACTCCAAACAAATAGTTCTCAAAAAAAGTACTCATAGACCAAGTTACTAATAACACCCGCATTCTGTTTGAATCATCTGCAACACCTGAAAGAAGACTATAAAATCGACTAACAACATCAAAAAGAATTTCCCTTAGAGCAGGTACAGAGAGGAATACAACAACGAGGAGAACGGCAGCATAACCAAACACTTTATATTGCCGATAAATCAACGCGATCACTACCAACATCACAAATGCTGAAACCCATGAGCTCCTGGAGAAAGTGGTTAATAGGCTTATGATGAATACAGGTAATAAGATCAGCGCAACAACTTTTAAATGCTTTTTAGATTTCGCAACGATTATAGAAACCATAAAAGCTATTGGAAAAAAAAAGAATGTCGCAAATATATTAGGATCTTTTTGACCAATTTTTGCTCTTCCTGCAAGCCGGCCGGATTCCCCCAACAGTGTTCGTCGTACAGCAACTTCAGGATTAACAAGGAGTTCATGTATTGCGACTATAGCCATGAAAAATGCTACACCAACAATTACCCATAGCACAATATTAAGTTGCTTAAATGTCTTGATGCTGTTAATCATCAAATATACAATTAATGAAAGGAAAACCATCCTTCCTGCAAACAAAAAACCGGCTTCCGGATTTGGTGAATATGCGCAATGAAAAAACACTACACTATAAAGCAGAAGCAGTTCAAGCTCCATTCGGGTAACGAGAATTCTGAAATCTGCACTAATGAACCGGCCGGCAATAAAAAGTAATAACCCCAAAAGATAAAATACCTGAAAAGGTGAAAAGGGTATTGCTCCTTCTTCAAATATATGTACTATATTTCCCAAATATGAACCTGCACATATAGCACAAATCATAATAAATGGTAACTGAATGCATTTCAGGCTGATATAAATCAGAACAGGAATCGAGATCAGGAGTAGAGGTATGAATGGTACCTTAAGCAGATAAGCAATAGAAATAACTATTGAAGAAAGTACTACAATACCAATGGTTAAACCCCGATCAGTTAATTCCATTAGTAATAGGTTATTATTTGATGTTTGCATCAGCTCAGATATAGCAATCTGTTAAAGCAAATTAAGATTAATTGTCAACCTTCTTATTTCTGAAACTCAGTTGTTCTCCGAATTCCTTCATCTTGTGGTAATAGGCTGAATTCTTTTCCCTGCCTTTTTCCATAGCTTCCCGGTAGAATACCATAATTAAAGACGCAAATAAGCCAAATAGAACTCCTCCCAGAACAATGAATGCTCGTTTAGGTGCAATTTTATAGGTTGGTAAATTGGGTGTATCTACAATCTGAAGGGACGGACTTGATGTTGTTAGTAGCATTTCCTGGTATTGAACCTGTGGATAAATGTTTTCAAGTACTTTGTTTTGAATGATGACTTCGCGATATAATCTGAGATATTCCACAGATAGACCCGGTACATCTTGCAATGGGAAAAACAAATAATTATCAGCGGTATCATCTGAACGTCTTATTAGCGCTTCAATTTGGCGGGTAATTTCATCACGCGTACGAATAAGATTCTGTAGCTCCGGACTATTTGTATTAACAGTCTGCTCCAACACGTTAATTTGAACCTCCAGTTCTATCTGTGTAGCCTTCAATTTTGCAATATTTTGTATCATTAATTGTGCTTGTTCTTCTACTTCAAAAATGCCGTATTGTTCCTGAAATTCCTTTAAGGCAATTTCAGCACGTTCAAGATCTTCAAGATTCTGTAAATACCTAATATTTATGAGCGTAAATGAATCTTCTGCGTACCGTTTATTAATAGAACGAATCGTTGAATCTAATTTAGTTACATAAAAATCAACTATCTCTTGCGCGCGCTCCGGTTCTCTGTCATCATAGGATAAATCGATGGTTATAAGCGGACTAAAACCAAAACCACCCTCTCTCATTGTTTCAATAGTTGTATTTTGCTCAACATAATCTAAAAGTTGTTCCATGATTTCAGAACCATATACTTCATTTAAATTAAATGTATGTATAAGTTCCTCACGTAATGAACGGCTTTTAAGAATGCTTAATGTAGCCTCTGAACTCAGCTGCGATGAAGACATCCCAAGTCCACCGAGTGCCGAACCAACCAAACCACCTAACCCACTTGGCAATACCGAAGATTGTTTAGGCGGTAAAAATGTAGTTGTTGAACGGTATGTATTAGGCCAAACCAAACTGATAATTAGTGAAATTATGGCCACCACTACTACAACCTTTATTATTAATATCTTATGCTTGGCAATTGCAATGAGAACATCAAGTATATCTACCTGATTGCTGTCTTTATCATTCATAGCTTCTTTTTGGTTCATTTATTAACTAGTTCAATAAATATATTAAATCAATCTTTGCAGGGCGCTTTTCGCTGATTAGAAGTATTTTTTTTACTTTGAAATACATTCCTGTTAACTTGACAGAATATTTATATCACATCATTTAAATCTCTTACGTGGAAAATATTTCTGAATCAGAATCAAAAAATACGGATAAAGTCTCAATTATAATACCCACACATAACAGAGTGGAACTTTTAAAAAGAGCGTTGGAATCCTGTTTTAGTCAAACCTATAAAAATATTGAGATTATAATCATTAATGATTGCTCTACAGATGGAACAAAAGAATATCTTGATTCTTTAGATTCCATTAAGGTCATTCACAACCCGAAATCTTTAAGAGCACCCAAAAGCCGCAATCTTGGAGCGGAGCATTCAACAGGCGAGTATTTATGTTTTTTAGATGATGATGATGTCCTGCTTCCACGGAAAATTGAAAAGCAAGTCCGTAAGTTTCAGGAATTGGATAATCCGAATGTGGGGATTCTGTCATGTGACAGCCTGGAAATCCGAAAAGACAAATCATTTGTAGTTGAAAACCGCAAAAAAGGAAATCTTCATAAAGATCTGCTAGCAAAATACTGTGTTGTTGGTGGAACACTTACGCTATTAATTAAGAGAGAGGCATTTTATAAAGCGGGGATGTTTGATGTTCAATTACGATCGAATCAGGAATATGATCTCATGATTCGCATTGCCAGAGATTATGAATTCGATTTTGTGCCCGAAGTACTTGTTCATAAATATGAAACGGATGGTCAAATAAGCACAGATTTCAAAAAAAAATCTGCCGGTACACGTTATTTAATCATAAAAAGTCAATCAGAGTATAGAAAATATGGTTTATCATTCTATATTAAACACATGGTTAGATTAAGTGGACTAGTAGTCGTTTATGAATTGTCAGCGTTGTTTGGGATTCGTTTCTATAGGATGATTTTTCCGTAGAGCAAATTATTCAGTTACATTAGTATCATATATAAAATCAATTATTTACGGTAACAATCTTACCTGAGCTAATCATTTAATTTTAAACCGATGCACATTTTATTATCACTCCATATTTTCTTAGCTTAATTCTTTGTAAGAATATCAATAATGATTAAAATAATTCACCGCGTTGTCCGCTAAACCCACCGTTACGATTGCTATTGTGGTTCTTAACAAAGAACAGCAGAATAGGTCTGTTAACAGTATTTTCAGAATAGTTTGTATGATGTAAGCATGGAATCAACCCTTTTATAAAAATTAAAGAAAACACTTGAGTCGTCCTACCCAAAATAAAAAACTGGTATTCATCACTTCGAGGTTTCCCTTCTCCCTTGAGAAAGGTGATAAATTGAGGGCTTATTATCAACTTAGGGAACTTAACAAGTATTTTGAAGTGCATTTAATTTCATTATCTGATAATCAGGTGACAGATAGCGATAAAAAAGAAATCGAAAATATTGTCAGTGCTGTTCATGTATTTTATGCTCCAGTTTGGAAACAATGGCTCAGTGCTATACTATCGCTTTTTAGTAATCGTCCGGTTCAGGTAGGATATTTTCATCATAAAAATATTCAAAGGAAAATAGATGATCTGCTACAACAGATTCAACCCGATCACATTTTTTGCCAACTGATACGTGTCTCCGAATACGTTAAGAACTACCGCTCATGTCCCAAAACTATTGATTACATGGACAGTTTGTCAAAAGGGCTTGAACGCAGACTTGACACGCTGACATTTCCATTAAAATATATTTTTCATCTGGAACATCAGCGAGTACTCCGCTATGAAAATTATATATTTGATTATTTTGATTATCATACAATTATTTCCGAGCAAGATAGAAAGACCATTCCGAACAGTAAACGAAATCAAATTATTGTGATCCCGAATGGAGTTAACGAATTGTTCTTCAAACGGATTCACCAAAAGGAAGAATATGAAATTGTTTTTACGGGAAATATGAGTTATCCGCCAAATGTAGAAGCAGCGAAGTTTATTGTTAACAAAATTCTCCCAAGCCTTGAACCAAATGTAAGAGTATTAATTTCAGGGGCTTCGCCAGTAAGAGAAATACAGAATATGAATAGCGAACGTGTAACCGTTACGGGATGGGTTGATGACATTCGGAAAAGTTATGTGTCAGGGAAAATTTTTGTGGCACCGATGTTTATTGGATCTGGATTGCAAAACAAACTACTTGAAGCAATGGCTACCGGTAGACCATGTATTACTTCACCAATGGCTAATAATGCATTAAAAGCTATTCCCAATAAAGAGATTTTACTGGCTTCCGACCCAGATGAATTCAGGATACATATTATTGATTTACTTCAAAACAAAGAAAAATATTTACAAATAGCTGTGAATGGCCAAAAATTTGTAAGAGAAAATTACGATTGGGAGAATTGCACGGCACCATTAATTGAAATTATTCAGTCTGCTAATAAAAAAGACTTTAGCTGACTTTTTTAAGAAATAGGTTAGGATTATTGAGCCGCCGGAATGAATAAAATCATCGATATGGCAGCGGGTGAGCTTGTCATTCGGGCAGACGCGCATTCGGAATACGACCGTGATTATGTAGCAAATTGCGTGGATGTTATGCAAAAAACGAATGCGCTGAATGTGAGTGGGTCGCAGCGTCATGTGGCAACCGCTGCGTTTCAGGCAGGTATTGCAATGGCTTCACGGACATGGTTCGGGAATGGGGGCGCGCAATATAAAGACCCGAATTATGAGGGACCATCCGATACTGTTTTTCTGGGTTGCTTCCGTACAGACGTTTTGAGAGAAATTGGCGGGTACAAACTTCTCGATTCCGATTATGTGAATGAAGATGCTGAACTCAACACCCGATTACTTAAAATCAGACCGAATTCCATTTTTGTAAGCCCTAGAATCAAAGTCTGGTATTATCCCCGTAAAACACCCTTTTCCCTCTGGAAACAATATTTCTTTTATGGTAAAAGCCGCAAAATGACGCAGGCGCTTCATCCCGAACAGCAACATTTTCGCAGTCAGATTCCGTTTCTATCGGTCGCCCTCACGCTTTTGTTTTGTTTGGTTGATGTATTTTTCCTCACCAAAGGCACTTTGGCTTCTATCCTTATAGGCACCGGATTGGTCATTACTTTTGGAGCGAGCGTATCGGTGGTGATGCGCTATTTGAAGAATTTTAAAGATGAATTCTGGCGATCAAAACAAAAACAACCCCCGGGAATTATCACCCGCACTTTTTCAACCTGGTTTGCTATTCTGATTATGCTCTTTGCCCATTTCAGCGGACGGCTGGTGCAGGAAATAAAGATGATGGGGAAATAATATTAGACAGCTAATTTGAATATTATCAAATCTTAAAAGAAATGCCTGTTTCCGAAGTCTGATGAAGTTGGATTCTTACTCGGTAAATCTAGTGTAATGTCAAGTGTATTTTGTTTTCAAAAGACATGTCCGGTCTCCAAACACCTGAGAGGTCTCTCAAAGATTATTCAGGTCGAGCAGTCTTTAATGCCACTTCCGGCATTGTTCGAGACCTGAAGAAGTTTAAACGGGCTGAGGTCTTCCGACACTCAGCGCCTGACACGGCACGAGTAAAACAATGGTAGAACCTGATGGTTTACAAATTTATTTTTTATCAATGCCAAACAGATGCCACATTTACGTTCAATAATTGAGCGAAAACGGATTGAATTTCTCTTGGCAGCATAACCTCAATTGATGCGTCATGTTCGGATAGCTGTATTTACTACCTGTGGATCCTTATGCTTAATTATTAATATGCGCGATTTATCAAATTTCTAACATTCACATATAAGAAGTATTTATAGCATCTACAGAAAACCTCTGCCAACTTCTGAAACCATATTTAACAGGTATTGTTAGAAATTAGGCTTATTTTAGTTCTCTGCAATTATCCATTATTTGATTTAATATCTGAATCTATGAAGTTCACGTTCTCTTTATTTGTCTTTTTCCAGTTGTTTTTATCCCTGTCATCGGCTCAGTTATTCGAAGATTTTGAGTCGGGTTCGCTTTCAAGCTACGCGTTGGAACCAGTTGTGGTTGAGCTTGAATCAGGTCCCTGGGTTTTTCATCAGTCGCTTTTGGGAACCGATGATCGCGATAGAAAAGTGGGCGAACAAGCGCCTCGATTGCGTGCCAGCGGAGGCGTCAGCGGGAGCATAACAATGGGATTCGATAAACCGAACGGTGCAGGACTTGTGCGCTTTTTGTATGCCAATTCCAATTTTTTTGGTGATGAAGGCGGGCTCCTGCAGTTGCAGTATTCATCAGATCAGGGAGAAAACTGGATAGATGCCGGCGAAGAACTCGAAGCTATCGATTCCTTTCAACTTGCCGAAATAAGTGTGAACGTTGCCGGAGATATTCGCTTCAGAATTGCTCATCGTGGTGGAAACCGTATGAATATTGATGAGTTTGAAGTTACCGATTTTGCAGAAGAACCGACCATTTCTGTTCTGAGAGGAAATACACAATTAGCCAATAATGCCACCTTAGACCTCGGAATTGCTTCTTTGGGTTTCGCTAAGGTTCAGCCTCTTACTATTCGGAACCTGGGAAACGAACCTCTGGAAATTCAGGATATTCTGATTAGTGGAGATAACTATGATGTGCAATATGAAACATCCCAAAGTCAGGTTGAGCCCGGCAGTTCAATAGTGATAGAAGTAGTTTTTATCTCACAACAAACGGGATTTTCAGAAGGTGAGCTCACTATCAATTCCAATGCGGATAATCACCCTGTCTTTACGCTAAGCCTTATTGCTGAAGGCTTCGAAAGGGATGTCATTCCCATTTCTGAGGCACGGTCTCAAACGCCGGGTTCGCGTGTTTCGGTTAGCGGATGGATTACCGCTTACGATGAACTACGAGGCCCTGTCTTTTTTGATGATCTTACCGGTGGTCTCGGGTGGTTTAATGATGAATTAATGCCGCAAGAGGGTTCCTTTGGGTTTAATGCATCCATAGGTGACTCCATAGTAGTTTCCGGTACATTGGTTGAAGAAAATCCAATTCCAGGTCAGCCCGGAACAGGCATGCTGAAAATCAGTGGTGATGACTTTGAATATGAAGTGTTTCCGCAATCGAACCGGTTGATAGAACCTATTCCAATCTCTATCAATCAACTTGTAAACAGTGATTTTTCCGGCCGATTGGTACGCGTCAACTCGGCATCATTCAGCCAAAGCGGCACCTTTGTAAACGAAACAACCTACACCATTTCTGATCGCACATCAGACAATGGGCGTTATGGTGTTAAAACAGGAACCGGAGTTGCCGGTAATGGGATTCCATCACAGCGTTCGGGTTTAATCGGCATCGTTTTCCGGAATTCCGGCACGAATGAACTGATATCACGCGGCATATTTGACATTGATGAAAATGCCTATGTATATCCCGGAGATGATATCCCACAGAATCAAACATTAGATGTGGTAACCTGGAATATTGAATGGTTTGGTTCCACTTCAAGCGGGCCGAGCAACATACAGCTTCAGGTAGATAATGTAAAAACAGTGATTGAAAACCTAAATGCGGATGTGTATGCTTTTCAGGAAATATCAAGTAATCAGGTATTCAATCAGCTTGTTAGTGAACTTGAGGGATATAGCGGCAGGATTGCAAACTATTCGCAGACTCAGAAAACAGCCTATGTGTATAAAACAGATGTTATTGAGATACTCAACTTTGGATTGCTAACCACCGGACAAAACTCAAATGACTGGGCTGGAAGATTGCCTTTCTGGATATTTTTCAGTGCAATGATTGATGAGGAGGAAATAGAAGTGCATACCTATAATATTCATGCAAAAGCTTTTTCTGATCAGACCTCTTATAATCAGCGTGTAAATTCTTCCACATCATTAAAATCGTTTCTCGATACAAATCGACCGAATCAAAATGTATTATTTCTTGGTGATTATAATGATTTCGTAACCAGTTCAACCATCGGAGGCGATAATCCCTCACCATATCAAAACTTCATGCAGGACCCTGCATACGCTGTATTAACAAGTACCCTTGAAACGGCCGGTTTTGCTTCTTTCCGGTTTACAAGTATGATAGATCACATCACGGTAACCAACGATCTAATTGAGGCGCATATTGATGGAGCACAGCGGGTAGATGATACGAGCACCTATATTTCGAATTATCTGAATACAACATCCGACCATTTCCCGGTGCTTACGCGATTTTATTTTGGTAGCTCAACGTCTGTTGAAGACGAAGATGATGATATCCCGCAAAAGGTATCCCTCAGTCAAAATTATCCGAATCCGTTTAACCCAAGCACAACAATTCAGTTTGAGCTCTCAAACAATGAACAGGTAACATTGATTGTGTATGATGTAACCGGACGAAAAGTGGCTACTTTGTTAAATGGAGAGCATCGTTCATCGGGGGTTCATACGGTTTCGTTCAATGCCGGAAACCTTGCGAGCGGGATGTATTTGTATCGTTTGAGCCTCAGTAATGGTGTGAGTATAACCAATAAAATGATGCTGGTGAAATAATCAGATATGATTAACCTGAATAAATCATTGTGAACATTTTACAGGTTGTACTAAACAAGTATTTTGATACGTATCAACTATGTTCAGAAATAATAACTAATTTTTAAAGATATGCGCTTATTTAGTTTGTCAATTATTATATTTTTTTTCGTGGGTTGCACAAATCAAAAAGAAGCTGACCGGGGAAATAACATGGCAGAAACACCTATGGACAAACAACTAATAACGGTTTCTCAACATTCAATGGGTCAACCATTGATGATTTCAGAACCAACACAAGCGGTCATACGGTCTGAGGATGAATTAAACAGGCTTTGGGAAAATACTTCTTCTTTGGGTGATAAAGCCGAAGCTCCGGAAATTAATTTTAATACACAAATGTTATTACTATCCGCAATGGGAGAAATGCCAAGTTCAGGATATGTTACCACCATTGAGCGCTTCGAAGAATCAGATGATGAAATAGTAGTGTATGTTTTGAATGAACAACCCGGTAGCAATTGTATGAACATGACAGTCATAACTACCCCGCACCATTTAGTTCAGGTGCCCGCATCGCCCAAACCTGTTCGCTTTGAAACAGCTTCTCAAACAAATGAGTGCAATGAGTAAAGGATGAACTTTTTCTGAATTCCGTTCCAGACCCACACTCAACCAGCACTTCGGCTACTCTATCGCTCCGCTCTGACGCCTTTGGTTAGGTTCTTTATTTCATTTCTTTGTTTACCTCCATACCTAAACCTACCTCGTCAGCCTGAGCGGAATTCCGGGCGAAGATGTGCTATTGGGTATCAGGGTCTTCCGGAATGGAGTCGCCCTTCGACTACGCTATCGCTCCGCTCAGGAGTAGGTTTTGAGGGTAGGATGCTTTGTGGCGTTGGCAAGTGCGGTGGTAACACAACCAGCACTTCGACTACGTTCCGGATTACCTTTTTGATTGTTAATAACTTACATACCGGAACTCCGCTCAGTGAGACGCCTTTGGTTGGGTTCTTTATTTCTTTGTTTACTTCCACAACCAGCCCTTCATCTACGCTATCGCTCCGTTCTGACGCCTTCGGTTGGTATCCTTTTTTTCTTTGTTTACCTCCATACCTAAACCTACCTCGTCAGCCTGAGCGGAATTCCGGGCTTGGTGATAGCGAAGGGCAAAAAGCGTGTACGGAATGGAGTCGAAGGGCTGGTGATTAAGGGCACGAAACGAATACGGCATGTAGTGACTCCTGAGCGAAGACGAAGGGCGTCTCCGCTGAGCTCCGGTCAGGGTATTGATGGATAGGGCATTCTCATATAGTCAATTAACACCAAGCAGGTATAGCGTAACAATAATGTAAAAAGTGTGTATTTTCTTAACTTTATGATAACCAACTTAGTATTAGATTTATGCCTGCATGGACTTACATTTTACGTTGCGCAGATGACACACTATATACCGGATGTACTACCAACATTGAGCAAAGATTTATGGAGCATGAAGAAGGCAAGTATGATAGTTACACTAAAAAAAGAAGGCCGGTAACATTAGTTTGGTACGAGGAGTTTGATGACATTCGATTAGCCATTGATTTAGAACAACAAATTAAACGATGGACAAGGCGAAAAAAAGAAGCTTTCATAAAAGGAGATTTCGAAATGCTTCACGAATATGCCAAATCAAAGGAAAAGAAGATGCGTGAAGAAGAAATAAATAAGCGGCGTTTTTGAGTTTGGTGGTAACACAACCAGCACTTCGACTACGTTCCGGATTACTTCTTTGATTATTAATAATTTACAAGCCGGAACTCCGCTCAGTGTGACGCCTTTGGTTGGGTTCTTTATTTCATTTCTTTGTTTACAGAAACCCTTTTCCCCACCTCGTCAGCCTGAGCGGAATTCCGGGCAAAGATGTGCTATTGTGTGGCAGGGTGTTCCGGAATGGAGTCGAAGGGTTGGAAATTAAGGGCACGATGAGATGGTGGTGTTGACAAGGACAGTGGTTAATCGACGAGCACTTCGACTACGTTCCGGAATTTCCCATTGATTGTTAATAACTTACAAGCCGGAACTCCGCTCAGTGTGACGCCTTTGGTTGGTATCCTTTTTTTTGTTCACTTCCACAACCAGCACTTCGACTACACAGCGTAAACCTGATTAAATCAAATCAACCCTTTTTGCCCGCTGCTCCGCTCAGTGTGACGCCTTTAGTAGGTATCCTTTTTTTTGTTCACGACAATTATTTGCCCTACCTCGTCAGCCTGAGCGGAATTCCGGGCTCTGATGATAGAAAAAGGTAAAAAGCGTGTACGGAATGGAGTCGAAGGGCTGGTGATTAAGGGCAACAAACGCTTAAGGAATAGAATCGAATCCACTGGTTGATATAGAGCCACGATGCTTTTAGCGCTTTGGCAAGTGCGGTGGTAACACAACCAGCACTTCGACTATACAGCGTAAACCTGATTAAATCAAATCCACCCTTTTTGCCCGCTGCTCCGCTCAGTGTGACGCCTTTGGTTGGGTTCTTTTTTTCTTTGTTTACTTCCACAACCAGCCCTTCATCTACGCTATCGCTCCGCTCTGACGCCTTTGGTTGGGTTCTTTATTTCATTTCTTTGTTTACAGAAACCCTTTGCCCTACCTCGTCAGCCTGAGCGGAATTATTCGCCTCTGCCCTGATCAAAGAACAAAATTTCATCTACTTCCTGAACCAGCATCCACATCAGGGCGGCTGAATCGAACACAATGTGAAAGTAGCGTTGCTCCTTGCTTTGAATCACATAATGGAAATGTGTGGCCGTGCCGACTTTTTGGGTAGTCATACGTCGGATATTTTGCACCACATGCACTTTACCATCAGGAAACTGCATCCGGTAGGGCGTAATTTTAAACTTCAACCCGTCAGCAGGGAAGCCACGCATCGCATTGATGACATTTATGGGAGGATATTTTTTTTGATCATTCATGGAGTTTTTACAGATTTGGATACGCAATATACATATATTGCACATATATCCAATACGATTCAATATTCTTTTTTCACCTTCTTTCGCCAATATCTATTAATCCAATGGACCTCAACAGAGAACATACCTACAACACCGAAAAAGATGTCCACCGCATCACCCTTTACAGCACGGTGGCGCGAGAACATCAGCATACAAGCATGCGAAAACGTCTGTATCTGCACATGGATATGAACTGTTTTTATGCACAGGTGGAGCAACGCGCCTACAATCTCTATGGCCTGCCGGTGGCTATGGGGGGCTGGCGCAAACCCGATGGTATGCCGCGCGGCATTGTGGCAACGGCAAGCTACGAAGCCCGTAAACTGGGCATTGAAACGGCCATGAGCGCCTATGAAGCCTGGAAAATTTGCCCCTATCTGATTTTTATGCAGATTGATTATGATCGCTATCAGGGTATCAGCCGGCAGTTGCAGGGTATTCTTGAGAACTTTAGTCCGGATGTGGAAAAGTACTCTATGGACGAATATTTTATGGATATTACGTTTCTGCTAAAAAAGTCACGGGCGGAAATTGAACAGTACGGAAACCGTATTAAACAGGCTATTTACCGTGAGCTGGGGCTGGTTTGTTCGGTAGGAATAGCCACAAGTAAAACCTATTCGAAACTGGCTTCGGGCCGGCGCAAACCCGATGGACTCTTACTCATTCTGAATCCCGATGATGCCGCCGAACATCTTTTTCCGCTATCTCTGAAAAAAGTATGGGGAATTGGTTCGCGCCGTTTTGCCAAATTAGAACGCTACGGGTTGCAAACCATCGCCGATGCGTTTCGTTTGGGGCCGGGGCCATTTCAGAAGTTGTTCGGACAAATGCAGGGCAAGCTGTTTTATGAAGTGGTAACCGGACGCGACCGCGCGCGCGTACTCGATAATGCGCACCATGTACCCGATGAGGTGAGCTACATGCACACTTTTTCTGACTGGACAACCGATACCGAACAGGTAAAAGGCGAGGTAGTCCGTGCAGTGCGTAATGTGTGCTACCGGTTGCGCGGCTATCAGCGGAGAGCCCGCAAATGGGGCTTCCACCTGCGCTATCAGGATGCACACTGGCAAGGCGATACGGTTGTTTTTATAACCCCCGGTTACACCAATCTGGACGATTACGTTTTGCGTCAGTGTTTGCCCATAGCCCTGAACCTGATGAAAGGCGCGCTCAAAAAAGGGGAGAAGTTTCGCGGGGTTGGCCTGCACACCATAGAAATGGCGCACACCGATCAGATTGAACTTTTCTTTCAGGAAGATCTCGCCATGCGGAAGCTGTACCTTGCTATGGATTTGGTGAATAACACCTATGGCAAAAACACCATTGACCATGCGGCTTCGCTATGTGCCGTACCCGGAAAAACCCACTTTGTGGAGCGAAGCTAACCCAGATAATTCACGAAAGAGCAAACAATTGTAGTTAAGTGAATTATACTTATATATATCCAAAACTAAGTGTAACCCAGATTTCAGGGTATCAGAAAACGCCTCTGCAATTTTCTTCGAGGGTTATCATGATGCGGTTAACCTCGGTAGCTCCATCAGGAATTTCATCATCGGTAAGGCCGGGATAAGACAAGTTGTTTTTCCATTCTTCAATTGTGGCAGTGAAAAACCGGGATGCCTCGGCATCTGCTTCATACACAATAATATCATATTCTTCGTCCTTTGACCCCCCGAACCGGGTGATTACCTGCCATTCGCCATTTCGTTTGAAGGATGTATTGGTATGATCTGATTGAGGATAATACAATTCATCGGATGGCCGTACTAATACCCAAATATCTTTATCGTGCCCGTCGGGATATACACCCATTGTTAAAATCCGGCATTGTACAGATTCCCCATCTATTGGGGAAATGACCTGCACCTTTTGAACAGGGTATTCAACGTCTAATTTTGTTGCCGTAGCTACTTGTTCAATCTGTGCCTGCTGATTAATTGAGCCATAGGAAAATCCACCATAAATAATCAGGCAGATACCAATAATACCCAATGTTACCAGAGCTTTGGGATTTAAAACTGCAGACGGGGAGGAGCTACTTTTCATACCGCCCAAAATGGATATTAATACGAGGAGAATTCCAACAACGAGGATAATTAATTCTAAAGACATAACAAGTAAGTATTGATGATGTGTTTAAGTTATAATCTAAAATAATTACAATTATAGTTACTTCATACCTTTTTCATTAATCATCCCTCCCTGTTTTTTCAAAGCCTTCTTTTAAATTAACCGCATTGTTGCGCAACCTTTCCCGGTTTACCGTGAAGTGTTACGTAGTGTTTGAGATATTATCTATCTGTGGCGTACTCTGTTTACTTCTGCAATTAAAAAAATGAGGGCGCTTCTGAATAGAACGGTTTTAATTCAAAAAAAATAACGAGTGAACCTATCTGACAGGCGGATATTTAGTTGCTATGGCCAAGAAAATAGGTTTCTAACCATTCCATTGTTTTTTCGATAACTTCTTCGAATTCTTCCGGCAGGTATTCTTTTTCCCATGGATGAGAGCTGCCATAGGTATGGTCGCCACGGTTAATTAAGATACGTTCCTTCTCCTGACTTCTGCAGAATTGAAACAGTAGTTGGGTATTGTTCATAGGAACGGCTTTATCGTGCGTTCCATGAATAAAACAGCAGGGAATAGTCAGGCTTTGTACCCGTTTAGATGCAACAAGGCGGTCGGCATTTTCCAGAAAATCATCATACACCACTTTACCCACCTTCATTTTTTGTCCGGTACGGGAATTCACTATTTCGGTATAACCTTTTTTCTCCCAGTCTTTCTTCATAGCATCGGAAAATTGTTTGCCGTAATCAGCAACGGCAGACCATGTAATGACGGTACCAACTTCAGGGAGTTCGGCGGCAGCGGCAATGGCTGTATGTCCGCCCCGAGAGTGCCCAATAAGCGCAATGGTATCCGAATCGAGCATGGCCGTACTGGTTTTAATTTTCTGCTGCTGGATACCTTCAATAACGGAACGAATATCTTCTAAATCCTGACTGAAGGTCTCGCGCTCAAATAAATCCAGACGCGTAAATTCATCGCTGTGGCCCTCAGTGCCATTGAGCGAAAAATTAAAGGCGATAACGGCACAACCAGCACGTGCAATTTCGTAACAAGCGTCGGGGAATGTTCCCCAATCTTTGAAACCTTTAAAACCGTGAATAAAAAGCACTACCGGTAATGAACCCATAGTGTGCGTAGGTAAATATAAATCATAGCAGATTGGCAAGCCTTCGCTTGATTCAATACAGCCTGATTCCTTTTTTATGGAATTGTGTCTCATAGTTTTAATGATTTTTTATCCAGGAGTTTGACTACCTGTCGTAATTCTTGAACTTCTCTGTTGGTTAGATGTCTCCACCGCCCTAATCGAAGGTCATCTATGGTTAGTCCGGCATAAATGGATCGTTTCAGTGCGGTGACTTCAGCTCCCACAGCTTGTATCATTCGTCTTACCTGATGGTTTCTTCCATCAATAATAGACATAAAAATGACATTTGCAAGTACCTTGTGCCTGTCAACTTTATAAGCACGTGCCGGTCCGTCTTCTAACACCACGCCTTGCCGAAGGGAAGCAAGTTGCTCATCCGATAAAATCATATCTGTTTCAACCTGATATACTTTCCGGATTTTGTAGCTTGGGTGCATCAGTCGGTGAGCAAGTTCACCATCGTTGGTGAGCAAGAGCAAACCGGTTGTGTTGCGGTCGAGCCGTCCAACAGGATACACCCTTTTTCCTGTGGCGTCTTCAATTAAATCCATGACCGTATTCCGGTCTTTTTCATCATCCGTAGTTGTAATCGTGTTTTTGGGCTTATTCAGAAGGATATACACATAATCATCAGGATGAAGCTCGTGACCCTCAACTACAACCTTGTCGGTCGATTTGATTTTCGTACCAAGTTCCGTAATAACTTTACCATTTACCCGTACTTTGCCTTCAGCTATTAAGGTATCGGCGTCTCTTCGGGAGCATACACCGGCGGAAGCTATGTATTTATTCAGGCGAACCTCGGTGGATACAGGTTTACGGGACGGTATCTTTTTCTCAAAAGAATCCATCTTAGGCTTATTTTTAAGCCTTGATGCTTTGTCAGTATTTGGTTTTTGTCTTTTTTTCTGCAAAATAATGGTTTAACATAATGAAGACGGCAACCGCTTCATGTTCAACAAGTGAATATAGTACATAGCTGTTAGATGACAAACATTTTTTAAATTGTGTCAGTATCAGATTTATTTTCAGGAAAATAATTTTACGCGTTATCGGAGTTGGAATCCATTTGAGCCTGCATCTCCGCTTTCAATTCAAACATCAGTTGCCGGTGTTTGGCCATATCATCATCCTGGAGGATTTCCTCAATTTCTCTTGGTTTGGGGAGTTCATCGATTCCATTCAGTCCGAAATGCCGGAGAAATCCGGAGCTGGTTCTGTATAAAATAGGCCTGCCTGGGCTCTCGCTCCGCCCTGATATATCAATCAGTCCCTTTTCCATCAATTGCCTGACAACATAGCCTGAGTCCACTCCTCTGATATGATCTATTTCTGGTTTTGTTATAGGTTGCCTGTAAGCTACAATGGCGAGCGTTTCAAGGGCGGTTTGTGTAATTTTACGAAAGGCGTTTTCGTGCTGTATATGCTCAAGCCAAGGATGAAAATCCTCTTTGGTTGCAAACGAAAAACCACCGGCTACCTGCTTGATGCGGAACGCGTGATTTCCGGCTTCATAATCGGAATTAAGCTCATCAATTACCGAAATAAGCGCATCGGGCTCGGGTTCAAACCCTGCTGATTTTGCCCCAATTACGATACGTAAAACATCAAGGGTAACAGGTTCCGGACTCGAAAAAATAATGGCTTCCGTAATATGCTTTAAATCAAAATCCTGCATTAGCGAAATAGGTCGATGGAGCGAATAATAACGGGATTAACGGGGTGATCGCGCAAGCGTGGATTGTCTGTATGTTTTTCGGTTTCAGCGATTTTATCTACTACATCCAATCCGGATGTTACCCGCCCAAAGGCTGTGTATTCATTATCGAGATGAAACCGATCGGCGTGCATAATAAAGAATTGACTTCCGGCTCCAACACTTTTATCGCCAACGCGCGCCATGGAAAGCACACCGCGTTCATGTCGGATATTATTAAACTCATGCGGAATCATACTGATTGGCGCGCCCTGCCCATTGGTTAACTTATCCCCGTCTTTGCTGTTTGGGTCACCACCCTGAATCATAAAACCGGGAATAACTCTGTGAAATTGCGTGTTGTCATAATATCCGCCTTCAGCTCTGGAGATGAAATTAAATACGTGAATAGGCGCTTTTTCAGGAAAAAACTCTACTTCTATGGCTCCCATGTTCGTGTTGATACGAGCTTTTACACCTTTCAGATAACCAGAGAGCAATTCCAAGCGCCGGGCAGGCTCCTGCTGTTGATCTATTTCGTCTTGCAATTCACTTATCTGGCGCCGGAGCTCAACATTTTGGCGCCCTAATTGAGATACCTGTTCGGTTAAGCGCTCCATTTCCTTGTTCTGACACCCTGATAGAAACAGAATTGCAGATAAAAACACAATCCCCAAAAGTCGGTTATATCGCATAAAATTAAAACTTGTATATCATATCGGTTAATGAGGGATGCCAACAGGTCCAGTTGCATCCTTTTTTTGTAGGGCTAAATATACGAAATCTGCCGGCATCGGCTAAATGGTATTGTTTGTGGTTTTATGGCTTTGAGTAAGGTAGATTATTGTTTTGAGCTGATAGGTTCAAACAAGTAAGGTCTCCCAGAACTGACATGTTCTTTCAAAAGTTATTCAGGGCTTCCAGTCTTTTAATGCACTACTTGTATAGTTCGAGAACTGACGTGTCTTTGGTGAAAGTATATGAATACTTACGCTTTACGGGCCTCAAATCCAGAAACCTCCAAGGTTTTCAAAACCTTGGAGGTTTGAGGTTGGTTCTAGAATGAGGACCCTTCACTTTACATACATTTTTGTTTTGAGGTGATACGCTCAAATAAGTCAGGTCTCCCAGCACTGACATGTTCTTTCAAAAGTTATTCAGGGCTTCCAGTCTTTAATGTCACTACTTGTATAGTTCGAGAACTGACGTGTCTTTGGTGAAAGTATATGAATACTTAGGCTTTACGGGCCTCAAATCCAGAAACCTCCAGGTTTTGAAAACCTTGGAGGTTTGAGGTTGGTTCTAGAATGAGGACCCTTCACTTTACATACATTTTTTGGGTGTGGAGCTGATAGGTTCAAACAAGTAAGGTCTCCAAGCACTGACATGTTCTTTCAAAAGTTATTCAGGGCTTCCAGTCTTTAATGTCACTACTTGTATAGTTCGAGAACTGACGTGTCTTTGGTGAAAGTATATGAATACTTAGGCTTTACGGGCCTCAAATCCAGAAACCTCCAAGGTTTTGAAAACCTTGGAGGTTTGAGGTTGGTTCTAGAATGAGGACCCTTCACTTTACATAGATTTTTGTTTTGAGCTGATAGGTTCAAACAAGTCAGGTCTCCCAGCACCTTATATGTTCTTTCAAAAGTTATTCAGGGCCTCCAGTCTTTAATGCCACTACTTGTATAGTTCGAGAACTTACGTGTCTTTGGTGAAAGTATATGAATACTTACGCTTTACGGGCCTCAAATCCGGAAACCCCCAAGGTTTTAAAACTTGGAGGTTTGAGGTTGGTTCTAGAATGAGGACCCTTCACTTTACATAGATTATTGTTTTGAGCTGATAGGTTCAAACAAGTAAGGTCTCCAAGCTCCTGTCATGGCAGTAATTCGCTTTTTTTGATAAAACCATTTCTATTTACCGCGAATGCAGGAATATCTCTTTAATTCGAACATTCGTGGTATAACCCAATTTTCATTTCACATGAAGCAAACTGAAACATACGATGCCCATTTTATGCCGGCGTGTTACCGTAAAACCTGCCCGTGCAAACAGCGCGTCTGATTCTTCTTCCGACCAGAAATGCAGTCCCCCTGTTTCTGAACCCTTTTGGAGTAAACGTCCATACCATGTTTCGGCTTTCATTAAATGCATCATGAAACAACGTCCGTCTCTTTTTAGCACACGCCTCATTTCGTAAAGCACTTTTTCGGGGTTGGCAAATTCATTTAAACTTCCGCCACAAACCAAAGCGTCCATACTTTCCGCATAGAAGGGAAGAGCTGAAGCATCAGCACGAAGTAAAAAGATATTGTGTTTTTCATCGAGACAACGGAGGCGGGTTTCTTCAAGCATTTCTTCTGAAAAATCAAGCGCTATGATATTGGCATGGGGTTCTTTTTCGGCAACAGATCGTGCATAAAAACCGGTAGAGCAGCCAATATCGGCAATCCACTCGTTTGGCTTTGGGCTTGTCCAGCTTTGAAGGAGTTTTTGTTCCTCCTCAAGTGAAAAGGGTTGTCCGGAAAGAACACCAATGGACCGTGCACGCCATGTGTTTTCATACACTTTTGCAGTAACAGTCAAAAAATTCGAGCGTTGCGCGAGGGTCGCATCAAGCGGAATAGAATCTATTAACCGGATGATATTATTTTGGATAGTGCATTCTGCTCCGTCATCGTTCACAACATTACCGTTGAATGGCCGGCTTAGTTCTGCTACTTCTGGTGGAATAGAAAAGAATCGGCGCTCATCTCCGGGTGCTTTCAGTGTAAGTGTTTGTGGCATAATTTTATTCTTTGATAATGAGGTTTTTGAAACGATTGGATATTTTACATCATTCATTTTTATGATACGGACAAGATTGGATAAAGATTTGGGGAAAGATTTAGTAAAATAACTATCTTTATTCCTGATTACGGGCTTTCGGATATCTTGCTTGTAAAAAAAGCAGTTTTGTAAAGCGCCATTTAATTTGGGTTGAGCTGAGCAGCTGAGCCTTTTCATTCTATACGAAACTATCAAACCGTGCTTCATCAATTTAATGAGTTCAAGTATAAGCACCGGCGGAGGGCCTTACTGCAGGAGTTGCGGGAAAAGGGCATCCAAAGCGAGCGGGTAATAAAAGCTATTGAAGCTGTACCACGCCATTTGTTTATTGATTCGGCCCTGAGCGACCGCGCGTATGAGGATTCGGCCCTGCCAATAGATATGGGGCAAACGATTTCGCAGCCTTTTACGGTTGCGCGTCAGACGGAACTTATGGATGTATATCCGGGGGAGAAAGTGTTAGAAATTGGAACCGGTTCGGGATATCAATGCGCCATTTTATGCGCAATGGGAGCGCAGGTATTTACTATTGAACGCCACAAACTACTCTATGAACGCGCCCGTGAAATTATCGCCGAATCGGGTTTCAGGGCTATGTTTAAACTGGGAGATGGAACTCAGGGCTGGACAGCCTACGCACCTTATGATGCCATAGTGGTAACAGCCGGCGCACCGGTTATTCCCGAAGCCCTGAAAGAACAACTTGCCGAAGGTGGCCGCTTGGTGATTCCCGTTGGAGATGAACACAAACAAGCCATGTATCGTGTTATTCGTCAGGGAGATGAGTTTCTCGAAGAAATATACAATGATTTTAAATTTGTGCCGCTCATCGGAAAAGATGGCTGGTAACCTCTCATAATAATTAAACGTGCATGAGTAACGAAAAAAGACCTGCTAACGCAGAAGCTGAAGATGATGTAACTGAGCTAAAAGAAACTCCTTTATTATTTCTAAAAGGTTTTTGCATGGGTTCGGCGGATGTGGTTCCCGGTGTGAGTGGCGGCACAATGGCACTTATTCTCGGAATATATTATCGCTTTATGAATGCCATTAAAAGCGTGGATGGCAAGGTGATTAAATCACTTTTCAGATTTCAGCTATCCGCTGTTTTCGCACGGATACACTGGAAATTTCTGATTACACTCCTTGCCGGTATTCTCAGTGCGGTAGTTTTTTTTACCCGTGTTATTCCGCTTCCAAAACTGATGGTTACCAACCCTGAATTAATCTATGGGTTGTTTTTTGGGTTGATACTGGGTTCTGTAGCTTTATTGCTTTGGGGATTGGAGAAAAAGAATATTCCGGTTTTGCTGTGGCTTTTATTGGGGACAGTCATTGGTTTTGTGGTGGTAACATTGGTACCAGTCGATACGCCCGATTCGGCCATATTTATGTTTTTATCCGGAGGACTGGCTATTTCAGCTATGGTTCTTCCCGGAATTTCAGGCTCCTTTATCCTTCTTATTCTCAGAAAATATGATACGGTATTGGGTGCTATTGGCAGTCTTGGCGGGGAAGAAACACTCAGTGCACTTGGTATTCTGATACCTTTTGGAATAGGTTTACTGGTGGGAATTGCCGTTTTTGCGCGTTTACTATCATGGCTGCTCAATCGCTATTATGTGCCTACACTGTGTATATTGATAGGTTTTATGGCCGGCTCTCTTTATATAATATGGCCGTTTCAGGAACAGGAATATGTGGAATCAACCCGGGTTGAAATTGTGGATGTTCAAAGCGAGCGCGCCCGTGAAATACTGGCATCACCGCCTGATACGGATGCAATGGAATATGAAAAAGCCGGTGATATCATTAATCCTGAAGCTTCACCGGAAATGCAGAAAATGGAAATTATTACTGTTAAGAAGAAAACTATTTCAAGTATTCCATACATACCCGATTGGCAGGGAACAGATGCGCGCTTGACTAACGGAAAATCATCGGTTACGGCCGGGTATGCAATGATGGGAGCCGGAATACTTTTGGTTTTGCTAATTGGTTTTCTATCCCGAAAAAAAACAACCGAAACTCCTTATAATTCCATTGTGTAAATTCGAATTGTTTTATTACATTTAAAATAAATACAATAGTAAACCTATCATTTTTAAAGGCTTTAATCATGTTTAAAATCAACAAAATTCTTGTACCAACCGATTTTTCATCCGGCTCCAAAGATGCTTACGCCTATGCGGTAGCGGTAGCAGAGCGCTTTGGAGGAACCATTGATTTCGTTCATGTAATTCCCATGCTTAAATATCTCAATGAGAGCATAAGTAAACTGGGTTTACCTTTAGACATGGATAAGGATATTTATCCCAAAATTCTTATTGATGCCAAGAAACGCCTTGAAGATGAGTTGATTTTGAATATCGAGGAAAAATACAGAGGAACGGTTCATGTTAAAGTAAACCGAAAAGCTCATGATACTATCTGTGAACTGGCAGATCATAATGGTTATGATATTGTGGTGATTGGCTCTAAAGGAGTTCATAATAATCACCTTTTAAAGGGAAGTACCGCTGAAAAAGTTATACGCCATTGCAATGTTCCCGTGCTCTGTGTTCAGGGTGACCTGCCACCAAATGGCGTGAATCGTGTTTTGGTACCAACTGACTATTCTACGCTATCCATTACATCTCTTGAATACGCCGTTTCCATGGCAAGTAGCCTGGATTCTGAAATTACCATACTGCATGTTCTTGAACTTTATGGAAGCCCCATTGAAAATGAGCCGCGGGTTGAAGCCGGACGAGGGGATATGGAATCCATGAGTTCTAAAATTTATGATAAGGTAAAGAAGTATCTAAGTGAGCATACGCTTGGTGAGCGCACTTGGTCGGTAGTGGTGGAAGATGGGCAACATTATCTGCTTAAGGAAGCTCCCACTTTTCGTAAAATAAAGCTGAATGTGGCCGTATTTCGCGGAATATCAGCGCATTATGCTATAGTAGATTATGCTAATTCGGAATCAGATATGATTGTAATGAGTACCCACGGACGCAGCGGACTATCACATTTGTTCCTCGGCTCAACTGCTGAACGTGTAGTTCTAAGTTCAGAAGTACCAGTTCTGACCGTTCGTCCGGGTAGAAAAAGTAAGTAATAGTGAATCAGATTAACACAAGACTTTGTAAAACTGTCTGATTTACCATTTATGTGGGTAACGTATTACATCATTCTTCTTACAGCAGGAATCACTTTCTACGCATGGAAAATTAATCCGAAGTTTCAGTATGACGGGATGTTGCGTCCTTTTTTCACATTCCGAGAGGATAAATGGCATCAGCTTATAACCTCCGGGTTTCTTCATGCTGATATGACGCATCTGCTTTTTAACATGATAACCTTGTTCTTTTTTGGTCCGGTGGTTGAACGCGCCATCGGAGTGGGGCATTTTCTGGGATTGTACACCACCGGATTGATTCTGGCCTCCATCCCCAGTTTATTCCGACACAGAAATGACCCTAATTTTGCAAGCCTTGGTGCTTCCGGAGCCGTTGGCGCTGTTTTGTTTGCCTTTATATTCTACTTCCCGATGGAACCTATTTATTTGTTCTTCATCCCTATTGGAATTCCGGCGGCACTCTTTGGGATAGTATTTATAGGATACAGTTTTTGGGCACACAAAAAAGCCAGTGACAAAATCAACCACGAAGCCCATATCGCCGGTGCCTTGACCGGACTGCTCTATGTGCTGGTTATTGTTCCCCGAGGCTTCGATCATCTGCTAACGCTTTTGGGATTGATTTGAGGGAAATTGCGATAGAACGCTGATGGGGCTGATTGGACTGATTTGCGCGGATATTATTTAACTTCGTGCGAAACCGAACGTCGTAAACAGGCACCGATTGTGTACGTTCAGTGCCTCCGGCGCGAACGGGCAATTTTGCGGTGTCTCGCCGCCGTTTGAACCACGAGGACTCTTAGGCACTAAGGGTATTTTGCATTGGACAAAATTGAGGTAGAACGCTGATAGCACAGATTGGACTGATTTGCGCGGATGGGGGATAATTCAGAATTCAAAAATTCAGATTCGGAGCGAAGCGGAGAACCACGAAGTGCTTTCAGAATTGTGGGTAAACCGAACGTCGTAAACAGGCATCCAATCTGTACGTTCAGTGCCTCCGGCGCGAACGGGCAATCTTGCGGCCGCCGTTTGAACCATGAGGACTCAAAGGCACTAAGGGTATTTTGTTTGGACTAATTTGGGGATAGAACGCTGATAGCACTGATTAGGCAGATTTTCACTGATTATTGTATATTATCTGTGTCATCAGTGTTCCATACTGAAAGCGTTGGATGCAAGATTGGCTGCATCAAACGAAGCAATATGTTGACCGGCGTTTTGCTGACCCTTAGCCAGCGTAGCCACCCGCTGAACAAACCTTCTTCGGGTTCTTCTGGAGAGGCGTACTCGATTTTTTTTGGAGGGAGCTCATTCTGTATTAACCGCTGGTAACATGTATAGATAAAATGGATTTTTTCATTGTGCTACATTTTTGGAATATCTATATTTGGATACGGTTATTAGATTAATGCACGAGTTAATCTCATTATGCTCTTACTCCATACTATTACAGATGCAACCTGTTACTATAATAAAAATGACAGCGCTGGCGAGTTATGTGCTTGAGCAGAACGGTAGGAACCCAAACAGTTTCGGCATCTGCCACATACGCTCTATAAGCGACCTCCACCAATTTTAAATTTTGAATTATTATTAACCCCATTCATCCCAAATAATCTAACCTTATGAACCCATTCTTTAAACTATTTAAAAACATTATTATAGTAGCCGTTCTGGTAGCAAGCATAATGATAACACTAACCAGTTGCGACCAAGACCGCCTTGCCGGCTGCGAAGGCGATATTATAATAGAAAATGAAATCCCTGATTTGACACTATACTTAGAAGGTGAATCATTTATACGGGATTTAGTGCATGAGCAACCGCCTGTTTTTAGACATACGAGAGATGAAAAGATAGTTACAACAGCAAGAGCAGCGGACTATATGAATACTGTAAGAGTATTGAATAGATATAACGAAGAAATGAATAGTAGAACTATACTTGAGATTATACCAAAGGGAATTGGTAGTACTGTAATTGAAGTGGTAGCTAGGGACGATTGCTTTGACCGAAGACGAACTACCACTTTCACAGTAACCGTTTTAGATAATGATAATGAAAATTTAACAACACTAATTTCAAACTAATAAGGGAAAATATGAAATCAAGAATTACACTTTTAGCATTACTAATATATAGTCTTTTGTCATCAGTAGCTTATGCACAGAAACAGACACCATGGGTTATTAATGATATCCCACCTAATGAATCAAATGACCGGTTTTATAATGATATAGTTTCTGTAAACCGTCCAGCTTTATCTATTGTTGGGTTTGATAACATTAATGACCATAGTAAAGGGTATGGATTAAAACAGATACTGAATCAGGCGTATGTGAGCAATTTAAATGAACAGAAGAAAATGATTTTGGATATTCTTGATATTGCAAGAGATGATGAAATTATTTTAAATCCAACGTCAATTGAAGATTATCGAGAAAACAGCAACATCCTCCAATACCGTGCCTTCGAAGTACTGGCTAGTTATGTATTGGAGCAGAACGGTGTAGATTCAACTATGTCTAACAGTAGTTTGTATGGAATTCCCATCCGCTCACATGCCACCGCCCTGGCGGCGTTTAAGAATGACATTCTGGCCTTGTCTTCTGCCGGTAAATTAGCCAATGTTGTTGACGACGATCATGTTTTAGAACTGCGAACCTTCAGTAATATTGCTCGTGCTCTGGATCTATATTTAGCTTTAGAAAATGCTTATAAACACTGGGATTATGCTGAATGGAACAATTCAAATTCACAAGTTCTGTTAACTTATCAACAAAAATATCAATTATTGGGGCATTTTAACGATCGATTAATACATCTGAGAGAATATCATGTTTTTAAAAATGCAGAAATTTGTATTGGAACACCACCAATATGTACCCAAACACCTGTTAGTGAACATAAATTTGAGCCAGGCAATAGACCTTTAAAAGGGTTTATGGCTTTAGGATATGCCTCTTTCGCTACACAAAATGTTGGATTGAACAATTATGAGTATCAGGAAGTCTTAAGTTGGTGGACGAAGGCTAGAGATGCGGGAGGTTCACCTACTACAAATAACAGAGATAAAAAATGGATGTACCAATCAGATAACGGTCAGCGGTTTTGGGCAGAAGGCGTTTATTACCTAAATTTTGCACTAACGGACGTCCTCCCTTTCTGGCATGCTGTTCGTGCAAATAATTTATTGGGTTCAGTGAGTGATCCATTTAATAATAGTTGGTTCCTGAACCCGGTGGAGTGGTTAGCTGATACATCAACCCCGGATGGTTTGACCGTTCCATTAGATGACGGAAACAAACATTCCATATCGGCAGCACCGTTGTTAAGATGGAGTAGTGTGTATGGAAATGCTACTGTAGGTATGAAGTTTAATCAAATTTACGAAACCAAAAATAGTTATTTCGATTTGACTCCAACATCATCGCCTTTAAAAGAACTATATAGGCATGGATTCCAAACTTACTTAATTGAACTCGCAATGCCGAAAACAAACAATACACTATCAATTGATTATAATATTGTGGATTCAAGTGAACAACAGTTTATCCTCCGAAACACAGATTCACATAATAGAAATCACTTTTTGCTTTTGAATACCGAACACGGAAAAGCAATACCCCGAGGGGAAGGGCATGAACAGGCAGATCAACTACAGTTCCTTTATAATGTGAATGAAGAATCTATACTTGCAGATGCAGGCTATGATAAAGGGTCCGCTTCAAGTAATAGTTCCTGGAATAAATTTTACTTCAATAATGGATTAAGCTTCAGTAATCATAATGACGGTGGGTTACCGTCACCATATATCTATGCACCGGAATTAAGAAAAGCTTCAGATCATAATGAAGCGTTTGACCGTGTTTTTTTAGACCATGGAAAAATTAAGGTAATGTCAGCCAAAAATGCAATGGATCATTATACAGTTATTAGCCAGAAATTTAACTCTCAATACGCAAGATCCATCTTGTTTATTGAGGAAGATGTATCTAATAATGTACCAAATTATGTTATTGATTTTAATACAAATATTAGAGGTCACTTGTCCTATGCTGAAAGCATCCGACATACAGTAAGTTTACGATATATTGTTGGAGTACCGCAAGCAGTCTCAACCTCATATAATAACTGGAATACGTTCAATTTTAATAGTGGGAAATTGGCAATATATATGCAACCGGTGGAATGGTCATTTGAAGGTACTTCCAACCCAAATAATTTTTTCGACTATGAACCTGGTTTTATGATTCGAGAGTATAATAGAGATCCATACCCAGCAAGCCGGATATCCATACCTGCATTAAATAATTCAAGCAGAAGCTGGACGTCAGCTTCAGTTATTTGGTTTGATGATAATTATCCAAACTTTACACCTGTTCGAACCGATGGTTTTTTCCCTGGTGAATATCTGCGACCATTCTCTGCGTGGGCTATACCTATAAGCAATGACATTGTAGATGTTTACGCAAAGAGAACCTACACTCAAGGTATAAATACAAATAATGGATTTCACTCATTCTTTGTTCCTTTAATCAACAAATCATTAAGCTTGTTACAGAATAAAGACTATGGTTTTGTTAGGTTGATAAAGCAAGGGGACATTTGGATAATTGATGAAGATTACAAACTCAATATTGAAATATCGGCACCAAATGTAACCATTCAAGGGCCTTCACAAATAAATCAAGGGAATATTACTCAATTTAATGCCGTTCCAAGTGGGGGTAGCGGAACTTATACCTCTTACAGCTGGCAGATAAAGTATGAAAACGAAACTGAATGGACGAACTTGTACAATTCTAATCAAGCATATTATCATGTTTCAAATAATACCATAAATTTTGAGCTTATTGCAACAGTTGTTGATTCCGATAATCAGGCTGGTTATTCACCTATTAAGTATGTGGAGGTTTTCCCTGGTCATATTCAAATTGTTGATCCTGGAACGGAGACATTTTCTGAACCGGAAGAGGACGCTTTATATCTTGAGTTTAAAATGCATGCAGCATATCCCAATCCATTTAATCCGGTCACGCAGATTCAATATACACTTCCGGAAATTTCTGATGTGCGTATAGAAGTGTTTAATGTGATGGGTCAAAAAGTAGCTACCCTTGAAAATAGCAGGCGCGGTGAAGGCACCCACTCCGTTAGCTTTAATGCGCTAAACCTGTCATCTGGGATTTATATGGTACGATTTACTGCATTTGGGTTAAGTGGTTCACGCTTTTCAGATTTGCAAACCATTTCTTTAGTGAAATAATAGACAAGATGTAGATGTATAAGGCTTCCAAAAAAAAACTCGTCAGGATTCCAAATTCTGGCGGGTTTTTGCATTTCAACAGTTTTAAAACTAAGAACTACATCTGTAAATAATTCTGAATTCTGAATTTTTGAATTCTGAATTAAGAACTTTATTCTGATTCTTATCTCATAGACGGAAACCGCTCAAAAGCTATTTTTTCGAGTTCTTCGCGGTGATCCGGGTGGGCAATATCGATGAGTGCTTTCGCCCGTTGATTCATGTTTCTACCGTATAAATTTGCCACGCCATATTCTGTGACCACATAGTGAACGTGCGCCCGCGTGGTTACCACTCCGGCTCCTTGCTTCAGATAGGGAACAATCCGGCTAAGACCTTTTGAGGTCACCGATGGCAGGGCAATGATGGGTTTTCCGCCTTCAGAAAGCGAGGCACCACGGATAAAATCCATTTGTCCGCCAACTCCGGAAAACATCATCTGACCAATAGAATCCGCACAAACTTGTCCGGTGATATCCACTTCGATGGCGCTATTAATAGCCACGACTTTTGGATTTCTGCGGATGACAGCCGTGTCGTTTACATACGCAATATCGAGCATGGCAATTTGAGGATTATCATCAATAAAATCATACAATTCCTGCGTTCCCATCACAAATCCGGCAACCACTTTTCCGAGATGGATTTTTTTTGATTTATTGTTGATCACCCCACTTTTGAGCAAAGGCATCACCCCATCCGAAAACATTTCCGTGTGGATTCCCAAATTTTTGTGATCCTTAAGCGCCACCAATACAGCATTCGGAATCGTACCAATCCCCATTTGAAGAGTAGATCCATCCTCAATTAAATCTGCGACATACTGACCAATAATCATTTCTTTATCGCTGGGCAATCCGGGATTAAATTCGTGCAGAGGTTCATCAACATGGATGGCGTAGTTTATTTCAGAAATGTGGATGAGTCCGTCGCCGTGCGTGCGGGGCATTTTGGGGTTGATTTGAGCGATCACATATTTTGCCATCTGAACGGCGGCGCGAGTAACATCAACACTTGTTCCCAAAGAACAAAAACCGTGTTTGTCGGGTGGGGAAACCGTGATTAACGCCACATCAAGCGGAAGAATACTGCGTCTGAAAAGTTGTGGGATTTCGCTCAGGAAAACGGGGATGTAATCGCCGCGACCCTCGCGAATGGCGGCACGGGTGTTCGATCCCACAAAAAGAGCATTGGTAAAAAAGCTGTCCTTATACTCCGGACGCGTATAGGGTGCATCGCCTTCGGTATGGAGGTGAACAATTTCGACATTTCGAAGTTCTGGAGCCCGCGCGGTCATTGCGTTTATAAGTTCCAACGGTGCCGCCGCAACTGAGTGGATAAATACCCGTTGATTGGATTGAATGGTGGCAACAGCATCTTTTGCCGAGTCAAATAGTTTCATAATAGTATTCCTTAGCCGAGTTCATCATTAGGTTCATTAACACAAGTGTATCGAATATAAAATCACTTTTCTAACATCGATATTATATTTTAAGATAAAAAAAATGAAGCTCAAAAGAAAGAGCTGCCGATTAGAAACCGACAGCTCTTTTCTGATTGTTTTTGATTAAAAAAATCGTTGATTGCTACAACAACTCAACGCCCCATCATGTCATCCCGGAAACGCCCCTTTGGATGGTTGCATAACCTCGTTAATGTCGGCGTTATCCGGGATCTTCCAGTTGCGAAATGGCTCTTGGTTAATATCCGCGTGAGCGGGGAAAATGTGTGAACCGTAAAAAAGCGATGTTCTCAAAGTTTTTTTTGAAGCGCAAGTTAGCCGCTAACGCGTATTCTATCTCATTCACATGTCAGAATAGGAAGTTCTTCCGAATTGCTCGGAACTTTCAGCAGGATAACCCACCGGCCGTTTCCTAAGATTCACATGCGTTGCATGGGTTTCCGGGATGACATATAGGGCGTTTGTGAGTAGTAAATCGAGTAGCGACTGTTGGCTCGCACAAACAATCAGGATTTTAAACTCCACACAGTCATCCGACAATCAGTGCCTGACACGACATTAGCTTCTTCGAAAGAAGGATTGAAAAACGTTTACTCACTCGGTGGAAGTAAAACAGAATCAATCACATGAATCACGCCATTTGTGCCATCGGCATCAGCAGATTCAACAGTTGCTTCTCCATTAATGGATACAACACCATTTTCGACTGTTACTGTCACAGTTTGGCCATTGAGCGTGGGTACTTCCTGTGTTGGTTGTAGATCGCCTGAAAGGACTCTTGTTTCAATAACATGATACAGAAGTACTTCAGTAATTTGCTCAGAAGTGAGCGTTGGTAATACATCAGCAATAGCTTCGAATGCTTCATCTGTGGGTGCGAAAACGGTAAAGGGACCTTCAGCCTGAAGCGCTCCTGCCAGGTCTTGCTGAACGAGCAAGTCAACCAATGTTGATAGAAAATATCGTTTGGATGCATTCGCCACGACATTTCCGAAAGCATCCGGTAAAATGACAGAATCAATGACGTGAACAACGCCATTAGAAGCATCCAAATCAGCAGTTGATACGGTTGCGCTTCCATTTATCGTTACGTTTGCACCATTGCGGGTAATGAACACTTCCTGATTGTTGGCAACGGTTACGGTTTGCTCAGCGGTTAAATCACCAGCAAACACTTCTGCTCCCAAAACATGATACAGAAGAATATCCTGTAATTGTTCATTAGTAAGTGAAGATAAAACGCCATCAGGCAGTGCATCGAAGGCATCATTAGTTGGAGCAAAAACGGTGAATGGTCCATCACCTTGAAGCGTAGTTACCAGTCCGGCATCTGTCAATGCGGAAACCAGAGAGGTAAAATCATCATTTCCGGTAGCTATATCCACAATACTGGGATCCGGGTCGTCAGTTCCTGTAGTTGAGGATGATTCACACGCTGTAAAGGCGAGCATGCTCAGTGATAAGGTTGAAATGGTTATAAATTGAATTAATCTGTTTCTCATAACTTTATTTATGGGGTTTGTGTTTGTTGATTGTAGAGATATAACACGCAGAAAAAGGTTAACACACAGCATAAAGTTCCGTTAATTTTGATTGAAACCTGCGTTTACAACTCAAATAAGCCAATATTTGACAGACACCCCAAAGTGTAATAGCCTCTGAGTCAATATCTTGATTGCAATTAAAGCGTTGCCATACATGCGAATTCCGGTCTGAGGATATTTACAATATTTGTTGATTTGAAACATTCCGAATCACCCAAAAACTCCCTATTTTTGATACACCAAGCCGAAGTAGCTCAGTTGGTAGAGCAATTCACTCGTAATGAATAGGTCGTCGGTTCAAATCCGATCTTCGGCTCTCAAAAAAATCATAAAGCCATTACGAACAGAAGTTTGTGATGGCTTTTTTTGATGTTTTAAACCCATTCTGGTACCAACTTTTTTAGAAGTCAATAAACCATTCTATAATGTTTATCCACTGATTAATTCAAAGTTGAGATGATTTTGCATCAACTTAAAGTGTTTGTCAAAGCTGAATAATGAAATCTTTTGTTCTATCACTTGCTGCAGAATAATTAAATCCGGTATCCCGACTTTGTTGAGTCCGTTTTTTAGATTCAATAACTGATAATCCCGAATAATATCCCAGTCAATGTTTAGTGGAATGATGTCAATGGCGTTTAACCCCTCAGTAATCTCGGTTTCGTTTTTTAGAAGTAAGGAGGGTGACAGTTCCGTCAAAATAAGTTCATTTATACAGGTCAAATCTTCCTCAATCAGCCGGTCAAGTTTGTCAGGTTTTCCCGATCGAAAATATTCAATCCAAACTGAACTATCGATTAGAACACTATAAGCACTCATTTCTTTCGGTCTCGGAGGGTATCAAGGTCAACATCCAGGTTTAATGTTCCCTTTTTTGTTATCAAGCGCTTTCGCTTGGCCCGGTCAATTTCAGCTTGAAGTGCATCTTTGATTAATTGACTTTTCGTTTTGGCTCCGGTAGCCTTCATCGCTTCCTGAATCAGTTCTTCGGGTATATCAAGGGTTGTTCTCATGAATTATTATGTATGAATGCATATTTATTGATGTATATTACATGTTGAAAGTTTAAAAGTCAATCACCATCTGATCGACGTGTAAAGTCTCCAAGCGCCTGACACGTTTTTGCTGGGATTTGCTCCAAACGTGAGTGGGGCATCTGCTCACCTGAAGCATAAGAGGTTATTGAAATTTTGATTCGTGAATAATCCCTGTACCCGGAATCAGAGATATTAGATTGCAATTGTTTGGCCAAAAACTTGATTCATGAAAACCTTTAAATCAGATTAAGGTGTCTAATTCAGGTTATTTAACCAACATCATTTTCCGGGTTAGAATCTCAGTTCCTGTTTGCAGTCTATACGCATACATGCCACTTGGCAGATGTTGTCCGCTGAACGATACAGTGTGTTGTCCGGCTGCTGTAAACCCATCAGAAAGTATAGCGACACGCTGCCCCAATACATTAAAGACTTCGAGTTTAATATCCATAGCGTCACTCAATTCAAACCGGATGCTTGTTGTAGGGTTGAATGGATTCGGATAATTTTGATGCAGACGGATTTGTTCGGCGAGTTCAGTATGTGGTACGCTTGTAGAAGTTTCATCAAATATAAACTGAACAAAACTTGGCCCGATGCCAGCCGTGAATGATTGACGAAGACTTCCATCTACATTCAGAATATCTACAGAACCGGAAGATGAAAAATCTGGAACCTTGGTTGCGAATAAACCGGGTTCATCACCATGCCAATAAAAAACAGAATAATAGTTTGTGGATGAAAGCAATTCATCTTGCACCATTCTGTTTTCCATTTCCACTACCTGAATGCCGTCATTTGAAATATAGATGAGGCCATTTTCGAAATCCATAGCCATTCGTGCGGGGTGTCCGCCAATTTCAATAATATCCGTTACCACATCCTCTTCCGGATCAATAATGTGAATTTCACCAAATGTCTCCAGATCAGGATCATAGTTAAAGTCATCATCAAAGCCATAATCTCCGGTGGAAATCACCCAAACAAAACCATTTTCATCAACAACAGGTTGCCGTGGATTATCGTGTACAGTCAGGGTTTTGATGACTTCATCGGTAGAGATATCAATAACCGCCAGTTTGTTATCACTCCCGAAACCATTTACCGCAACATAGGCTTTTCCATTACTTACCGCTATTCCCTCGGGATTATTTCCAACTTCAATGGAACCGGTAATGGCATTTGTATTCAGGTTTAAAATGCTGACATGATTGCCTGTTAAGTTGGTTATATAGGCTTTCGAATCGCTGACCTGTTGAATAAATGCCGGACTTGATCCCCCGAAATCATCCACAAAAATAATTGCTTCTGATGCAAACGATTCTGGATTAACCACTTCAATTTTGTTACTGTTTGATACAATAATGTATAGTTTTTCATTTATCAAAGCGGAATAGTTAGAGATATCACCCAGAACGCGACCATTGGTATTAAAAAAGATGTTTTGACTAACCTGATTTGTTACCGGGTTAAAAGATGTAACCGATGCATTGGAATTATTGAAAGCTCCTTCATTCAGGATATAGACCTTTTCAAGCGTTTGCGCGGAAACGGCTATTGAAAAGAATAGACCTATAAATAGAATACTGGATTGTAAGATGTGTTTCATTGTTCTGTTTATTTTTTATGATTGATAGTGAAAGATACCTGAAGAGAATGATAGCGCGGCGGCATAGGATACCACGCCACAACCTGATAATCGCGGTTGGTAAGGTTGTGCAGGGTATATGAAAAATGTCCGTGGATGTGGCCAAACGCAATTTGAGCGCCGATCTGTAGATTCATCACCGAAAAGCCATCTAAAGGATCAATCGGGCTGCTATGGTCGGCGGTGGTAAACCGGCTGCTTGCGGATTCCCATGAAATTGAGGAAAAAATCGGCTTGTAACGAATCTCTCCGGTTGCTTTTAAAGTCCATTTTGGGACATAAGGTAACTGAAACGTTTGCTGTGTTTCCGATTGAGTTACATCTAATGGTTGCGTGGCCTCTGTAATGGCAATTGCGCTATTGGCACGCACCTCAATATCCCAAATTCGATACCGTAGATTCAATTCCGTTTCAATGCCCCGGCTGTCAATTTTATTGATGTTTACCGGACTCCAAATTCCTGATGAACCGGGTAGCCATTGAATTCCATCATCAAACCATATCCGGTAAGCTGTTGTCGCAAAACGCAAACTAAATGGTTGTTGAGAATAAAAAAGGCTTATTCCCGCCTCTAAAGATTGACTTTTTTCAGCCCTCAAATCGGGATTTCCGCCCGGCGACCAAAATAAATCGTTGAGCGTTGGCGCGCTGTAATTGGTGGCACCTTGCATTCTGAAGCTCAGCCAGTTCAGGGGCGTTTGGATATTGACACCTATGGTTGTGGTAAACGCGTTGCCAAAATCAGAATACCGGTCAAGCCGAAATGATGGAAACACACTCAGAAATGGAAGCGGACGCACATCTCCCTGAGTCCAAACGGAAGTGATATTCCGGTGTTTCTTACTGTCATAATTGTTTGTATCAATCGTGTGGAATCCGGTTTCCAGACCCGAAGCAAGCTGAAACCAATCGGTTAAGTCTTCGCGATATGTAAAGCGGATATCACGCCGTTTGGAAGAACTCAGGCTTTCAATGCGATTTTGTGGATCAAAATAATCTAAATTATAGGAGCTGTAGAGCGCATCTATCTGAAAAAAACCGAAGGATGTTTCATAACCCGCCTGATGCGACCAATGCAGCGTTTGATCGTCTTGCCTCGCTTGTGGATTGCTTGTTGTTACGGGGCCAGGCACAAAATGAGTACTGCTGCCAATCCATAGTGCCGTGTCATAATTAAAGTTATGGGATGAATGTCCGGCTGTTATTTGAGCATGTTGTTGCTGAAACTGATTGTTTCTTCGATTGCGTTCACGCTGACGAATACTATCGAAATAAGGAAAATTATTGGTTGCCTGAGCACCATAAAGTGAAACACCAACGCGGCTGTTTCCTTTTTTTAAACCGGTAGAAATGGCCGTCCCGAAACGCCCCCATCTTCCCTGATGAAATTGAATGCTGCTTTGGTTCACGTTTTTAGGCGAATCCATCAGAATACTTCCTCCCACAGCACCGGATCCATAACTTGCGCTACTATTACCGGAGGCCACCCTCACATTCCCGACCATGCTCCCCGGAAACAAATTATAATCAAGCTGACCCAGCATGGGGTGATTCATCACAAAACCATTCCAAACCAATTGAGTATGCCGCGCACCAAACCCTCTTGATGACACTGAACTTAACCCGCCGGAACCATATTGACGTATAAAGACCGTGCTATGAAATTGCAGCATTTCCCCGAGATTTTGATGACCCGAAACTCTCATAGCCGCTGAATCAATCATGGTGATGTTAATGGGTTGACGAATCCACTCAATCGGCAGACGGGAAGCCTCAACCTCAATGGGTTCAAGGCGCACAGAATCTGCTACCTGAGAGCAGGCCGGTTTGCTTGGTATAAATTGAAGGATGAGAACCAGAGCCAATAAGCCCGTTGTTCTCAGAAAAAATAATGGCATGTTAGTATTGATTAAAACTTTTCACCCGAAAGTTTTCATCTACTGAGTCTAAGGCAGGTCTCCTGACTTTCCCGTTTTTTGCCGCCTTCCCATTTCTTTTGGGCAGAAACAGTGGCTCCATGGCAAAAACAAAAACCGAAAAACGGTTCGGGATTACAGTTGCGGGTACAGTCCCCGATTTTCACGGGGTTCCCTTTTAATTGCTCAAACGAACAAACCAACAGACTCGTAATCTGATTATAGATGATACACAGATTTTGAAGAACATCAAACGCTGAATTTTGGAAAAAGGAACTCGGGATGGAATACAGGATGGAACACAGATAGCGCTGATTTAGCAGATTTCCGAAGATTGTTTAACCCGAATTATTCACGAAAAGGTATATTTATATTAATAAGCTATTGATTATAACTCAACTTTCGCAGTTCGATTTGAAGCGCGGACAGCATACCGAAGACCGAGGACGGAGGACCGAAGAACCCCAAATCCATTTTGAAACACGGATTAGCACGGATTAACTGATTTCACGGATTTATCTGAGCCCATAAATCACAAATCAAAAAATTCCGTCTCCGGTCTTCCGTCTTTCGTCCCACACAACACTTAATATTAAGCACCGAGTCATTGAAGTGCGAAAGTTGAGTTATAAATTAAATATGTCAAAATATATAGCACCAAAATTTGAGTCTCGAATAGTGCGGGATACATATTTTATTTGTGCGAATTTGGCCCACCTATCTCATGTGAGTTCTATCCTTAGTTCAATATTCTTATCTGAGGGTAATTGCTATTGCAAACATCATGTATTGTATAGTCACTCTAAGCTTGGTGATTTATTTTCACAATGAATTAACATATTGGGGTTATGCCTATTTCATCATCGAAATTGGACTGGTCATCACGCTTATTTCTATTGAACTCAAGGCTGATACGAATAAATCTGCACTTCAATAAAACAGAATACAAGTATCCGGTTTAAATCTTGTTACGCTTTTAGCAGATTTATTAGATTTCGTTTACTATATTGTTCATAACATGCCTTGTTGAACTAAACCTAATCTATGAGTCTTAAAGCTACGTTGCTTTTTCTTTTTTCCTGGCTTTTTTTCATTCCCATTCTTACTGCTCAGACAGATCAGATTCGGGTTAATGAAGTTTTTTTATCTAATCCTGAAGCCGGATGGTTTGAGCTGTATAACAGTAGCAGGGAAGCGGTGCATCTTCAGGATATTATTATAGAAGTAGCCACGCAGAAGATCAGGCCTGATCAGGAATTCATAGAGCCAAACAGTTATTTGACGGTTCCTTTTGAACTCAAAAAGGAAAAATCAGAAACAACATCTTCATCTCTGACAACCCCTTCAGTTGTCCTTTTTACCTCCGAAGGAAACCGCTTCCAGTTCATCCCCGAAACGGTTGTTCCTGCCGGAAGCTCCGTAGGACGCTTGTATGATGATTCTGATGCTGTTGTCATTTACAATGAACCTACTCCGGAATCTGTCAATACAGGGGAGTTTTATAAAGTCCAATTATCGGCACCTTCCCTTTCTGTACCACCGGGTTTTTATGCTGAAAACATTTCGCTATCTCTCGAAACTATCCATACCGGAGCCACCATCCGTTACACTACAGATGGAAGCACACCCGACGAAAACAGTCCTGTTTTCTCCCAACCGCTGACGTTAACAAACCGGGCCGGTGATCCGAATAGCATTTCTATGATTCCTACAAATCAGTTCGGTGCAGGGCATCCGTACAACGAGGAATGGCAACCGCCACTCGGTGAAGTGAAAAAGTTAAATGTTATCAGGGCGCAAGCATATCTTGATGGAACTGAACCGAGTGAAGTCATAACGGCGAGTTATTTGATTGATGAATCGGCTGCGAACCGATTTTCCATGCCTGTAATTTCTGTAAATACGGACAGTGAAAATTTCTTCGACCCGGATATCGGTATTTATGTTTGGGGAAATAATAATAACTACAATCAGCGTGGCAGTGAGTGGGAACGCCCTGTCCATTTGGAATTTTTTGAAGATGATGGCTCTGTTGCTTTTGCCCAACAATTGGGTGCTCGAATTCATGGCGGTACCAGCCGCAGCCGTCCGCGTAAATCTCTTAGGTTGTATGCCCGTGCTGATTATGGAGAATCATGGATTAATTATCAATTCTTCCCTGATAAACCTATTGGGCAATTCAAGCGTCTTCTGTTAAGAAACAGTGGGAATGACTGGGATCGCGCTCTTTTTCGGGATGCCTTTATGCAAAATCTTGTAGAAGGTATCGGGCTTGATATACAGTATTCGCGAGCAGCTGTTGTTTTTTTGAACGGGGAGTACTGGGGTGTACACAACGTGCGCGATCGGTTGGATAATCGTTACATTGAAAGTCATTATGGTTTGGATGAATCTCAATATACCGTTTTGGGAAACAATGCTGAGTTTTTAGATGGTAATGAAGCCGGAGTAGATCACTACAATCAATTGCGATTGTTTATCAATAACAATGGAGTTTCTAATCAGTCGAATTACGAAGAGGTGAAAACCCGAATGGATGTCGATAATTTCATAGATTATCAGGCAACACAAATTTATCTCCGCAATACCGACTGGCCCGGGAATAATTTGCAATACTGGCGTTCTTTCAACGATTATAATCCTGATGCACCTTACGGTCTTGATGGCCGATGGCGCTGGATGTTATTCGATACTGATTTTGGTTTCAATTTAGATTTCGATTATGTGCAGGGGCATCCGGAAGGACCGGCACATAATACATTGGCGTTTGCCATGCAATCAGGGGGTAATAGTTGGCCGAACCCCGATTGGTCAACATTTCTCTTACGACGACTTGTTACAAATACCGAATTCAAAAATAATTTCATCAACCGTTTTTCTGATTTATTAAACACGTATTTCAGAGAAGATGTGGTCATTGCCAAAATAGATTCCGTGAAAGCCATTTATCAGCCTGAAATGCAAGAGCACATCGACCGCTGGAGACGTCCGGTTACCATTGATAGCTGGCAGGAAAATTTGAACAGTATGAGTGATTTTGCAAACCAAAGACCATCGTTCATGCGTCAATTCATTAATCAGCAATTTGGTCTTTCGGGCAATGTTGACTTAACGATTAATGTAAATGATGCTGAAATGGGAATCGTGCAGATAAACCGAACCCGCATTGAACCGGAAACACCTGGAGTTGGGCAGAATGCATATCCGTGGTCTGGAATCTATTTCAAGAATATACCTATTGAATTTACGGCTATTCCCAAAACGGGCTACAGGTTTGTACAATGGCAGGGAGCGTCAAATTCAACAGAAGAATCCATCACACAAACATTTAGCGGAAATGCCACTTTAACGGCTGTTTTTGAACCCGATGAAGAAGAAATCGGAGAAATTGCAGCCTGGGATCTATCATTAGAGCCTTATAGTTTTTCAGAATGGGCAAGCAGTTCCCCCGCAGAATCTTACCCGCAATCTATGATGTTCTATCAAACCGATACACTTGACCCGCGTCTGTCAGATGAAACACCTGACCCGTGGATTTTACCGTACGATTTATCTAACAGAAGCCGAATTACAGGTCTTGGAGTAGATGGCGTTAGCTTCATCAATACCGCAAATCCACAGGAAGAAGGTGGTGGCTATCTCGGAAGTGCTGTTCTGGCATTAAACACATCGGGTCAAAGTGATATTCAGGTATCCTGGCGAGGCGGTACTATTGAACCAAACTCACGGGTTTACCATGTGAGGCTTCAATATCGAATAGGCGCCGAGAGTACTTTTGAAGATGTCCTTTTGCCCAATGAAGAACCTGTAGAATACAAAAGAAATGAAGTGCCCGGCCACACGGAAATCATTGGTCCCGTTACGCTTCCGGCATCTGTAAATGACCGTGATTATGTAGAACTGCGATGGAAATACTATTATACCGGAACCCGTCTGGATGATGACAGTGGTCAGCGCACCATGATTCGATTAGATGATATCCTGGTAACCACCGGAGATTCGGATGAAGCAGAAGGACTTGCTTTTGACGCGCTTTTCCCAACAGCGCAAACAGGTTATACAACTCCGCCATTTTTTGTCCGTGCTTTAACCGATGATGGTATAACCGATGTAAATTTTAACGCAGAAGTGACCCTCTCACTCGAAAGCGGACCGGGTGAAATGGAAGGTACTTTATCTGTTTCAGCACAAAGCGGTGAAGCCCTTTTTGATGATATTGAATTCACTGAACCGGGAGAATACGTGATTCGTGCTTCATCCGAATCGATAGAATCCATTCTGAGCGCTACCGTTCAAGTAACCCGTTTAACAGAAATATTAATGCCTAAGTATATTCAAGGTGAGCAACCTGACAATAATGATCGTATTCCGTTTGCATATCGCATTAAAATAGAGGGATTGAATCCAAGCGCCGTTTACCGTTATTATAACCGTGTAATTGATCAGGATGATGCGTGGGATAGCGATGGAGCAGGGAACGCTGTTTTTGTAAATGAAGAAGGGGGAGAATTCATCAGAACCACAAACTCACCACGCTTTCAAGGAAGTGATTTTGGGAGCCGCCATTATGATTTTCTTACTGATGCTGATGGTACTTATGAAGGTTGGTTTATTACCGAACCAAGTGGAAACAGTCGTTTTTCACCGGAAAATATTGTTCACATGCGAATTCTGCTCAATGATGGGAATAATGGTGAAGAATTCAATCACTACATTGATACCTTTTCTGATGTGCGCGTCATACGGTTTGGAAATATTCCAGGACAATCCACCGGATTTATAGGAAGTTCATCAGCAATCCCGAAAAATTTCATAGCACTTTATGAAGATGAAGCCGGCGAAGATCGCCCCGTTTCGATCACATTTGTAGAAAATGCCGGTTTTTCTGCCGATGAGCGATATGCTGATTACTATTTGAATATAGTAAATGGTGAATCAGGCCTTTGGGGTACTCTTCTTCCAAATGATCTGCCAAACGGAATTCGTCGAATTGAGGAACGTTCTTTATTAGATGGCTTTCAGTCTGGCTTTATAAGCAGCTCCGACGGAACCTGGGAAAATGGTATTTCTACCGTAAATCCGAATGGCGGCCTTGAAAACCCCATTATTATCGATTTTGGGAATGACGTTCCCATCGAAAATACAGATGAGCTACCCTCAGAGTTTACCCTCTCACAAAATTACCCAAATCCGTTTAACCCAAGTACACAAATCTCTTACGGTATTCCCGAAGCCGTTCATGTTCGTTTAGAAGTGTATAGCATTAACGGGCAATTGGTTACGGTTCTCCAGAATGGCGTTCAAAGTGCAGGGTATCATACTGTTACGTTTGATACCCGTAGCGCCAATATGGCAAGTGGTGTGTATCTGTACAGGCTTGAAGCCGGTGAGTATGTGCAGGTTAAAAAGATGTTGTTGGTGAAGTAAAGTTTTTTCCCATTTATGGAGATTGGAAATATCCTGATTACGTTCACCCAACCATTTCCTATATTTGGCCATGCGAGCACTCATAGAACAGCAATATGACTTCAAATCCATCCGAATTAAAAAACTGGATGGGTATGATAATGCCAATTATCTCATAGAAAGTGATAAAGGTACTTTCATCTTTAAAACCTATCCTCACTCAGAAGAGTTACTGGATTTGGTACAGGCCGAAACGGATATTCTACTTTCAATACAAGACACCTTTAGCGGTCTGATTCCACAGCCAATCCATAACAAATTTGGTTGTTTTGTGTCAGTTGAAATGCATAATGGAAACCCGCTTATTTGCAGGTTGCTGTCCTATTTAGAAGGACTGCCACTGGGAAGTCTCGAGTCAAGTCATGCCATTTATGCACAATTAGGCAGATTTCTCGCTCGGCTTGATAAGCGTCTGCTAAAAGTTAAAAACTACGTGATTCAATCCCGAAAATGGGAGTGGGATATACAGTACTTCCATCTGAGTCTTCCATACCTGAACGATATTCCGTCGGCAAGAGACCGAAATACCGTTCGATATTTTTTTCAACAGTTTGAAGAAAATGTCGTACCTGTTTTGCCTGAGCTTCGGAGGTCAATTATCTACAATGACGCGAATGAACATAATATCCTGTTTACAGGTGACAAATTTTCCGGTCTCATAGATTTTGGCGACCTGGCGTATTCACCTTTAATCAATGAATTGGCCATTGCAATTACCTACGCTATTTATGACAAAGAAGAACCGATAGACTGGGCTGTTCATCTGTTAAAATCGTATCATGCTGTTCTACCGTTGGAAGAGCTTGAAATTAAAATACTCTATTACCTCATTGCAGCCCGGCTATGTATCAGCGTATGTAATTCGGCACACGCCCGCCTCATCGATCCCGAAAACACCTATGCCACCAATAGCGAAAAAAAAGTGTGGAACATGATGTATAAATGGTTGAAGACGAATCCTGTTGAGGCAGAGAATACATTCAGAAAAGCCATCAATCTTCCAAAACAGGAAATCCCAACAATTAAAAATCGCATCTCATACCGACACTCTTTCCTAAGCCCGATTCTATCGGTAAGTTATAAAAATCCGGTTTACGTAAAAAAAGCGGCGTTTCAATATATGTATGATGCCTATGGAAACACCTTATTGGATGCCTATAATAATATTCCACATGTCGGGCATTCACATCCGAAAGTTGTTGAGGCGGGTCAGCGTCAAATGTGCCACTTAAATACAAATACGCGCTATCTCTATGATGTTTTACCTGAATATGCGGAAAAGCTGTTGCGTCTATTTCCACCCACGTTGAACAGAGTTTTTTTCGTGAATTCAGGAAGTGCCGCAAGTGATCTTGCCATCCGAATGGCGCGATTCCATACCGGAGCAGAGCACATTATGGTTATTGAGCATGGATACCATGGGAATACGCAAACATCTATTGATATCTCTGATTACAAGTTCAATAATCCAAAAGGTCAGGGAAAAAAAGCATCCATCATCAAACTCCCGATTCCGGATACTTTTCGGGGCAAATATTCATTGAAAGATGAAAGTGCCGGTATAGCGTATGCGCAGGATGCCATCTTTCAAATACAGAAAACACAAAAGAAAAAAGCGGCTTTTATTGCAGAGCCGATAGTAGGCTGTGGTGGACAAGTACCTTTGGCTAAGGGATATTTGAAAACGCTTTACCCGGCTGTTCGTAAACAAGGCTGCGTCTGTATTTCGGATGAAGTGCAAACGGGTTTTGGCCGCCTGGGAGATTATTTCTGGGGATACGAAGCTCAGGAAGTAGTCCCTGATATGGTGATTCTTGGTAAACCCATGGGAAACGGACATCCAATGGGAGCAGTTGTGTGTACCTCTGAAATAGCCGAATCATTCAGCAAGGGAGTGGAATTCTTCAGCTCATTTGGAGGAAATCCGGTTTCCTGCGCTATTGGGCTGGCTGTTTTGGATGTCATTGATGAGGAAGGCCTTCAACAGCAAGCCAAAGAAACCGGTGACTATTATGCATCATTATTTAGGGAACTGCAAAAAAGGCATTCCTGCATAGGCGATGTACGCGGCTCAGGGTTATTCCTCGGGGTTGAGTTTATCAAACCGGGAACAAAAGAACCCGATACGGAATTAGCATCCTATGTCAAGAATGAGCTCCGAAACCGATTTGTTTTGGTCAGTACAGATGGCCCGTTTGATAATGTCATCAAAACCAAACCACCCCTTATTTTTACAAAGGCGAATGCACAAGAGGTTGTGGAAAAAATGGATAGAGTTTTGTCAATATTGTAACATCATACTATTTGTGAATACTCAAAGTTGATCCCCACAAAAAAAGCCATCCCAATTACTCAGGATGGCTTTTTCAATTCTAATGTCTTTTCTTACAAATTAGTATCTGTAATACTCAGGTTTGAACGGCCCCATTTGAGGGATTCCAAGATACTCAGCTTGGTCGGCAGTGAGTTCTTCCAAATCGACACCAATTTTTGACAAGTGCAACATGGCAACTTTTTCATCGAGGTCTTTTGGCAGAACATGCACATCAAGTGTGAACTCTTCCGGACGAGTCCAAAGAGCAATCTGAGCCAATGTTTGATTGGTAAAACTATTACTCATCACAAAACTCGGATGTCCGGTTGCACAACCCAGATTCACAAGGCGGCCTTCCGCAAGCAGGTAAATAGTATTTCCATTTGGGAGAATATATGAATCGACCTGGTCTTTGATGGTTTCTTTTTTACCATTATTGTTAAGCCATTTCACTTGAATTTCAGAATCGAAGTGTCCTATGTTGCATACAATGGCTTGATCTTTCATCACTTCAAAATGCTCTGAACGTATTACATCTTTACAACCTGTTGCGGTTACAAATATATTTCCTTCTTTTGCGGCATCATTCATTTTTTTCACTTCAAAACCATCCATTGCCGCCTGCAGGGCACAAATCGGGTCGATTTCAGTGATGATAACTCGCGCGCCATACGAACGCAGATTTGCAGCTGAGCCTTTTCCTACGTCGCCATAACCGGCAACAACAGCCACTTTTCCGGCTATCATTACATCGGTTGCGCGTTTGATGCCATCAACCAAAGACTCACGGCAACCATACAGATTGTCAAATTTGGATTTTGTAACGGAGTCGTTCACATTTATGGCTGGAACTTTTAAAGTACCGTTCTTGGCCATTTGGTACAGGCGGTGAACACCTGTAGTGGTTTCTTCTGACAATCCGCGAATATCTTTTAGCAATTCAGGATAATCATCATGAACCATAGCAGTCAAATCACCACCATCATCCAGAATCATATTGAGCGCTTGTCCATCCGGGAAATGCAGTGTTTGTTCAATACACCAGTTGAATTCCTCTTCTGTCATTCCTTTCCAGGCGTAAACAGGAATTCCGGCAGCGGCTATAGCGGCAGCGGCGTGGTCTTGCGTAGAAAAAATATTACAAGACGACCAAGTAACTTCCGCTCCAAGCTCCACTAACGTTTCAATTAGAACGGCAGTTTGAACAGTCATGTGTAAACAACCGGCAATTCGGGCGCCTTTCAAGGGCTTGGATTCGCCATACTCTTCACGAAGTGCCATCAGGCCGGGCATTTCAGCTTCGGCTACTTTAATTTCTTTGCGTCCCCAATCAGCAAGGCTGATATCTTTAACTTTATAGGGGAGTTTTTCTTTTGTTTCAATCATAAAATGAATCAATTTAAATTTTTTTGAATAGCTTTCAAAAATAAGGTTTTAAGCTTAGAATTTCAAAGCAATTTACAGACATGTACAACAGTTAGAAACATTGGTTCGTTCGAGTGAAGCAACTTCTGTCTCTTACTACCTTAATCACATTTATTTTATAAAATAGATTGATTTTTCTTAACTTTACTCCTTTATAAATAAAAATAGATTAATACAGTTGCTGTATTATTCGTTTTTTTATTTAATTGATTAATAATACTCTGGTTTTATTTGCTTCGTATGTTCAAATCATACTTACGCTCTGCCTTAATACTGGTCTTACTTTCTTTAATTCTTCATTCCTGCGGATCCTCATCTCGTACGCTGTCAGGAAATGAAATTTTGGGTGAGGGAATTGCAAGCTGGTATGGACCCGGTTTTCATGGAAAGCAAACCGCAAATGGTGAAGAATACAATCAAAATGGAATGACAGCAGCCCATCGTACATTGCCTTTTAATACGGTTGTAAGGGTCGTAAATCTGGAAAATGGTAAAAAGGTGGATGTTCGCATTAATGACCGCGGCCCGTTTATTGGCAACCGGATTATTGACCTGTCTCATGCCGCTGCAAAACAAATTGATATGGTACAAAGTGGTTTAGCTCCCGTCCGTGTTATTTTACTTCAATCAACAAATGGTATTGACCCAGCGCTTCAAAAAGGTGAAATATTTACCGTGCAGATTGCTTCATTTAAAAGTAAAAAGGATGCTTCTACAATTGCTTCGCGCCATAAGAAAGGTTGGGTTCAGAACACCCAGGTAAATGGCGCCCCGTATTACAGGGTTTTTGTAGGCAAATTCAAGAAAAAAAGGGATGCCGAACGAGAACGGTATCAGCTTCAAAGAAGGGGCGTCAATGGCTTTGTAAAGCAAGTTCAAAACTAACAATGTGATGCTCTTAAATAAATTGTTTATGTGGTAGGTTGTGGTGAGATAAATCGGTTTTAGAATATCTTGTGTCAAACGGCTCGCTGAGTACCTGATTGCTGTCTTTTTGTAATATAAAAATCTACATCACTGGGCACTTTGACATCGAATTTTTTTATTACGCTGTTGAAATCGAAACAAAATGGGTTCATCAAAGCTATCTTATAAATTTAAAAATGCATTAAGTGATTCGGAATACATTTTCCTGAATTTTTGAGTTATATCTAATTTCAGTACCTGTTTTGCCATAGTGCAACAGGTATAATTATTATTAAGTTTGTACTTATTTATCAGTAATAGCTATCTTTAAAAGAAAACCAACCTTGTTTGGTTTGTGTAAAACCTAATTCTTCAGACTAAGATTCATCAAATGGTAAAATCAGTTGCGCATTTAATTTATTTTGTGCTCTTTGTTGCACTTATTCTCTGTTCTTGCAAAACTCCATCAAAATCGTATGAGGGAAGCGATGTTGTTGGCGATGGTATAGCAAGTTGGTACGGCCCTGGTTTTCATGGAAATGTTACAGCAAATGGTGAAACGTATGATCAATCAGAAATGACCGCCGCTCACCGGACTTTGCCTTTCAATAGTATTGTGAGAGTGGTAAATCTTGAAAATGGCAAAACGGTTGATGTCCGTATTAATGATCGGGGGCCGAATGTTAGGGGAAGCAACAGAATCATTGATCTGTCAAAAGCAGCCGCGGAAAAAATTGATATAACAGAAAAAGGGCTTGGACAGGTGCGCCTCATTTTAGTACGCTCTGAATCGGAGATACCGCCTGATTTGATAAAAGAAGAACTTTTTACCATTCAGATTGCATCACTAACAAGTAAAAGCGAGGCTATTACTATTGCATCACGGTATGAAGGTGGGTGGGTTCAATACGCGCTTATTGATGAAAAAGAGTACTACAGAGTTTGTGTTGGAAAATATTCGACCAAAACTGATGCTGATGAAGCTCGTTCAAATTTACGCAGACGTGGGATAAATGGATTTGTAAAACAGGTTCAGAACTAATTAAGGTTTAACTTCGTTATATTTAGCAGATGTCTGTATAAGTGTTCATTCTTGACGGATGGGTAGCCGTTCTCAAAATCTTTTTTTAATTATATGCGAATCTTTTTTATTAGTTTGTTTATTTGTTTTACATGGGTTTTCTCCGCTATTGCTCAACCAAGTCCCGCTTCCGACCATGCCAATTTGCGTTTCCTAACTGAGCATAAATCTGTTGAAGCAGGTAGCACCATCATGGCTGGCCTTCATATTGAAATGGATGAAGACTGGCACGTTTACTGGCGTAATCCCGGAGATTCCGGAATACCGGTTCGTATTCAATGGAATGAAAATGAACACGTGACTTTTGGTTCTATTCAATGGCCATATCCAACTTCATTCAAAACTGATCATTTGGTTACTTATGGTTATAATGATGAAACCTTACTTTTTATACCCATAGAAATCTCTGGTGATGCGAAACCAGGAATAAAGAATGTGGAAGCTCGTGTTGAATATTTGGTATGTAAAGAAATTTGCCTCCCCGGTTTTGAGGATCACACGCTACAAATCGACGTTTCGGAAAGAGCTACTCAGGAAGTGTCAGATAATTCCGAACTGTTCGAGAAGTTCTCGAGAAAAATACCAGATGAATCCGGAAACGTATCGTCTTACTTCAGCATAAAAGACAACAAGCTGCATCTTCAGCTTGAGGGAGACTTTTCTGATTGGGGAGATATTGAAAATCTTTATTTTTATGCAGGAGAGGAGAACAAAATTGAAAGTTCCGCCGGACAAAATGTTCGTGTTTCTGGTAATAAAATTGATATAGAATTAACCCTTTCCCGATATATTAACGAAACGTTCACATCTCTTTATGGAGTTATTGTGATACCCGATGGAAATACCACGCGTGCAATTGAAATTGAAGCAACACAAAAACAATCTTAACCTAAAACCATAAACTGTTATGAAAAAAATTATCTTGATATCCACAATATTAATCGCATCTGTAGTTGCTTGGACTGTATTTGCAAATAGCCCTGTAGCGGATTCAGCAAAAGTTGGTGAAAAAGCCCCTGATTTTTCTCTTGTTGATTCGTACGGCAAAAGCCATAGTCTTAGTGATTTTAGCGGAAAATTCGTTGTTCTTGAATGGTTAAATCATGATTGTCCGTTTGTCAGAAAATTTTACAATGCCGGAAAAATGCAGGAACTACAAAAAATGTACACCGGTAAAGATGTTGTTTGGCTATCAGTGATTTCTTCGAAAGAAGGCGCTCAGGGACACATGACTCCAGAGCAAATTAATAAAGCAGTTCAGGATAAAGGTTCACATGCAACAGCTGTTTTAATTGATGAACCGGGTACAGTCGGGCGAATGTATGATGCGCGTACAACACCTCACATGTTTGTTATAAATCCTGATGGTATATTGCTTTATGATGGTGCCATCGATAATAAATCTACCGCAAATCCTGCTGATTTGGAAGGTGCTGAAAACTATGTTGTAGCTGCTTTGGATGCCGCTATGGATGGGAAGGAAGTTGCCGTTAAAACAACGCGACCTTATGGTTGCAGTGTTAAGTACTAATATTTTTTATAGCTTTAATGAAAGGCATCCTTAGTGATGCCTTTTTTATTTGAGCCATTTTTTCTATAAATCCACTGCCTTCTCAACGGTGTATGAAGTCTCCGTCCATTCGAAAACATGTTCAGGAAACATATTTTTTAAATCATGGAATGTATATTGTTCGGCTTCCAGCGTTTGTATTCCCCAAAAGTCTGTTTTTCTTGATACATTCAAAACCGCGCTTTTTTTGAGATACATTTTTGCTGGTTCATCAATTGAAATGTACACTGTTAACGGAAAAGATAATTCATTCTCTATGAAAATATCCTGATCTATTTGAAGACTATCTACTGCGCCTTCAAAAAATGGATTATCAGAAAAAAGAACGTGCATTCCATCAGAATCTTCCTTTTCAATTAAAAAATGTATTCCAAAAGGTGAGCCATTTTTATACTTCGCCGGTGGGTTGGTCCATGTTGATAAGATTCGCTTAGATTCCGGTTTTGTACTGAAAGTCGTCGAAAAATCACGACCACGCATGTAGGCGTGACAATCATCTGGGTCTATATCATCATTTAGGAATAATGTAAATATGTCTTTCCCTGTATCTTTTATTGTTTCCTTTTGAAGTGTGAAAATATCTCTGTAGGAATATCCTAAGGAATTGGGTGTTTTTCTTGAAAATACCGGTTGTGAAAACCGTCCGCCACAAGCTTCACTAAAATCAGTAACTTCCCAATTATAATTGCCATCACTTACTATAGGAATCAGATTTTGGGTTCTTGAAGAATAGGGAGTTTTCACCCGGAATACCGCCAAACCTTTATCTTTGGGATCAGTAGTAGCAACATCGTAGGTAGTTTCAATTCCGGTAGTTTGATTTATTTTTTGACGATTTTCGAAGTATAAATATTCATTATCACCCAAAGAAAACACAGCTGATTCGCCGGTAGTAATAAAATCACGTAGCTTTAAACGTGCCGTTTCACTTTTAATCACGTGAGGATCAATCCATCCTAAACGCTCACGTTCATAGGCATTGATACTTAAATTGGCCATATAAGAATAAAAAAGTCCCCAATACGATGGGTGCAAGCTGCTTCCACCTTCATAAGGATGAGGGGAACCAACCAAATGATGCGCCATTTCATGAATCAAAGTGTTAAATGTAAAAGCAGCGTTACGCTGAAACAATTGGGTAACTCCCGAAACATTCACACCTGAACCACGCGCTTTAAGTCCGTTATCGAGCGGAATTTCAAACACGCCCAAACCCGCAATTCCCTGCCAGGTTCCTCCGAACGGTTGTGGCATGCCCGGTGGCTGTCGGTAAATCATGATAAGATAATCGAGGACCGAATCCGGTTCAGAAACATGATATTGCCGTTCTAAACTACTCCATTGATCAAAAGTGGAGAGGTCTTTTTTCAAAACAGATGAAAGTTCTGTCTCTGGGTCACCATCACCAAATAGTGATTGGATGACGTATCTGTTTGCCTGGCCATACGAACGATTCATAAAAGAATCGGGCACGGAAGTATAATACACATCACCGGTCAGGAAAAACGTTTCGTTTGAAGCAACCCGTAAAAAATGCGTGACATTCGCATAGTTGTCTGATTTTTCCGATGGAGTCGCATCAATATATTTTTCCATCCAGGGTTCCACTATTGATGCGTTCGTGCTGTCCGGAAATGACGGCCACAAATTCCAATCTGTATCATCTCCCTCAAAACGAACAAAAATTACATGAGCCCGATACTCACCAATGGATGGCATTAATTCCCCGGAATGAACCTCTTCGGGTTGAATAAATGATTTTTCTGAGGGAGTGGAAGTGATAATTTGAATTCCGCTTTTAGATGAGCAACTACAAAGCATGAAAACCATAAGAAGGGAAAAAACCTGTCTGTGAAGCATAATTTTTTTGATTTAGTCGATATTGATTTGAGCCCTGTAAATTAATAATGACACAACATCGTAAAGTAAAAATATGTAGAGGTTTATACCATACTTGTATTTAATTAGGTGTGTATAATATAACAAATATATAATTTACTGGTGTTGGCTTATCATTCAATAAATCAATACATTGTGTCGTTGTGCTGAATTATGTACTGGAAGATTTTGCAAAACCATTAGTTTGTTCGATTGGGTCTGTCCTTATCCTCGGAACTAAATGAACCTCACTTAGTAAATGTACATTTAAAAGCATACAGACAGAATTACAAAGCCTTCATTATCATAACCTATCACACAAAAAATAATATCATGACCTATACTATAAAATCATCTGTAATTAAAATATTAAGCGTAATCCTGATTATTGGATTGGTTGGTTGCTCTGCCTTAAATCAAACTCAAAAAGGTGCTATGATTGGAACCGGAGCAGGAGCGGCTGCCGGTGCAGTAGCCGGAGCTTTACTCGGCGATACCGCTAAAGGAGCTATAATTGGAGCTGTTGTAGGTGGTGCAGCGGGGGCCATAATTGGGAATCAAATGGATCGTCAGGCGCGTCAATTAGAAGAGGAATTAGAAGGTGCTAATGTAGAACGTGTAGGTGAAGCCATTGCTATAAAATTCGATTCCGGCTTGCTTTTCGGTTTTGATTCTTCTGAATTATCACCGGAAGCAATTGAAAATCTACAAACTCTTTCAAACAGTCTCGATACATACGATAATACGGATGTTATGATTATTGGACATACCGATGGTATCGGATCTGCAACATATAATATGGGTTTGAGTGAACGCAGGGCAGAATCTGCCGCTGAAAAATTGGCTGATATCGGTATTGATCGCAGCCGAATCAAGGTAGAAGGCCGTGGACTCACCGAACCCATTTCTGACAATGAAACAGATGAAGGGCGTAGCCTTAACCGCCGTGTAGAGGTTTTGATTCTTGCCAGCGAGGAATTTCAGATGGAAGCTGAAAACCAATAAGTATTATACTCAAAAAAAGCTCAGTCAAAATGGCTGGGCTTTTTCTATTATTTGAATGTATAAACGCAAAGCAGTGATTATTTGAATAAAAAAGGGTAATACTGAAACTATTTAGCGTTTAATATTCTTTTTATCATATCAACTTAAATATTCATTTTTTTGACAAAACTGCATCCTATGTTTTTTAAATTTTCAGAATCTATACAAGAACTTGGTTATTTCATTTTGCGCATTGGGCTTGGTTTTATGATTATGTTGCACGGATATCCAGAGATTGCAGGGGGTATGGAGCGATGGGAAGCGCTTGGAGGTGCAATGATTCATATCGGTATTGATTTTTACCCAGCTTTTTGGGGTTTTATGGCTGCTGCCGCTGAGTTTTTTGGTGGCATATTTTTAATGCTCGGACTCTTTTTTCGTCCTGCTACAATTATGTTGGTGGTTACTATGCTTGTTGCTACCATGATGCATCTTGGTATTGGTGATCCCTTCATTCCCAAAGCATCCTATCCGCTTGAGCTTGGCATAGTGTTTCTCGCCATGTTTTTCATGGGCCCAAGAAAATGGTCGATGGATAATATGCTCGTAAAAAAATACGGACGAAGATATTAGCTCTACATTACCCAAATCGTCATAATGTCGTGTCCTCGGTTTTCCGTGGAAAGGTATGAACGACAAGGATGCGGGGTCAATACGTTTTTAAATACGAACAAACAATACCAAACTTTGCGTCATAACACTATTGCGAGCACTTCTTTTCTCGCTCAGTGCAAAAACTTCGTTTACGAAAACATTTGATGATGATGACATCGTCAGACTCCACAGTAAACAGGAGAACTGTCGATAAATTATTAATATGTATTGCTTTATAAAAATTCTTACCTAACCAGGAAAGAAGTAAAAAAAAAGTTCATTTAAACAAAATATTTATCCGTTCTTTTATCAATACATTTTTACATCAGTCCAGAAGTTCCTCCACAATCCGATTGGCTCTGTAGATTTTCTTTAATGCCTCCATCATCCCACGTACATCCACAGAAATAGCTCGGGCTGTTTCATCGGAGTAGATAAAATCTCCTGAGAGAGATTCAATATTTCCATCAAAAATAAGCCCCACGATATCTAATTCAGCGTTCAAAATGGGAGAACCTGAGTTTCCTCCAATAATATCATTGGTACTTACAAAATTCAGAGATGTATTTAAATCAAGAGTGTTCATATCATCAATCCATTGTTTGGGTAAGCTCCACGGATTTTCCTCTCCATGCGAAAAGTGACGATTATACATTCCGAAAAAAGTAGTGTTTATAGGGGCCATCGTTCCGTTATAATTATATCCAAGCACACGCCCATCTTGTAAACGAATAGAAAATGTAGCATCAGGCGGACTATCCGTACCATACACTCCGAACCGAGCCAGTCCGATGCGTCGCTCTATATCATCCTCTAAATCACCATATTGACCAATGTGCGTCATTACGCGTTCAAATTCAGGTCCAAGAAGCATTCCTAAACGGACTCCATCATCATTTCCAGGGAGTTCATCATTCTGAATGGCCAATGTTGTGTTTTCCTTGTTCGAAAGTGGTGAATTATCTAACAAATGCGTGGCAAATTCAGAGGTGCTGCGACCATCCAATATGTTTTCAAGCTCCATGAAAGACTCATCATCCAGATAATCCATCATTCGGTTAATTCTGAATGATATTAATATTTCTTCCAGCTCATTTGGCCATTCAATGGTATTGGCAACAAGCATTTCATAATACTCTGCTGCGTCAATATCTCCTGAATCCCTTGCTAATTGCGCGCGGCCAAGAGTTATGGCTCTCTGTAAAACCCCTGAAGATAATATCGTACCCGGATTGAACCCATAAAGTGCAATGTAATGATCCCGAACTTCAAGTTTGGAATCAACTATTTCATCCATTTCATCATGCAGGGAGCCATATTTTTCCATCAATTCAGCATCTTTTTCAAGCTCATTCCTGAATGCTGTTTCTGATGAAAGCCTTCGTCCCATAAAAAAATCATCCTGAAGCGTCTGAAGACCGCCACTATACGCTTTAATAGCGTTTTGAAGCATAAAGATCAGGTTTCTCAATTCCAGTTCACGGGCTTTTTCCGGATCCATTTCTTCGAATTCAAGGAATGCATCAGTCACTTCTTCAAGTACTCCGAGCAAAGCCGGATGTCCTGCATCTCTGGTAAATTCCAATTGTGCAACTGTATTTAAACGGCTGGTTGAACCCGGATTTCCAACTACGAAAACAGGTTCATTTTCTGAAACACCTTCCTCCGACCAGTTAAACCAATATTCCGGTTCATAAGGCTCATCATTTTCATATACTCTCAAAAACGTCATATCAAGCGTGTATCTTGGATACGTAAAATTATCGGGATCGCCGCCAAAGTAACCCAGTTCCAGTTCGGGAACCATCACCAATCGAACATCATTAAAACGCCGGAATACGTAAGCTGAATATACAGCACCATTGTAGAGCGGTATAATTTCCACAATTACTGAACCGTCGTATTTAGCGGTAATTCTTTCCTGTTCTATCGCGGTTGTTTCTTCAATAATTGACAGCCGTTCATCCAGATCATCCACACCTTCAATAGCCTCATAAATAGCCTCCGTGATATCTTCTATTGTTATGAGTTGATCGAGATAAAACCCGTCAATTGGCCGTTCATCCGAAAGGTTTGTGGCATAATATCCATCATCAACAAGGTTTTCACCGTCCCGGGTTACACTCAGAACCTGATCGCGTGTGCAATGATGATTGGTAAGCACCAAACCAGTATCAGAAACAAATGAAGCCGTGCAATTGGGTAAGCGAACAGAAGCTGTACTGGCTTGCTTAACCCACTCATCAGTTACAGCCAAACCGTATTCTTCCATAAAATATTCAGTAGGCGGAAACTCAAACGTCCACATTTTGCCATTATCAAAACGGCCATGTTCTACATCGGGATAGGTTGGTTCGGCTTCAACATAAATAACCTCAGGCTCAGCCGGGATTTGCTGTGTAGTAGAACAAGCAGAAAATAGTAAAGCTATAACGAATATGTGGGAAATGTGAAATATTATCTTTTTCATAAACATTGGGTTATTGATATTTTTGATACATAGAAATTTTCTTAAAAACGGTTAAACATCGCAAATCAAAACAGCTTCCTGAAGTGATTTCCAGGGATCCCTGAGCGGAATAAATTCCTGAGCAACCCATCCGTCAAAACCGGTATCCAGAATTGTTTTCATAATGGTGGGGTAATTTAACTCCTGTGAATCATCTATTTCATTTCTTCCGGGAACACCGGCTGTGTGGTAATGCGAAATATAATCCTTATAATCACGGATAGTTTGCATGATATTGCCGTTATCAACCTGCATGTGGTAGATATCAAATAAGATTTTAAAATAATCGGAGCCCACTTCATCCGCAATTTTGGCCGTCCACGGCACATTATTGGCGTGATAATCTTTGTGGTTGACTTTAGTGTTGAGCACTTCCATACTCACCACAACATCATGTTTTTCAGCAACAGAAATGAATTCTTTAATACCGACCGCGCAATTTTTGATTCCCTCATCATCATCCAATCCATCCTTATTGCCTGAAAAACAGATGATATTCCTGAATCCGGCTTCTGCAACCAGGGGAATCATTCGTTTGAATCCATCTGTAAGTTCAGCGTGATTTTCAACACGGTTCAAACCCTTTTCAATACTACCCGGACCGTTTGACATGGAACATTCCAGCCCATATTTTTTGGCTGTTGCAAACTCATCCGGGTTCAGTAAATCGATACCCTTGATACCGATTTCTTTACTTTTTTGGCATACCTCTTCCAAAGAAAAGCGACTGAATGTCCACCGGCACACAGCATGATTAATATTACCTTTCAGGCTTTTACCGACACTTAAACCGGAGGAACTCTTCGGTGCCATTTTAAACAGACCCAATGACGTTGCTGAAGCGGCCATTAATTTCAATGCGTTTTTCCTTGTAAGGGACATAATTCAACAATTTGCTTATTCAAAGTCAGTTAATTGTTTGTGTGAACCATCACAAAAGGGGCGATTTTGGGTTTGTCCACAGCGGCAAAAAGCGGTTGGTTTTTCCCGTTCTTCTGCTGAATCATCCGTATGCGTTATGGCAAGTGAACCATTGACCAGAAGCGGTCCGCCTTTCATCACTTTAATGGTTGTTTTATCCATACTTTTCTTTTCTTGCGTGTTCGATTTTTTTGAATCATTCATATAATAACTGAGCGCTCCCGATGGACATTGCTTCACCTGCTCAGCGAGTTGTTGTGTTTCGGCCTTATCTATTTTAATCCAGGGGCGTTCCTTTGGATTAAATACCCCGGGCAATCCTTTTACACAAATTCCCGAATGTGTGCATAAACCCGGTTTCCAGACAATTGTAATTTCTCCATTTGTATATTCTTTTGAAGCGCTCATAGGGTTTTTATTTAAATATTTATGTTATCTGCCAGAATACGTTTCCATTCCGTATTACGGCGTATGAATGTTGCCACAAAAGGACAGAGCGGAACCAGTTTAAGGTTTCTTTCCTCTATAATCGGCAAGACTTGACCAATCAATTCAAACCCTACACCTTTCCCTTCAATTTTTTTCGGAACTTCAGTATGTGTTAGATAGATCTGACCATCTTTTGTGAGCAGATATTCCACAAATGCTGTTTCATTCTCAAACAACAATTCAAATCGTTTTCTTTCAACATTTTCTGTTATGCTTGAATGTTTACTCATAATTTCGGAGTTATGGTTTTATAGGGTTATCATACCTTTTTCTAAAGTAGTCAAAGATTGATAAAATACTAAATAGATTTATTGCTATGGTTTTTATTTCGGATTCAGATAGATCAATTCCATCAAAATATTTTTTGCTTACACCATGAATAAAAAAAGCACTATAAAAAACGGTTTTCGGTATATGTTTGGCAGTGCGTTTGTCCTGGCCGGACTATATCATTTTATAAACCCCGAGTTTTATTACCCAATGTTCCCACCTTATTTTCCCTGGATTGAAGGATTGAATATAATGGCCGGTATCGCAGAGATTGTGCTGGGAGCAGCTCTTTTTAGCAGTAAATTCAGACGATTTGCCGCGTATGGTATAATTGGATTGATGATCGTGTTTCTGCCGATACACATCTATATGATTCAGGCCGGTGGATGTTTATCCGAAGCTGTTTGCCTACCCTTATGGGGCGCTTGGGTTCGGCTGTTAGTCATTCATCCTATTCTGATTGCATCTGCATGGTGGGTTCGATAAAGGACTAATTTTTCATAATTGAAAATTCAGTCAGGAGTTTGGAATCTGTCAGGCCAACCTATTCAAGTTTTAAAGCCCTTTTTAACCCAAGTTGCAGCTACTCCCATCATTTTTTAATAAAAGGCAGAGCTATATGAATCTATAACCCATCTCATCAATTGGACGACATTTCTCCAAGTACCTGACTTGTCTTTAGTGGAAGTAGCTGAATAATAACGTAATACAGCCCTTAAAACCAGAAACCTTCAAGGTTTTCAAAACCTTGAAGGTTTGAGGCTGGTTCTTGAATGAGGATTATTCACTTTACAAACAGTTTTTTTGTTAGGAGGTGACACGTTCAATCTAGAAATGTCCCCATTACAAAGAATTCTGTATTTAAAAAAACATAGCAGTATGAATCAAAAAAAATCTCACCAACGGGACGACATATAAGGGCTCCAAGTACCTGACATGTATAGTAAAGTTTTTCAAGCACAAAACGTCTTTGTTTATGTCACTTTAACATTCCGTAAAAGGCGATTCAATAAGCCTGGGAACCATCTTTTCAAATAAACCGTCAGAATTTCTTTCCCTCCAATATATATCTCAGGTTGACGCTTCCTGAGTTTGGGAATTAGTCTGTTGCTAAATTCTTCAGCAGAAAGCGCGTTGGTATGCGCCTCACCCATTTTACCAAACGAGCTTCCATCGCCAGTCAGGGCATTAATGGTAATATTTGTTCGTACATAACCCGGGCAAACCAGTGTTACATCAATATTATGCTCATACATTTCCTGCCTGAGGCAATCGAACCAACCCTGAAGCGCATGTTTTGAGGCCGCGTAAGCCGAGCGGTATTTTGTTCCAATCTTGCCCATCACACTGCTTACAACTACAATATAGCCCTCGTTTCGATCAATCATGTGAGGTAAAACGGCTTTGGTTAAAGCAACTGTACCAAAAAAATTCACATCCATAATCTGCCGGATACTCTCCATATTCGTTTCTAATATTAATGAACGCTGACTGATACCGCCATTATTTATCAGTATATCAATTCCATCGAAAAATGAAATGGCTTCTTTCGTTTTTTGAGAAAATGATTCAGGATGGGCAAGGTCAAGGGTCAGAATCCGAATACGCGATGACTCACCTGTGCATGATGCAGCAACGCGCTCAAGTTCAGGTTTTCTGCGGGCTGAAAGTATCAGGTTGGCTCCAAGTGTACTGAAATCTTTGGCTATCGCTTCACCGATTCCTGAGGAAGCACCCGTTATCCAAATTGTTTTTCCCTTAAACATCTTTTCACCTTTCTTTTTTACGGTTTTGAATAATCGGTTTTTGTACTTTCTAATTTACTTGAAACAATTAACTAAACTAACTGCTTAAATACAAAATATCCCAATCGTCCTTTCTGGAGCCAACTATGAGATTGTACACTGATGAAATTTTCATGTTAGTTTTATTCATTTGGCACTATGTGAAGCATTTACAGGTTTAAGTTGAACCTGTATTTATTAAATCATTTATTTACCATTAAACAACCATTGTTCGAATGAAAACGGTATTATTTTTTTTAATTGGATTATTACTCACCGGCTGTTCACTCAGCTCAAGTAACGATATTGACTGCATCGCTATAGATGCGTACAGTGTGGAACTTTGGGCAATAGATACGGAAACGGGAGAGTCTTTCATAGTGTATCAGCAATGGCCCGCTTTGGCCGACCCGGCTGATTGGAGATTAACCGGTGTTTTTAATTCTGAAGAAAGAACGTATGTGGCACTCGGTGATGGACACGGAGTCGTTTTTAATTTTGAAAACCGTGATGCATTGATACCAATAGGGGCGAATGGATTTCCGGCAGATATTTCATTCAATCAAACCCGTTTAGCGTATATGCTAAATGACCCCAATCCACAGGTTTGGGTTTCTACAACGGAAGGTTCGAATCCTAAACGAATGTTAGAAGGTTTCGACAATGCAAGCAGCGAGAATCCGGTTTGGCTGAATGATAACAGACGAATTTTTTTTCAGGGCGAAATTGATGGAGTAAGCGGAAGTTTTTTGTTTGATATCCAGGATGATGAACTTGAATTAGTGAGCGAGTTTCGTCCTTCTTACCGGGCATCCGATATTACAGCCGATGGTTCTCATGCTGTTTTTATAAATGAATTAAGCGATAATTTCTCACCACTTTACATTAAAAACCTGGAAACCGGTGAACAACAGCAAATTAATCAGGCTCAAAAACCGGTGTTTATATCCGGGGATGGCTCCAACGTAATCTACATGAATGGAACCACCCTGATGAGTTACGACACGGACACCCAAATGAATAAAATGGTTAAAAACGGTATCACGAATACGGAAAGCATTGGACTATCAGAGGATGGAAACGAAGTTTTATATGCTACAGGTGAGGGTTTATTTAAGTATGATTTTGCATCGGAATCAGAAGAACTGCTCATTTCTAACGAAACACTTAACCGGGTAGAAGAAAGTTGGGATATTATAGAAAGCAATGTTGTAACACCGGTTTTTCCACGACTTGGCGGACGTGCGTTTTTCCTGATAAGCAGATTCAATTCCCGCACATGCGAAACTACATAGGCAAAATGATAACTAAGTTAGGTAGATAAATCTTGATGGGGTGTTTCAGGCTGTATTCCGATGTGTGCCAAAGAGTATGTTAATTTTTCGAAGGATGTTTTCATAATTAATTGAAATGTACTACATTCATTCAATCATTTTCACCTAAAGCCTGAACAAATGACCGATATTGCACTCAGTAACTTAGACAAGGGGATTATTGTTGGTTACTTTCTGATAATTATTATAATTGGGGTTTTGGTATCCCGGAAAACGAAAACCGGTGATGACCTTTTTCTTGCAGGCAGAAGCCTGGGTTGGATTGCCATCGGGTTTTCATTATTTGCATCCAACATTTCCAGCACTACCCTTATTGGCCTTTCTGGTGATGCCTACCGCACCGGAATATCAGTAGCCAATTATGAATGGATGGCAGCTTTTGTGCTGATTGTAATGGCTGTTTTTTTTATTCCGTATTACATTAAATCCAGAATAACGACCATACCGGAATTTTTAGAAAACCGGTTTGATGTCCGGTCACGAAAGTACTTTTCTGTGATAACCATTTTTCTCAGCATTGTGGTTGATACAGCGGGCGGATTATACGCCGGCGCGCTCGTTGTTCAGGTATTTTTCCCTCAAATCGATATCTGGTACACGGTTATTGGCCTGGGAGTTTTTGCCGGACTCTATACTGCTGCCGGCGGTCTTAAAGCTGTGGTTTACACCGATGTTTTGCAAGCGGTTATTCTTTTGTTCGGCTCAACTACACTCACCTATTTGATGTTCAGCAAATTCGATTTTTCATGGGCCGCCGTTACAGCGACTGTTCCCTCCGACAATCTGTCTATGATTCGTCCTCTCGATGACGAAGCGCTTCCGTGGCTCGGAACACTCATCGGAGTGCCGGTGCTCGGTTTTTACTACTGGGCTACCAATCAGTATATCGTACAGCGGGTGCTCGGAGCCCGTGACATCAAAAATGCACGTTGGGGCGCCATGCTGGGTGGTTCACTGAAACTAACAGCGCTTTTTATTATGGTGATACCGGGCGTTATGGCGTTCAGCGTATTTCCCGGTCTCGATGATCCGGATATGGTTTTCCCAACTATGGTAGCAAATGTATTACCAATAGGCCTTACCGGACTGGTACTGGCTGGTCTTATTTCGGCGATTTTATCCAGTATTGACTCCACGCTCAATTCTGCTTCCACGCTTATAACGATGGACTTCATCAAACCGAAACGTCCGAATCTTACGAACAAGGAAATTGCTGTCATCGGGCGCTGGACGACCATTATACTAATGGTTGTTGCCGTTCTTTGGGCACCGAATATCGCAAACTTCGAAGGCATATTCCGATACATACAGCAGGCTTTTTCCTACATTGTGCCACCTGTTGTAGCCATTTTCTTCATGGGAATTCTCTGGAAACGTGGCAGCCGCAACGCCGCTTTCTGGACACTTGTTATCGGGCATTCGCTCTCACTCCTGTTCTTCGTCCTATCCGCAATGGATATTTTTGTATTGCACTTTACCATCAGTGCCGGATTATTGACTGCCATTTCTTTCCTTATCTTTTATCTGATTAGTGTCTTCGGTGATGCACCGGATGCCGAAAGTATGGGCGCCATCATCTGGAAACCCGAAGACGCCAAACCATCCGAAGCACTACCGTGGTATCAGGATTACCGCGTTCATGCTGTAATTGTACTTGCTCTTACCACAGCCATGATTATAGGATTTTGGTGATGATTTGAATTATTGAATGAAGATGGGGTTGTTTTGAATTAAAGTTGTATTGTATTTAATAGAAACAAACCAGTATAAACGAAGGTTGTTGGTGTTTCGGAATATAACTACGCGCAAATTGTCCACTACTACTTCCTTCAATGGGTTAGTTTTATTAAAAATGTGCTTGTGGGTTATGCGCCTCTATTCATTAAGAATGTGCGCCATCCGGGGTAAGATTTATGAGTATCATTTAGACTTTTTTTTAAAAAGAATAGTATATTGAGTACATCAGCGAAAACACGTAATACCGACTGCACTCTCTACAAAAAAAAGGTCAATATGGCATTTACAGCAATAAGCAAGTTTGAGATTCGCAATGATATGGAGGATGAAGTAAAAGAAGCGTTTATAAACCGCCCTAAACTGGTTGATAGTGCTGAGGGGTTTCTTGGATTACAAGTTCTAAGGCCTTTAGAAAATCAGGCTGAATTCTGGCTGATAACGCATTGGGAAACGGAAGAACTTTTTCATCACTGGCATAAACATCATAAAAGTGAATCGCATAATGGCATTCCCAAAGGGTTGAAACTGGTAAAGCGCAGTTTTACACTTCAGTATTTCGAACATATAACATCGTGAATTATGAGCGAGCAAAATGAAATATTCATACGGAATTTAAATGCAAAGAAAACTGAACTTGCAGTAAAAATTACAGAGCTTCAGTTCAAAAACCATCCGGAGTTGGATAAGAGATATGGAGAAAAGGGGCAAGAGAGGTGTCGCGAAGATGCCGTCTATCATCTTAATTATTTGATCGAAGCCATACAGATTGATAGCCAGGAATTATTCAACCACTACCTTGAGTGGGCTTATAACATGCTTGCAGCTCGAAAAATCCCGATTGATGATCTGGTACAAAATATCCACTATATCAAGGACGTCTTATCCTCAGAGTTCTCTTCAAATGAAGTATCCCCGGCAATTTCATTTCTGGAAAATGGAGTAACGCATTTGGAAAACCTGAAACCTACTCAGGAAACGTACCTCATCTCCGAAAACCCGCTTGTGGAAGAAGCAAAACAATATTTGAGCCATTTACTTAGCGGCAAGCGCGATCGTGCGGCCCTATTAATTGATCAGCTTGTGGATAAAAACGTAACGGTTACAGAAATCTATGAGCATATTTTTCAGGCTACGCAATATGAAGTTGGGGCACTCTGGCAAAGAAATGAAATAACGGTGGCACACGAGCATTACTGCACAGCTGCTACACAGTTAATCATGTCGCGGTTATATCCAATCATATTTTCCAATAAGAAAAATGGACTGAAAATGGTTGCCTGCTCTGTTGCCAGTGAACTTCACGAAATTGGAATCCGTATGGTATCAGATTTTTTTGAAATGGATGGCTGGGACACCTACTACATGGGTAGCAATATGCCGGAATCACATATTTTAAAGGCGCTTCGGGAACACAATGCCAATTTGCTGGCTATTTCTGTAACCCTACCTATTCATATTAACAAGGTTGAATCCATCATTCGAAATGTCCGAGATAAACCAGAATTCAAAAATCTGAAAATAATGACCGGTGGGTATCCTTTTGGAATCATCCCCGGACTTTCAGAGAAATTGGGAGCTGATGCTACGGCTGTAAATGCCCGAATGGCAATTTCAAAAGCAAATGCTTTAATGATCTGAAATTATGAATAATGAAAATGAACTATTGGATGGTTTGTATCTCGTTTGTAATCGGAAAGGCATAATTAATGATGTTCTTTTTGATAATTTGGCCTTGATTAATAAGGATCGCCTTCCTTTGCCATTTGGTGATATTATTGATAAACAGAGCATTAAGAAATCAACTGATTTTTGGGAGGAAATTTTAACGAATGATTTTGCATTTGATTTTGAAATTTATATCAAGTTAGAAAATAGGGAGCCCGTGCCACTTAAATTTACTGCGGGTAGTTTTAATAATGAGGTTTGGGTTATAGCTGCGACACAAAATAAGTTGATGCAAAAAATGCTGAATGAGATGATGCTCATTAATAATGAACAGCAAAATCTTATACGCAGTGCAGAAAAAAAACTAAGCAAAATCACCGACAAAGTAGAGACACTAACTCTTGATCCGTATGATGAGCTTTCGCAAATGAACAATGAGTTAATGAATGCTCAGCGTAAACTGGCCAAGCAAAACCAGGAGATATTGCGTCTAAATAAAGAAATGATGCACAATAATGAAAAACTTGAGCATTTTGCCTATACAGTTTCTCATGATTTAAAAGAGCCGCTACGAATGGTTAGGTCATTCCTGAAACGCTTAGAACAAAAGTATGGACATTCACTTGATGGAAAAGCCAAACGCTACATTTTCTTTGCCGTTGATGGTGCTGAACGAATGAGTGAATTAATTAACGAACTTCTCAACTATTCAAGAGTTGGCAGAATGAACAATGAATTTGAAATGACAGATATCAATGCTTTGCTTGTAGATGTTGAAAAGTTGTACCATTCGCAGCTCCTGGAAATCGGTGGAAGTTTGAAATGGTCAGAAATGCCTGAGATCAATTGTCAGAAAATACCTATACAACAGGTTTTTAATAATTTGGTAGCGAATAGTTTGAAATACAGAAAGGAAGATGTATCGCCTGAAATCGTTATCACTTTAGAAGACAAGAGAGATGAATGGCTTTTTTCTGTAAGAGATAATGGACAGGGAATTGATCCCAAATATCAAACCATTATATTTGACCTATTCAGAAAAGTAGATGATAAATCAACATCCGGCTCGGGTATGGGACTTGCTATCTGCAAGAAAATAGTGGAAGAACACAACGGAAAAATCTGGGTTGAATCTGAACTTGGTAAAGGCAGTACCTTTTATTTTACGCTTCAAAAATAAGCCGCTTTATGCTTTTCAATTTGCCACGCATGCACGTATAAAAAAGGCCTCAAAGGTAAGTCTGGACTAAGATTCGTGCATTCACAACCAATCAAATTGTTTGTTCCCAAAACACCTGATTTCCCGCAGCTACTATCACCATAGTAAATAAATTTGCATTCGATTAGTTTATTTGCTTATACTATCTTCATAGTATTAATGTAATCGGAGAAAGAATGAAACGATCTTTAACTCCTCTCGGAGAAACTGAAATGGAAATCCTCCACATTGTGTGGGAGATGGGTGATGCATCGGTTTCTGATGTGCATGAAGTCATTTTGAAATCCCGAAAAGCAGCGTACACCACTGTTATGACGGTCATGAAAAATTTGTATGAAAAGGGATATCTGACATTCAGAAAAGATGGGATGGCCTATATTTATAGTCCTGCGAAACCGGCGACAGAAGTTAAACACAATCTGCTTCAGCAAATGGTCGATAAAGTTTTCAGGGGATCACCGGCTGAGTTGGTACAATCTCTGGTTGAAAACGAGACGCTAACCGAGGAAGAGCGCGCGCAAATTGAAGCACTTATAAATAAAACACAATAGGAGTTTTGGTATGCAATCAATGTTAAATCACCTGAGTTTTTCTGTGGTCAGTTTGTTACCGGCAATTTTTGTATGGACACTGTTGGCCGGACTCCTCGCTCTTGTGGTGAAATACGCCACAAACCTGAATCCAATTATTCGCTATCACCTTTCGGCAGCCGTAATTTTTGCCTTGCCTGTTGGAATGGTTTTGAGTCAATTACTGGATTTCAGCTGGCTTTTCACGCAGAATTCAGCCATCGGTTTTGCAATCTTGCCGGTAGTTGAAATGCAACCCGTTTTCATTTTTGGTGATGGTACCGAAACGACATCTGCACTTTCGGAAGGATTCACACTTTCACTTGGGAATCTGTTTACCGGCATCATTTTGGTTTGTGCTTTAATCGGTTTGATTCGATTTGTCGTAATCTATTTCAAACTGCGTCGTGCGTGTTCATCTGCAAAACCTGTTACGGAATCGTATAAGCTTGATCTGCTTCAAAGCGTTCGTTCAACGCTTTCAATCGAGAGAAAAATCGGGCTGTCAACAATGAAGGATGTTTCCATTCCATTTACGACGGGCACATTCCATCCGATGATTATCCTTCCCGAAACGCATACTTCTGATTCGGAATCGCTCCGGATAATCCTCATGCATGAAGGCATCCACATAAAAAGAAATGATTATGGAATTCATTTTTTTGAGTTGATGATTCGTCACATTTTCTGGTTGCATCCATTGGTGCATATGTTATACAAACAATCGGCCTATTGGAGGGAAGTTTCTTGTGATGCATCCGTTTTGAAAAAATGCAATCCCAAAACAGAAAATTATGCTCGCCTTCTGTATGAGTTTGCACTTTCAAGCAATGAAAAACCCACGTTTAAAGCGGCAATGGCCGAGGAAAGCAACCTCTTGCGTCGCATCAGAGCATTCACATCCCAAACAAACACAAATAAGGAAATAACCATGAAAAAAAGTATAACTATTGCCTGCACTCTGTTTCTAATGATAGGTGGAGTAATGGCTTGCACAAACACCATTGATGGAGAAGACAAAGCAGCAGCGGAAACTCAGTTACCCGTTGATCCAGACACTCCAACACCACCTACACCTCCTGAACCACCGGAGCCAATAGATGGAACCGATGTTTTTAAGGTGGTAGAAACCATGCCTGAAATGATTGGTGGTCAGGAAGCATTCTTTAGTCATCTTCAATATCCGGAGAAAGCCCAGAATGAAGGTCTTGAAGGCAGGGCTGTCATCGAGTTTATTGTAGATGAAGATGGAGCCGTGACGGAGCCAAAAGTGGTTCGAAGCAGCGATCACCCAATCCTTGATGATGCAGCACTATCGGCAATTCAAAAGGTTAGCTTTACTCCCGGCGTTCAAAGAGGAAAAAATGTTAAAGTTCAAATGGTGCAACCCGTTGTTTTTAAGCTTCAATAGGATATAATCCTGGCTATTGCCACCAATTCGTTATTCCGGATAAATCCACAATACCGTTTCAAATTACAATACCACTTTCCCGTGGATTTTCCGGAATGGATTGTAAGGTGGTTTTGACCAATACACCCCATTTTTACCATTTCGACTCATTTCTCTCACCGGTAGTGGCGTCGCTGTTAGCGTAACAGCCACAAATGTTTTATAAAATTCATCATGTGTTAATGCCTCAGAATCATTAATTTGGGTATTGTCTTTTTTACGCCGTTGCAGAATGGAATGGCACCCGATTTTGTTAAATAAACTATGAGTGAAACAACCACACCGGAACAGTCAGAACCAAAATCTAAACCGTCGCACGACCGCCCCATTATAATTAAGGGCGCGCGCGTGCATAATCTTAAAAATATTGATGTTACCATTCCACGTAACAAAATGACGGTCGTTACCGGTGTATCAGGATCGGGCAAATCCAGTCTTGCATTTGATACGATTTATGCGGAGGGCCAGCGTCGCTATGTAGAGAGTCTTTCCAGTTACGCACGGCAGTTTTTGGAGCGCATGGATAAACCCGATGTCGATTTTATGTCCGGTATTTCGCCGGCTATGGCCATACAGCAAAAAAATACCACATCGAACCCGCGTTCAACCGTCGGAACTACTACCGAAATTTACGATTACACACGTCTGCTTTTTGCGAGGATTGGTAAAACCATTTCACCGGTTTCGGGTGCACAGGTGAAAAAGGAAAATCAGTTTACGGTTATTGATTTTTTGATTAATCTGTACAAAGAGAACGAAAAATTCTATGTGGTTTTTCCTATTCCTGACCGTGGAATGAAAATACAGGAAGAGTTGGATGTACTTCGGGAAAAAGGGTTTACGCGTCTGCTTACGCCCGATGAAGAGATTGTTGATCTCAGCCGGGATGATATTAAGCCCAAAACCATCAAACCCAACAAACATCGTGTACTGGTTGACCGGCTTTCGGTTAAAGATAATCGTGAAACCCGCTCAAGAATGGCCGATTCCATCGAAATCGCATTTCGCGAAGGTCATGGTATCTGCATCATAAAAATGCGTGGAGGGGAAGAACATCATTTTTCGGAACGTTTTGAAATGGATGGCATCGAGTTTACCGAGCCAACACCGCAAATGTTCTCATTCAATAATCCGTTTGGAGCATGTACCACCTGCGAAGGGTTCGGGAAAGTGAGTGGAATAGATGAAGACCGCGTGATTCCCGATCCGGATGAAACCATTCGTGGTGGAGCAATCGCCCCGTTTAACAGCCCGAAATTCAGCGAAAATCTCAAAAATCTTATCAAAGTTTGTGCACGACACGGTTATCCGATTGATATTCCGTATCGTGAACTTAGCCGGATGGTACAGCAGGTTTTATGGAAAGGGAAGGATGAATACCAAGGTATAAATAGTTTTTTTGAGGGTGTAAAGGATGAATTCTATAAAATGCACATGCGCATTTTTTATGCCCGTTACCGTGGTTACAGTCGGTGTCCGGATTGTGATGGCTATCGTGTTCGTAAAGATGCATTGAATGTTAAAATCGCCGGCTTGCACATCGGACAGGTTTGTGAAATGACAATTGCCCATGCCAAAACATTTTATGATGAGCTTGAACTTACGGAATATGAATCCGGAATTGCCAGCCAGATTTTGTACGAAATTCGCAAGCGCCTGCGCTATTTGAATGATGTCGGACTGGATTACCTGACACTCGATCGCCTCACAAATACACTCAGTGGGGGTGAAGCACAACGAATCAGCCTGGCGAATGCTCTTGGCAGTTCACTTATCGGAAGTTTGTATGTGTTAGATGAACCCACTATTGGCCTCCATCCACGCGATAACAGCCGACTCATCAGCATCCTGAAAAAACTGCGCGATATAGGAAATACGGTAATTGTGGTTGAACACGACCCGGAAATGATTCAGGCTGCCGATAACATCATCGATATTGGCCCGTTTGCCGGAATCCATGGTGGTGAAGTGATGTTCAGCGGAAATTATCAAGACCTGTTGACATCCCCCACATTAACCGGAAAGTATCTCTGTGGAAAAGAAGCCATTCCGATTCCCCAAAAACGCAGTGTAGGTAGTGGGAAATTCCTGAAACTGCGCGGTGCTTCAGAGCACAACCTGAAAAGCGTTGATATCGATTTTCCACTTGGAATGCTGGTTTGTGTTTCAGGTGTATCGGGTTCCGGGAAATCAACATTGGTGCATCATACGTTGTATGCCGGAATTCAAAAAGAATTGGGAACGTATAATGCAAAGGTTGGCCGCCATAAAGCACTTGAAGGAATCATGGCCATTGACCGGGTTGAAATGGTGGATCAAACGCCCATCGGACGCTCATCGCGATCGAATCCGGCAACCTACACTAAGGCATTTGATGGCATTCGCGATTTATTCTCGAATACGCGTCAGTCTAAAATAATGGGATATACCGCCGGAGATTTTTCATTCAACAAACCCGGCGGACGCTGCGAAACGTGTCAGGGTGAAGGCGTGCAAACCATAGAAATGCAATTTCTCGCTGACATAGAACTACCCTGTGAAGTATGTAATGGAAAACGATACCGGAAAGATGTCCTCGCTATTAAGTATAGAGGGAAGAATATCTTTGATGTGCTTGAAATGTCCATTTCAGAAGCGTTGGAATTTTTTGTGGATGAACCGGCTATCACCAACAAATTACAGGTTATGGAAGATGTCGGCTTGGGATATTTACGCCTCGGTCAAAGCGGAACCACACTGAGTGGGGGGGAAGCGCAGCGCGTAAAACTGGCGCGTTTTCTCTCCTTCAACGATACCGGACACACGCTCTATTTCTTCGATGAGCCCACAACCGGCTTGCATTTTGATGATGTTGCCCGACTGCTGAAAAGTTTCAATCGTTTGATAGAAAACGGCCATTCTATCATTCTGATTGAACACAATCTGGATGTGATTAAAAGTGCTGATTGGGTGATTGATGTCGGGCCCGAGGGTGGATATGGAGGTGGAACAATTGTGGCACAGGGAACCCCCGAAGAAGTTCGCGATACGCCCGGCAGCCATACCGGAACCTATTTGAAAAGTGTTTTGCCTAAATAGAAATCTCCAGATAACGGTTGAGAAAAAAATACCTCAAGGGGAAATAATTCACTACTATTTTTTTCAGCAGTTTTCAAATAATCGCACTATGTTACGCTATTGCTACATTCACCTTTATTTCATAAATGTACATTTGTTATGAGAACGTTTCACTCAGGAATTTTCCTGCTAGTATTTTTTGTAAGTTCAGTCTTCGCTCCCTTGCACGCGCAGTATGCCGGTTTGGACACGCTGCAATTAAAAACAGTTTTTGATGAGCCTTTTCTCGCGGGTGTCAGACCGTCACCTATTGGCTTTAGCCCTGACAATTCCGAATTCTTTTTTTCCTGGAATGATTCAAGCTATGCAAGTAATACCGCTACCTATAAAGTGCGATTAGATGGAACGGGTGTTGAACCTGCTCCGGATGATGTGTTGGTGAGGGCGGTTCTATCACCGGATAAACAGCGTGTGGCTTTTATAGAAGATGAAAGTGTTAAAATAGCAACGGCATCCGGGGAAAATGAACGAACCGTTTTTTCGGGAATTAGCCGTGTTTATAGCCTAACATGGTCGCCAGATAATTTACACCTCGCATTTGTTTATGAAGGTGATATCTGGATGCTGAATATCAACACCACAAAAGTTCAAAGACTTACACAAAAAAAGGATGATGAGCCGTCGTATTCCATTCGAGCATGGGCTTTTGGTGGGAAGAAAATGATTGTCTATCAGAACGACCGCTCGAATTATAAGGAAGTTTTTTTTCCTGAATATGTACCCGAAATGGTAGAACCGGGGGCATCTTATCGCGGACAACCCGAAATAACTTTAACGCTCATTGATACCGATACATTAGATAAAAACATCATTTTGGAAGGTGGATATTATCTCATTAATAATGATGTAAGTGGAAATGGACGCTATTTTGTAATGGATTATATCGATCATGATATGAAAAACCGGTTCATTATCATGCATGATCTTCAGGAAGAGAACAGTTGGAACTTGCATTCTGAAATGACGGATGGTTGGTTTTATTCCTCTCTGCTTGAAACTAAATTTTCTCCTGATGGAGATCAGTTATTTTTTACCTCTGAAGATAGCGGGTGGGCTCATTTATATGTGGTACGAGCTGATGGTTCGCGCCAAAGCAGAGTAACCACAGGTTCACATGAAGTATCATGGGCTGCATGGATGGATAACACGACTATTGTTTATGCATCAAATGAACGCGATACCGGTCTTCGCGATTTATATACCGTTAATTCCAATACATTTACTACAAATCGGTTAACCCGCACTGATGGCTATCGATATAATTTTTCAATAAGCAACGACAGGCGATATGTAGCCTACATGAAAACAACCTGGAATCAACCGGGCGATTTGTACCTGACGGATTTACGCAGGCCGAGGGATGAAGTCCGTTTGACTAACTCCATTCCCGAACGCTTTAACGCTATACAATGGCAGAAACCAGAATATATTAAATTCACCAGCAGGGACGAGCAAACCAGCCTGACCATGGATGTGCTTAAACCACATAATTTCGATCCGACAAAGAAATATCCGGTGGTGGTGTTTGTGCATGGTGCCGGTTCTCTGCAAAATGTATTTCAGGGCTGGTCCATCAGTTATCATCGCGAATACATGTTTCATCAAATTCTGAACCGGGAAGGATATGTAGTTGTGGAAGTCGATTACCGTCACAGTACGGGGTATGGACGAAAATTCCGAGAAGATGTCACCAATTGGATGGGAAAATATGAATTGGAGGATATTGTGGATGGTCTGGAATACCTGAATCGGCAGCATGGATATTTAGATATGGAACGCATGGGGCTTTATGGAGGCAGTTATGGTGGTTTTATGGCGCTTTATGCTCTCAGCAATGCACCCGAATATTTTAAAGCCGGTGCGGCTTTGCGAGCCGTTACAAATTGGGTGAATTATTACCATGCAAACCCCGGCTACACACGTCCGAGATTAGGTTTACCCGATGCCAATGAGGAACATTATTTGCGAAGCTCTCCGCTTAGTTATGCCGATAGCCTGAGCCGTCCGGCCATTATTTTACACGGCATGATAGATGATAATGTGGGGTTTCAGGATGCGGCACAATACATAGATCGCCTTGTAAAAAGCGGGAATACAAATTTTGAAATGATGATGTATCCATCCGAACGACATTCCTACACCAACCCGAATTCCTGGTATGATCAATACCTCAGAATTTTCAACTTCTTCGAAAAACACCTCAGGGATGAGTGATTTATTTTTGTTACCTTAGAACAGTAGTCAGAACAAAACGCCAAGTCATCCATGTCCGAACAATATAAAGCACTTACGAGAAAATACAGACCTGTAACCTTCGACGATATAGTATCGCAGGAACATGTAAGCAGCACCCTGAAAAACGCGATAGAAGGAAACCGTCTGTCGCATGCGTACTTATTTTGTGGACCAAGAGGTGTGGGTAAAACGACTATGGCGCGCGTACTTGCCCGCACGATTAATGAAGTGGGCGCTGAAGTAGATGGAGAAGCCCTTAATCAGACCTTAAACATCATTGAAGTTGATGCGGCATCGAATAACAAAGTAGAAGATGCGCACAGAATCCGTGAATCTGTTCGGATACCACCCCAAACGGGTAAGTATAAAATCTTCATCATTGATGAGGTTCACATGCTCACCAAACAGGCGTTTAATGCCCTGCTGAAAACTTTGGAAGAGCCGCCAGCTCACGCCATTTTCATATTTGCAACAACTGAACCACATAAGGTTTTGCCAACCATCCTTTCGCGCGTTCAGCGGTTCGATTTTAAACCGATTTCCGTTTCTGAAATTGTAGATCGTCTTAAAAAAGTCTGCAAAGAAGAAGATATTACCATTGATGAAGAATCCCTGCATATTATCGCCCGAAAAGCCGAAGGAGCCCTGCGAGATGCGCTTGGTCTGCTCGATCAGGTAATTGCTTTTTGTGGCTTGGATATCACGTATGCGGAGCTGCAAAAAACACTGAATGTAGTCAGCACTGACCGTCTGTTTGACCTAACCGGACACATACATCAATCGGATACAACAGCCGGAATAAGACTAGTGAATGATGTATTGATGGAGGGATATGACATTCAGGAGTTTTTAATTGCATTAACGGAGCATTTCAGAAACCTGATGTTGGCTAAAGATGATCGGAATCATTTTGCAATTGAATCGAGCGAGGAAGTAAAAAAACGCTTAGTGGAAGCTTCCGCATGGTTTTCTGAAGAAGACTTGCTAAGGATGCTTCACATGGTTCATGATGCTCAGTTTAAAATCAGGGATGCGCATCAACCCAAAATTTTGCTGGAAATCACCATTTTGAAGCTCATCCGAATGGAAAAAAGTGAGGGTCTGAAAGAACTGCTTCACGAAATAGCTTTATTAAAAAAAAAATTCATTAATCAGGCAAACGTAGCTTCCAATACTACCGAAACAGGCGCAGAAAAGCCCAAAAGCGAGATTCAACAAAAACCCTCCAGTCCGGTGACTTCCGGAAACAATACGTCATCACCTGCTACAAAATCCGCGTCAACTCCGGTACAGGCGGTTTCTGCTCATGGAAACGAAGTGCTGGGTAAACCCTCGATTGCCGGATTGCGTCCAAGAAATGGATTGAGATCGGTACCTATCAACCGGAAAGACCAACAATCAAATGAAACCGGAAAAGCAGATGTTATAAACGGAAACCTGGCATTATCAGCCCGGAATGAGGAAGAAACAAATGTGGATTCATCATCAGAAAACACAGAAAAAAAAGGGGTGTATCTGCATGAAGTTTCTACTATTTGGGAAAAATATGTGGATGGTTTGAAGGAACCTTTACCCTCTTTTGTTCGCATTACGATGCAAAGCACCAAACCAATTGATGTAAAAAGTAAAGAATTACTGCTTCAATGTAATGACAGCCTGGCCGCCCGATTGATAGAAGAACACCGGGACGTTTTATCAGATAAGTTACAAGGGTTTGTCGGGCAAAAAATGAGAATCCGTTGTGTGGTTCGTCAGGAAAAAAAACAAACTGAACAGAATGACCCGTATTCACGTTTTAAAGAGCTACAGGATAAAGACCCGCGTATAAAAACCATTGTCGATTTATTCGGAGCCGAATTAGAATATAGTTATTAAGGGGTGGCTTAGAACAAACATCAACAATCTGATTCTTATCAAGAGGTCTAAAAATCAGACGATCAATTAAATTCTTATATTTAGACTTACTTTCTGAATTATTAAAGGTAACGTATAATGGCAGTTAACAACTTATTAGATACAAGTACTGTAAGCCTAAGTGATATAGTTGGAAATGGTAAGACCTATATTGTTCCACCATATCAGAGAGATTATTCCTGGAGACGAGATCATTGGGAGGATTTATGGAATGACATTCTCAATATGGACTCCGAGAAATCGGTTCATTATATGGGTTCCATTGTATTGCAAAATATGGGGGATAAAACATTTCACGTAATTGATGGGCAGCAACGTTTTTCAACTCTTACTTTACTAGTATTGGCCATTATCAAACAATTAAACCTGCTCACGGAGAAAGAGATTGATGTGCAAGAAAACAAAGAGAGAGTGCAATTACTACAAAAAAAGTTTATTGGAGATAAAGATCCGGGATCATTGACGTACTCGTCTAAGCTAAAACTTAATGAAAATAATAACAGCTTCTTTCAATCAAACCTTCTTGTATTCAGGCCACCAACTAACGTAAACACGCTCCACGATTCTGATAAATTAATCTGGGAAGCCTATAATTTTTTTGTAAGTAAAGTTAATGATCATTTTGATGGTGAAAAAAGTGGTGAAAAAATCACCAATTTTCTAAACAAGCATGTAGCGGAAAATTTAATGTTCATTCAGATTATTGTGGAAGATGAACTTAGTGCTTACACCGTTTTTGAGACATTAAATTCAAGAGGAGTTGGATTAACGGTTACCGATCTGTTAAAAAATTATCTTTTTTCCGTATCCACAAAAGTTGATTTACCTCATGTTAAAGATAAATGGAAAAAAATTGTTGATATAATCGGTCTTGATCAATACCCAACTTTTCTGAGACACTATTGGATTTCTAAACATAAACTGATTCGTCAAGAATATTTATTCAGAGCAGTTAAATCCTCAATAACAAATAGTCCTGAAGTAATTTCCCTTTTAGATTCTCTGGAAGAAAATGCTTTGTTATATAACGCATTGTCGAATTACGCTGACAACTTTTGGGGTGGTCATAGGGAAATCAAAAAAAGAGTTAAAGAGTTGTCACTGTTCAAAGAAAAGCAATCTTTTTCGCTCATGATTGCGGCCTATAATCATTTAGACCAAGAGTCTTTTGCTCAAGTTTTAAAAATAATTTCAATAATTACATTCAGATACACCGTCATTGCAAGGCTGCATACAAATCTTAAAGAAGAAATTTACAATAAGGCCGCTATTGAAGTAAGTGAACACAGAGCAACGAATGTTATTCAAATAGCACAATTGCTGAAACCACTTTATCCATCTGATAATGATTTTAAAAATGATTTTTCAACAAAATCTGTTAGCACTAAGCGCGGTAAGAAATTGGTTCGATATATAATGTATAATATTGAGAATCATGTGAGTCAAGCAGATTATGATTTTGAAGAAAATTCTGGTACTATCGAGCATATACTTCCTGAAAATGGCAATGAGCATTATGAAATAGAATTTCCTGCAACAATTCATGAGTCTATAGTTTATAGGTTAGGGAATTATACGATTCTGGAAGATGATAAAAATCGCGCTTGTGATAATCTTCCCTTTGATGATAAGAAAGCTATCTATCAAACAAGCCAATATGAATTAACGAAAAAAATTACTGCAAATGAATGGACTCCTAATACTGTAGAATTAAGGCAGAAGAAATTGGCAGATTATGCTACTTCTATTTGGCGTATATCACAATATGACCACTGAATTTGAACAATAACTAACCATTTTATGATGAATTGTTGAGGTTTTGGCAGATACGCAGAATTACCAAACCAATTTTTCAACCTGCAATTATGCAACCTGGTTTGAACAATACCGATTAAAAACATTAATTAAGAAAAGGAACAGATACATGCAAAATATGGCAGATCTATTTGGGAAAATGAATGAGTTTCAACAAAAACTCAAGGAAACACAAGAGCAACTTGGAGACCTGGAAGTCACCGCTGAAGCCGGTGGTGGAATGGTGAAAGTAAAAGCAAATGGAAACAGGCAGATTTTAAGCATAAAATTAGAAAAAGAAATTATTGATCCCGAAGATCCGGATATGCTTGAAGATTTAATCATTGCCGGTGTTAATAAAGCATTGGTTGAAGCTGACCGTGCTGCAAAAGAAAAAATGCAGGATGTTACCAAAGGCTTGATTCCCGGTGGCGGAATTCCCGGCATGGATTTAAGCAAGTTTGGTCTTTAAATAAGAGCTGCACACCGTATTTTCGTGTCTTATAAAATTATAAATAACGATTGATCGGTCAATAGCGAAAGACCAAACAGGTGTTTCGGTACAGCTTTCCATTATTCATTAAATATTAATCATTTTCCTCTTTGCAAATTACGTCAGAAACGCTTGAAAGAGCTATAGAACAATTGGCTAAACTTCCTGGAATGGGGCGTAAATCGGCTCAGCGCATTGCCATGTTTTTATTAAAACAGGATAAAGACCAAGTGTTTCGCCTGGCAGAATCGCTAAAGGATTTAAAAGAAAAAATTCAATACTGCGAATCTTGCTTTAATATTACGGATGTAAGTCCGTGTCCCATTTGTGTATCTCCAAAACGGCACACAAACGTTATTTGTGTTGTCGAAGATCCCCGCGATGTGTATGTGATTGAGAAAACAGGGGAATTCCGTGGTCGGTATCATGTGCTGGGTGGCGTGATTTCGCCTTTGGATAGCATAGGACCGAATGATATTCGCATTAAAGAACTGATTGCGAGGGTAAACGATGCCGAATATCCGGTCGAGGAAATTATACTGGCCCTAAATCCGGATGCAGAAGGGGAGGCAACATCATTCTATATTAATAAAATGCTCAAGCCATTCGAAATTAAAATTACCCGAATTGCTCACGGTATTCCGATGGGTACAGAACTTGAATACATTGATGAGGCTACATTAAGTAAGGCATTCATGGGAAGAAATGTTTTTTGAGCATCGATAATTTAAACTTAGATTGATAACAGTAACGCACTTTCAGATTTCCACCACATATTTAGAAAACCTATCATGAACCAACTTCGCGATAATCACTCCCTATCATTAAGTCACGGGCTGAACGATCTCCGGCTTGCCGTGTTGATTGATGCCGATAATATTCCATCGGCAAGAGTTAAAGCCATGATGGAAGAAGTCGCCCGTTATGGTACACCAACATTTAAGCGCATTTATGGAGATTGGACACGACCGAATTTGGGTGGATGGAAAAACGTATTGCTTGAAAATGCCATAACCCCCATTCAGCAATACGGTTACACCAAAGGAAAAAATGCCACCGATTCTGCTATGATTATAGATGCAATGGATATTCTATATTCCGGTAAAGTTGATGGTTTTTGTATTGTTTCAAGCGATAGTGACTTTACCCGACTTGCAACCCGGTTGCGCGAAGCGGGAATGAAAGTCATTGGGATTGGCGAAAAGAAAACCCCCATGCCTTTTATAACGAGTTGCGATAAATTCATCTACCTTGAAATTCTTCAGGATCCCACTCAGGATGAAGAAGTCAGCCATGTGGAATTAGAACCGGGACGTAAACCGGCGGCGACTCAGCAAAAATCAAAACCGAAGAAAAAATCAAAGCCGAATGTGGAACCAGCCGTATTGAAATTATTTCAGAACTCTATTTCTGATGTGGCAGAAGAAAACGGCTGGGCTTTTCTCGGAGATGTGGGAAACCTGATAATGAAAAAAATGCCATCTTTTGACCCCAGAAATTACGGATACCCCAAACTTACCCCTCTTTTCAAGGATTTAAAACAATTTGAAATTGATGAACGCCAAACCGACAAAACCAATATCAGGCATATCTTCATCCGAAATTTAAAATAGGAATAAAAGTGTTTAATCAGTCAATCTTAACCTTGGATCAAGTTCTCGGGTAATGGCGTAAAATCTGATTGATTTAGTATCAAATCAATTTTTCCGACTAAAAAATATGACTGGTTTAATAAAAGATAGCGCTTTTCTGAGGAACTGACAGGGACTCACTAAATAACTTATTTTCTTTAAGTTGAAGTGAATAATGTGTATATTCTAATACGCAACATAGATATTGAAATCATGTTTGATCAGTCGAAATAGTACCACAAAAAATGGGTGGTTTTGATTAAACATGAAAGAGTCTCGTTGATGTGTTATCTTTTCGAACAATCATTTATTTCAATTTAGAATACTGAAAGGACTTAGTGCTATGAGTACTAGAAAAGACCGCCTTCCTGTTTGGACAAAAACGGCAGTTGGGTTGGTATTGGGTGTAATCGGATTTTTAATTCCGTTTGTTTTTCAATTTGATGGGTTAACGTTTGCCGGACACATCGCGTTGGGCATTTTTTTAATGGCAGCTGTTTTTTGGATGCTCGAACCAATCCCGATTTATTCGACTTCCATGCTGGTTATTTTGCTTCAAATAACACTTTTAAGTACTCAGGGTCCATTATTTCAGGGAGCTCAACTACCCGAAACATCGCCGGTTGAAGTAAGTGAGAGTGTTTGGGAAGTACCGGTTTCGGCAGTTGATCGAAATATGATTTATCTCAAAACGGCCTCCGGTGAATCAAAAGCGCTGGAAGTTGACGTAATTAGTATAAATGAAGTAGCCAGAATACAAAGTGGCGAACTCTCTTCGGAATCTGTTATAGTTCCGGATTATCAGCATAAACTGGTGGGTTATCAACCGGTTTCTTACACGCGTTTTTTTGGAACGCTTGCAAGTCCTATCATTATTCTTTTTCTCGGTGGATTTATGCTTGCTGCCGGAGCGGTAAAATACAACCTTGATAAAAACCTGACGGGTGTACTTTTAAAACCATTTGGCAGTAAACCCATGTTCATTGTTTTGGGTTTAATGCTGGTAACGGCCACTTTATCAGCATTTATGAGTAATACGGCCACAACTGCTATGATGATGACCGTTGCCATCCCCATAGCCATGCAGGTTAGTAAAGAAGATAAATACCGGATTATGGTGGCTTTGAGTATTCCCATTGCAGCAAATATTGGCGGGATGGCTACTCCCATCGGTACGCCACCAAATGCTATTGTTATCGCAGCACTGAATCAACAGGGACTTGGAATTGCCTTTGGCTCGTGGATGGCCTTGATGGTGCCTGTTGTCATCTTATTACTGCTTGGTGCCTGGGGCACCATGCGGGTTTTATTTCCACCTACTATTCAGGAGTTTAAACTCCAACTCGAAAGCACTTTTGAAAAATCATGGCAAGCTATCATGCTTTATGTAATCTTCGGCTTAACCGTTCTTTTGTGGGTTACCGAAGCGCAACATGGTATTCCAAGTGGTATGATTGCATTCCTGCCCATTGCCGGCTTAACCGTTACCAGTGTTCTCGCTAAGGAAGATGTCAGAAGCCTGCCCTGGGAAGTCCTTTGGCTTGTTGCCGGTGGTATTGCGCTTGGAATTTCGATGGAAAACACGGGGCTTGCCATTTGGCTGGTTTCATCCATCAGTTGGGATATGTTCCCACAATTGCTACTGTTGCTGGTTTTTGGTTTTGTAGCGCTCATGCTTTCCAACTTCCTGTCCAACACGGTTACGGCTACTCTTTTAATTCCACTTGCCATTAGTATGGGAACGTCAGGATTAGCCGGCGAAGGATTCAGCCTTGTGATTACAAGTGTTATGATTGGAGCTGCTTGTAATATGGCAATGCTGTTGCCAATATCGACTCCGCCAAATGCTATTGCCATGAGTACCGGTTTCATAAAAACCGCTGATATGGTAAAAGTTGGGTTCGTTATTGGCCTTTTTGGAATTATTACAACGCTTGCATTTGCGGTGTTGTATTGGCCCTTATTTATAGATTAAAGGAGTAAAGCAATGTCTGATATTTATATTTTATGTGTAGAAGATGAACCGGAAGTCCTTGATGTAATTGTCCGTGATCTTTCCGTTCTGGAGGAAGTTTTCCCTATCGAAATGGCACTCAGCGCTGATGAGGCGAGAGAGATTGTTCAGGAAATAAAAAGCCGGGGCGATAAGTTGGGATTGGTCATTTGTGACCATGTGATGCCTGGTGATAAAGGGGTGGAATTGCTCATTGAAATGCAAAAAGATGCCTTCACTGAGCGTTCAAGAAAACTCTTGCTTACAGGGCAGGCCGGCTTAGATGCTACTGTTGAGGCTGTAAACAAAGCAAAGCTAAACCGATATATTGCAAAACCCTGGGATCCTGATAATCTGGTAGAAATTGCCCGTGATGAACTTACCACTTATGTGATTGAGCAGGAAAAGGATTTGCTTCGTTATATGGAAGTTCTGGATATAGGCCGGATTCAGGAGACTATTCGAGCCAGGGGCAGCATTTCAGATTATTAAGAATGCTATCTTCTGAATAGTGTGACGGAAATTGTAATGGAAGCTGTTAGTTGAGGGACATCGGATTGATTGTGTTCAATTAATATTTTTTCAGAACAAAGTAAATTATAATCAACAGAAAAGGAACGGATGTCAGACAGCAGACCCGATACCAGTAGGATAGAACGCGCCCGGGAAATTGTAACTGCTTCAACGCAACATAATTATGATAAAGGAAGTGTGATTGCGCGGATTAAGGAGCTGATGCCCCGTTCGGAGATGCTCACAGGGTTGAAGAAAACGTATGAAGAAGGCGAAATTATCATCAAAGAAAATCAAAAGAATGATAAACTCTATATCATTTTGGACGGGTATATTGCATTAATGAAAGCTGGTGCCGGAATGAATACTCCTATTGATATGCAGGGTCCGGGCGATTTTATTGGTCTCTTATCCTTTCAAACAGGAGAGCCGGCCTTTACAACTTCAAGAGCCAGTACCAGAGTAAACATGCTGTGCATTGATCACAAAAGTTTTGAGCTGTTTCTGACCCGATATCCCGATATAAGTAAAATCATACAAGGGCTCATTTTTTCTAATTTATCTGAAAGATATCGCCGGGTTGTAACCCTTCATGTAGAAGTAGCGTTGCTTTCAAAACAACTTGAGCAGGAGCGTAATCAACTGCAAAAAGCTATTCAAGAGTTAGAAAAAACACGGAACTTGCTTATCAACCAGGAAAAAATGGCAACTCTGGGCGAGTTGACCGCAGGGCTGGCACATGAAATTAACAACCCCGCATCGGCATTACTCCGCTCGGTCGATTATCTGATCAAAAGCCTTCCCGATTTGGCCGAACGCGCCTCCGCTTTACCGGATACGGGTTTGGTACGCTTTTTCTTTGAAGCCGGCTTTAACAGAGAGATTGGCAGTTCATCGGAAGTCCGCAACCGTTTGAAGGAATTGACCATAGCTTATCCACATATATTGCGCTCCAATTTGCGAGTGTTAGCTGAAATGAATGATCAAGTAATTGCTAAAATCAAGCCTTTTGTTTCTAAAAAAGAACATCAGGAATTGTTGCTATTACTGATTGAAGCGTATCAGTCCGGTATTTTCATGAGTGGCATTAAGTTGTCAACCTCACGGATTGAATATCTCGTTAAAAGCCTGAAAAGCTACAGTAGGCAAACCGGTGCTGAACCTGAAGTTACCGATATCCGTGAAGGAATTCGGGAAACGCTGCTGATTATCGGAAACCGATTAAATGATGTAGAGCTGATTATAGACCTGCCCGAAATACCAATGGTTCAATGTTTTATTGGTGAAATAAATCAGGTTTGGACGAATATTATCATAAATGCTTGCGATGCCATGAATGACAGAGGTAAACTGTTTATAACGTGTGGTTCAGATAACAGTGATATCGTTTGGGTTAGAATTGGAGATACCGGACCGGGTATTCCTGACTTGATTAAAAAGCGAATATTCGACTCAAGCTATACAACAAAAACGGCAGGTGGAGATTTTGGTCTTGGAATCGGGTTGGCAATTTCAAAAGGAATTGTTGAAAAACACAGAGGAACTATACACGTTCAGGACAGAGAGGGCGGAGGTGCAGAATTTGTGATAAAACTTCCCGTTTATAAAAAAACAAAGTAAATCAAGAGGACTAATCAGCTGTTATTTGCAACTTCGAGTTCCCATAAATCCGGCTCCAGTTGGCGTTTTTTCTACTGTTGCTCTCAGTGATGTGAAGAACAAACGCTTCTTTACATCAACCCGAACCTGCAAATCTGTGGGCAAACTTACGTCTTTATGAAAAAAAACATGAATTCCATCCTGTTCTGATAGGGCATACATATCTGTTTCTTCAGGAGGGCGTTTTGAAGCGGTAACATTAATTTTTCCCTCTCCGGCCGGTAATAAAATGAGAACCATTTCTTCATCCATCAAATAAAAAAGAGCATCCGGTGTTATGGTAACGAGAGGAACGGCTATCGTTTTGTGAGACTTATTATCACGCATGTTAGAATTAATTGTACCTGAATAAGGCATTATGGGATTTTTTGATGTTAGCTTAATATCAGAATTTCTACTGTTCTATAAAAGTGAAATGACTACTCCCGGGACAAACTACGTCGTTATTATTTGTTGTGTCTGATTAGAGCAACTATGCTTGATTCAATCTGAAGATGGGAAAAAACCAGTTTTGCAAAACCTTCTAATAACGGTTGCCATAGCTTTAAGGAATATCAACCAACAGAAATTATTTCGTGATGAAACCAATTTTGTAAATTGGGAGTTACTTTATAAATCAGAAATTTTTTAATCGAAAAATTAAACACCTTAGTCTTAATGCAGTTGGGAATAGATGTTTATTTGATTTATTTCAGTTTGCATTAGCATAGCCAAATTCAGAAATATATCACGTTTTCCAAACCCTAATATATTTATCTGTCTTTAAATAAACCCGAATCATGAGTACCAAACAGACGTTCTTTTTATTTATTTCGGTTGCCTTTCTTTTTGTTTGTCCGAGTGGATTATTGGCTACTGAAAATCCCAGCCTTATTAATAATCCGCAAACAATTACGATTAAACCGGACAATTCTGATCAACAGTACAAATTATTTGTTTCTGTTCCGGAAAGTTATAACAAACAACCCGAAAAAAATTACCCGGTTTTATACGTTTTGGATGCGAACGGATTATTTGTTCTCATGACGCAAATATATGATTTGCTTCGCCTTAGTAATGAAGTTCCTGAGATGATAATTGTTGGTGTGGGTTATGATGTATTACAATTTTCTGATTCATTTGCCATGCGTGTCAGCGATCTTACGCCATCAGAGGTTCCGTCTGAAGAGCGTATCTTGGAGTCTCATTTTAGTAAGGATGTTCGCTCTGGAGGGGCTTACAACTTCTTGAATGTAATGGTGAAAGATATCATCCCTCATATCAATGAAAACTACCAATCAGATAATACCCGGATATTAGCCGGATTTTCACTTGGTGGATTATTTGGCACCTATGCACTTTTGAACAGCAAGAATGTTTTCACACATTATTTAATCGGAAGTCCATCATTATGGTGGGATAATGGATTGATATTTGAACATGAGCGTTTATACGCTGATTCCAATTCTGAACTGAACGCAAAAGTGTTTATGTCGGTAGGCTCTCTTGAGGAAGAAAACATGGTTACACCGGTAAAAAGTCTGACCCGATTATTGTACTATCGAAAATACGAGAATCTGCAACTCTTCACGCATATTTTTGAAAATGAGCGCCATTTCTCAGTAATACCGGCAACGCTTAGCCGCGGACTGCGGGTGTTGTTTTCTGATTAAGCTATGTATGCTTTGCAATGTGTAATTGGTTCGTCAAGCAGAATCATCTTTAGTCAATTTGTGAAGCAAAACAAGGTAGATACGTTATTTCAACCAGGTTTTATCCATAAAAAAAGCAGAGAAGAAAAACTCCTCTGCTTTTACAATTTGTTGATTATCGGATAATCACTCTAACATGCTGCGTAACATCCATGCCGTTTTAGAGTGAACCTGCAAACGCTGTGTTAACAGATCGAGTGATGCTTCATCATTACCTTTTTCACAGGCCGGAAGAGCTTCCCTCGCTGTCTGTAAAACTTTTTCATGTGCTTCAACAAGGTTCGCGACCATTTGAAGAGCATCAGGTACATCATCTTCTTCTTGAATGGAACTCAGTTTCGAAAATGATTTGAATGAACCTGGAGCAAAAAAGCCAAGAGCACGAATGCGTTCGGCAATTTCATCAATGGAAGGAGCAAGCTCGGTGTACTGCTCTTCAAACATAGCATGAAGAGAGTGGAAATGTGGTCCTGTGACATTCCAATGATAGTTGTGCGTTTTGACGTAAAGCATGTAGGAATCGGCCAATAATTTTGATAATCCTGTTGAAATTGCTTTACGATCGTTTTCGGGAATACCTATATCAATATTTTTTTTGTGTACAGACTTAGAAATAGTCATGTAAACCTCCTGTTTATTTTGTTTAATACTTTCAATTACTTAATCAACAGAAATACAGGCGGAATCGTTTAGAAAAAATCATTATTATAAGCTTCATTCAGAATTAAATATTAGGTTTAAATCACGACTATCTTTATGGTTTATCCTCTTGACCGTCTTCTTGTTTATCTTCTCTCTTTCGACCTAAAAACTCAGAAACCAATCCGGATAAACCCACTCCACTTACTATACTACCGGCTACCTGGAAACCATGTAAAATACAGATAACGCCACCTATAATAGCAACCAATGCAATAGTAAGAGCAAAAATTTGCCCCCTGCGTTTCACGCTAAAAGACTCTTCAATAAGCTTGTTGTCTCTGTTATGAGAGTATTTTTGTTCATCAACAGCCATTTTAACAATAGAATCAGCAAAATCAGGTGCAATTCTAATGTAATGCTCAAGGATATCAGGTGGAGGTAGTGGACCCGAAAAACTTTTTGATATACTCTGTGTTATTTCAAGATGTATAAGCCTTTTTAAAGAAGTAACAAGTTCTTTTCTTTTGTGTTCAGATATTTCATCGAATATCTGAGGGTCGCTTTTCAGTAATATTTCTTCTAAATCTTTTTCAGATGGTTCTGTGGGTATATTTTTTTCACTTTCATCTGACATACAAAAACTTTTATTGTCTAATAACTAAAAGAATTTTTTTTCGGATTAGAAAGCTTTTTGCCATGGATAACTTCAGGTTTGGAAAAAAATGAAGTTGGTAATTTTCTGTTAGACGTAAAACGATCAATAGAGGATCCTAGATATCCACCGACATTTTGCCAGTGTTGATTGAGTGAGGCATTATATCCTGGATATTTATCATACTCATTGAAATGATTTCTGCCAAACAGATCAAAGGCCGAACCCATACCCTCAAAAAAGTCTTTTTTAAAACTCATACTTTTAGGTTTTATAAATCCTTTTATTTTCATTATTGCTACAAAACAAATTGATTTGAAGTTCTTTTAAATACTTATCTATTCAATATTTGATGAACTAATATCCTTAATTAAATTAAACAACTCTTCAATAAAAGCCAAAATTTGTTGAGTGGTAATAAACTTCACCAGAAGCTGAATAATTGCTATTACAATATTCTAAATACTAATAGAAAAGTCAGCTAACTCATTACTAAACATTCTACAAAATATCGAGCAGACTTACCTCAAAAATCAAAGTCGCATTCCGGTGGATGCCACTTCCCTGAGGTGGGTTTTCTCCATAGCCAAGGGGGCCTGGAATCACAATTTCGTATGTCGCTCCTACTTTCATTAAGGTAATTCCCTCGCGAAAACCCGGGATAACATTTTGAAGCGGAAAAACGGCCGGTTCACCGCGCCGGTAACTGCTGTCGAATTCATTACCATTTACGAGTCTGCCCCTGTAATGCACCTCAACAGTTGAAACAGATGTAGGCGATGGACCAGAACCTTCAGTAATGACACGGTATTGTAACCCGGTTGAGGTTACCGTTACATCGTCACGGTCCGCGTTTTCGCTTAAAAAAGCTTCATCATCAGCGCTTAAATCGTTACCGGTTGAATTTGAGCATGCCTGTAGTATGCAAGCTGATAACACAAGTGTTGCAATAAATAAATGGGTCAGTTTCATAAAAGCAGTTTATATGTTTAGATAAAAGATAGTGTAACCTATGTTGGTCAAATTGGTTTCAATTTCACCAGCATCAGCAGTGAAATCAAGAGCATTAAAAGTAGAACATTCTTATTTAAACCAAAAGAATTGATTCAGTCAGTTTGTAAGCCTACCCTATACATAATATCTATGGAAACAAGTGTGTTTTCGTTTCTCACGTAGTTCACCAATATCTGATGTTTTGGTATAGATGTGAATATAGTATCATGCCAAGCGCTGAGTATCAGAACGTTCAATTTTTTCGTACTAGTTGCTCTTCCAATTCTTCTAATGTTTTGTTTTTTGTTTCGGGAACAATCTTCCAGACAAAAACCAATCCAACAGCAGCAAACAGCCCATAAATCAGGAATGTAATGCTATTTCCGAAGGTGGCTAATTCCCACGGGAAAACCACTTGAACGAGGAAACTAACACCGGAATTAATAAAACCAGCAAAAGATATTGCAATTCCTCTGACTCTAAGTGGAAACAGTTCGGAAAACATCACCCACATTACCGGTCCTATAGAGATAGCGAAGGAGGCGACAAAGCCTAAAATTCCAAATAAAATAAGGTTAGGATTCATATTGATAGCGGCAGTGATGATAGCTGTTTCATGCGTAATGGCAGCTTCCTGACCGATCGCATCCGTGAGTGCGCGTTTAAAAACGACATCATTCGGATAGGAAATCCCCATCATGTTTTCCATCAAAGAAGTGGTATCAACGATCTCATCCAATGTAGCGATTCCCTGCTCATCAAGTTGGTATGTGGCGGAATGAAAGCCATAGGCGAGTAACATCATCATCACCGTAATTCCGGCCATTCCACCAATTAAAAGGGGTTTACGTCCCAGTTTATCAATGAACATCATAGCCAGGATGGTGAATACAAGATTGGTAACACCCACGAGAATGGCCTGAATAAACGAAGCGTCAGTGCCTATTCCCGATTGTTCAAAAATCATGGGTGCATAGAAAAAGACAGAATTTATCCCTGTAATTTGTTGGAGGATAGCGAGAGAAACTCCGATGATTAATACAAGGCGAAGTGAAGGATGAAAAATTTCCTTCACAGAAACTTTTTCTCTGTGTTTATCAGCTTCAAGGCTGTGGATTACATCATTAAACTGTTTTTGAGCTTCTTCTTCGCCAACAAGCTTTTGGAGGGTAATTTTGGCTTCATCGGTTTTTCCCACCATAATCTGCCATCTTGGACTTTGGGGAACAAAATATAACCCGACAAAATACAGCACAGCTGGCAAGGTCTCCAGTCCGAGCATCCAGCGCCAAGTGTACTCATCAAACATGAACGCTTGTGTCCAGGCTGCATCAGACTGCGCCCATTGCAGAATCAGGTAGTTCGTAAAAAATGCTGCCGAAATTCCCACAACTATGTTGAGTTGATTGAAACTTACCATCCGGCCTCTCATTTTGGGAGGAGAAACTTCTGCGATGTACATAGGAGCCAAAATCAATGAGGCACCCACACCCAATCCACCAATCATGCGAGCGATAACCAAAAGTATGAAAGTAGGCGCGAAAGCTGAGGCAATGGCCGAAACGGCATATAAAATTGCCGCTACTTTAAGAATAGTGCGCCTCCCAAACCGGTCACTTAACGGACCAGCCAACATCATGGCGAGGGTTGCTGTAAGTGTTAGGGACCCCACAGCCCAACCCAATTCAAGTTTAGATAACCCGAATTCAGGTTCAATAAAACGTACAACTCCTGATATAACCGAGGCGTCGAAGCCCATTAAAAAGCCACCGAGGGCAACAATCATTGCAATTCGTGTGACAAAAATTTGTTTAACAGTCATTTTAATTTTCCATTAAAGATTTTTTGAGGAAAGATTGTAATTCTGAATAATAAAACACGATACACCCACTCATTCACAACCCAAAGACCTTGCACTTCTGTTTTCTAACGAGTTACAATTTCACATACAAAGCACTTGAAAAAATAATTAAATAACACGGATTATCCACCAAGAAAGTTAGGTAATGTAACATTGGTGAAATCAGGGGAAACAATATCGGGTTTAGTTTGTTTGATAACCTCTTGTACTTATCATCAAATATTTGATTGTATTCAACACCAGATCAAACATAAAACTGCCAGGATCCCGAAGTGTCGCGTTGCGAGGATTTTATTTTTGCGATAAGGCAGAAGACGGACTAAATAACGGTTTTGCAAAGCCTTCTTTTTTTTGTGATATCCTATAATTATCACAATTAAGAGGACCTCAAAATATTCTCCATCTTTTTCCCTTTCGCCAGTTCGTCCACCAACTTGTCAAGATACCGGACTTGTTTAGTTAAAGGATTTTCTAGTTCTTCAATCCTATATCCACAGATGACACCTTTTTTCAGATGAGCGTTTGGGTGTAATTTTGCTTGTCTGAAAAAAGTTTCGAATGTTGCTTTTTCTTCTATCAGCTCATTGATTTTTTCGTCGTCAAATCCGGTCAGCCATTCTATTACATGATGCAATTCTTCTCTTGTTCTGCCTTTACGTTCTACTTTAGTAAGATAGTGAGGATATACGGATGCGAATACCATGTTCGCAATTCGTTTATTGTGTTCAGCTGTTGTTTTCATTCATTAAGTGTGGATTAATTGATAGAACAAAACTAACCCGGAATATTCACGAATAAGCAAAATCATTTAATTAAATTATTGATTATATATTATATAGGCTAATTTCGTGATAGCCCAAATTTGAGGTAATAAAAAAATATCTTGGTGAATAATCCGGACTAAGTATCATTTGCTTTTAATGGGAGCGAGTAAAAAATAAAAAATCCAGGCAAACCACGATATAAATATTACAGCTAACACCCATGCAAGTTTTTCGACTCCGGTTGTTTTGTTTGAACTTAGTATGATGAGTATTGGTAAAAGCCAAATAATTCCGACAAAGGCTAAAAATAGAAGAATGATAAAAGATGAACCATCCATAATTAAGTACATATTTTATTGAACAAATATCACGTATGGTATTACGATACCAGGTATAAAATAAGAAAAAAACCGATTTATAGAAGACGCTTGAAAACGTTATAGTTCGGAATAGTACATCAAATGCTTTAACTCAACTTTCGCAGTTCGATTTGCAGTGCAGAAAGCAGATAGCGGACCGAGGACCGAAGAATCCCAAACCCATTTAAATACACGAATTGGCACGGATTAACTGATTCCACGGATTTATCTGAACCCATAAATCACAAATTACAAATCTTCTGTCTCCGGTCTTCCGTCTTTCTTCCCATACAACACTTAATATTAAGCACCGAGGCATTGAAGTGCGAAAGTTGAGTTATTATTTAGATTCTAAAATGGATTCGATATGTGTCTTAAGCTTTTTAGAACTATCTACATTCATTTTATAAGAATTCACCTTTTGCTCTATCAATGATCCATAAATTATGAGTTTATTTCTTAGAACAATTAAGTCATCCGTATTTAATAATTTCATTTCCAAAAAATCTATATTCATTGTAAACCAGTGTAGCAATTCGTTTGTAAAATATTCGACCTGGTATTCGCCTTTTTTTTGACTCTCAACAACCATGCCTTCATAATAGTCGGATAACATTTTTTGAAGAGCCAAATCATCAATTAATTTTAAATTTCCGGACGATTTCATAGAACTGAATGTTGCAGTTGTTGGCGCGTAATTATCCACACTAAGAATGGCCAAGAATTGTCCATCTATACCATCTAAATTATTTGTTATCAGTGAGTTCAACAAGCTATCCAAATCTTTTTGGTATTGTTCATTAGTAGGTATCTGAAACTCTTCATAAACTCTGATATCTTCTGTGAGGTCGTTAACCAAAGATTTCATCAATATCAGGCTTTCGCTTCTATCCTGGTTTATTTGAGCTCGTTCATTGATATAAAAAGCCAGATAAACACCCAAAATTACAGCAATAAAATTTAGAAAATGATTTAGCCAGTTATATTTTATTTTCATGTTGTTTGGTTTTGATGATGAAGCGGAAGAAATAGCAGTATTCAAATACTATTGTTATTAAAAAATATACGTAAATAATTATGTTTATTGGTTAATATTCTGAGTTATCTCATACTTTAACGATGGTTCAGATTTCAACAAGCAAAATTAAAATAAGCTCTTTCGCCAACAGGTGATGTGTCAGTGTTTCAATCTCACGATTGGAGAAAATCCTACCAAAGATATCTCGGTGCTGGCAGAACTTACACGTCGCCTTGATTACGATTGTGTTCTTTTAAATGATTCTATCAATTTATAAAGGTCGTCTTCAAATTTTTTGTAGGTTTCTTCATATCTGTTGTTACTTAAAATCACGAGATATTCATTGCTTTCCGGAAGATACAACACCGTTGATTTAAAACCAGCCCAACTTCCATTATGGTAAACCCATTTACCTTTGGATTCAGTTTCGTAAATAGCGAAGCCATAACCGTATTTTGTTGAAACGCTGTCAACAGATAACATTTGTTGTTTGCTCTCTTCAGAAATGAGTTTGTTGTAACGAATGGCTTGTTTCCATTTTTCAAGGTCAACTGTTGAGGCATAAATTCCCCTGCCACCAACGATGGTATTCATCCAATGTATATATTTGTGGTCTTTATCGTCTTCAACTTTCTGATAGATGTCTTTTTTCGTGATGAAAGGCAACCAGGACCACCAGGGTTCAGGTGTTAAAGTATAGCCCATTGCTAAATTTTGACTATCTGGAAGGTATCTGCTGCTATTCTGAACCTTCGATGAAACCATGCCTGCCGGTTTAAAAATATATTCTTGTATATAAGTTGCATACGATTGTCCGCTAAGCTGTTCAATAATTGAGGCTAATACCACATAACCGGTATTGCTATATTGATATTTTGTGCCCGGTTCAAAGGCTAATTTTATGTTCAATCCGGATAGGATTACTATCAGGTCTTTGTTCGTGGCTTGCTCTTTTCGATCCCAATTATTTTTATCATAAAATATTGTTTGATATTCAGATAGACCGGATTGATGCCTCAGTAAATGTTCAATCGTTATATTGTTATATGGAAATTCATTAATGATTTCGTGAACCTTTGTTTCATAAGTCAACAAACCCTTTTCAATTAATTGCACAATGGCCAAAGCTGTAAATTGTTTTGTATTTGATGCGATATCAAAAATAGTATGATCTTTTAATGGTTGTTTTGTTTCAAAATTAGTATAGCCATAATTACCTGTAAAAATAACAGAGTCATTTTTGGAATAATGTATGTTGCCGTTAAACCCTTTTGAAACGTGATGCAATGCTAAACTGTCAATTTGTTCAGCAATTTGCCCATTGGTAATAAGTGGAATAGAAATAATAAGTAGAAATAGATAATACTTTTTCATAATTGCTCCACCGTTAAAAAATTAGTTCCTACACTGAATTCGTATTGATATGGATTCCGTTTTTTAAATTTTACACACATTACGAACTCTCCAGCAATATACAGATTATTAATAGAAAGCTTTGCAAAACTGTTTTTTTGCCCGATTACTTCCTTGTCGCAAAAATAAAATCCTCATCCCGAAGCGTCGAGACTGCGGTTTTATTTTTGCTCCGGCGTTGTACTCGAACAAAAACCGTAGTTTATCAAAGCCTTCTAATAGTTGACCGCGCTGAAAAAGCCTTTTAATTTTGGTCGGTCAAGTTTTCCATTTGTCCGAACACCACTGCAAAGATCAAGGCCAAATGGCTCGACTTTTTCAATGGTTTCCTTTACGAAATTGTAATTAAAAACGTGTATCACTTGCTCAAGTTTCACAGGTGGTAGTTTTTTCGAAGTAGTGCATACTCTCTATTTTCCAACTCATCCACAATTTGAATTGTTGTGGTGTTAACTCGTTTGTAATGTTCAAGAATTGATTGCTCTTTCGTTTTGTTATCTGATGTTCATCCTCAATTTTTATGCAGCCGAACTTAATCTGTTTAACAGTCAGTATCTCCACCTTTGTCCCATAGCTCAATTGTTCTATTAACGAACACATGAAGATTTGTATCGGGGATTGAAACATTCTTTTTAATTCTAATGCAACCTTTGCCTGTGTCAAATTCTTTAAGCAATTCATGCGCATCTTCAACCTTGTTTATTGTTCCAACGTAAAGACTTACATAAGCTCTCTGAGCATTTAGATTGAAAATACTCTTTCCATTTTTAGCATAGGAAAGCATTTTGTATTCAATACCTTCAACTAAATCAGGACAATGTTTCAGTATCATTTCACGAACCTGCATTAGTTTGTCCTTTCTCCAATCATTCTCAAGCTGTTCTAAATATTCGCTTGGTGTTTTTGCTTCATATTGCATGGTCTGTCTCCAATTTTGTTATCAAAGGAAGCTTTTTTTCCTGCATTTAATTAAACAGTTGAACTGCCGGAAAATATGTTGCCTACCGAAAGTCTGAAACTTCTGATACCTCAAATGTAGGCTACTATATAATTATTTTTCCTTTCAGGTTTATGTAAACTTTAAAAGTTAAAATGAGCGCGTAAACCCACAATGGCTAATTTTTCATTAGAACCCTGACTATTAAAAACATACTGAAAATGAGGAGAAATATGTACCCACTTATTTAATTGTCGTCTGATATAAATTTCGGTTAACTTTTCATGTTTCAGCGCGTTATTCGCCGGTTTATTTTCGCCATAAGCTAAGCCTATGGCTAATGGTTGTTTTTTTATTTTTGTTACAAAACTTAGTCCGGTACTCCAGGATGATTTTATATGCCAGAAATTCGCCACAGAGTCCTGATTTAATCCATAGCGTCCAAAAATATTATACTTATCAAAAAAAACTTTGTCAATGCTCATGCCAAATCCATAACCGTTTTCAGCGGCAGGTACCTGATAACCATACATTCGTATGTTTGACTCGAAATCTGAACCGGGTGCAAATGTAAACCCAAGACTTGCAATCTTATATAAATCATTGAAAAGTTTAGTTCCTGCATTATCCTGACTTGATAGGCCAAATTGAACGTGAAAACGATTTGAAATGGTAGTTTTTAGACGAATACCAGGTGAGTTTGCCGGTACAGCAAACGACGAGTTATTGATAAATGAGCCGCTAATAAATTGCGTTGTTTCATCATTTGCCGAGGCGTTGTTGTCGAAATAATTTGTGATATCAATTTTTCCGAGGGTAATAGTAATCATTTCTTTAAAGAGATTAAATTCTCCCCAAATTTCTAATATGTTCAGCCTGTCAATGCCATCATCAGATTGGGTTGATCCTGCATCTCCATTTAAACCAGAGAAGGTAGGATATAAAATATCCGGTCCATCACCACCAATAGCTTCCATGTCAATAAACAATAAAGTTCCTTTTCCGAAAGAAGTGGTTGCAAATATATCAAATGATCCTGTTCCGTAAGATTCAGATACCCTGTTGTTAAAAGAGAATTGATTCATTGTCGTTATGCTGCCATTAAATACCAAATTCCCGGGTCGCTGTTCAATTGTCTTTAACAGGTTATCTATTCTTTTGTAGCGAGAACGTGTTTCGAAGCTTGCCGATTCAACATCTTCATCTCCAAAGATGGCAATTATTTCATGAATATCTGATTGCTCTTCATCCAAAATGTTTTTTATATGCTGCATTTCCTTATCCAATTGAACTATTGTACTTCGCAAAGAATCTATTTGCAATTCTAAGGATTTTATTTTTTTTACATAAGTTGTATCAGTCTTTTGTGCATAAAGCCAGGACGGCATAAACAGGATTGAAAGAAGTATTATAATTTTCATAACTGTTCCATTACGATAGACTATCCATTTTCACCAATTAACAGTATAGTCATTTTTTGTTCTTTGTAGTCTATATTTTCGCGTTTTAGTAAGATTCTCTACTCCAGCGTTGTACTCGACCAAAGATGCTGGTTTTCAAAGCCTTCAAATATAATAATTCTAAAGTAAGTTCAACTGATTGCCCTATGGGAAATAATGGAAAAACGATACGTACATTTAGCAAGATTTTTACTTAAACACAATACACATGAATTGATCACAGCAATAACAATTTCATCCAAATTCGGCATAAAGATATTAGCCAGAAGTCAAGGGTGAATCTTGTGGAAAACTCCGCATTTTTTACCCGCAAATTAATACAATATTCGGGTCTTGATCGTATGCTTCACATTTCGGATAGCATCTATGACGGCATCATCATATTCCTTATCTACATCTAAAACCACATACCCAATATGCTCATTGGTCTTCAGGTATTGTCCTAAAATGTTAATATGCGAAGCAGACAAACAGCTGTTGATCTCAGAAAGCACCCCGGGTTTGTTTTCATGGATATGTAAAATACGATGCGCATTAGTCTGAACAGGCAGATTCAGTGACGGAACAGAATGCGAGCCTACTGTGGTTCCGTTATCAATCAGGTTGATGAGCTTTGTAGAAACATCCAGGCCAATGTTATACTGAGCTTCTATGGTAGAGCCACCAATATGGGGTGTCAGAATCACATTGGGCAAATTCTGTAATTCAGAAATAAAGGAATCCCCTTTTGATTCCGGCTCCTCGGGATATACGTCGATTCCTGCACCTGTTAAATGTCCCGATTCAATGGCCTCTTTTAGGGCTTTAATATCTACAACGGAACCACGCGAGAGGTTTAGCAGTACACTACCTTTTCTCATTTTAGCAAGACGATCAGCATCTATCATCATATCCGTATCGGGGGTTGCTGGCACATGAAGTGTCACGATATCTGACAGCGTTAAAAGCTCGTCCAAAGAATCTATGCGGGTTGCATTTCCCATAGGCAGTTTAGGCTCGACATCATAATACAACACGTTTAACCCCATGTTTTCGGCTAATATAGACACCTGAGAGCCAATATGCCCATAGCCGATAATACCTATGCTTTTGCCACGTATTTCATAACTGTTTTTGGAATCTTTAAGCCAGGTTCCCTCATGCGCTTTTTTGTCGCGATAGGGGATGCGCCGTTTCAGCATAATAGACTCTGCAATCACTAATTCGGCCACAGAGCGGGTGTTCGAGTAGGGGGAATTAAACACTGCTACCCCAGCCATCATGGCAGCTACTAAATCTACTTGGTTGGTTCCTATACAAAAACATCCAATAGCTTTTAATTTAGTCGCCGCTTTTATTACTTTTTCCGTTATTTGTGTCTTAGAACGAATTCCAATTATGTGAACATCATCAATGTGTTTCAGTAACTCATCCTCGCTCCAGGCTTCATTCTGCAATTCAATATTCATGAAATTATGTTTGCGGAAGGTCTCTTCAGCAGTGGGATGAATTCCTTCAAGCAGAAGGATTTTAATATTTTCTTTGGGATACGAAAGATTTTTGCTATCAGCTAACATACATTTAATTTGAGTGTGAGTACGTGCTAAAGGTAAAAAAGAATTCGCTCAGATATAAGAAAACTCTGTACAAAATATGGCAGGTTTATATTTTTCGGGGTATGCTCTTTTAAGCATTTAGAATGAAAAAAGGCTTCCTTTATTAGCACAGGAAAGCATGTTGTATTGAATACCTTCAACTAAATCAGGACAATGTTTCATAACCTTTTCAGGAACTTGAATTTATTTGACTTTTCTCCACTCATTCTCTATGTGTTCTGAATATCCGCTTGGTGTTTTTGCTTTGTGTTGAATGGTTTGTCTCCCTTTTTTGCGGTATAGACTGAGTAAATAAGGACATGCATCGAAAGTATACCATCAGTTTATTCTTCAGGATTATGGTTATCCCGATAAACTATTAAAATCGCCATTTTTCCACCTCTGACGGAGGCGGGTTTCGTTAATGCGGATGAAGTTTTCGAGTTTCTTGGGGTTTTGTGAGGCGAGAGTCATTTCGCGTTTGCCGAGGGCGCCGGGTGCGCGGGCTACAAACCATCCGGCCACCGACATGGCAGCACGGGCCGCTGATGACGCACAATAAGTGGAGAGAACCACATCGGGTGCGGACCATGAAAGCAGCTTTTTGAATACAGCGGGTGTCCAAAGTTCGCCGTTTACTTCGGGCGAAAAGGGATCGTGAAAAATGTGTGTGAATGGCTGATTCTGTGGTCTGAAATCATCAAAAAACCGTCTATGTATGTTCGCTAAAACAGGGCCGAAAGAAGTTCTTACCAACGCCTGTTGTTGAAGCTCTTCGAAAACGCTCTGCAAGTTATCTGATAACGAAAGATTTCCCAATAATTCACCATAATTAAACGCTTTGGATTGATCCGGGTGAACCGGCCACGCTTCCATGCTTTCAAATGAAACCGAAGTTGTTGTTCCGTTTTTTTCCACCAAATCTGCGAGAAGTACCAGATTCAGTCCGGTACCGAATCCGATTTCAAGAATGGAAACGGGTTCATTTTTTTGCAGAGATACGATCAATCCCGATTGCTCAAAAAAAACATGTAAACTTTCAGCCAGAGCACCATTCGGATTATGATAAAATTGCTGAAACCGTTCTGAATACAGAGAGTGCGACCCATCACGGGTAGTGTGAAGCCTGACATCCTGATGCATCGGCATAAGGGCTATTGCTTGAATTTAAACAAATTTTCTTCCCCGACCTTTTCAATTGCCTGATTTAGGGCATAGGCGCTGTCGAATAGCGCAATAGGATTATCATCTAAATCATAGGTGACATGCGTGGAAAATGCTGTTTTGAGTTTTTCAATAACAGCAGAGTTTTCCGGTAACCAGCGCGCGGTATGATACGGCACGCTGTTGTAAATCATCTCTACTTTATACTCGGCAAGCATGCGGTGTTTCACCACATCAAACTGAAGAACACCAACGGTTCCGAGCAGAAGCTCATTTCCCACTCCATTTGGAACCTCAAATACATGAACCACGCCTTCTTCTGAAAGCTGTTTGAGGCCTTCGCGTAGCTGTTTGCGTTTAAAAGGATCCCTTGTGGTTGTTTTGATGAAATGTTCAGGTGTGAATAAGGGAATTACATCAAATCGTCGCTGTTCGCCTTTATAAATCGTGCTTCCAATGCGAAACTCGCCAGGATTGAATAAGGCCACTATATCACCGGGATAGGCTTCTTCCAATAAACTGCGTTCTTCGGCCATAAGTGTATGCGGCGTAGTCATACGGATTTTCTTTGGTTTTCCATCAACATTAACCTCAATTCCCCGTTCAAATTTCCCCGTTGCTACACGAATGAAAGCCGTGCAATCGCGGTGATCTGGATTCATATTGGCCTGGAGTTTGAAAATGAAACCAGAGAATGGTTCATCCAGGTTTCGTTCTTGTTGTTCAAAATCAATGTAAGGCTGTGGCTGTGGAGCCAGATTTCTGAAATGATCCAGGAAGATATCGAGTCCGAAGTTGGTAAGGGCAGAACCGAAAAAGACCGGGGTTGCTTTTCCGGTGTTGTAGCTATCCGGATCCATTTCATCAAATTCATCCGCTATGAGCATGCATTCTTCGAGAAACGCATCTTTGTACGCCTGAGATATCGTGCTATTTTTTACGCCTTCTTCTAATTCGTAGGTTTCACTTTCAGCCATGTTTGCCCCATGATTCGACTTGATGTAAAGATGTAAATCCTTATTAATCAAATCATAGACGCCCTGAAAATCCGAACCGTAACCAAGCGGCCAGGTTGCCGGAACGGGACGAATACCGAGTTTAGATTCTATATTACTGAGTACTTCTAACGGCTCCATACCAGGACGGTCATACTTATTCACAAATGTGATAACGGGAATTTTACGCATCCGGCAAACTTCAAACAGCTTTTCAGTCTGTTCCTCCACACCTTTCGCGGAATCGATAACCATCAGGGCACAGTCAGCAGCAACAAGAGTTCGCAGGGTATCTTCAGAGAAATCCTTGTGTCCAGGTGTGTCCAACAGGTTGTATTTGATGCCGTCTTTTTCGAAACGCATCACAGAAGAAGTAACCGAAATTCCCCGTTCCTGCTCAATGGCCATCCAGTCAGAGGCGGCATGTCGGGCGGCTTTTCGTTGCTTTACGGAACCGGCTTCGTGAATGGCACCACCGTATAGAAGCAACTTTTCGGTGAGCGTTGTTTTACCGGCATCAGGGTGTGAAATAATGGCGAATGTACGCCGTATGCGGGCTTCATTTAAAATGGGATGTGTTTTAATCTCAGTACTCATGCAGTTTTCTGTTCGGAACAATCGGTTTTTGGAAAGACTATTAAAATACGAAGAAACAACGGAGAATGCTCAATGAACAATGTGCAGGAATAAACATAAACGTGATATCTAATCCCAGGGAATAAAAACCAACCAATCGCTTATTTTTTCCATTGAATAAACCCTAAATTACGTGTATATTTCCTGACTGACAGAAATTCAACCTATCTAAGTATTATGTTATATACGTTCACTATTATTTTAATCGCCATTTTGTGCGTGATACTGATTATTATTATTCTGCTTCAAAGCGGACAAGGTGCCGGTTTATCCGGTGGTATTGCCGGAAATGCAGGAGGCGGAGCCGGTAACATGCTCGGCGCCCGACGAACAGCCGACGTTCTTTCAAAGTCCACTTCTATTATTGGAGGTCTATTCCTAACACTTTGTCTTCTTGCTAACTTTGTAATTGACAGAGATGTCACACAAGGCAGTACAATACAGCGTGGCGGTTTTGACCAACCGATTGAAGACCGTTTTGAGATGCCCGAAGAAACTCCACCGGCCATTCCATCTGAACCTGCTCCGGATGGAAATAACGATAATAACGGTAATGATAATAACGATTCAAACAATTAAATTATCATTGATTTGATTTTTATTAAACCCCTTACACTTTTGTGAGGGGTTTTTTTTTGATATCAGCAGTTATATTTATGTCCTTGTGATGATAAACGAATGATATTACTATTTCCGGTTATGCTGACTCTAAAGGATTGAGTATATTCTATTGATGAAAGCATTGCAAAGCCTTCTATAAGCAGATATGAAGAAAGTTTAGTGTCATAAGAAATTCTGAAAGTCAGTTGAACACAGTTTAGCAGAATCATACATTTGATTAAACCTATCATCCATTAAAACCTGACCGTTTTTCTAAGGTTAAATAGTGATAAACAGAATACGATTTTTAGATTGCAACCGAATGTGTTAAAAAAAATAACGGATAAAATGCTATGAGAAAAAAGTGGAAAGGCCTGAAAGTTCAGGCAGAGGGGGACGGAATTTCCGTTTCACTAAGTAAACAAGTGAATTTATTGGGCGAGCTCATTGGGCATGCTGTAAGAGAACAGGCCGGTCAAGATTTGTTCGAGCTTGTTGAAGGTCTGAGAGAAACGTGCAAATTGGCTTATGAAAATGGACATGAGGACAATCGTGAAAAAGCATGGAAATCCATTTCGGATCTCGATTTGAAGCAAATTGATTGGCTGTTGCGTTCTTATACAGCTTTTTTCCACATGGTAAATAAAGCCGAGCAACATGAAATCATCCGCATAAACAGGGAGCGGGAACGACAGTCAAGCCCCGAAAGTCCGCGGGCGGATTCTATTTCGGAAGCGATAAAAATGCTGAAAAATGAAGGCTTATCTTACGAAAAAGTGCTTGAGGTGCTTGCAAAAATTGATATTCAGCCAACTCTTACGGCACATCCAACAGAAGCCCGCAGACGAACCGTCCTGAAAATACAAAGTAGAATTTCACATAGTCTTTCTATTCTTGGAATGCCGGGTTGTACACCCGATGAAGAAGAGGAGCATATAAGTGAATTATATCGGCAGATCAGGTTGCTGTTAAACACCGATGATGTAAGAAGTACCCGGCTAACGGTTGAGGATGAAGTGAAAAATGGTCTCTATTTCTTCGTTAATACTATCTGGAAAACACTCCCCCGCATTTATTCCGACACCCGAAACGCGCTTTTTGATCATTATGGTCAATGTCCGGAGAATTTGCCGGTTTTTATTCGGTACCGCTCATGGATTGGTGGCGACCGCGATGGTAACCCTTTTGTAACTCCTCAAATAACGAGGTTCACACTTCAGGAACACCGAAACGCCATCGTTGATTTGTATCAGGATGCTTTAATGGAATTGAAAGGTGAATTGAGTATTTCCAGCCGACAAGTGGAGATACCTGATCGCTTAATGCGTGCAATAAGTCAGGATTACAATACGGTTACACTCGATCCGGAAGTTGAACGTAATTATCAATTTGAGCCATATCGGTTACGAATTGCACAGATTATGGAAAAGCTCAAAAAGGCCTTTCCAAAGCATGATCAGGGACTGTTGCGCCCACAAAAGCCCGATGAAGAAGCTTTTTTGTACACATTGAATGAGTTTTTACATGATTTGAATGTGCTCCTTTCTTGCCTCAAAGAAAATCAATTCAGCGAACTCGCTTCCTCGGGTGGGTTATCAACCTTGATAATGCAGGTAAAAACCTTTGGTTTATCACTGGCTGCTCTCGATATTCGCCAGCATAGCAAAGTGTTTGAACACACCGTAGATGAGCTACTTCGTCATGCGGGAGTTAGTAGTAATTATGCGCAATTAGATGAAGTTAAGCGTATATCTTTACTAAGTGAAGAACTTAAAAACCCTCGTCCGCTTGTTCGGATTAATGCCAAACTAACGGAGCAATCGCAGGATACGATTGATATTTTTCATACCATCCGCAAAACAACCCGTGTTGATCCCGAATCTATCGGTTCCGTAATTGTGAGTATGACACATGATGTAAGCGATCTTCTTGAAGTGCTTATTTTGGCTAAGGAAGCTGGTTTGTGGCAGCTTCAACAGGGGAAAGTTCACACAAAAATGGATGTGGTTCCGCTTTTTGAAACTATTGAAGATTTACAAAACAGCCATAGTTTGATGGCTCAATTGTATGAAAACCCTGTGTATCGAATGCATCTGGAAGCCAGGGGACGTTTTCAGGAAATAATGCTGGGATATTCAGATAGTAACAAAGATGGTGGTTATTGGATGGCAAATTGGGCGCTTCATGTAGCTCAGGAAAATCTTTCCAGAACCTGCCGGAATTTCAATATCGATTTCAGGTTGTTCCACGGACGAGGCGGATCGGTTGGCCGTGGTGGCGGGCGGGCCAATCAGGCAATGCTGGCTCTGCCGCCGGTTTGCCATAGTGGACGGGTGCGGTTTACGGAGCAAGGTGAGGTTATTTCATTCCGTTATGCACATCCACAGGTGGCACACCGGCATATTGAGCAAATAGTAAATGCCATGATTCGGGCTACTTCATCTGGTTTGGGATATCATCATGAAATTGAGGATCAGGACAGTAAGCTTAGAACAGAAGTAATGAATGAAATTTCAACCGCTTCCATGAAAAAGTACGAAGAGCTCATTTATCATGATGATTTTTGGCCGTGGTACACCGGAGTTACACCTATCGAGCATATCTCTCGATTGCCCATTGCCTCGCGACCGGTTTCCCGAAAAACAGGTAGTGAAGTTGATTTCAGTAGTCTTCGTGCCATTCCCTGGGTATTTGCTTGGACGCAAATCCGCCATAACATACCTGGTTGGTATGGAGTTGGCACCGGATTAGAAAAACTGATAGAAGATACCAAAAAATTAAAAGAACTTCAGTTGATGTATAGAGAATGGCCTTTTTTCAAAGTAGTTATTGACAACGCTCAGCGCGAAATGGCGCGTGCTCATTTTGTAGCGGCTCCGTATTATCAGCATTTATCTGACATTGAATCGGTTCCCGAATGGATTCGTACTGAATTTAAAAAAGCTGAAAAAGCCATATTAGTGGTTACCGGACAGAAGAAATTATTGGATATTAATCCAGTAATTCAAAAATCCATTTCATTGAGAAATCCATACACCGATGTACTAAACATGGTTCAGGCTAATTTGATGCATCGCTGGAGAAATGAGCCGGATGATCAACTCAGATACTTACTGTTCACCAGTATAAATGGCCTGGCTGCAGCTATGCAAAGCACTGGATAAGGGTATATTTTCCTCTAAAAGTCAAAAAAAATACCTGAAATGCCGTATCTTTGTGCATGAAAATTTCTGAAAAAATTCACCGTGCGGTTTCCAATTCCGATTCTGTTTTAATTGCCGGTCTTGACCCGGATTTCGACCGAATACCACTTCGGGTGCGCGAGAGTTTTCCTGATGAAGATTCGGCGGTTTTTCATTTTTGTGCCGGTATTATTGAAGCTGTTTCCCCGTATGTGTGCGGATTCAAACTTAATCTCGCTTTTTTTGAAGCATTGGGCGCCAATGGAATGCAGGTTTTTTTGGATGTACGAAATCAGATCCCGGCTGATAAACTGATAATAGCCGATGCTAAAAGAGGGGATATCGGAAATACTGCTGCGCGCTATGCACACGCTTTTTTTACTGAATTCGATTGTGACTTTATCACCATAAATCCATTAATGGGTTTTGAAACAATTGAACCTTTTATTCAAAATGAAGAAAAAGGCGTGTTTGTATTGGCACTTACGAGTAATAATGGCGCGTCGGATATATTCTTGCAATCACTTAACAATGGGCAAAAAGTATGTGCCTATATCGCTCAGAATTTGCAGAATTTACAAAATCATGCATCAGGTACCATAGGTATGGTTGTAGGTGCAACGCAAACCGGATATTTTAATGATGTGCTGCCGCATTTTTCATCTGCTCCTCTGCTACTACCCGGAATCGGAGCACAGGGAGGTTCAGTAGAGGATGTTGTTAAAGCCTTAAACCGGCATATTGGTTACGCGTTTCCGGTTATCAGCCGTGCAATTATGTATGCATCAAGGGATACCGATTGGAAAGAAAAAGCAACTGAAGCCGCCCGATTCTACGCCGACTCATGTAAACCACTTGTGAGGTATGAAGTCAGCTAATCCCGAAATCATCATATATACAGATGGTGCGTGTCGTGGAAATCCGGGGCCGGGTGGCTGGGCGGCTGTGCTTATCTGGAACGATAAAGAAAAAGCCATTAGCGGCGGAAATGCACATACGACCAACAACCGTATGGAGATGCAGGCCGTCATCGAAGCTTTGAAATCACTTAAACGTCCATGTACTGTTAAACTCCACAGCGACAGCGCGCTTATCATAAATGCTTTCGAAAAAAACTGGATTCCGAACTGGATAAAACGAGGGTGGAGAAAAGCGGATAAAAAGGCGGTTGAAAATGCTGATTTGTGGAAAGAAATGTTAGAAGCCATGAAACCGCATAACGTCATTTGGATTAAAGTAAAAGGGCATTCAGGAAATCCGTTGAATGAGCGGGTTGATAAACTGGCCGTGAAGGAATCGAAAAAGTTTTAAAAAGTAGATGGTTGGGCTGGTCTGGACTCAGTTGACTTTAAACTTAATCTTGTAAATTCAACTATATTTATTCTTACCTTTGCTTTTCTTTTATGCCAACCAATGAACAGGAATCCAATTGAACCGAAATAGTACCGTAGAGTATTTGCTACTTCTAGTAGCTCTGATATGGGCGTTGAATTTTACTGTAGTTAAAGCAACCCTCGCTCAATTCGACCCGATGAGTTTTAATGCCCTCCGGTTCATTATGGCAACGATTTTCATGTTGGTAGTTTTAAAAAAACGTGGCCAAAAATTGATTGTTCATAAAGGAGATTGGTGGATAATCATCTCACTCGGATTACTTGGAAATCTGGTTTATCAGTCCTTATTTATTTACGGAATAAATTTAACACTGGCTGCCAACGCGGCGGTTATGCTTGGAACCATTCCCGTTTGGATTGCAGTAGTTGGACATTTCTTTTTTGGAGAGAAACTTACCCGCATCAAATTAGTGGGTATTTTATTTGCCTTCAGCGGTGTGGTTTTAATAATGGAAGGAAGCGAAAAGGGGATAACATTGGCATCTGAAACTATTGTTGGTGATTTAATCATTCTAAGTGCAGCTTCGGTTTTTGGCATTTACACCCTGTTTACCAAGAAGATGCTTTCACGCTACACACCCATTCAATTCACAACTCTGATGATGCTTACCGGTGGAATGGCACTTGTGATGGCCGGAATTCCCTGGCTCATAAAAATGGATTTTGGAGCTGTAACAGTAGCTGGTTGGGGGGGCGTGTTCTTCAGTGGTTTTTTATCCATTGGGATGGCGTATGTAATCTGGAACTACGGTGTGCGTCAAGTCGGACCGGTTCGTACGGCTACCTTCCAAAATCTGGTTCCGGTGCTGGGGTTAATTTTTGGAGTGGTTTTACTGAATGAAAAACTCTACCTGATGCAGTATTTCGGTGCGGCGTCGGTAATCGCGGGGATTGTGCTGGCAAGACGGTAAGTGCGGTGATTATTCATTGAATCTATTTCACTCTACTTCTTACAGATTCAGGTTTCAATTGTTTCAATTCGATTCACGAGCTTGACTGTAGTGCATCAAGAGTTAAACGATATTTCTTTTGCCAACAGATTTTGGTGATTATCGCAAATTTAATTAACGGAATTCATGCCAGACCTTTATCAGACCTCAGTATTCAACAAAAACCCAAATCAACGCTTCGGGCAATTGATTTCTCCATGCGCCCCACGAATGCCCTTCATTCACGACAATACGCAGTGCGAGCTCTGATTTTTCTTCAGCTATAGTTGCAAATTCAGCACCCAGTTCACCACCATCATGAATGGTTCCATAGGTAATTACGAGGCGGCGGTCTTTCGTATCTTCCAATTCTTTCCACTCATCAATAATAATGGACGGGTCTGGCCAGTACGCCGGTGATTGGATAATGGCGTGTGGATAAACCGAACCGTAGAGCCGGGATAGTTGTGTAGCAAAAAATCCCCCGAAAGATGTACCAAGAATGGCTGTTCTTTCCGCGCCGGCAAATAGTTCAGTATAAAGTTCAGGTAATTCTTCACCAACAAACTTTAAATAATTTGTTTGTTGCACATAATGAGAAGCGCGTAAATTTTCACCAGAATCAGGATCCCGGGGGTCAAGTGCTATGACAACCATCGGCATTATTTCACCCACTTCATATAAGTAATCGACTTGTGAAAACAGATTGCCCATATCGGGATGTGCGTACTCGTGGCCATCAGTGACAATCAGAACTCCATACGGTTTTGCGCTCGGATCAAAATCCCGTGTTTCATGTACCACATACGCAACACGGGCACCAAGAGCTTCACTTGTAGTAATTCTCTCGGGATATGTTATTCCGCGGTTTTCTTCAGCTGCTTCCACACTTTTATCGACCCAATCGGGCATTTTAATAACTGAATTATAACCGGCTCCGCCAAGTTGTCGCTGATCGTTTAACGGGTCCTCCATCCATTCATCGTCATTTCGAACAATTTTGTAATCCAGTCGAGCATCTCTTGGAAATTGGGCAGTTGTGAACCACCAATCGGAATCCCTAATTCGTGTACCCGCATAGGTTTCACCATTTCCCCAGCGATTGAAATCCCCGTTCCAAATAATGGTCTCGGCTTCACCTTCGTATAAAAAAAGTATCGTTTCATCCTCAATAAATGGAACTGATCCCATTTCAGCAAGCGAATCAGCCAATAAAACGGCATGAGTGGGTTCGTTTTTGGCGAGATGTAAAAATCTATCTGTAAAGGAAGTATCGTCCGATAGCTCAGGTTTGTTGCAACTACTGATCCAAAATAGTAAAACAGTGATGAGTATGAACAGCGGAAGTTTTTTCATATTTGAAGAATGGTCTTTTTTGAATTTGAATGAAAAAGATATAAAATAATCAGATTCGTTTCAGTCCGATGCGTTGCCGTTTAATGTCAATGGAGGTGACTTCTACTTCAATTATATCACCCACGCTTACTTCATCCATTACATTTTCAACACGCTTACCATCGGCTCGCATTTGACTAATATGGAGTAAACCGTCCGCTTTCACACCGATATCCACAAAAGCCCCAAAGTCAACAACGTTTCGCACGGTTCCCTGCATTTTGGTTCCTTCGTTCAGGTTTTCTATCGTCATGATATCCTGACGCAAGAGCGGTTTTGGTAAATCTTCCCGCGGATCACGCCCCGGTTTTATCAGATTTTCAACAATGAGCTGAAGCGTTGGTTCGCCAAGATCAAGGGCTTTGGCCGTTTCACTGAGTTTTAGTTGTTGTAGCTTTTGGGCAATGGTATCTTTTTCGTCCGGCAACCGCTTTATATCAATCCCCAGCCTTTCGCACAGTTTTTTTGTGGCTTCATAACTTTCCGGGTGAATCGCGGTGTTATCAAGAGGTTGGTTTGATTCGGGAATTCGTAAAAAGCCGGCAGCCTGCTGATACCTGAACGGACCTACGCCCGGTACATCTTGTAATTGATCACGATTGCTGAATTTGCCCAGCTTGTTCCGATATTCAACCACACTTTTAGCAATGGTTTTGCTGAATCCGGATACATAGGTTAGTAACGCGGCACTTGCGGTATTCAAATTCACTCCCACGTGATTCACACAGCTTTCGACCACATCATCTAAACTGCGCATCAATTTAACCTGATTGACATCATGCTGATACAGCCCGACTCCAATGGATTTCGGATCAATTTTCACTAATTCTGCCAGTGGATCCTGCACACGGCGCGCAATCGAAATATTTCCTCTCTGAGCAGCTTCGAGGTCGGGGAACTCTTCCCGGGCTTCGTCTGACGCTGAATAAACCGATGCTCCGGCTTCATTCACAATCATATAGGCCAGCTCACGCTGTGGTTCCGATGCAAGTATATCGCCAATCAATTCTGCCACAACCTGCTCGGTTTCCCGGCTGCCGGTGCCATTTCCGATGGCAATTAAATCTACATTATGAGATTTGATGAAACGCGCAAGAATTGCTTTGGCTTCAATAATTTTATTGTGGGGCGGCGTGGGATACACCGTGCTTCCGTCAAGATACTTTCCGGTTGAGTCCACAACAGCTACCTTACAGCCGGTGCGGTATGCTGGATCAATACCCATTACCGTTTTGGTGGCAAATGGTGGCTGAAGTAATAAATTTCGCACATTTTCAGCAAATGTTTCAATTGCGTGTTCACTTGCTTTTTCCGTTAAATCATTCCGTGTTTCCCGCTCAAGAGATGGATACAGCAGCCGTTTCCACGCGTCTTCAATGGCATCTTCAAGTTCTTCTACAAAAACCGATCGGTCGTCCTGAATAATAATGTGATCAATTTCCTCCAGCGTCCGCTCTTCCCAAACCTCAATCTTCACATTCAGAATGCCCTCACGTTCACCACGATCCATGGCCAACACCTGATATGGCTTCACGTATTTAACCTTAGATTTGAATTCATAATAAGTTTGATAGGTGCCTTTTTCGTCTTCTGATGTCGTTTTTTTACAGACCAATGTTCCGAAATCACGCAACTGAATTCGAAGCATATCGCGCACCTCAATGTTCTGTGAAATGCGTTCGGCACAAATATCACGTGCACCAGACAGCGCAGCTTCCACATCCGGCACTTCTTTTTCGGAATTGATGAAGTCCGAAGCATATTCTTCGGGTTCACCTTTATATGTTTTTTGATCCCAAATTAAATCAGCCAATGGTTCGAGGCCCCGTTCAATTGCCATTGAAGCCCTGGTTTTTCGCTTAGGTTTATAGGGCAGGTATAAATCCTCCAGAGTGGTCAAATCGGTACACTCTGTGATGGCTTTTTCCAATTCAGGAGTTAGTTTTTCCTGTTTAGTTATACTTTCGAGAATGGTTTTCTTGCGCTGATCGAGTAAGCGGAGAAACTCAAGTTCATCCCGAAGATTGCGTAATTGCACTTCATCAAGCCCACCGGTCACTTCTAACCGATAACGGGAAATAAACGGAATGGTGGCACCTTCATCAAAGAGGGCGGCGGTTTTTGAAACTTGTTGAACAGAGACGGAAAGCTTTTTGGCAATGGATGAAAAAATCTGTTGTTCGGTCATAAATATATAATAATCAGATAATGAATATGTGCTTCAATAAAATGTTCAAAAGACCGTCTGCATCAAACATACGGGTTTGGAATCAGATGTTCGGATAAGGCAATGATTGAATATTCCGGCGCTTGGATTTTGAATAGCGGAAATAATTTTATCTCCATAAAAACATTCGGCTTTAAACGTTATATCTACGTTTTTAAGTGGTTTAGTTTCGAAATATTTATCCGGTAATGCTTCGAGCGCCCACTCAATGTAGCGTACATTATTGACGTGACTGTTCAGGTCCAGATCATGTTTTCGAACGTGAAACATCATTTCATCCGATGTTGGTTCAAACGGTCGCAGGCGGTTGTTAGGAGCTTCCAAAATACGTGGACCAAACGCACTCCCCAATTCCTTTACATGATCAGAGATAGAAACAGGGCGACGTGTTTCCAAACTCATAACCACCCAACTACTGCTTGCGGTTGCAAGAATGGCGCCATCTTGTCCGGTAACTTTGTAATCTCGATATGCTAATAGCCGATCGGCTCCTGATGGACGGGTGGTCACAGTAAATATCTCATCATCTTTTGGAAGCTTATTAACGGACAAAAAAAAGCGTTGTAAAACCCAGGTTTGACCCGATTCGTGCAATGAACGAACCGACCAGCCGAGTTCATCAGCATGTTTGCCGGCGGCATGTTGTAATATATTAATGAGGGCTGAGGCGGTAATTTTTCCGGTTATCCCGGTTTCGAACGTCCGTGTATGATGCGTTAGTGAAAACGGTTTTAAAGGCTCAGTTGGCATTACTCTTCGATTGTTCCCACGTTTTTAAAATATCCCAGAATTGTTCAACACGGGCTGTCCAGGTGTTCATCTCAGCGCGTTTGACTCGTTTTTGTCGTTTTTCAGGAGAATCTTCGTGTATTGCTTTATCTATCAATTCGATAAACTCTTGATGTGTATCAGCAATATAAGCCACGTCATTGAAAGTGTTGATATCTTCAGAAAAATGAACGGCTATTATCGGCCTTCCGGCTCCGAGGTATTCATTAATTTTCAGGGGATAAATACTTTTGGTGAGCTTATTCTTTTTATATGGAATGATGACAACATCCATAAATTTCAAATATTGAGGCAGTTCAGTGATTTTTTTGGGTCCGACCATCGTAACATTCGGCTGACTTGTAATGCCCATTTCTTCCATTTCCGGAGCGCGTACGGGTCCTACAAACACAAGTTGTTTATCGGTGTGATGTTTGGCAAGTTTGAGCAAAAGTTCGAAATCTGTCCGGTATTCAATACTTCCCGTAAAGCCAATGATTTTTTTATCGATGCCTTCCAATTCTGTTGGACGGCTCAGTTTTCCATCTAAAGCTGTACGGAAAAGAGTGATTTCGGCTGCATTTGGGTGAAAATAGGAGTGCTGCGTAAATTCGGAATTAATACGTGTTAATTCTTTTGATGTACAAAGGGTTACATCAAACTTTTGAACGATATCCTGCTCCAGGCGAATACCATGCTTAGCACTGTACTCAACTTCTGAATGGTCATCCATACATTGATAAACTTTCACGAGCGGATTGAGATCTTCCGGAAAATCACGAGCAAAAAACGGATCAAAACTGTTTATAAAAATCCAATCATCAATATCAAAATCCTGAATGACGCTACGGATGGTATCAAAAATTCGCGCGTCGTTTTTCTTGGAAAAGAAATCGTATATAGGACCCGGTGAAAGAGCGTTTATCGGATAGGTAACCGGTGGTGTTACAACCGTAAGATTTGGTGGGAAATCAGGCGGATTGGTGTAAATATCCTTCTTATTGAAAATGGCATTTTTGCGCTTTTGTACCTCGGGTGTTTTCCGTTCCTTAATTACATCCTTCCATGAAAATGGATGTTCCACATAAAAAACACGGTTATGTTGCGCAAATTCTTTCGCTAAAGCCAGAGCCGGTGATGAAATAGGCTGATCCCAACGTGGCAATGCAAAAATGATAATATCAGCTTTTGTATTCATTAAAATGGAAAGTAAGCGAAATATTTGGGATGGATTGTTTGTTTATTCAAAACGGCCTGACTCTTCCATTACCTGATCGAGATGCGCGTCAAAATAGCTGGTGGTTTCCAGGATGGTTCGAACGGCTTCAACATAAAAATCAGGAGTGATGTTTTCGTAAACGTCAGCCGGTGAATGGTAAAACGGATGATCTTCAACCCCGAAATAAACAAATGGAACACCTTTCTGGTGAAAAGGGCCGTGGTCAGAAGACATTGTCCAGTCGTCGCCGGGAGGCAGGTCGGGTGAGTCATGACCGAAGAGTACGCTAATAGATGAGCCTTCCAACGCTTTTTCAATTATTGGGCGAAGAAAAGGATAATGATAGGTTCCTGCAACATAAATTTCATTATCCTCATTCAAACTAATCATATCTAAATTGATGAGTAAAGCGATGGAATCGAGGGGAACAGCGGGATTTTCCACAAAATGCCTTGCACCACCAAGCCCTTGTTCTTCTGCATCTAAAGCAAGAAACAGAATGGAGTTTTCAGGCTGATTTTTACTAAACCACTCAGCGGCGGCAAGCAAGCCACCCACGCCGGAAGCATTATCGTCAGCTCCATTAAAAATGATATCTTCATTCATGCCCAAATGATCGTAATGAGCTGAGATGGCAATAAACTTGTCAGGGTTTTTGCTACCTTGAATCATACCCAAAATGTTTACCGCATCCTTAAATTCTCCATCAGTACGTGAATTTACATGATCAAATAAATGCTGAAAATCATCACCAACAGGTTCAATTTCCAGTAACGCAAACCGCTCGACTATATAATCTATCGCCAGACGATTACCATCAGTTCCAGTCATTCTCCCACCAAATTCATCGGAAGAAAGAGTTTCGATATCAGACAACAGCTTTGTTCGGTCAACATCCGGTGTTGGTTTAGTGTCGTCAGCCGGATTGCATCCGTAAAAAACAAATGCAAAAGAAAGAATAAACTGGACAATAAGAAGATGATGTTTCATAGCTTTTGGAAATGGTTTTATAATACGTGATTTCTATATGATACGGCTTCGTAAAACAGTTCTGCAAAGCACTGTATGAATGTACAAAAAAATATTGGAGTATGAATACGGCAGAAATGAAATGTTACAATTCAGCTTGTAAATTGTATCTATTTGAACAGCCTTTTATTGGTTTTAATACAGAAAAGATTTTGAATCCTCTTTTAATACCCGAGAAGTATTCATAATTTCTAAACAATTGGACGTCAGTTCTTTAAGGAATTAAAAAGAACTGATTCATTAAAAATGTGTTTTTCAACCTAATCATATAAAATTATGGCACTTTCAGTTAGTTTAAAGCGGGTTTTTATCTTTATAATCATACTCATAGGTCTTATTATCGCTGTACCACTCATAGCAGCATTATTTGTTGATAACGACTTTAGTGTAGAGCGGCAAATTGTAATTGATAAACCTTCAGATGAAGTATTTGAATATGTAAGAATGCTCAGAAATCAGGATGAGTATAGTAAATGGGCAACCATGGATCCTAATATGACGAATAGTTACACCGGGGAAGATGGCACCGTTGGCTTTATATCTGCATGGGAAGGAAATGATGATGTTGGCAAAGGAGAGCAGGAAATTGTGCGTATTGAAGAAGGCAAAAGGATTGATACAAAACTTCGATTTATAGAGCCTTTTGAATCTCAGGCGGATGCGTATATGATAACCGAATCCATATCTGAAAATCAAACCAGAGTTACCTGGGGTTTTGACAGTTCAATGCCATATCCCATGAATTTGATGTTGCTCGTTGTCGATTTTAATGAAGCCATCGGAGAAGATTATCAATATGGGTTAGATAAATTGAAAGCAATTATTGAGTCGATGGAACCCGAAGATGGTGAAGCGACAACAGACACGGAAACTACCTGACCTTTCCGATATTACCAGGTGAGCCAAGTTGTGTGTAACGTTGCATGAAATCCCTGATGCGTAGATTTTTATATAAATCGGGGTTTTCGGCTACTAATTTATAGGCCTCACGAAATGGAATTCCATTTTCCAACACAATCAGGTTGGCGGCTTCTGCGGCAAGGAGTTCTGTTGTACATGCTTGCTCAATATGTGAGATATTGACGCTGCACCCATCAATCAGCAGTTCTGTGGCTTGTAAAATTTGAAGAATAGTCTGGAAAGCGAGAATGACAGGTTCTTTGGTGAGTTGCAAATCACGGTGATAACCGGATTCAAGGTTTTGAATGATGTGATGCAAGGTGTTTGCATAACCGGAGATAACGCCGTGCTTGCCACGAATGAGTTCAGCAACATCCGGATTTTTCTTTTGGGGCATGATGGATGAGCCGGTGCAAACGGAAATATCCAAATCGAAATAGCGATAATGTTCGCCACTATAGCGAATAATATCAGCGGAGAGTCGCGCGGTAATGAAAGAAATGCCGGCCAGATAATTTACCACCTGCCATTCCACCCAACCTCTGCTTAGCTGCGCTGTTGTTGCTGAAATCATTGCGGAATCGAAGTCCAGCTCGTTAACTTGTGCTTCCCTGTCAAGATCAATAGTGGAACCGAAACCGGCGGCAGTTCCAAGTGGTGAGCGACCGGTTAGTTTCATAATGGCCGGACTCATCTCCAATTGCATGGATAGTAACTCTGCAAACCCCATTGCCCATTGCGTAACACCCGATAGCATGGCTTTGCGCGTGTGTGTATAGCCCGGCAACGGAACACCTTTGTGTGTATCGCCAAATTCCTGAAGACGTTGAATGACCCGTTCAACAGCTGATTCTACTTCGCGCAAGCTATCCCGTTCATATAAACGCATGGCCGTTAGTACTTGATCGTTTCGGGATCGTCCCGTATGGATTTTCCCCCCGGCTTCCCCTACATGTTCCGTCAGCCATTGTTCGATAGCAGTGTGACCGTCCTCGTGCTCCGGCAGAATTTCAAAACGATCACTTTCCCATAAACGGACTATGTTGTCGAGGCCATCACATAAATCGCCTACTTCTTTTTCTGTAAGAATCCCGGCTTTACCGAGTGATCGTGCATGAACTTTTGATGCTGCTACATCATAAGGAATCAGGTATTGATCCAGAAGGTAGTCATTCCCGACCGTAAACGATTCCGTCAGTTTCGCATTCTGTGATTGATTGTTGTGGCTTTTTTTTTGCCAAAGTTTCATTCGTTTTTATTTTTTAGTGATATAGCCCATTTCGCAGCAAAATACGCCATAGGAATATAAGCACCAATTAGATCTGCAATAGAGAACCAAAGGGGTGATGGGAGCAAATAAACATTAATACTGCCACCCAATAGAAAGAACGCGCCAATGCCCAACGCGCATTTCAGATGATGACTTGCAGCAAAATAAGCTACGAGAAAAGCCCCAACGAATGTTCCAATAGCATGAGCAAGAAACGGAAAAAGAAAGTGTTTTGGTTCAAATAAATGCATGGATTCCCGAAGCCCCTCCAAAGTAGTAATATCTGCCCCCTCCGGAGGGGGAATAATGAAACCGCTAATACTGATAATGCTCATATTTACTACACTTCCTGCAATGAGCCCACCAAAAATCATGAGTGAATTTTTCAATACCGGATTCATAGTACCCCTTTTTTGATGTTTGTTTTATTGAATGAAGGAATGTCAGGATTAATTTAATATGAATCAACGCGTATCAACGGAAATATGAATGCTATTTACCACAATTGAACGATAATATGGTTAGAACCTGAGAGAATATTTTTACTTTTTGGGCGTCGTGTGAGTAAGTCATCATGTACTTGTAACCACAGAGTTGCACGGAGTTTGCACGGAGTATCACAGAGTTTCACGCAGCGCCGCTTGCGCAGATACTTCGGGGTGTCGTACTCTGTTTCACGCAGTGGTAAAAAAGAGAGTAGATATCAGACAGCAAAGATATTCTGACTTCAGAATCGAACTAAGGTTCAGAAATAATTCTAAAGATCAGGCCGAATGCTTCGGAAATTCCACCCAAAATGTAGTGCCGTTTCCGTTTTTGCTTTCACACCAAACCTTACCATTCATAGCTTCAACAAATCGTTTTACGATAGACAATCCGAGGCCGGTTGACGATTCACCCCCTGTAGGCCGGGCGCTTAAACGCTGGAATTTACCAAACAGTTTTTTCTGATCCGTTTCTGAAATACCAGGGCCTTCATCAGTAATTCCCCACCTCAACATCTTTCCATTGGGCTGAATCGAGATATGAACCGATGTTTGTGATGAAGAGAATTTTATGGCATTTGAAATCAAGTTATCAAAAATCTGTTCCAGAAAATTTGCGTCTGCAATAATATGAATTGGATTTTCGGGTAATTTAAAATGGAGGGTGATATCTTTAGTTTCTGCAACAACGGAATAGCGTTCGGTCAGGCGTTTTGTAATACTGACCACATCCGCTTTATCTTGATTAAAGCGAATTTTTCCGGCCTCTATGGCTTCAATATCAAGAATGCGGGTAATCATTTCTAACTGTTTGTTCACCAATTTTTCCAATACCTGAAAAAGCTCCTGCTGTTCATCAAGTGTCATCTCCGGGGTCATTTTAAATATTTGTATGACACCCATTACATTGGAAAGCGGGCTTCTGAGATCATGAGCGACAATTCCGATCAAACTGTTTTTTTCCTGATTTAACTCTTGAAGCGATTTGTTTTTTAATTCCAATTCTTCACTTTTTTCCAGAATAGTATCTTTTTGTTTTTCAATTTCTTTTTTTTGCTCAAGGAGTTTTTGTGTTTGCTCTTTGAGTTCATCATTTCTTTTAAGCAATTCCTTTTGTTTAAGTGCCAGATCTTTGGTTCGCTGCAACACCTGATTTTCAAGGTTTCTGTTTTGCAGATTCACTTGACGGGTTCTGAATTGTATAAAACCGATAATCCCGATTATCAGAAGTAAAGCGCCTGCAATTTGAAACCAACGTTTTTGCCAAAGAGGTGGGTTTATGTAGATAGAAAGTGAAGTGCCCTGCTCATTCCAAATTCCGTCCTGATTAGTTCCTTTCACCCGGAATGTATAATTACCGCCACTTAAGGATGAATAACTTGTGAAATTGCGGTTCTTAGGGTAAATCCAATCCCGGTCAAGGCCTTCCATCTTGTAAGCATATTGAATTCTGTCGGGATTGGTAAAATCAAGAGCGGCAAACTCAATCGTGAAATAGTTGTCTGAATAATCCAGCTCAATTTTATTGTCCTGTGGTAGTATAATAGGTTGGCCCAGAACACGCACTGCGCTAATGGCAATTGGAGGAATATAATTACTTTGCCTGATGTCAGCCGGTTCGAAGGTAGTAAAACCAAAAGTACTCCCAAAATACATTTTTCCATCGGGAGACTTATAGGCCGCTCCCCACCAAAACTCATCGCCTATGAGGCCATCTTCATAATTGAAATTTGTAAACAGCTCAGTTTTTGGATTGAATCTTGACAATCCGTTATTAGAACTCAACCACAGCGTATCTTCATTATCTGGTAAAATACCAAAAACCACATTACTGGAAAGTCCGTCAAGTTGGGAATAATTTTTAAAAGTTTCGTTGGTTTTGTCAAAACGACTTAAACCTCCGCTGAATGTACCGACCCAAAGTGTACCGTTACCATCATCATACAGAGAAATTACATGATTTGAACTGATACTTGTGGGATCATTCGGATTTTTGTAATAGTGCTTAACTTCTTGTTTGTTTGGGTCATATCTGTTTAAACCGTTCCAGGTGCCAATCCATAAAATTCCGTCCGAATCTTCTATGAATGCAAGCGACTGAACGCTGTTTGAGCTCAAAGCAGGTTGCTGTTCAGGGTTGTTTAAAACACGAGTGATAGAAAAATCATCCAGATCCATAATATGCAAACCAATTTGCGTGCCTATCCAAAAAGTACCGCTTTTATCCTGATAGAGCACTTGAATACGGTCGTCAGCCAATGTGTTTTCATTATCAGGTTGATGTCTGAAATGTCTGAATTGCTTGGTTTCAAAATCATAGAGATTCAGTCCGCCTCCCCAGGTTCCAATCCAGATTCCACGACCTTTCGGATCACGTAAAAAAGTAGTCACTCCATTATTTGATAATGAATTGGGATTCGAGGGGTTATGCTGAATGACATCAGTAACTCTGAGTGTTTTAAGATCAAGTACATTGATACCACCATTCTGCGAGCCAACCCACAAAGTGTTTTCATCAAATTGAAGAAAACTACGAACGATAGATGTCGCCAGACTTTCCGAATCTTCCGGAATAGAACCTATGTGCTTAAATTTATATTTTTGAGTAAGCTTGTGTACGCCTCCATGTTCTGCACTCACCCAAAAAAGTCCACCTCTGTCTTTGAATATCTTACGAACACGTGTGTTAACCAAGCTCCTGATATTATTTGGTTTATTAATATAGTGAGCGCGAATTTCCATGGAATATGTATCAAAATGAACCAAACCATCATCAGTGGCAATCCATAGTAACTGTTCGCCATCCATCATAAAATCATAAACATTATCGAACAACCCAATTGTCTGGTTTTTAAAAGCATCCGGTTTAGAAATGGTTTGGGTAGATTTATCATATACATTTACGCCTCCGCTGTACATACCTATCCAGATTCGGCCATTCCCATCATCAATCATAGTTTGGATACTGTTTGAACTGAGGGCATTGGGAGAATTCGCATTATCGTTAAATCTTTTCAGCTCATTTCCGTTAGAATCGACTACAATAATCCCAGAAAAATTTGTACCAACCCAAAATTCATTATCCGAGACCTTCAAAATATCCAAAGCCGCAGTATCCTGTCGCCAGTTTTCCATATCAAGCTGAAAGTGCGTAAAGGAAGTGTTCCGCTTATCAAACCGATAAATTCCGCCACCGTTAGTTGGGGTAAGCCATAGAAAGTGTTTTCCATCTTCGGTTACAGAACTAAAATTGGCTCTATATTCATTGATATCGGCACTGTCTGACTGGCAGGGATAAAAGGTTTCAAAAAACTCTGTCCCGGGATTATATAGGCTTAATCCTCCATTTTGCGAAGCAACCCAAAGATAACCTTGCGCATCACTGTGAACAAAGTGGATGTGGCTCGAGGGGATGCTGTTAGAATTTCCGGGTTGATGAAGAATTGATTTTATGGAATGTCCATCGAACCGAAGTAACCCATTTTCTGAACCAAACCAAAGAAAGCCCTGAGAATCCTGCGTAATGGATTTAACATTTTGCTTTATGACTTCACGCCCGTCCAGCCTGTTTACAATAAAATCCTTATCAGATGCCTGACTATTCGTAACAAGAATGTTAGTGAGAAATAATAAACAAAACAGGAGATATCGCATTACAGCTAAAAATGAAACTATTTCAATTAATCATTAAGAAATATCTTTAGTTTATTAAGATATATAAGTGCAAAAATAATATTGATATAAAAGCAGGCATAGAAGTAGAAGCAGATTAAACATTAAAATAATCAAATATAATTAGAAAAAGAACTGCCAAATTTGTGCCATTATAAGGAAAAAATGGATTCTTGATGGGAGTCAAATCCTTTTATTCACAAAATAGACAGGATGTTATATGGCTCCTTTAAACTTCCGATCTAACTCTCTTTTTACATCTTTTTCTGCAATTGAAGCCCGCTTATCGTACGTTTTTTTCCCTTTAGCAAGCCCCAGCTCAACTTTCGCTTTACCTTTGTTGAAGTAGATTTTCAGCGGGATGAGTGTCAATCCTTTTTGGTTTAAAGCCCGGTCTATTTTGCTGATTTCATCCTTATGCAGGAGTAACTTCCGGTTTTTACGGGTATCGTGGTTGTTGATGTTTCCATGATCATACTCTTTGATGTATAAATCCTTCAGCCATATTTCACCTGATTGCAAAAAAGCGAATGAATCGGTGAAACTTGCGTGACCGGCCCGTAAGGATTTCACTTCAGTACCCTGCAACACTATACCCGCTTCATAAGTCTTTTCTATGAAGAAGTCGTGGTAAGCTTTACGGTTCTTTAAAACCGGCGTTGTTTTTTTATTGGTGGAAGCAGCCATTTATTCAGCAATACCTTCCGGAATGGGGCGCCCCATTTGTTCGTAAATAGATTCAATTTGATCGATATTGGAACGAGCCTGACGGTTGTTCGGGTCAATTTCCAAAACACGTCGAAAATGGCGTAATGCTTTTGGCATTCGTTCAGTCATGTGGATAGTATCGGCATGATACATGAGCCAATTGCCATAAAGCAGATGCGTATCACGGGTCATTATGATAGTGGATTCCTCATCCTGATTTTCTTTTTTCAGAATATCCAGGGCTTCATCGAAGCGGTTGTTATCAACAAGATACTGAACCTGCTCCTCTGTAGTTCCATCCGGAATTTCAGGTGATTCGGAAGATGGGGATTCATTCGAGCAAGCGTACATAAACCCCGATAAAAGTATGATATAAATAATTAGTTGGAAGCGTTTCATGTGTTATGTGAATGATCGTTTATGTGTATTCAGAGAAGTTATTGAAAAATGGAATAATCAATGATTTGATTAAAAAAGGGGAATTTGTTTGTCGTCGTTATTTTCGTTCGGTAAACCGTTTTCACGGTAATATTCGAGCATTTCAGGCATAAACTTTTTTCCATAAATGCGCCGCGCTATACCATCTAACGCTTTAACTCCCCGCCCGGTAAGCTGTAAATATTGTGGGTCGTCAAGCTCTTCAAGAAAGCCGAATTGTTTGAGATCATTTATAATTAAAAAAGCCAGTTGGGGCAATACATAGCTGTTATCCTCCACAAATTTTCGGTCTAAGTTTTCAACCGGTGGAGCTGAAAATAAACCGAGAATATTTAACTCAACATCCGTTAACGGATATCCATCGGCATTAGATGTCAGCAATTTGTCCCAGGATTTTTGTGAGTAGTAAAGCCCGAACCATTTCTTGGCACTTTTCAGTAGCCGGTGAGAATAGCTACACGCCAATATTTCACCCGGTTCAGCTTCGTAAGGCTCACCCCGCATTCGGTACAGTTGCACCATTGTCGCCAAATCCAGGGTTTTCAGATTTCCCGGATATTTAAAGAATATGTCTGATTTCTTTTGTATCACAATTTAAAATCCCAAAAATACACGATTTAGAAAATCGGAGAACGTGATAAATTTCCAGGTTTACTTGCCTTTCTTATCAATCAGCTCTACAGCCTGATCCATATCAAAAGTATCCACTTCCGCACCTTTTGGCAAGCTGATATTCTTTTTGCCAAATTTAATATATGGCCCGTAACGTCCGGTCAGTACATTGATCTCATCGCCTGTTTTAGGATGTTTCCCGAGTTCTTTTAATACAGTTGAACCTCTCCTGCCACCCGTTGAAGCCTGATTTAGTAACTCAACGGCGCGTTCTAATGTAACCGTGAGCACATGATCGTCTTTAGTAAGTGATTTGAATTTACCGTCATGTACAACAAATGGCCCAAACCTGCCGACTCCGGCTTTTATCTCTTTGCCCGTTTCGGGATGATTTCCAAGTGAACGAGGAAGTTTTAACAAATCAAGAGCGGTGTCCAAATCTACATCTTCAGGCTTCATGCCCTTGAGTAATGAAGCACGTTTGGGCTTTTTATTTTCATCTGTTACCTCACCAAGCTGCACATACGGACCGTAACGTCCGGTAAGCAGGTAAATGTCTTCGTCGGTTTCCGGATGCTTTCCGAGTGAATCGGGGCCTTCTTCAGAAATTTCAACCAAAGATTCTAATTTTTCGCGCGTAATATCCGCCGGCGACATATCATAGGGCAATGATACATTAACCGTATCATCTCCCTTTTTCATTTGGATGTAAGGGCCAAAACGCCCGATGAAGACTTCAATATCTTCCAGATTCTCAATGGGTAAATTCACCCTTTTGGCGAGTTGTGATTCAATTTGAGATTCCTGTCGTTCCACATTTTCTTTCAGGCCTTTTTCGCCTTCATAATAATGGCGAATATAATCTACACGATCGCCGTTTCCACTCGCGATTTCATCTAAGCTGTTTTCCATTTCAGAAGTGAAATGCACATCCACAACTTCCGGGAAATAGGCTTCTAACAATTCAGTAACGGCAAAAGCGGTAAATGTCGGAGCCAGTGCTGCCCCTTGTTTAACAGCGTATTTTCTGTCCTGAATGGTACTGATAATAGTCGCATACGTACTCGGACGCCCAACGCCTTCTTTTTCTAAAAACTTGATGAGTGTGGCTTCCGTAAATCGTGCCGGTGGTTTCGTTTCGTGGGTGAGGGCATCAATGGAATGGCAGTCGAGTGCTCCATTTTCTTTGAGTGGTGGTAACGGACGATCCTGATCCTCTAACTGCGCTTCGGGGTCATCACTGCCTTCCACATAGGCGCGGAAATATCCGGGAAACTTGATTTCCTTACCGGAAGCTTTAAAGGTTGCCTCGGTTTTATCCTTCGAAGCGGTGATGGTCACGTTTGTGAATTCTATCAATGCCTCGGCCATTTGAGTGGCAATCGTGCGTTTCCATATTAAGTCGTAAAGTTTGAGCTCACGACCGCTAAGTCCGGATTCCTTAGGCGTACGAAACATGTTTCCAGCCGGACGTATAGCCTCGTGCGCTTCTTGTGCCGCTTTCGATTTAGTAGCATACCGGCGTTCTTTCTCACTCAGATAATCTTTCCCATACAGTTTTTCAACACCATCGCGGGCGGCATTTATAGCCTGATTTGATAAAAAGGTGGAATCTGTACGCATGTAAGTGATGAAGCCTTCTTCATACAATCGTTGCGCAACGCTCATGGTTTCACGAGCCGGCATTCCGAATTTACGGTTCGATTCCTGTTGAAGCGTACTTGTGGTGAATGGCGGAGCCGGAGATCTTTTCTGAAGATTTGTTTCGATGGAATTGATCAGCCAGGTTGCTGTTTCCAACGTATCTTTCAGAGCTTTCGCTGCTTTTTCATCCAGAAGTTCGACGGCATCCGGTTTCTTCAATTTTCCGGTTTGTTCGTCAAAATCTTTTCCGGAAGCAAGCCGCTTGCCATTAAGGGCGGTCATATCAGCCTCAAATTTCGGGGCTTTTTTTTCTGTCGATAAAACAGCTTTTAAATCGCAATAGGTTCCGCTTCTGAAACGCATGCGTTCCCGCTCACGATCTACAATCAGCTTAACGGCAACCGATTGAACACGGCCGGCGGAGAGTCCCGGAGCAATTTTTTTCCAAAGTAACGGGGAAATGGTGTATCCGGCCAAACGGTCAATTACGCGGCGTGTTTCCTGAGCATCCACCAGATTCATGTCAATATCACGAAACTTAGTGAGGGCTTCCTGAATGGCTTCTTTCGTAATTTCATGAAACACCATCCGTTTTACCGGAATTTTGGGATTCAGCACTTCTTTCAAATGCCAGGAAATACCTTCACCTTCACGGTCTTCATCCGTTGCGAGAATCAATTCGTCGGCTTCCTTAATTAAATCTTTCAGCCGTTTAACAACTTTCTTTTTTGGGGTAGAAATCACATACAGCGGTTCATAATTCTCCTCTGTGTTGATACCCAAAGTAGCCCATTTCTCTTTTTTTAGCTTAGGAGGAATCTCTTTAGCCGATGCCGGAAGGTCCCGTATGTGTCCGTTTGAGGAGTCCACAACGTAGCCTTTCGGAAGGTATTTCTTAATTGTTTTCGCTTTGGTAGGTGATTCAACAATGACCAGTGATTTCATAGAATAATTTTTAGTGTAACCGGAAGAATATGGTTACAAGGAATCAATAATTTCAAGTAATTCAGCGGCGTGATTTTTCGGATCTATTTTTTCAATTACATCCAGAACCGTGCCGTCGGTGCCGATAATAAACGCTGATCTTGACGGCCCTTCATACGTTTTCCCATACATTTTTTTCTCAACGATGGAGTCCGCTGCTTTCGAAAAAGTATAATCAGGATCAGATGCCAGAAGATAGTTGATGTTCAGCTTTTCTGCGTACTTTTTATGTGATCCGCACGAATCTTTACTGATAGCCAATACATTATAGCCTCTTTTGTCAAATTCATGAGCATGTTCAGCCAGGCTTTGATTTTGTTTATCGCAGCTACCGGTGTTGTTTTTCATATATACCGATACAACCATTGGCCTGTCTAAAAGTTCAGCGAATGTTTTGGTTTGCTCCTCTCCATTCACGACTACTTTTAAAGAAAATGAAGTGTCTATTTTTTGTCCTTTAGTTAACATGATATAAAATTTTGGTTAATAGTTACTGTGATGATTCAATGAAAAAAACGGCATTGACCGTTCCTGTTCTAACCTGAAAAAGCCTGTTGAAGACCCTTGACATTGTTTTCTAAGCTTTCACAGACGGCATCACAGATATCATAAACCGTTGGATCACTGATGAAATAATAAACATGCAAACCATCTTTTCTCCTGCTAAGGATTCCATTTGAAGTCAAAAGTGATAAATGTTTCGATATATTGGCTTGTCCGGCACCGGTTAAATCAACCAGGTTTTGCACACATTGTTCTTTTTCGCGCAATAACTGAAGAATTTTCAACCGCATTGGCTCTCCCAATAATTTGAATCGATAAGCTACATGCTCAAGTGTTTCATCGTTTAATTTACTCATAAATAATAGGGAGACAAGCGCCTCTGTTTGATGAAGATAAAAAATATATGAACGATTATTAAAGTATGATGTAAATAGATAGATGAAATCCATTCTATGTAACCACACTCATCATCTATATAACTAAATGAAAATATAGTGTAGAAGTTAATACTGTCCAAATGTTTTGAAGATTTGGTATTTTCAAGATGAAAGAACAGTATTAATCCCAAACCGGATATTTCATGGCATCAATTTTCACAAAAATCATTCAGGGCGAAATCCCGTGTTATAAAATTGCCGAAGATGAGCATCATTTTGCTTTTTTGGATATCAATCCGGCAAGCAAAGGTCACACGTTGGTCATCCCAAAAGAAGAAACGGATTATCTTTTTGATTTGAATGATGAGCGCCTCCAAAGCCTGATTGCTTTTGCAAAACCGATTGCCCACGCACTCGATAAAGCGATGGGATGTATTCGCACGGGTTTGGTAGTTGAAGGGATGGAAGTGCCACACGCACACATTCACCTGATCCCGATTTATAATCCAAAACAGGCGTTTTCACTGGGCAAAAAAGTGAATCTGACAAAAGAAGAAATGGAAGCCATCACAGCTGATATCAGAAAGGCACTCTTATGAGAATCATTGTAATTAACGGTCCAAACCTGAATATGCTCGGCAAACGCGAAGCCGATCATTATGGAACCGGAACAATGGATGAGTTGATGAAATCCCTGAAAGAAAACCATCCCAATCATACATTTGAGTTTTTCCAAAGCAATCATGAAGGGGAGTTGGTCGATTTTATTCAATCGTTGGTTGTGAAGAACTATGCAGAAGCAATTATCGCCAATTTCGGCGGACTCACCCACACTTCCGTTTCCATCCGCGACGCCCTTGCGCTGTTAGACATCCCAAAAATTGAAGTGCACCTATCCAACATTCACGCCCGCGAAGAATTCCGTCACACCTCCCGAACCGCCGGCGCCTGCAATGGCGTCATAGCCGGTTTTGGATTTCACAGCTATCATTTAGCGGTGAATGCGGTGGAGAGGTTGGTGGGGGATTGATGTGTGATGGTGCAATAAAGCGCACTATTTGGTAGAACTTCTTCCAGAAATTATGTCAATTCGTAAAAAAAAGAGCGGTTTAATGCACTTTTGGAGAATTTAGTTGCTAAAGGGAATCTTATGGTTAAGGAAGAGGTTGAATCCACGTTAGCAGGCAACTGGCGATCTTCCTCCGAAAATAACCTTCACACCCTTAAAAAACTGATGAGATTTTAAGTTTGGTGAGCAAATAGTCATTACTTTTATTTTACTTTCAAGCCCTAAAGTAAAATAACGGATTTCTTATTGTACTTTAGTGACGTAAAGTACAATAAGAAACTCAGTACAGATCCAACACATCAGATAAATGACTATCCTTTTCCATCCCCATGAGTAAAAAATCCGCGAACTTTTCCGACAGCATGATTTAAGGGCTTAGCAGTGTGGTTGCAAGGTTTATAAATTATTTGTTGGTTCCGTTTTATACCAAGTTTTTTGATCCGGCAGAGTACGGTGTTATCGGTTTAATTTACGCGGCTATCGTTTTTCTGAATGTTATTTTAAATGTGGCACTGAATCTGTATTAGGTTATTGTTTTGGGCTGGGGGCTCGAAGCCATCCTGATCAGTAATATCGTAGCATCGGCGGCATCGTTGTTGCTGTTGATTTTGGTCACCTTGCCGATGTACAAAGCTGCCCCGGAGATGGCAATCCTCAAAACCGCCCTCATTTTCGGATTACCCTACGCACCAAACACATTTCCATTGCCAACAGTACAAAGACAGAAACTTGAATGTGATTCATATTTGGTGTAATTTTGCATCAAAAAACAAGATTATGCCAAGACTAAGTATCTCTTTCTCGAAACCCAATGACGAATGGATAAAAGCTCAAATAGACAGCGAAGAGTATTCCAGTAAAAGTGAACTTATCAACGATTTGATTAGACAAGCTAGAAAAAAGCAAGCTCATATTGACTGGATCAGAGCAAAATTGGAAAATTCCGAAAGAAGTGGGTTTACAAGTGATACCAAAGAGCAGATTTTAAAACAGTCAAAATCTCTTCTTAATGGCTGAATATAGATTAAGTAATGCAGCCAAAGATGACTTGATTCGCATTCATCATTTTGGAGTCAAGAATTTTGGTATTACTCAAGCTGACAAATACTTTGATACTTTTTTTGATTACTTTGAAATGATTGCAGAAAGGCCATTTGCATTTGAATCTGTAGATTATATAAAAGCAGGATATAGAAGATGTCCTTGTGGCTCTGACACCATTTATTTCAGAGTCAATGATAGTATGGTTGAAATAATGGCAATTGTTGGAATGCAAGATTTGAATAATATACTTTAAAGTATTTAAATTTATGATTTTAAGCTAAATATATTGAAAGCCACAAAACTGTTTGAAGACGGGCAAAATAACGGTTTTGCAAAGCCTTCTTATAGTCAAGCAAAGGAGATAGTAGGTATTCAAAAAGATCTTATTCAAATCTACTGGACTAATATAATGTATCCTTATTCGGATATGATTATGAAAAGTTAGAAAAAGACTTGGAACATTCCTTAGAAAGTAATCATCTCAGAAACAAGCAGTTTGATAGCCCTGACAAATATTGGAGAATTAGTAATGTTGAAAAAGGTATATGAAGAAATAGTAATAGCAGTAGCCTTAGATAATGAATACAATTTATTGATTATTGATGAGAACCTATACAAATTAGCCGTAGAGAATACACGGATGTTAGAACAGGACCCAGAGACCATTTTAGTATATTACGAATCACTGCACGAAGAGTACGAAATTCCATATCTCCAGCCGAAAGTTAAAATTAAAGTAAGTACACGATTATTTGGTGGTTATTGGACTAAGTGCAAGACGGGACGCAACTTCAGTTGTTTGATTAGCCAGTATTCCTTCAACCATCCCCATGAGTAAAATCCGCGAACTTTTTTCCGACAGCATGATTTACGGGCTTAGCAGTGTGGTTGCCCGGTTTATAAATTATTTGTTGGTTCCGTTTTATACCAAGTTTTTTGATCCGGCAGAGTACGGTGTTATCGGTTTAATTTACGCGGCTATCGTTTTTCTGAATGTCATTTATACCTTTGGGATGGAATCGGCCTACATCCGCTATGCGGCAGATAGTAAGTGGGTGAAGGAAAAAGTGTTTGTTACGCTTCAGCTTGCGCTTTTTGGTGTGGCTACGGCTTTGGGTGCCGTTTTGTATTTTGGCGCCGGTCCGTTCGTGATGCCATTGATGAGTCTTGATGGTTCTGTGGGACTCCATCTTTTTGGGATGATGCTCAGCATTCTTTGGTTAGATGCGCTTTCCATTGTGCCTTATGCGCATCTGCGGTTGGTTCGAAAAGCCTGGATTTATGCCATCATAAAACTGGTGAATGTCATTTTAAATGTGGCACTGAATCTGTATTTGGTCATTGGTTTGGGTTGGGGGCTCGAAGCCATCCTGATCAGTAATATCGTGGCATCGGCGGCATCGTTGTTGCTGTTGATTTTGGTCACCTTGCCGATGTACAAAGCTGCCCCGGAGATGGCAATCCTCAAAACCGCCCTCATTTTCGGATTACCCTACGTGCCAAACGGCATAGGATTTGCCATCAATGAGGTCTTGGATCGTTTTTTTCTGAATCAGATGGATCCTGATTCTATTCTGAGTATTTACGGAACGGCCTACTCGCCGGAGGAAATAACCGGGATTTACAATGCGTGCTACAAACTGGCCATTTTTATGCTGCTGATGGTGCAGATGTTTCGTCTCGCCTGGCAGCCGTTTTTCATGCGATACGCCAACGACAAATCATCCCCGGAGTTATTTGGACGAATTTTTTTCTATTTCAACATAGCCTGCACCGCCGTCTTTTTGGTGGTAGGATTGTATGCCGAATATATCGTAGCACTGCCGGTGCCATTTTTGGATGGAACCATTATTGATCAGCGTTATTGGTCCGGACTCCATATCGTCCCCATCTTATTGATGGCGTATTGGTTTCAGGGATGGTTCGTGAATTTTTCATCCGGTATCTTTATCAAAGAAAAAACCATTCGGTTCCCGCTCATTACGTTTGCCGGTGCTATTTTTACAGTAGCCGGCAATATCATGTTGGTCCCGATATTGGGGATGGCCGGCTCAGCAATTGCCACGCTGGTTTGTTATGCTGTAATGAGCATCCTCACACTCTATTACGCCCAAAAAGTTTATCGTGTGAACTATCCTTTTATAAGTGTTATATTTATGATGGTTTCCGGTTCGCTGATTGTTTGGGCCGGATATGAATTACCGTTTATGTACGTTAGTCCGTTTGTAACACGGTCAATATTATTGATGTTTGGATTTTTGATTGTGGTTTCAGTTCTTGTATATATGAGAAGAAAACCACATTGATGTGTTAGAGTTTATTTAGTTCAGTAAGTATTTGATATTATTATAGAAAATTATGAAGCGTAGCAGTAAAGTTGGTATTTATATAGATGCCGTTGATGTGACGATGAACGGTGGGTTTGGCTTGCGTTATGATATCCTTAGAAGATTTGCCACCCGTGACGATAGCCTGCCAAGCAGAATGAATGTGTATCTGGCGTATGATAAAAGCCGCGCTTCTACAGATGAAAATTATCTCCAAAAAACGAATCGATTCTGTGAAGTATTACGTGATTTTGAATTTAAGGTGATTGAACGTCCCTTAGATAATTATCAAGATCAGGAGAATAAAGAAATCGTTCATAAGAGCCTGATTGAAATGGAGATGGCAGCAGATATCATCAGTCAGGGTATTGAGATGGATCGTGTGGTTATTCTCACCAATCAGGAAAATTATATTTATGTGGTAAATGCCCTGCAAAATGCAGGTACACGCGTGGAGGTAGTCGGTTTTGATCATGTTCCAGCCCGGTTAAAGAAAGTGGCCGATGTATTTGTTTCAGGGTACACCATTCCGGGGCTCCTCCCCATTAAATCTCCCTATGAATGGGGAACAGTAGGCTCGCGGGTCAGGGGTGTTTGCTATGATTTTTCACACAGCGATGGCTATGGTTTTTTGCGCTATTTATACAGAGTAGATGGAAATCTTTGGGTTACGGATTCCCGTTCGCCTGACTCACCTTATAAAACCGTATTTGCTCATGTTTCACAATTCGAAGCCGATTTCGATAGTAGCTTTCTTCCAAGCCGGGATCTTATTTTTGAGTTCGATTTGGTAAAAAATGAAAAAGGGCTTGTTGCTCAGGATATTGTGTTGGTTTCGGCACCTTAAAAAAGGAAGTAAAAAAACGCATGACTTTTCCACCATCTGCCAAGGGGTTCGACTACGAAGCGGTAGTCGATTGAGGTCTCGTTTACTTCCTTTACCGCTTCTCTCTGACCAGGTTTGGGCAAATAGTTGGTGTAAATAAAAAAAAATGGAAACGAACCAAAGGCGTTACACTGAGCGGAGTTCCGGCTAGTAAGTATTTAACAATCAATGGCATATTCCGGAACGTAGTCGAAGTGCTGACCGGACTACCACCACAGTCGCCAACGCGCTAATCGAATCGTTCCTCTAAAACCACCGATTCGACTATATTCCGGTTCATCATAAATAACGCGCTTTTTCATTGCCCGCAGATTTCGCGGATTATCGTTGATTGGGTTTCTGCTTTGATCAGCGGGAGTTTAACCTAATCCGGGTTAGGTTTGTGAAGCCTGAATTTTCCCAATTAGAATTTACCAAAGTGGCCTGTTAATCCGTTCTATTTTCTCCATGATTCGCTTTGATTCATCCGCATAAAGCCCACCAAGCGCCTCTGACTCAGAAAAGGATGTATAGGCTTCTTCCAAACTGTTTTTTTTTGCAATCATGTGTCCGCGATAGTAATAAACATCAGATTGAAAGGGAAGATCGGAAGGATAACGGGCGTGAAGTCCGCGCGCAAGAGATTCGCCTTCACTCCATTCCCCAAGTAAAAAATGCACACGTAATTTATAGAGTTGCAATGCTTGAACAGTAGCAATATCCGTTTTGCTATCGAGTGAACGGATGAGGGAATCAGCTGAGGATTTGAATAAAGTCCATTCTTTGTCAAGCCACGCTTCTTTAACATGATTGAATAATTCAGGATGTGCTTTAAGGCCATCAGTAGCTGGTAATTCAAACTGAGTTGTTAGAATCACGGGTTTAATTTCCGGGCGAATAATAAACTCTATGTAAAATAACGTGCCACCAATAACCAAACCAATTAAGGCTAAGGTGATGATGAGCGTCCTTTTGTCAAATAAAGGTTCTTCATGCTTAAGCGGATCGTGTCCAAAAAGTTCAATTCGTAAAGAAGGCGGCATTCGGAGTAGCTCTTCTTTGCTTATCCTTACCTTTTTTTCGGGAGGTAGCACAGGGTTAGTTTTGATTCTGAACGGCTGAAATCAACGATTCGGGGACGTCTAATTTCATCCGCAATACCTGTGCCGCATGTGTTTTACCCTGCGCATCAAGTTTAAGGGAAACGGTTCCGCCGCCGCCAAGGCTGTCATTCAGTAAAAAATTCAGGGCGCCAATATTGGGGAGCTCAAACCGCTCAACAGAGCCTTTGCAAACATGTTTCATGTGGTCTTTTACACGTTCAGCGGTGAGTTCCTTAACCAAAAACGGATATACATCAGGGTGACGGGCTATGATACCGACATTACTACCGTTTCCTTTATCGCCGCTTCGGCCGTGTGCTATTTCAAGAAGATGTACAAGTGGCATAGGAATAATTCAAATTATAGGTTTGCTCCGAAAAGTATGAAATGAACCACAAAGGCACAATGACACAAAGCTTCACGAAGATTAGATAATGTTATCATTAAATATTAGATGATTTTTACCAAATTGGTCTAAATTCAATTTTATTGGGTTTGTATCTGAAGGTAGAAGACGAGCAAAATAACAGTTTTGCAAAAACTTCTGCAACGTTAATAAACGTTTTATCAATCAAATTACTTGGCGTTTACGACACCAATTTCATGCCAGGGTTCGTTCATTCCATCAAGAGCAGAAGTAACGGCTTGTTTGGCATCAGGTGAAACGACTGCTATGAGCCCAATTCCCAGGTTAAACGCTTGTCTCATATCAGCATCCGTCACATTTCCAGCTTCCTGAATAAGTTCAAACAATGCTGGCTTTTTCCAGGAGTTCCAATCAACGTTTAATGCAAGTCCATCGGGAAGGATGCGGTTGGTGTTTCCAATAATTCCACCACCTGTAATATGCGTAAAACCGTTTACACCCGAAATCGATTTGAGTTTGCGTATCACTTGTAAATACGAGCGATGAACGGATAACAAGGCTTCGGCAATGGTACACCCCAAATCATCAACAAAATCATTAATTTCAAATGAATTAAATAGTACTTTTCTTGCGAGTGAATAGCCATTGGTATGCAAACCGGTACTTTCAAGGCCGATTAAAATATCTCCTACTTTTATTCCAGTTCCATCAATAATCTCATCTTTATCAACAGCACCCACAATAGTACCGGCCAGATCAAATTCTCCTTCTTTATAAATATCAGGCATTTCTGCTGTCTCGCCACCAATGAGGGCACAGCCGTTTTCCTTACACGCAATGGTGAACCCCTTTATCACATCAAAAGCAATCTGCTGTTGCAATTTTCCGGTTGAGAAATAATCGAGAAAAAAAAGGGGTTCAGCACCACAAACCGCAATATCATTTACACAGTGATTCACCAAATCCTGCCCAACAGTATCATACACGCCTGCCTTGAAAGCCACAATCAATTTAGTACCAACCCCATCTACGCTACTGACAAGCACGGGTTGATTCATGGCCGAAAAATCGGGTTTAAAAAGGCCACCAAACCCACCAATATTGGAAAGTGCTCCACGGGTATGCGTTTGGCTCACCATGTCTTTAATGGAATGTACCAGGTGTTCACCGGCCTCTACATCAACACCGGCATCTTTGTAAGAAAATGATTTTTTATTCATGGATGATAAATTACAAATTAGCCCGGATTAAACACCAATAAATTTTGCTCGTGAATATTCCGGACCTGGCTTGGTAAAACCTAAACTAAAAGCAAGCCTGTATTGAGTAAATAAGTCAATCCGAAATGGGTGCATAATTCTTAACAAAATTAAAAAAATGAAGTATTGACTCTTAAAAAACTATTCGATTTATTGATACCGTGTTCGTAAAGTCGAACTAAATGTATTTTATAAGTAAAAAACTAAAAATAATTTATCTTATATATCATTACCAAACAATAACTTAATAAAAATCACTATGAACTACATTCACAAAAATGTAAAGTCAGGTGTTGGCCTTATGGCATGTTTACTACTAAGTATAGCATGGCTTACTCCGGCATTTGCACAAACTGATCTAAGTCAATTTGACAGACAGGAAGCTCAGGTAATTGAGCGATATCTTGCAGGTGATCTGCAAAACCCCACCATTCAGGAACGTATTGTGATTACTCGTTTCGAGGATGCCAGAAGTAATTTAATCAGTAAAGAACGTTTCGCTCCAATTCCTAAAGAAGGGCATGAAGTTGTTGGATACTGGAACCAAAACTCAAATAATCTGCCAGGTGGTGGATTTGGCTTTTTGGCTGACCCTGATGTATTCCCACAAGCGGCTGATATTGGAACTGCTACACTCAGCGTTGGCGGTGGTTTCTTAGAGACCAGTGAAAATGGCAATGGGGACTTGGTTTACACATGGGTGCCATCCTTTGGAGGTACAACCGAAAATGCTCAAAACGATGACCCAAGCGGAGGCTCTATGAGTCTACAGGGTGGAGAAGTAGTTGATGATGAGCCGCCTGCTAATAATGGTTCCTATGTTGAATTCATGGTGCCTATGGCTGATTATGAAGATTTGAATATCAGCTATGCTACCAGAGGAACCGGTTCAGGTTTTACTACACAAACATGGTCGTGGAGTACCGATGGTGAGACCTTTACCGATTTTGGTACCTTTGAAGAAGTTAATCAGTCAGATTTTTTCATTTTAGAAGCATCAGCTCCGGCAGATATTAATGGTGCGGAAACCGCATATCTGAGAGTCACTTTTGATGGAGCAACAGGTACAACCGGTAACAACCGCCTTGATAACATTTTACTAACCGCAACTCCTGCTGATGATGGAGGTGGTGGTATAGATTTCTCCTACTTCCAGGGCTTTGATGATGTTGCTTTACCGACTGATTGGTTAAATGAAGATGAATCAACTGCCGGATTTTTATGGGAATTTTATGATGGTACAGAAAGATTTGAACCTAATAATTTATTTGAAGGCGGATTTGCAGCTATCGATAGTGATATAGCCGGAAGCGGAAATAATGTACATGCTTCCCTAATATCAGAACCCATTTCTGTAGCCGGTTTAACTAACGTATCGCTTACATTCGATCACCATTTCCGTGCTCTTGGAAGTTCAGTTGCAAGTGTGCATGTTAGTAATGATGATGGGGATACCTGGCAGGAAGTGACAAATTACACAACTTCCCAGGGTTCAAGCTCAGGCTTTTCAGCACCCTTTGCATTCGATGCCGTTACAGCTGATTTTGACATTACTGCTCTTGTTGACGGATCGGAAACCATTCATGTAAAATTCGAATATGATGATGGTGATGGATGGAACTGGTACTGGCTTGTTGATAACATTGGAATTTATGAGCCTGCAGCTACTCCAAACCCGGTTTCATTGGTAAGCCCTGCAAACGAGGCTGAAAATGTATCAAGTTTTACAACCCTTGACTGGGAGAATGGTGCAGGTGCTGCCCCAACATCGTATGATGTCTATTTTGGTACCAGTCCTGATCCGGCTTTTGTAGGAAATGTTACAGAAACCAGTTGGGATACACCCGAACTGGATTGGTCAACAACCTATTACTGGAATGTTGTAGCCAAAAACGATGCGGGCGATGCCGAAGCAAGTGCTACCTGGAGCTTTACTGTAATGGATGATCCAACATTACTCCCACCTTTTACAGTCGATTTTTCTGAATTCCCCCCAATGAACTGGGAGCGTCCGTATGGTTTGATTTCTGAGGACACGGAGTTTTTAGATCCTTTGGCTGCTAACTGGATTGGTGGTACTTTTGCTAACAACCCGGAAAACGCCCCTTCAACAAGATTAAATTATTGGATACCTGAAACGGGTACAGATCCAATTGCACGTTGGTTTATGAGTCCTGTAATTGATATGGGTGATGGGTCAACAGATTATCAACTTGAATTTGATATAGCTGTTACAGAATGGAATAACCAAAATCCGGCTCAGCTTGGCCCGGATGATTATTTCGCAGTTGTAGCTTCTGTAGATGGTGGAGCAACCTGGTCAAGTGATAACGTATTGTTTGAACTATCCGGGGCTGACGGAGACGAAGTTGCAGAAGGTGGAGAATCCGTAACGATTTCTCTTGCCGGAGTAACCGGTTCAGCTAAAATTGCTTTCTATGCGCAGCGAACAGTTGGTGATACACCAAATGAACCTGATTTGCATTTCCATCTTGGTAATGTACGCATGAGAGAACCGGCTGAAACACCAATTTTGGTTGTTGATACCGAAGAACTCGATTTTGGTTCATTATTTGTAGGTGCTGCCACTGATCTGAACTTCAATGTTACAAACGATGGTTCTGGGTCTATGACCGTTACACTTGCAAGTGATAGTGACGACTATATTGTTGATGACAGCGCCCTTGAAATTGGAGCAGGCGAAACCGTTCAATACACCGCTACTTTTGCACCATTAGCAGCTGGTGAATCAACGGGTACCATTACAATTACAGCTGACGGAGCTGATGGCTCACCAGCTGAAATTGCGGTTACAGGTGAAGGTGTCGATCCACCGGTTGTGGGCGTTGACCCCGAATCATTTGAAGTTTCTGCTGTAGTTGGAGCAACAACCGAATCCCGAACACTGACCATTTCAAATACGGGTGGTTCCGATCTCGAATTCGCATTGGGTGTTTCATTCAATGATGATGCCGAGAAGAATGTGGTTGAACCTCAGTCGTTTACCTATACGAAAAATAATTTCACACAAACCATCAGTAACCAAGCTGTTAAGGCTCCATTTGCTGCCGGAAAAGCGTTCAATGAAGATGGTGTGCTTTCTTTTGAAGCGTCTGAAGGATTTGAACCCGGTTTTATTGGCGGACAAAATGAATGGACTACGTTCGCAACCAATACAACCAAGCCAACTGTGAGTGCAGCCAATGCATCTGATGGCGAATGGTCTCTGGAACTTTCCCAGCATGAAGGATTGGATACAGGTAATAGTATTGGTGGCTTTAGTCCAATATTCCTGATTGATGATGACACGTTTGAGATTTCAACTGATGTGTTCATTGAAGCAACAGGTGGTGCCGATTATGATGTCTTAGCTCAAGCTCCATCACAAGGATTTCTTACTTCTCGCGTAAAATTTAGTTTTGAGGGTAACATTCTTGTATTAGATGACCCCGGATCAGGATTGGCATTTATTGATACGGGTATTGAATATGCACTTGGCGAATGGAGCACGTTGCGAGTAGTTTATAATTTGGCTGATGAAACGATAGATTATTACTACGACGATGAGCTTATCTACACCGGAATAGTATTTGCCGGAACAGTTGTTGAGCAAATCGTATTAATGCATGACAACTGGAATGACGGCGAAGCAGGATTTGTTGATAACATCCGTACAGAATCAGAACCTGTGTGGCTTACTGCTGATATCACTTCAGGTACAGTTACTTCAGGTGAATCAGTTGATGTTACCTTGTTCTTTGATACTGAATTCGAAGCCGGTTCTTACTCTGCTGATTTGTTTGTCTTTTCAAATGATCCTGTAAATGATACCGTGAATATTCCGGTTACGTTTGATTTAAGTGGTCCTGTTGAGGTTGGAAGCATAGCTGAACTCTTTGCCGTAGCCGAACCCGGCGATGGTGTTACCTATACCATTACAGAAGAAGTCTTCCTGACCTTTAGTTCTACTTTCCGTGGACGTAAAGTGATTGTTGATGGAACCCGTGGTATGGTGATTGATGACAACGCCGGAATTCTGTCTCAAGAGTTTAACCGTTATGATGGTATAACCGGATTGACAGGTACCGTAGGCGTATTTAACGGATTGATTCAATTTGTTCCATCATTTGATTTGGAAGCTTCTTCAACGGATAATGATATTATTCCAGAAAAAGCTACTATCTCTGAAATTGATGTTGAACGCCAGGGTAGTCTTGTTGTTATTGAAGATGTCGTGTTCTTAGAGCAGGGTGAATTCAGCAACAATACGAATTACACGATTCAGGATGGCGATGGTAATACCCTTACCATGCGTACTGACCGAATTGAGGAATCAATTCTGGATGATGGTGAAGAAACCTACATTGGTACACCAATTCCTGATACACCGGTTACAGTAGTTGGGTATGTTGGTGTATTCAACGATCCACAGCTGGTTATTCGTAAATTAGATGACTTCATTGATCCTTCAGCTATTGATGCGTTCGATCTGTTATCTCCACCAGACGACGCTGAAATCGACATAATTGTTGGTTCAGATGATCCGATTCAAATATCATGGAGCGAAGCAGCAGGCGAAGACGTAGAGTATATGTGGATTGCCACAGCGCCCGGCCTTTCGTTCTCTGTACCTTTGGTTATGCTTGAAAGTGATGATGATGGCACAGGCACAACACTTACCGTTCCTAATGCTGTTGCTGTAGCCTTAATGGCTGAATTCGGTGCAGTTGAAATCGGTGAAGGTCTCATTATTGACTGGACTGTAATTGCCTACAATGATGAAGCATTCAAGTATGCCAGCCAAACATGGACAGCCACATTCATCCTTGCTGAAGAGCCAGAGGGTGAAAATGTAACCTTTAATATCAATATGTCGGTTCAGGAAGATGAAGGCGTCTTCCAGCCGGAAGTTGATGATAAAGTGTTTGTACGTGGTAGTTTCAATGACTGGAGTGCTGTGGATGGACAAGAATTGGTAGAAGGTGAACCGGGAATCTATTCTGTTTCACTGTTTGTTGAAGGTGTTGCAGATACCGAACATTCCTACAAATACTACATTATGGCCGGCGATGGTCGTGATCTGCCTAACGATGGTTGGGAAGTAAACAATGTAGGGCCTGTAGGTGACAATGGTGATCGTGAGCTTATTCTTGTTGGCGAAGATCAAAACCTTGATACGGTTTGGTTCAACAACGAAGAAGGCACAAGTACCGAACCGGGAGAAGAAATCCCAACGGTATTTGCCCTTGAACAAAACTATCCAAACCCATTCAACCCAACTACACAAATCCAGTACGCATTGCCTGAGGCAAGTGAAGTACGGATTGATGTATTCAACGTTATGGGTCAGCGGGTAGCCACACTTGTTAACGGATCGCAGAATGCCGGTAACCATACCGTAACATTCGAAGCCAACCGTCTCGCATCTGGTGTGTATATATACCGCATGCAGGCAGGAAGCTTCATTCAGACTCAGAAAATGCTTCTCGTGAAGTAAATTCAACCTGAATTATAAAAATGAAAGCCCGGTACTCATTGAGTATCGGGCTTTTTTAATTTGTGTGAGCTATATACCGTAATTTTCACAAAATAGAATACATCAAAAGTCAATAATCAGGGCAATATGTACGATTCAGATTTTTTGATCGAACTGGTTCAGGCCAAAATGCCATTCGGCAGATATGAAGGGTGGTATATAACGGATATACCCGTTTTCTACTTGGAATGGTTCCACCGGAAAGGATTTCCCCCCGGAACCCTCGGACAGTATCTCTCAACTATGTATGAAGTAAAAACAAATGGGCTTGAAGCCATCCTGAAGCCCATTATAAAGGAATACCGTTAGTGTTATGGCGCGCTCTGAATGCCGGAAAAGATCATCCTGATTTTTCATCTTGGCCCATATTCTTCCAGATAGCTTTTTAGTTTGATTTTCTTTCGGGTGCTGTCACTCGTCATATAGCGGACTTTGCCGTAAATTTTACGCTCCGGACCCCATGCACGGTCAAACCGCCCAAATATCCAGAATATGCCGGAATAACTGTTCGGGTCACGTCCATCTATCGCATACGTATTATTTAGTTTGATGAGATAGTTCAGTGCCGTTTCAACATCCGGTGTCCATTGCAGTACTTTTTTACCCCAAAGCATTCGTAAATAATTGTGAATGATGCCATCGCGTTTTAATTGTCTCTGAGCAGCATTCCAGATATCATCTTCTGTTTCGGAATTAGCCAATTGTTCATAACTATAAATGTATGGACGCTGATCCGCTTCGTGTTCTAAAAGGGTTTTCTGCGCCCAGTTGGGCAGTGACTCAAAAGCATCATAGTTAGGCGTATGATGCGCAAAATGAAAGCCCACTTCACGCCACGTAATTACTTCATCTAAAAAAGCTTCAATTCCCTCATTCCCGCCAAAAAAACCATCCCGTTTGCCTTGTTGGGGTTTCATATCACTCCGGCTCCAATCCCGTGGTTGCCGTCGTAGAGCTTGTTCTACAATTTCATATTCACTGATTTTCCCAAAGTGTAACCACGGACTCAAACCGCTTGTGGCTTTTTTATCAGGATCATTCCGGTCAGCTCCATACGCTTTTAAATCAAATTCCATAAAGGTATTCATTCGCTCTAAACCGGCTTTGCGTGTTCCATTTAAAGATATGTCCTTTACACTTTGGTCAACATCTAAGGTGCTAATAAACTGCGGTATGTTATTGTAGATATTTTTTGCAGATGGAAAATTTGAAGTGATTTCATCCGAAAAGTTAATTGAATCCCTGTTTTTCAATTCATCCAATGGGTTTTGCTGTGGTGGAGCTTCAAAGCATGGGATAAACTTCTTCTGCATGGTTTTGCGGAAAATATAGGCAGAGTATGGGGCTGAATCAGACAATCCCAACGGAATCAATCCATTTGAATCGACGGTGATATATTTCACATCCAGTTCTTTCGGGATGCTCTCATTCCGCTTCTTCATTATAAAAACCGGATATTCATCTGTAACAACAAGGCAGGCCTTTTTTGCAAGTTTACTAATTAGTTCAGGGTACTGTCCGGCTTCTTCTTCCAAAAAAGAAAAATAATTATGACCGGCTTGAGACATCACTTCCTGATGTTCCGCCATTCCCTCAATTATAAACTGATGTGTACGTGCTGTTCGCCAGGGATAATCTACCGAGAGCGCTTCAAATACAAGCAGTGGTTTCCCTAATTTGTTCGCCCATGCAACCGCGTATTCCAAAGCGAAGTTGTAATGCAATCTGCGATTTATTTGCATCCAGTAAAGCACATAATCGCCATTCGGATTTTCGGCTTTTTCATTTCTGTTAAAAACCCGGTAGCTATTGATGTTTTTCATAAAATAATGTGATTCAATTTTGTTGATTATGTATGCTTAACCAAATTGGAAGAAAAATCATTTTATGACAGTTTTTTATTTTGGATGATAGTGTGAAATCAATAGCAAATTGTCTAAAAAACGTGACCCCCAGCAAACTGACACGTCGCCCATTAGGGAAGTTCGGTGGTATTTCAACCAACCCTTCTATTAATCATTAATTACCTACAACCCGGAACTACGCTATCGCTGACAGATACAGGTTTTATGTGTTTCAATTCGATCCACATGTCATCCCGGAAACCCATGCAACATATTATTTTATATTGATATAGACTGTGGGTTATCCGGGAGCTTCCGACTACGAAATGGCGCGGAGACAGAATCCGCGTTAGCGGGGAATGAGGTAGCATAACCTTTCGCCATGACAGCGATAGTTTGCCGCTACCGCGTAATCAATCCGAGATACATGACAGAACTGGAAGTTCCCGCATAACCCTCAAACAATTTCCCGTTAATCATAATCAAAGCATGGGTTTACGGGATGACTCTCGCACGTTTCATTTCTGTCATATCCATCAAATGTACATAACGAATGCGCGGGTATTATGTTCTCAGGGTGACGATACAAAGGCACCAAAAAAAAAGCCCATTTTAAAATGTCATCCAAATCTTCTGTGAATGAAATACGTACGGGATATGTTTGATGACCATAGCTTTACAAAAACAGCTTCCAATTTTTACGCAAAAATAGTCATGTCCATATTAGAAATTCAGAATCTTACGAAAACATATCGTAGCGGTGAAAAACCCCTAACCGTACTTGACAATGTGTCTTTCAGCATTGAGGCCGGTATATCTTGTGCAATTGTTGGTCCATCGGGAAGTGGTAAAACAACCCTGCTCGGTTTGTGTGCGGGATTGGATAATCCGACTTCCGGATCCGTCATCCTCAATAAACATCATCTTGAAAAACTGAATGAAGATCAACTTGCAAATGTTCGCAATCAGCATATCGGTTTTGTTTTTCAATCCTTCCAGTTAATTCCAACCCTGACGGCTATTGAGAATGTAATGGTGCCGATTGAGTTAAGGGGAACGGCTTATGAGAAAGTATATAAACGAGCTGAAATGTTGTTGCATGAAGTGGGTTTGGGTAGCAGAATCAGCCATTATCCGACACAGCTTTCCGGTGGAGAGCAACAACGCGTAGGCATTGCCCGGGCTTTCATGAACGAACCGGATATTCTGTTTGCCGATGAGCCCACCGGAAATTTAGATTCTGAAACAGGCGCGCAAATTGAAGAAATTCTGTTCAATCTGAATAAAAAAGAAGGCACAACATTGGTGATTGTCACACATGACCCCGAATTGGCTGATAAGTGTGATCGAATTATTCGCTTGAAAGGCGGGAGTATTCTCCATGACTCTGCAAATCGCTCGAACCTTCAGAATAATGCAGGAGTGACCGTCTGATGCCTCAAATGTTTGACGTTTTTAGTTTTAAAACAGCCTGGCGCGATGCCCGAACACAACTGGGTAGCTTGCTTCTATATTGCAGTGGTATTATTGCGGGTGTTGCGGCTTTGGTGGCCATTTTATCTTTCCGAAGTGATGTAATGCTTACCGTAAATGATCAGGCGAAAGAGTTGTTGGGAGCGGATTTGCAAATTGAACAACGGCAGGCATTCTCTGATCCCGAGTTAGCCCTTATTGATTCAATTGGTGGTATCAAATCGACTGTAGTTGAGTTTAACTCTATGGTGGTGTATGGAGAAACCGGCGAAACCAGGCTTTCCCAAATTCGAGCTGTTGAAGGTGGTTTCCCATTTTATGGATTGCTGAAAACAGATCCACCGGAAGCGGCCTTTTCCTATCAGGAAACGAATACGGCTTTGGTTGACCGGCCTATTATGAATCAACTTGGACTTAAAGTCGGAGATTCGATTAAGCTTGGTAATGATGAATATGAAATTAGCGGTATGATACTGGAAGTTCCGGGTCAATCTGCCGCTTTTTCTCTCATTGGCCCGCGTATTTTTGTACCCCTTTCGCTTGTAAATGAATCCAATTTATTGCAGCGCGGAAGCCGTGTAGAGCATTCGGCCTACATTCGGTTTGATGATGGACGTGATGTGGGAAAAATGGTGAGCGAACTACGTCCAGAGTTACGGGAAACGGGTTTGAGAGTTAATACGGTAGAAAGCCGGAAAGATGATTTCCGAACCATTGTGGACAGCCTGACTAAATTTCTTGGTATGATTGGTTTTATTGCACTACTACTTGGTGCATTGGGTGTTGCCAGCGCCATATATGTGTATATAAAAAGGAAAAGTGCGGTTGTTGCAACACTGCGGTGCCTTGGGGCTTCATCGGCGCAAACCGTTTCTATTTTTGCCATTCAGGTAATAGCGCTTGGGCTTGCCGGTGCGGTTATTGGTTCAGTTATTGGAGTGATGGTACAACAATTTCTGCCTCTTCTATTCCTTGAATTTTTACCCTTTGAAATCAATCAGCAGTTATCATGGCCGGCTATTTTACTTGGACTTGGAATTGGAGTGGTTGTAAGCCTGGGTTTTGCAGTGTTGCCACTCGCAAGCATCAATAATATTCCGCCCATGCTCACTATCAGATCTACGGATTTTTCACCATTCAGAAACCTGACCCGGATGTCCAAAATTTCCGGAGCTTTTATTTCTATTTTCCTCATAACCGGTTCATTGGCCATTTTAGTAGAAGATGTGCTGGTAGCGTTGGTATTTACCGGCGGGCTCATACTTTCCATTTTGCTTTTACTTGGCGTATCCAAACTACTCACAATGGGCGTCAGAAAATTACGCTTGCCGGCTGTTTCCTATGTGATGCGGCAAGGAATTTCAAATTTATACCGTCCAAACAATCAAACATCAGTTTTGATAACGACGCTTGGAATGGGGATGCTGCTAATCGGAACATTGTCATTATCGCAGGATATGATTTTGAATCGTATCGATTTTCAGTCTGGAGATAATCAGCCCGATTTGGTTTTTTATGATATCCAATCGGATCAGAATGAAGACGTATCTCGCCTGATCGAAGAATCAGGAGCTCAAATTCTGGATAATGTTCCCATTGTAAGTATGCGACTTTCGGAGATAAACGGGCGTTCCGTTCGTGAAATACGCGAAGATTCCACTGCTGCTATCAGCAGATGGGCACTCAGGCGAGAATACCGGGTTACCTATCGGGAAGAACTCACTGATGCGGAAAAACTCATAGAAGGTGAGTGGATTGGCCGTGCAGATGGCATTGATTCAATTGTTCCCATTTCCGTTGGTAGCGAAATTATGGACGATCTCGATATTTCACTCGGTGACCGTTTAATTTTTGATGTGCAGGGAATTCCGGTTGAAACGGAAGTGACATCCGTAAGAGAAATCGATTTTCAGCGACCTCAGCCTAATTTTTTTATACTTTTTCCTACAGGTGTACTTGAACCGGCTCCACAATTCTACGCCACTGTGTTGAATACGGGCAGTCCTCAAAAAGCGGCTGAAATTCAACAAGCCATTGTACGCGCTCACCCAAATGTGTCCGCACTCGATATTGGGCTTGTACTCGAAAGTGTACAAACTTTTCTGGATAAAATTTCAATGGCGGTTCGCTTCATGGCACTCTTCAGTATTTTAACCGGCTTGATTGTTTTGGCAAGTGCTGTGGCCATCAGTAGATTTCAGCGAATTAAAGAAGCCGTTCTCTTGAGAACCCTCGGCGCTTCGAAAAGACAAGTAAACACCATTCAGGCGGTTGAGTACGCTCTGTTGGGTGTACTGGCATGCCTGACAGGCCTGCTACTTTCCTATGGCTCAGGGTGGCTTCTCGCGGTCTTTTTCTTCGACTTGGTGTTTGTGCCCGATATCGTTTCGCTTGTCAGTGCATCTGCGGTTATTATTGTCCTCACTTTACTCGTAGGATTTTTAAATATGCGCGGAGCAAATGCTAAAAAACCGTTAGAAACCTTGCGGATGGAAGTATCCTGAATGTTGTGGGTGTAATTATTTCACAATTCTCAAATTCCCACCGGGGTACTTGCTCTTTAGCACCTTGTTTAACTCATCCTTATCAGGGAGAATACTGTCCATAAACTCTCCGTAAGTTTCAGAGATTTCCTTGTATTCAGGGTGTTTTTTATCAGAAAGAACTGATTTTATATGTTGAACCATGAAAGGTCCTCCAACATCTTCCATTGGTGATTCACGAACTACTTTCAGAACTTCTGGCGTGGAAAAATTTTCAATTTCTTCAACTTTTTCAATTTTAATATTGTGTTCCCAGTTTTCACCGAAATCATACGTAAACGTAAATTTTTTCACATCACCGATGGTGCCGCTTAGTTGATAATCTTCCAAGTCATCTTCAGGATCGAGCGGATCATCTATTTCCAGGAAGTCCATAGTACTCTCAGGGAATTCATAATTATTAATTGTGAACGCATACAAGTGTGAGCTGGTCCAGCCAAACATCAAAAAGATAATGTCCTTTAAATCATTAAGCGACAGGTGCCCGGGAATTTTTATACGCCTCCAAACGGGCGGTTTTAAATGTTTGAGTTCTATTTTCAAGGTAAAAACCTTCTTTGTGTTTTCTTCTGTAACAATTTCAGGCTTGTCGAGAAGTAATTCATTCATACTCTCAAAAATACCTTTGGCTATTTCATTCTGAATATCTGTGCTTTCAGGGTTTAGAAAAATCTCATAAAACTCCTCGGCTTCTATTTCACCATACTCTGTCAATTCAAAATGTTCGCCATTTTTTGAAAGTGTGCCCAAGCTCTCTGCTTCTAACTCCTTAAAAAACTTTTTTGGAATACGAGTGGGAATTTTTTTGACATTATCGGATTCTTTTATCACATGCAATAAAGCGAGCAGCATTTCATTTAAGGCGTTTTTATCGTAATCAATCATAGTATAAAAAGTTTAATTAATTTGGATATAAATTCAGGTTTATGTACATTCACACATGTTTTACACAAATATGTGATATATGGATAATGCACAACTTACAAAAAAACAAAAAGAATTTTACGATTACATACGCGAATATCGTGATGAACATGATATCTGGCCAACGTATCGTGAAATAGCTGAACAGTTTGGATTCAAATCACCAAACAGTGTCACGCAAAACCTTCAGTCATTGGTAAAAAAAGGATATCTCACTAAGACAGATGATAATGAATATTTACTCAATGATGAAAAAGAATCAGGATATGACGATGAATTCTTTGATGAAGGAATTCCTATTCGGGGGATAATCGCTGCCGGTTACTTGCAGGAAGCTGTTGAGGCCAATTTGGGTGCCATAACTTTGAAGCATCTGTTCCCCGGCCTTAAGAAAATGTTCGCACTACGGGTGAGTGGATACAGCATGAAAGATGCCGGAATCATGAACGGCGATTTTGTACTGCTCATGGATGATGACATAAAAGACGGTGATATGGGTGCCGTGATGTATAACGGCGAAACCAGTCTTAAGCGAATCTATTATGGAGCCAACGGGCTGAGATTGGAACCGGCCAACTCCGAATATTCTGATATTTATATTGAACCGGATATTTTTGAAGAAGTCAGAATATTGGGAAAATATGTTGGCCATGTAAACCGCTCTGGAATTTTCCGGTCTAAACCGAACTAAATGAACTAATCATACCCAAAATGATTGAAGTACTTTGGTGGCTGATTATTGCCGCTCTTTTTATTATTTCAATTATTATGCTTAAGTATCCCTGGATTCCGGGGGTACTTTTTTTGTTTGGAGGCTATGTAGTGTATGGATTTGCTTTTTCATTTGAGCCTCTCGGTTGGTGGTTTTGGGGAATTCAACTTGTGATGGCCATTGGCCTGTATCTGACCGAAATTGTTGCCACAGGAATGGCATTAAAAGTACACGGTGGGTCAAAATTAGCACTGCGAGGAAGTTTAATCGGGATGATAGCCGGGCCGTTTGTAATACCGGTAGCCGGATTGGTTATCGGACCGTTCATAGGGGCGGTTCTTGCTGAGTGGCTGTTTAACAAACGCACCTTTCGTAATGCTGTTCAAATTGGCCTGGGCTCGCTGATTGGATTATTTGGAAGCATACTGCTGAAAGCCCTCATACAAACCGTTATGTTTGTTGTTTTTGTGATGTGGGTTCTGTTTGTTTGACAGATGGAAGAATTCAAAGAAGAAACAATCATAAACCAGGAAAAATAATGTCCGGTAAAAACGTATTACAAAAAATAGAAAACTTTGTCATTTTCCAAACAGAAACCGGAAAAGTAAATGTGGAGGTGTATTTTCAAAACGATACGCTCTGGTTGACACAAAAAGCCATAGCAATATTATTTGAAAAAGGCAGAAGTACGATTACTGAACATCTGGCAAAAATTTTTAATGAAGGAGAATTGGTTGAAGAACTGGTATGTCGGAATTTCCGACACACCACTCAACATGGCGCAATAAAAGGAAAAGTGCAGGAGAGAGATGTGAAATTTTACAACCTTCGAGCTGTTACAGCCGTTGGATACCGCGTAAATTCACACCGTGCAACGGAATTTAGAAAATGGGCTACAGAAATCCTTCATGAATACATCATTAAGGGTTTTGCTATGGATGATGAACGGTTGAAACAAATGAAGCATTTCGGCAAAGACTATTTTGATGAAATGCTGGAGCGTATTCGTGAAATTCGCCTGAGTGAACGCCGTTTTTACCAGAAAATTACGGACATTTATGCGCTTTCGGCCGATTATGACAAAAACGATAAAACGACGAGAGATTTTTTTGCCTCGGTACAGAACAAACTTCATTGGGCAATACATGGAAATACAGCAGCCGAAGTTATATATTCGGAGGCAGATGACAAGATGCTGTTAACAAATTAAAAACCCTCAAAAACATTCCCATGCCAAGCTACTGTGAATTCACGAGAAATTTAGAGCCGGACAATCTGCATCGCGTTTATCATGATACGGCCTATGGGTTCCCCATAAACGACGATAATGCGCTTTTTGAACGATTGATTCTTGAGATAAATCAGGCGGGTTTAAGTTGGGAGACCATCCTTAAAAAACAGGAACATTTTAAAAAGGCGTATAATCAGTTTAATATTCAAACAGTAGCTGCTTATTCCGATTCTGATAGAGAACGGTTATTGAATGATGCGGGAATTATCCGAAATCGGTTGAAAGTGAATGCGGCTATTCATAATGCCAATGTGATTCTCGGCCTGCAAAAAGAATTTGGCTCGTTTAAAAATTGGTTGGATTTCCATCATCCCAAAACCAAAGAGCAGTGGACGAAGCTCTTCAGGAAGACATTCAAATTTACCGGCGGAGAAATCGTAAATGAATTTTTAATGAGTACCGGTTATTTGCCCGGTAGCCACGATAAGGACTGCCCTGTTTATCACAAAATCCTCTCATTAAAACCAAAGTGGGCTGAGCACAAAAACGATTCATAGTGTACATACTAACTACACGTACATTTCGTATCTTTCAATCCTGTTAGAATGGATCCTCACCTGAACAAGAAAAACAGGGTTCCACTATTTATTATTTGATAAAATTGTTTTTAAAAAATTATGGATTACGAATTAAAAGATATACGCACAGATATTATTGAAGCTTGTCAGACCGTGCCGGTGGTTGTGGATTTTTGGGCGGAGTGGTGCGGCCCGTGTAAGGCATTAAGTCCGGTGCTTGAAAAGCTGGTTTCACAAAGTAAAGGCAGATGGAAACTGGTGAAAGTAGATGTTGACAATCCGGAAAATCAGGCGCTGGCATCTCAGTTTCAGATTCGTAGCATTCCCGCTGTACGCATGATTTATCAGGGAAAAATGGTGGCTCATTTCGATGGTGCCTTACCTGAAGCAGCGGTAAAAAAGTGGCTTAATGAAAACTTGCCTGAACGAGAAGCAGACGATGATCAGGAGGATGAAACCACTCAAATTGAAAAGGCCATTGAGTCAGGCGACCGTGCCAAAGCGCTTGAAATTGCAAAAAAAGCATACGAAGCTGACCGTGAAAGTGACGAGATTAAAGTGCAATTGGCACTGTTGCTTTTGCCGGATGATACTGAAACAGCCGAAAAGTTGCTCTCATCATTAAAGGAAGAGGGGAAATACGAAATCGAAAAAGAAGTAATTGGCACGATAAAACATATTAAAGAAATTGCTGATGGAACCGTAAAGCCGGAACCTGCTGATGCAAAACAACTTCCAAACTATGTGGCTGCTTGTAAAGACCTCCTGGCTGGAAATATTGAAAAGGCCGTTTCTGACCTGATTAACATTGTAATGATAGACCGGTCTCTTGATGATGATGGCGCAAGAAAAGCCTGTGTGGCCATTTTCAAGATGCTCGGCGAAAAACATCCCGTTTCGCAGGCATACAGGCGCCGGTTTTCTATGGCCTTATATTAATGCTGTGTCAATCGCCATCTGTCGTGAATAATCTGGGATAGTTACATAAATCGATTTTAATTCCTCAAAGGATCGATTATAAGAGGACGGCAGACCGCGGGTTTAGTGGTGTATTTCAATTCCTCAAAGGTTCGATTAAAAGTATGCATTGACTCTGTGCATTATAGGCGCAATCATATTTCAATTCCTCAAAGGTTCGATTAAAAGAATAGCTACACTTTTTATTGACTTGTTCACTGACAGATTTCAATTCCTCAAAGGTTCGATTAAAAGCCCCACAAGATCTCCTCGAAATAAGAAAGAGATCGATTTCAATTCCTCAAAGGTTCGATTAAAAGCAAAAATCGAAAGTTACAGCAAGGAAGTAATCTTGCATTTCAATTCCTCAAAGGTTCGATTAAAAGTATTGCGGGATTCGCTTAAAATCGATAAATCGCAAATTTCAATTCCTCAAAGGTTCGATTAAAAGCAGCTTTCAGCTGTATGTCAATGTTTGGGTGTATATTTCAATTCCTCAAAGGTTCGATTAAAAGGTTGGCAGAGTGTTTTCCCTGGAACAAATAAACAACAATTTCAATTCCTCAAAGGTTCGATTAAAAGTTGAAACAGTTGATGTAAAATTCGGAAGAATATGCGATTTCAATTCCTCAAAGGTTCGATTAAAAGGGAAAAATGAGGACAAAGAATTACTGGAAACTGCCGATTTCAATTCCTCAAAGGTTCGATTAAAAGTTCAAAAGCATCAGGGCCGTCCACATATTCAGCATCATTTCAATTCCTCAAAGGTTCGATTAAAAGTCCATCCGGCATAATCGTATCAGCTCGGAATGAAAATTTCAATTCCTCAAAGGTTCGATTAAAAGCTGATATGTTCCTGATTTGGGAAAGACCACGACCTGTATTTCAATTCCTCAAAGGTTCGATTAAAAGCAACACAAACGATCTACGCGATGATGCCATCGCCCATTTCAATTCCTCAAAGGTTCGATTAAAAGTCCATCCGGCATAATCGTATCAGCTCGGAATGAAAATTTCAATTCCTCAAAGGTTCGATTAAAAGCTGATATGTTCCTGATTTGGGAAAGACCACGACCTGTATTTCAATTCCTCAAAGGTTCGATTAAAAGCAACACAAACGATCTACGCGATGATGCCATCGCCCATTTCAATTCCTCAAAGGTTCGATTAAAAGGACATATGGGAGCGGTTGAAGGAACAAAAGATGATTATTTCAATTCCTCAAAGGTTCGATTAAAAGTGTGTATGGTAGGCAGGTCCTATCCTCTGTTGTTTTATTTCAATTCCTCAAAGGTTCAATTAAAAGGCGTTAGGTATTCAGGTGCAAGAGGCGAACGGTAAGATTTCAATTCCTCAAAGGTTCGATTAAAAGCATGGCATACCCTACGGTTTCGAATCTGAAAGCATATTTCAATTCCTCAAAGGTTCGATTAAAAGAGACGCCGGAACCGCGACTTCCTCAGAGGCAAGCAAATTTCAATTCCTCAAAGGTTCGATTAAAAGATGGGAAAGCGTATGAAACCACTTGAAAAACACGAAATTTCAATTCCTCAAAGGTTCGATTAAAAGATGTTCGCCGTCGTGTTGTAGAGCCACTTCAAACCCATTTCAATTCCTCAAAGGTTCGATTAAAAGCATCAGCGAACAATTATATTTCCTTTTGCAGGAATATTTCAATTCCTCAAAGGTTCGATTAAAAGTATCCTTCTGGGTGATTAATTACCAAACACGCGCAGATTTCAATTCCTCAAAGGTTCGATTAAAAGTACTCTGGAATCACTACCTACAATGCGTTTTGTGGAATTTCAATTCCTCAAAGGTTCGATTAAAAGTGCATTTCCAGCTGTACCTTGACCGTATATCAAATTATTTCAATTCCTCAAAGGTTCGATTAAAAGACTCGACCGATGGTAACAAAACCGGCTATACTTATATTTCAATTCCTCAAAGGTTCGATTAAAAGTGATGGATTATAACACTCTGGGTAATCCTTTCCCGAATTTCAATTCCTCAAAGGTTCGATTAAAAGATAGCTATGTCGCATAAGTAACAAAAAACGACATTAATTTCAATTCCTCAAAGGTTCGATTAAAAGAAGTGAAGCCGATAAAATGGCTGATATCGGTTTTGTATTTCAATTCCTCAAAGGTTCGATTAAAAGTGCGTTAGTGGCTATTCAGGATGCGGCGAAGGTGGCATTTCAATTCCTCAAAGGTTCGATTAAAAGTACATGAAAGGCTGAAGAAGCTGCCAAAAAATCCAATTTCAATTCCTCAAAGGTTCGATTAAAAGTGTTCTCATTTTTAATCTTTCTTGGCCGGATATCCAATTTCAATTCCTCAAAGGTTCGATTAAAAGAGCATTGTATGAGTTTGTCGCTTTGCGGTCTTTAAAATTTCAATTCCTCAAAGGTTCGATTAAAAGAAAAAATCGTGAATCATTATAAACATTCGCATGATTATTTCAATTCCTCAAAGGTTCGATTAAAAGAAAGAAACTACGATCAGTGCCGGGTCAATCAGCTTTATTTCAATTCCTCAAAGGTTCGATTAAAAGCAGTCGTCAACGCGAATCTGCTCTTTTCCAACCGTTATTTCAATTCCTCAAAGGTTCGATTAAAAGACGCTTGAGCTTGGCGCAGGGGCCAAATATGCCTACATTTCAATTCCTCAAAGGTTCGATTAAAAGGTAGATGTGCCCACAAGTGATTTTTGGATGACCTGTATTTCAATTCCTCAAAGGTTCGATTAAAAGTCAGGCTATTGATATCAATTACTCAGTATTTAAGTTCATTTCAATTCCTCAAAGGTTCGATTAAAAGATCCCGCTGTAAATTACTCGCTCCAACCTTATCATTATTTCAATTCCTCAAAGGTTCGATTAAAAGTTGTAAACATAATCGGAATAGTGGTTGTAACCACCTTATTTCAATTCCTCAAAGGTTCGATTAAAAGCTGACTTAAAAAAAGGTTTGATGTATGGTTCCGTTATATTTCAATTCCTCAAAGGTTCGATTAAAAGAAAATCGGTCACAGCATCAACGAATGCGCTTCGATATTTCAATTCCTCAAAGGTTCGATTAAAAGCTAACTAAAGGCGGCAAGATCAGATTCCAAGATGTGATTTCAATTCCTCAAAGGTTCGATTAAAAGATAAGACCGTCACTGGCAAGGATGTACTCTTCGAGTATTTCAATTCCTCAAAGGTTCGATTAAAAGAATACTCGTACCATTACAATCTGTATTAGCGGTGCTAATTTCAATTCCTCAAAGGTTCGATTAAAAGAAATTGAATTTTAGTTTATTGAACTTAAGCTTTCCCATTTCAATTCCTCAAAGGTTCGATTAAAAGTCTATATCTTTATACGTTTCATTTTTTGTGTTTACGATTTCAATTCCTCAAAGGTTCGATTAAAAGTGAAATATTACTTACAATTACCCTGTCACCGGTTACATTTCAATTCCTCAAAGGTTCGATTAAAAGTAAATACAAAGTGTGTGTATATGTTCATAATAATTCATTTCAATTCCTCAAAGGTTCGATTAAAAGCTCGTTTAATACCGGACTTACGGCGTCAAGAATATTATTTCAATTCCTCAAAGGTTCGATTAAAAGATTCTTGAGCTTGTCAAAAAGGGCGAGTTGATTCAAATTTCAATTCCTCAAAGGTTCGATTAAAAGTTGCAAATGCTCGGAATGTTATTTGACTTGTTTTTGATTTCAATTCCTCAAAGGTTCGATTAAAAGAAAATGGTGATAACCATGACAACAAATTACAACTGCATTTCAATTCCTCAAAGGTTCGATTAAAAGATAAAAAACGACTTCCCAATACCCTTTGCTTGGAATATTTCAATTCCTCAAAGGTTCGATTAAAAGTAGATTAGTCGAAGTTCAGACATTTTTCAATAATATATTTCAATTCCTCAAAGGTTCGATTAAAAGGTCCTTTAGTGACCGCTGTTTTAACTGTTCTGCTATATTTCAATTCCTCAAAGGTTCGATTAAAAGCGTAAATGCAGAGGGAACAGCATTTGATACGGAGTATTTCAATTCCTCAAAGGTTCGATTAAAAGAAATGTGCAGTGCCTATTCACCACGCAACGGTAAATATTTCAATTCCTCAAAGGTTCGATTAAAAGAATTTCATAAGATAAGCGATCTTACTTTCTAATTCAATTTCAATTCCTCAAAGGTTCGATTAAAAGCGGATTGAACGCTTTCCAGTAGATTGTTTTTGTTTAATTTCAATTCCTCAAAGGTTCGATTAAAAGGGTCTTGATACCACATCCACGCAGGTACCGTTCGAATTTCAATTCCTCAAAGGTTCGATTAAAAGTATATGTGAGTGCTTTGAGAAGCACCCCCAACACTCATTTCAATTCCTCAAAGGTTCGATTAAAAGTGATAGCCATTGGAGATCATCAGGTTCACGAACTCGATTTCAATTCCTCAAAGGTTCGATTAAAAGCGCACTTTGTCTTAGTCCCTATATAGTATTTCATGATTTCAATTCCTCAAAGGTTCGATTAAAAGTCTTATTCACATTTCCACTTGTTAGCCTTCGTGCCTATTTCAATTCCTCAAAGGTTCGATTAAAAGTTCATATAATTCAGCAGGGTTCGGGGATGAATACATATTTCAATTCCTCAAAGGTTCGATTAAAAGTCAAATTAAATGTGAGGTTGAAGAAACCCGTGAACACATTTCAATTCCTCAAAGGTTCGATTAAAAGCATTGTTCAAAAGCGCTTAACGAGTATCAGGATTAATTTCAATTCCTCAAAGGTTCGATTAAAAGTATTTCAAATCCACCTGTTACAGACCAATAACACCAATTTCAATTCCTCAAAGGTTCGATTAAAAGCCTGCAAATAAAGTGGGTTTATTGAACGCTTCAAATATTTCAATTCCTCAAAGGTTCGATTAAAAGTATCAGATGTGTAGACTATGTATTTCATGCCGGTAAATTTCAATTCCTCAAAGGTTCGATTAAAAGGTTATTGTTTGGCAACATAGGTACAGTAATACGGACATTTCAATTCCTCAAAGGTTCGATTAAAAGAGCATTTGCAATATTTCAATATCAGCAAGCCCATCAATTTCAATTCCTCAAAGGTTCGATTAAAAGTGATGTGATTGAGAAAGTCTTTTTTTAGTTCACGAAATTTCAATTCCTCAAAGGTTCGATTAAAAGGTGGTGAAACACTAACAGTTAATGATGCGCTTGATATTTCAATTCCTCAAAGGTTCGATTAAAAGAATCAATCTCATACCTGCCTAATGTGGGGTTCCATAATTTCAATTCCTCAAAGGTTCGATTAAAAGACAATCACAGTTGGCAGAAATGACAGGGATTTCAGATTTCAATTCCTCAAAGGTTCGATTAAAAGTGTGTTAGAACCAAAACTACTATCTCTTTCAGTAAAATTTCAATTCCTCAAAGGTTCGATTAAAAGATTTCCCAAAGCAGATTAGGATTTACGCGGTATCAATTTCAATTCCTCAAAGGTTCGATTAAAAGCGGAGTTGGCAGTTAGTGACAAGATTTACACTGAATTATTTCAATTCCTCAAAGGTTCGATTAAAAGTTCATATAATTCAGCAGGGTTCGGGGATGAATACATATTTCAATTCCTCAAAGGTTCGATTAAAAGAGGATTGTCATTTGTTATCTGTGTGACGATTGTACGATTTCAATTCCTCAAAGGTTCGATTAAAAGCTTTAAAAAATGCGAGAGAGTCGGATTAGGTCACGGATTTCAATTCCTCAAAGGTTCGATTAAAAGGGTAAATATTTCATTAAAGTCAACAACCGTAAAAAATTTCAATTCCTCAAAGGTTCGATTAAAAGTACACAATCCCAGCCAACCATCAGCAAAATAGCCAAATTTCAATTCCTCAAAGGTTCGATTAAAAGATATTTTGCAATGGTTAAAACAGCGTCTTTGATTTATTTCAATTCCTCAAAGGTTCGATTAAAAGAATGAATAACTCTAAGGTCGTGTCTGCTCCCGCTGATTTCAATTCCTCAAAGGTTCGATTAAAAGAGGTAAATATTTCATTAAAGTCAACAACCGTAAAAAATTTCAATTCCTCAAAGGTTCGATTAAAAGAAGCATTTTTAGATGAAGCTATTGCTAATAACGGAATTTCAATTCCTCAAAGGTTCGATTAAAAGAGTATTGACAGGGGTTGAAGACATTGTACCTAAGATATTTCAATTCCTCAAAGGTTCGATTAAAAGGTTGCGTTTGATGTGTCAAAAGTGCCGTCAATTTGATTTCAATTCCTCAAAGGTTCGATTAAAAGACACAATCCCAGCCAACCATCAGCAAAATAGCCAAATTTCAATTCCTCAAAGGTTCGATTAAAAGAACATATTATCGTTATTACTGAAAGAGCAGGGCAAAATTTCAATTCCTCAAAGGTTCGATTAAAAGACACATTCAATCCTTTTGCGTCAAGAATCGAATTAAATTTCAATTCCTCAAAGGTTCGATTAAAAGCGAAGAATTTACTAAAAAACTTTGGCTCAAAATCATATTTCAATTCCTCAAAGGTTCGATTAAAAGGGCATTCGTATCCATCGAAACATTAAATGATTCTCCATTTCAATTCCTCAAAGGTTCGATTAAAAGAGGATTGTCATTTGTTATCTGTGTGACGATTGTACGATTTCAATTCCTCAAAGGTTCGATTAAAAGGATAAGCTATCTATCGCCTCGTTGATATTATTTAGTATTTCAATTCCTCAAAGGTTCGATTAAAAGAAATAGATGGATACCACAAAAGTGCAGACGGAGTTAATTTCAATTCCTCAAAGGTTCGATTAAAAGGAGGAATACGCAAAGAAAACAAACAAAAAACCCGGAATTTCAATTCCTCAAAGGTTCGATTAAAAGAGTGTTTAGGGGGGTAAGACGCGTACTCAAAGACGAATTTCAATTCCTCAAAGGTTCGATTAAAAGCTTCTTAAGAAAATGGATGATTGGTGCGGTGGCTATGATTTCAATTCCTCAAAGGTTCGATTAAAAGAATCAATCTCATACCTGCCTAATGTGGGGTTCCATATTTCAATTCCTCAAAGGTTCGATTAAAAGTACACAATCCCAGCCAACCATCAGCAAAATAGCCAAATTTCAATTCCTCAAAGGTTCGATTAAAAGTGTGGGTGATAATCTTCTTTCCGGAGCGCTTAAGGAATTTCAATTCCTCAAAGGTTCGATTAAAAGGGGGAAAATCGTAAAGGTGGTTAATACGGATAAGTATTTCAATTCCTCAAAGGTTCGATTAAAAGCGTGTACCTGATTTAAAATTTGAATATCCTGAATTTCATTTCAATTCCTCAAAGGTTCGATTAAAAGGAGCGATAGATGAACCACCCGCAATAGCACCGTCAGATTTCAATTCCTCAAAGGTTCGATTAAAAGTCCTCAATAACTTTTGCGCGTTCCAGTTCACCTTTATTTCAATTCCTCAAAGGTTCGATTAAAAGGTTACAAATTGGCATTGGAATCAAGATTATATCGATATTTCAATTCCTCAAAGGTTCGATTAAAAGTATTTGTACAGGTTGCTTTCCGCCACCCAAATATTCATTTCAATTCCTCAAAGGTTCGATTAAAAGTAATCGTTGATTTCTATATTGTTCAATTACTTGACTATTTCAATTCCTCAAAGGTTCGATTAAAAGCAGGTGAGTTGTATTCATTTTGCATGTGCCAAAATTATTTCAATTCCTCAAAGGTTCGATTAAAAGCTCGTTTAATACCGGACTTACGGCGTCAAGAATATTATTTCAATTCCTCAAAGGTTCGATTAAAAGTGTTTCATTAGTAGGTATACCCCCACTTGATAGTATATTTCAATTCCTCAAAGGTTCGATTAAAAGCAGTTGTGCCAAAATCTTCAATGTCCGTGCTATTTTATTTCAATTCCTCAAAGGTTCGATTAAAAGAGAGAAATGTTTGTCAAACGAGGTGGCATATATGAAATTTCAATTCCTCAAAGGTTCGATTAAAAGCAGGATATTCAAATTTTAAATCAGGTACACGAACCAAATTTCAATTCCTCAAAGGTTCGATTAAAAGACGCACTCCATTTTCATAGAGTAGAATCGCTATAACATTTCAATTCCTCAAAGGTTCGATTAAAAGTTTGAATTAGCTTGTTTGTTCGCTTGTGGTGTTTCAGATTTCAATTCCTCAAAGGTTCGATTAAAAGAAGCGTGAATGCGTTTACGGTGGGTGCAAGTGCCTATATTTCAATTCCTCAAAGGTTCGATTAAAAGTGCAATATACAATTCGTTTGTCAGTACCAATGTGTTATTTCAATTCCTCAAAGGTTCGATTAAAAGCGAGCAGACTACGCAAGAACCATTGAACCGTCATGGATTTCAATTCCTCAAAGGTTCGATTAAAAGTACAATCAGCTGGCGATATTTGAAAAGTTGACTTATATTTCAATTCCTCAAAGGTTCGATTAAAAGCACATTATTCCAGATAACATTTTTAATAGATTCAACATTTCAATTCCTCAAAGGTTCGATTAAAAGTGGGGCAGGCGTGATAGATTTGTTACAAATTGGCATATTTCAATTCCTCAAAGGTTCGATTAAAAGCGAATAAACTTTACTCATTTTTCGTTTTCCTCTTATTTCAATTCCTCAAAGGTTCGATTAAAAGGGGTTGGATTTTTTTGACTATAATAAAAAAGTTGATATTTCAATTCCTCAAAGGTTCGATTAAAAGATTGGTATGGCGCTTATCCAGGCTCTCATCATCAAATTTCAATTCCTCAAAGGTTCGATTAAAAGTTAAGCAAAGAAGAAATACACGTTGCCTTTCATCTATTTCAATTCCTCAAAGGTTCGATTAAAAGAGCATTGAAAAAGCAAATGATGGACGGGATTTATGAATTTCAATTCCTCAAAGGTTCGATTAAAAGTGACGCATTTCGCGCAAAAGCTTGTGAATTTTTATATTTCAATTCCTCAAAGGTTCGATTAAAAGAATCGTATTGCATTTAGAAACTCAATCTCCGTTAAATTTCAATTCCTCAAAGGTTCGATTAAAAGGTTCATGTGCTTCGCGTATAATGTAATTTGCTTTCAATTTCAATTCCTCAAAGGTTCGATTAAAAGTTCGCTGACAAATCAAGTACATTTTTACGCATAGTATTTCAATTCCTCAAAGGTTCGATTAAAAGTCTATGAATCGGCCGGTGAAAGCTTGGGTGTGTATGATTTCAATTCCTCAAAGGTTCGATTAAAGTATCCCCCCTACCAACTACATCTTGTTTTTGAAGTTTTGGGGGTAAAGGTCGCGGAGGTTGTTGTACTTGGTCGTCATGATGTTTTGCAGGGTATAGCTGAGCCAATCAATGGGGTTGACCCCGTG
>Ga0208112_100085_pt1 | contig 171639 bp, 135 predicted proteins | sample HotLakConsoUCCLE_FD_184736 | JGI IMG/M metagenome (GOLD analysis project Ga0208112, IMG submission 184736) | Hypersaline microbial mat communities from Hot Lake, Washington, USA - Hot Lake Consortium UCC-LE (SPAdes) (version 2) ...
TTCTTGTTTCTTCGTACAAACATACCCAAAAATAGCCCGCGTGACCCAAATTGCAAAAATATTTCTCTTAATTAATTGTTTTTATTCATCAAATTTTTAACTCATTAATATCATGCTCAAAACAGGAAAAGTGATTGCCATTGATGAATCAACAAACAAAGAAATATTTAATTGGGGCCCAAGGCCGGCAGGTACACAAGAACTGTTTCTGAAACTGAAGGCAGAACATGAAAACTATATGGATGTAGCGGAGGGGCTTCATCGTTGGTATGCCAAAGACAAAACGCTGGAAATCCAAAAAGAATTTACAGCGTTACTTGGTGATAAGTAAGTTTTGTGTTTCATCTAATAGCGACAATGTGCTTAATTGTCACTTATACCGAATCCATTTACTGAGTTCAGAAAACGAAGCACTTTTGCCATACATTAAAATACCAATGCGGTAAATCCGCGCACTTAGCCACATTAAGCCGAGGAAAGCAACAATCAATAAAATAATAGCAAGAGCTACTTCCCAATAGGGCACATTCATAATTGCCATTCGCACGGGCATAATAATGGGACTAAAGAATGGTATGAGTGAAAGTACGAGTGATAAACTGCTGTCCGGATCAGCTGCAACCGTACCGAGAAAGAAAATGGGAATAATGATTGGCATTGAAACGACCAGCATTAGTTGTTGATTTTCCGTTTCAGATTCTAATGCAGACCCAACGGCGGCAAACATAGCGCTGTACATGAGGTACCCAAGTAAGAAGAAAATCAGGAAAAATACAATCAGTTCGGATTCGATTGCCGGCATCGTAAAGGGAAGATCTGCCTCGGTTAGCGGATCTTGTCCTGTGGCCGGTGAATCCATCAGCATTAACATCACCGGAGTGCTAATCATGGTGATACCTGTTCCTGCTGTTATCCAAAAGGCAAACTGAGTAAGCGCCAAAGCACCAACTCCAAGAACTTTGCCAAGCAATAACTCGAAAGGGCGGACTGATGAAACGACTACTTCAATTATTCGGCTGGTTTTTTCTTCAATTACGCCACGCATCACAATACCACCATAGGCAAACATGGAGCCGTAAATTACAAACCCAAGAATAAGTCCAATTATCATCAGAGCGCTGGTATCTTGTTCTTCTTCGCCTGTTTCTGTTAGCACACGTGTTACTAAGGATACATTTTCACGCATAATTTGGCGAACTTCAGTACTAACATTCGATCGATCCAGTTTCTCCTCACGGATGCTGTTTCTAAGATCTCGCTGTACCTTGTTTATAAAATTTATGCCACCTGAACCACCATAAATAAGTTCCGGGCTTTCATCACCATTTACGATTTCTTCTGTAACTACCACATATCCCTGAATAACTCCATCATTTATCATTTTCCGGATGTCCTGAGTGCTGGCATTTGGAAATATCCGATATTGACTTGGGTCAGCATCAAGTAATCGCGGAGCTATGGCCTGTGTATGGTCAATAACAGCAACCAATCGGGTTGTATCGGGAGATAGCATTGGAATTAATGCAATCAGCGCGATAAACATGATTAGAATTATGGGGGCAAGCAATGTTGTAACTATATATGCTTTGCTTTTTATCCGAGTTAGGTATTCTCTCCGAAAAACAATACCAAGTTTTTTATAATCTATCATTTGCGGTCTAAAGTTAATGTGGTTGCAATCGTGTCGGTATTTACAGTTGAAATAAATATTTCATTTAATGAAGGTTGCACAAACTCAAAATGCGTTACCTTTACGTCCTGTATAGCACGCATTAAAACGCTTTGCTCATCTGCACCGTCGAGTAAGCGAATTTCTGCAAAATTTGCAGACCTGTTATTTATCCGCACATTCTCGAGTTCATCCAGGAAGCTGTTATCTCCTTCAAACTCAATTTTAACGGTGTTTTTCCCAAATGAGCGCTTGATTTCAGATAAAGCGCCTTTCATTATAACTTTACCATTATTAAATAAGCAGATATCATCACACATTTGTTCTACCTGTTCCATTCGATGGGTAGCGAACAAAATGGTTTTTCCATTTTTATTTAAATCAATAATGACTTCTCTTAATAATTCACTGTTGATGGGGTCAAGCCCGCTGAATGGTTCATCAAAAATACAAATTTCAGGATCGTGGACTATGGTTGATATAAACTGAATTTTTTGCTGTTGGCCTTTAGATAATTCACCGAGTTCTTTCTTTATCCAATCCTGAGCATTAAACCGCTCTAACCAATAGCGAAGTGATTTTCTTGCTGATTTATCATCCATCCCTTTCAGGCGAGCCAGATACATGAGTTGGTCTCCAACTTTCATTTTTTTGTATAAACCACGTTCCTCCGGCAGATAACCAATAATTTTTTGACTGGCCGGCCCGGCTGGGACTCCCTTAATCATAACCTGTCCGGAATCGGGGATGGTTATATAATTAATCATTCGGATGGTAGTTGTTTTACCCGCACCATTCGGACCCAAAATTCCAAATATCCGTCCCGGGGTAACCTTAAACGACACCTGATCAACAGCCATAAAATTCCCAAACTGTTTTACGACCTTATCGACTTGAATAATTGACATATACTTTTTGTACTACTTAGGATTAATTATACTGAGCAAAACCAATCATGATTACTCTTTTATGGGGGGATTTTCATCCCCTTTGATTTACGGAATGTACACGAATGCGTGACCATACCTGATCTGAAATGAATGCGCCGTTAGAAGCTACATCATTGAAGTCATTCTATAGTCAAATTATCTTCATTTGTTTCAAAAGATTTTTAAAAAATGCTTTTTATGCAGGATTGTTTGCTGCCATCGAGAAAAAAATGAATTCTTAAAAGAAGGTTTAGTTAAATCGTTTAAGAACGGAATTATTCTCGTTAGGAGATTTATCTTCCAAATTGTTTCTGATTTTCCCATGTATTGTATCAAAATATTTTACAATAATGAACTGCAAAGCATCATTTTCCAGAGAAAAATATATAAGTTTGTAATTTAGAGAATGAGAGAATAAAAATCTCTTTTAATTATGTTGTTTTTACTGAATTCAAATAGACTAAGGAAAAAAGAAAACAATAAAAATTTATGTCTTGTTTTTTTAAAAGTTGGTTTACAATCTCACTCTTATGATGTATAATAAGAGGGTCAGAAAAGTTTTCAATTCAGCAGATATTCTTCTGTTTAAGATTCATAAATCCATTTCATGCAAGTAATTCATTTTAGTTTCGAATGTTATCCGGTAGCGAAGGCAGGTGGTCTTGGGGATGTAGTTGGTGCATTACCAAAATATCAACAAAAAATGGGCATCGATTCATGGGTTGTAATGCCCCGATTTCATAATGATTGGATATTAAAACACTCAGTTGAAGTCGTTCACAAAGGGCAGACATTGCTCGGCAATGAATCTCTTTATTTTGAAATTCACCTTGTTACAGACGCTGAACTTGGATTTCCGCTTTATCTTGTTCACGTGCCGGGCTTGCTAGATCGGCCTGGGGTGTATGTAGATCCGATTAGTGGATTTGGCTATTGGGACGAATTCAACCGATTTGTAGCGTTTCAGCTTTCAGCTCTGAACTGGCTCAAATCATTTGCTGAATATCCCGACATATTTCATTGCCATGATCATCACACAGGCCTTATTCCATTTCTGATGACTTCTACTTTTGAATATGAAGCGCTCATCAATATTCCGACTATTCTGACTATTCATAATGGGGAGTATCATGGAAATTATGATATGGGAAAGACTTTTTATCTGCCTGAAATAAAACCCGGTCAGATAGGATATCTGGATTGGGGTGGCCGGTTCAACTCTTTATCAGCCGGTATCAGAAAAGCGTGGAAAGTGACAACAGTATCTCAAAGTTACCTGCATGAATTGCAGGAATCTGCAAATGGACTTGAGTATTTGTTGCGAAATGAGTCAGGTAAATCGGTTGGGATTGTAAACGGAATAGATGAAGATTTTTGGAATCCAGCAAAGGACCAACTTATCAATCATAATTACAACGCCCATAAAGTAAAAAAAGGAAAGCAAGCCAATAAAGAAGATTTATGCCAATTTTTCAATCTGGATCCCGAAAAACCTATGTTTGCTTTTATCGGTCGTTTGGTGAAAGAAAAAGGAGCCGATATATTGCCAGATTTAATTTCTTGGTTTTTGTCGGAGCGTCAAGATGCTTCTTTTGTGGTACTTGGTACCGGCGATCCCTGGTTGCATGATCGATTAAAGTCCATGAATTCACAATTTACCGGCTATTTTGATACTTCTATACAGTATAATGAAGCTTTATCCCATAAAATTTATGCAGGAGCTGACTTTATGATTATGCCCTCTCGTGTTGAACCATGCGGATTAAACCAAATGTATTCCATGAAATATGGAACGGTTCCTATTGTTCGTTCCGTTGGCGGTTTAAAAGATACAGTTATCGATTTTGAAGAACCGGGCGGTTATGGAGTTCGCTTCGATAATTTTAATTTAGATGAAGCATTAGCAGCACTAAATCGTGCGATGAAATTTTATGAGGATAAAACCGCATTTGAGAAAAACAGAAGGAAAATTATGAAGCTGGATTTTTCCTGGGAACGTTCAGCTCAGACTTATATAGATATTTACAGAACTATAACTTAACTAACTACTACTATGGATAATGTACTATCAATCATCCTGGGAGGCGGACAAGGCTCCCGTTTATACCCACTTACACGCAGCCGTTCAAAACCAGCAGTACCTATTGGGGGCAAATACAGACTCGTCGATATCCCCATTTCTAATTGTCTGAACGCAAATATCAGGAAAATTTACGTGCTTACTCAGTTTAATTCAGCATCCCTGAACCGACACGTAAAAAACGCATTTCACTTTGATGCTTTTAATTCCGGGTTTGTAGATATACTTGCTGCTGAACAAACCATGAGCAGCCAAAACTGGTTTCAGGGAACTGCTGATGCCGTGCGTCAGTCTATTCATCATATTGAAAATCATGAATTTGATTATTTGATGATTCTATCAGGTGACCAATTATATCAAATGGATTTTAAGGAAGTCATTCAGGCTCATAAAGATTCTAAGGCTGAGTTATCTATTGCAACTATTCCAGTTGACGCGGATGATGCAACCGGTTTTGGAATCATGAAAGTTGGTAAAAATAGTACAATTGAGTCCTTCGTCGAAAAACCTTCGACTGAAGAATTAGAAAAGTGGGCTTCAGAAGTGCCTCAAGAGGAAAAAATGCAGGGTAAAGTTTATCTGGCTTCGATGGGGATTTATATCTTCAACAGAAAAACTCTGTTCGATTTATTGCTGAATAATCCGGATGCTAAAGATTTTGGGAAAGAAATTATTCCGGCAGCCATAAAAAACAATATGAATGTAAAGTCTTATATTTATAAAGGATATTGGACGGATATTGGGACTGTTAAATCATTTTTCGAAGCTAACTTGGATATGACGCTGCCCATGCCAAAGTTCAATTTATACGACCTGAAAAAAATGGTTTATACTCGTGCGCGGATGTTACCAGCTTCTAAGGTTAGCGGCACGACACTTGAGCGGGCGATTATAGCCGAGGGCTGTGTAATTGAAGCCAGCCGCATTGAACATACGATGGTTGGTATTCGCTCCAGAATTGGCAGAGGTACAACTATCACCGATTCTATTGTGATGGGTAGTGATCACTTTACTCCTTATGATGAAATACAAAACAGAAATCCGGAAAAACCGCCCGTTGGTATCGGTGAACGCTGCTTTATAAGCAATTGTATTGTAGATAAAAATGTACGAATCGGTAATGATGTCCGTATAAACGGAGGGACTCATCTAACCGATGGCGAGTATGATAATTATTCGGTTGTCAATGGGATTGTAGTGATTCCCAAAGGAGCTGTTATAAAAGACGGAACCAATATCTGACAATTATTGATAATTGAATAGAAAAACAAAAAGCGTGTCTGTTTGATGCGCTTTTTTGTTTCATAAAAGAAATACACGTTGATTTATTTCAAATTGACAATCTCAATTCGGTTGAGTCTTTTACCAAGAAAGCGTTCAGCCAATGCCTGAAACCGCTGTGGTTTATCACTTACATAACATTCAAACACACCAGATTCGGTTGATTGATTTATCAACTTTTGAGATTTGAGTAACGCATTTGCCATTTTTGCAATTGAAATAGCAGAATCAATCACCTTTGTATTCGTATCTCTCAAATAATCTTCTATTTGTGTTTTAAAAAGTGGATAATGCGTACAACCCAAAATGAGGGAGTCTAAGTTTTTATCTTTAAAATCTTTGAGATATTCATGAAGTACCAAAGCTGATATTTCATTGTTAATCCAACCCTCTTCCGCAAGAGGAACCAACAGTGGACAAGCTCGCGAGTATATTTTTTTTAAGTTATTTTTTGAATGAATTGATTTATCATACGCTTCACTGCCGATGGTTGCCAGAGTTCCAATTACACCAATATGATGATTCTCTGAAGGGGCTTCCAATGCTGCCAATGCTCCGGCTTCTACTACATCCAAAACCGGAATAGCACCGCAATAATCCTTTATTTCCTGATTGGCCACAGCTGAGACAGAATTACAAGCTATTAATATCAGTTTTATGTTTCGCTTAAGCAAGAAATCTGTAATTTGAAGCGCATACTCCCGTATGGTTTCAATAGATTTTATCCCATAAGGAACTCTTGCCGTATCTCCAAAATAAATAATATTCTCGTTTGGCATGGTTTCCATTACAGCTTTGACTACGGTAAGTCCTCCAATACCTGAGTCAAATATTCCAATTGGTGCCTGTGTGCGATTATTCATAATTGGTAATAAACGGGATTATAAAGTCTTAGATTAAAATTAGAAAACAAATGATACATGTTAGCCCGGAATATTCACGAATAAACATGTTATCCAACATAAATAATTGAAAATGTTACTCATCGGCAAAATTGTTAATAGCCCAAGTTTGAGGTATCAAAAATAAGCGGCGAAATTTCCCCGTGAGCTTCGTTGAATTGAAAAAAGCTTACTCAGGGTACAAAAGTACCCTTCCGACACTTTTTCCATTTCGCCTTGCTCACAGCAAAATTTCTTGGTGAATAATCCGGGTTAGAATCGTTAGTGTAAATATCACCATTTCCTGTATGGATAAAAACACGTATAAACCGCAAACTACCTACAGTTTTCGGGCAAGAATAGCTGTTTTTTTAAATGTTCTGTTTTTCCCCGATGAACTGTTAAAGGCTTCAAAATGGATGATATAAATCCCAATTCTGTTTTCCATCCCATTTTCGCGTCTTCCATCCCATGTTAAAGTTCCCTCAAATCCTGCCGGAATACCATCAGCCAGCACCCGGATTAAGCGTCCATACCGGTCAAAAATACGAACACGCATTAGATAATCAGGTTCATTTAGTGCATAATTGATAAAAAGATTGTCTTCCTCTCCATCTGCATCCGGAGAAAATGGATTGGGTTCTACGATTATGTTTTCATCAGTTGGAAACTCTTCAGGAAAGGCAAGAAGTGAATTCTGAGAACCGGGAGAACCACCTTGTTCAAGGATATTTGAACCCCAGTTCGATTCGTCATTTGAGTTGCCATTAGGATTGATGCGCTCCAGCGAAATTCCTTGTGTATCCACTAAATTCGGATTATGCCAATCGGGTAAGTAGGATACTGAATCTATGGCTATATCATCTGCATTGGCCAGAAAAACGGCGCGCCCCTGAGTTGAAAGACTTAACGTAGTTCGGTCTGTTCGGTAGAAAAAACGGTTGTCATCTAATTCAAAGAATTGACTAATCCTTGCATTCTCAAAATCAGCTTCTTCTTCAGGATATAAAACAGCAAAACCATTTGCTGGAATCCATGCTGATTGTGAACTAACGGGAAAAATAGAGCTCACATTTCCATCCCTGTCAGGTTGATCATGAATGTAAAAACCCTCAAGGTTAATAGCATAATCCCGTCGGTTATAAAATTCCACATATTCGCTCTGATCCGGAAAATCATTGTAACGACCGCTTATTGGCTGATACATAATTTCATTAATAACCACATCACCCGGCAGAAAGGGTTGCGCAATAGGTATTGATAGCTGATCAGTCACGTTTCCGGGTACATCAGCTATATTTTGGACACTAATTATTTCATCGGAATTACCACTTTGAAACGCAGAACTCGTATTTGATTGAAGAAGTACGCGGTTTGCTGTAAACGGATTAAACTCTGTTATCGTGAGTGATGTTGAACCCAATTGAAAAATGGTATTATCGTCAATTTGAATGAATTCGTTGAACCGCACTTCAATCAAGGTGTCTTCCATTCGTTTTGAAAAAATAAGTTCTGGCGGTGTTTCATCAGCTTTAAAATTTGAATTTTCGCTTCCGGCAGAATTGTTTTCTGGATGTGTTTTCCAGTTTGACGCATCGTTAGATGCTCCAAGAAAATCTATGCGTTCTAATGAAAATCCGGATGGACTACCACCCCAATCAGGACTGTAGTGTAAACTGTCTATTAAAACTTCATCCGAAGTTCGCATGAAAATGGAATCTCCATTTTGGCTCAAAGCCAGCATGGAAGGAACTATAACAGTCTGTGATTCAGACAACTCAAGTAATTCAGGATCATCTGTAATTACCAAAAATTCACCCGGCCTGATGGGAATATGTCCTGAATCATCCTGTAATATTATTGTAGTTGATGAACGGCCAATCCGCCAATTATGAATATCAATATCTTTATTTGATCGATTGAAAATTTCTATGAATCTGGGAATTTCTCCGTTTACAGGCCTGTATAAAAATTCATTAATCACCAAATCATTAAAATCTGGTTCTATAAACTCAAGGAATAGAAATGATTCAGTGGTTTGTGGTAAAGGAATTCCGAAAATACTTTCCACATTTTGAATAGTAAGCTCATAGGTTGTATTAGGTGTTAAAGGCGTGCTCAAAACCAGCTCAATAGTTTGTTGATCCGATAAAACTATTTCCTGAATGGCTATTCCGGGGATTTCATAATTGGAATCGTTTAAAGCTGATGAAGGCAAAAAGGAGCGGTCAAATCGAATTTCAATAGCAGTTGAATGCGTTGGGGTTACAGCTAAAACGGTAAGTGGATTTGGATCAGGTTCGGTTGTGTTGGCTTGGCCTGGTGTTCCTCCATTTGGAGCTGTTGATTCAGCCCAATTCTCTGCAAACACTGATGGTGCTGTAGCAGAACGCCGCTCCAGCGCTACTCCCGAACCACCCCATTGCGAAGGTGTATATTCTAAGGAATCAACAGTGGCGTTATTCTGTTCAAATATTCTGACCTGATCTGTAGTAGATCGATTAAGTGCCGGAAAACTTGATAGCTCCAAATAATTCTGTTCACCAAACTGATTTATCAATCCATTTACATCATCCGTTAAAACAAGGCGTTCGCCCGGCCAGAGCAAAACATCCTCAGATGTTATGAGTCGCGATGTTGCGGTATTATCCCGAATGCTCCAGTTTTTTAAATTAAAGAGTTTGTCGTTGCTGGTATTGAAAATTTCAACATATTGAGAAAATTCGGAAGGGTTGTCATAAAAAAATTCATTTATGACCAAATCACCGGATTCGGGTTCATTGATGAGATTAAATGTAATTGATTCAGGCTCCATAGTGGCGCCGGTTAAGTCGCGAATTCCACTTACATTTAAGTCATATACTCCACCGGGAATAGGATTCGGATATGTTATTTGAATGGAATTATCAGATACAATGAATGATTCAGGTTCGCCAATTCCCTGATTAATGGAGAATGAAGCAGTACTTACAGAGGCTGGATCGACGGCTTCTGAAAAAATAACATTCAGATTTTGCGCATCCAGAACCTGCACTTGCGTTAAAAATAAAGGCAGTTTTGAAATGCGGACATCATCTATATTTACAAGATCGAGGCGGGTTGAGGTGTAATCGGCCATTATTCCAAACCAAGCTGCATTTGCATAAGTGTTATCAACTACAGGTTCGCCCTCTGGTTGAGGCTCCGTTCCGTATCCGGTAGATACAAAAAGCTGCCATTCACCCTCGCGGTTTCGGGTTACTTTTATCTGATAATCTGTATTGGCTTCAATCAATGTAGAACCGGTGACCAATATTTCACTCATCTCGCCATCATCGAACCGAACAATTCGAAAAAACTTGGATGAACCCGATTCACCCACCCGAACCGCATAACCATTCACAGACTCGGTTATATTCAGCCGGTCACTCATCAAAAAAACGTGCGCGCGATTGTTGTTCGACGTTGCATATTTCGTTTGTATCATGAATTCCCAGGTACCGTAGTTTGTTGGTGATTCGGTACTCAGATAGGAACTTCCGGCATCCAAAGCATTGAGTGAGAGTCTGTTGTTTCCATCAAAAGGAAGAATTTCCCAATTCACGGCATCCCCAAGCCATTCAGGATTCTGAGTAAAATCGCCATCTTCAAAATCATCAATAACCATGACAACTTCATCGGGCTCTTCAAAAGAAAAATCAAAATTTTGAACGGGCATTGGAACACCGAAAATACTTTCAATTCCGGCGGAAGTCAGCGTGTAAGAAATATCGAAAAGCAATGGATTATTTAAAGTTAATCTAACAATATTATGTCCCACTTTCTCGGCTTCAAGTATTTGAATGTCATTATTTATGGAGTAGTTCCCTCCATCAGTTGCAGTTGCCTTATCAATATGGCGATCGAAAATGACATTCACAGAAGTAGTATTTCTAAACGTCACATTTGTGATAATAAGCGGATCAGGATCCGGTTCCGCAGTATTTTGCAAACCGGGTGTTCCACCAAGCGCGTCTGTAGATTCCGTCCAGTTATCTTGCGCATAACTTATGGCATCCACTGATTTACGTTCCAGCGCCACACCTTCACCACCCCATTCTTCTGGTGTGTATTGTAGAAAATCAATTTCTGTTTCTTCAGGAGATAAAAGCCTTATCATACCTGATGAACTTCTCGATAGTTCCTGAAAATCTGTTGATTCAATATAGGGTCGGTTTCCAAAACGATTGAATAAAGCTGTGCTGTCAGGTGTAATGACAATAAAATCTCCTGGTTCCAGAATGAAATCTTCATCAGTTAACTGTCCCGGAGAACCGGTTGAGTTACCGATTGACCAATCTTTCAAATTAAAGGTTTTGGTTTCTGTAGCATTAAAAATTTCCACATATTGGGCCAAATCATCAGGTTCATCATACCAAAATTCATTTATAACCACATCTCCGGGTTCAGCAATATCGCCTATGTCTTCAGCAGAACGCTCTAAGGTTAATCTGAATGGATTTTCAGCAAAGCGTTGATCATCTCCGGCCATTGCCTTTACTGTCCAAAGGATATCTAAACTTTCCTCGGGTTCAATATCATTTGCGACTAAAAAATCATCTAATTCCCCAAGTGTTTGGCTGAGTAAAGTAGAAGCACCATTATTGTTGGCCTGCAATGCCAAAAGCGGTTCTTCAAATGATCCATCCGGCAGAATAGCGAGCCACTCATACGTATCGGCACCATTTGAAGTGTTCCAGCTAAATTCAACTACAGATGAGCTGCCGGAAATTGTTATTAGTGTACTATCGTCTTCAGGCGATAGGAGGGAGAACTCCCCCAACGTACTGATATCAAAAGGAAGCACCTGTGGATTCATTTCTACGCCAAACAAGTCTCTTATACCGGAAATACTCATTTCATAAGAACCGGCGGGGAGGTCATTTTCAAACGTAATCCGAACGGTGCTTTCATTTTCAAGTTCAGCCGAAACAGGTTCTCCAATATCATTATTTATTGTAAAAGACGATGCGCTCACACTTTCAGGATCAATTGGTTCAGAAAATGTAATATCAAATATTTGTGGATTTATGACATTGATGGAAAGGGCTTGAGGTGGTTCTTTTGCAACGCGTATATCATCAAAAAAGAAATTTTCAGCTCTTGTAGTTGTATAAGTAGTGCGAATGCCTATAAATGACGAACTATCGTAGGTGGTATCAATTGCCGGCGTTCCTTCTAACTGTGGTTCACTTCCATAACCGCTTGATACAAATAAGCTCCACTCACCATCCGGGCTTCTGATGGCCTTTACTTGATATCCGGTATTTTCTTCAATCAGTGTAGTTCCGGTAACCAAAACTCTTGAAGCACCGGAAATTCCATTATCGAATCGTACAATTCTGAAAAATTTATCTGAACCACTTTCTCCAATTCTGATGGCATATCCGTTTACATTGGCTTCAGTATCAGCGCGGTCGCTCATCAGAAAAACATGCGCGCGGTTATTATCGGATGTGGTAAATCCATCCAAACGTACAAAAAACTCCCAAACACCATGGGATGTAAGGCTTTCAGAGCTTAAATGCGAGACTCCGGCACCATCACCATTCAATCGTAGTCGGTTATTTCCATCTTCATCAATTATTATCCATTCGTCAACATCACCAACCCATTCCGGATTTTGCGTGAAATCGCCATCTTCAAAATCTTCTTCAAAAACAAATTGCTGTGCAAACAATGGTGAATATAAACCAAGTGCGAAAAAGCATAAGAATAGATAGATACGATGTTTCATAACAATATATCTGTTTGATTGTATGATGATTAGGGGAAAATACAAATCATTATTGAAAGTACAACACTTTGGTATCAGTAAATGATTTAATTATTTGATATCTGTGTTTTACTTTGGCGTTGAGTACAAACAAAATCCCTGTTTTTTCGATGCGTTATAGGGTTATGTCAATTGTATTTTGTCTGGATGATGCAGGTTCTGGCATTATAGACGTATCATGCGTTTTGGTACCTGATGTGTCGCATAATGGCAAGACCTTCTATTGATTTATGCAACCTTAGTTATTTAATAATAAGAATATACCTTAGAACAGCTTCATTGCTTTATAAAGGCACGACACTCTGAGCCTGACTTGACACTAGTAGTAATTCATAAGGATAAATTTGGAATGAACAGTGTAATTTGGAAGTTTAATTCTATCTTAGAAATCTCTACTTTATCAGACCAAAATTTAATTTAAACTCCATTATATCTGTATAAAATGAATGATTATTCAAAAGTGACCTTTGTACTGCTTCTTTCGGTTTTAATGTTTGTATCATGTAAAACCGTATCTGTGGAAAAAGAAATACCAAACGAGCCAATCGTTGTTAAGCTATCAGAAGATCCACATGCAGTCAGACCTATACCATATCCTGTGGAGCGCCCTTGGGAATATGATTATGCACAAATGCGTGGCACGAGAAGTGAAGATGGGAGTCCGGGAGAAATGTATTGGCAACAATATGCCACATACGATTTAAAGGCTGAGATTAATCCGGAATCACGGTTACTTTCAGGTTCTATGTCAGCCACTTATTTCAATAATAGTCCCGATGATTTGCCTACAATTCATCTTGAACTGGCGCAAAATGTACATTCCGAAGGAGCCACACGCCTTAGGAATGAAGAGGTAACGGGAGGGACTCAACTTCATTCAGTAAAAATAAATGGTCAGGATGTTACAGAAAATGGATCTGGTAAGATGACCTATTTCATTGATGGTACACAATTGGTTATTCGTCTTGAAAATCCGCTTCTTTCAGGCAGCTCTGCCAACGTTGAAATAGAATGGAGTTTTACTATTCCGAAACAAGGTGCTGGTGGACGCATGGGTTGGGATGATGGTTTATTTTATCTGGGGTATTGGTATCCGCATTTTAGTGTATATGATGATGTATATGGTTGGATGATGGATACGTTCACTGCAAATGCTGAGTTTTATCATGGCTTTGCTGATTATTCCATGTCCATTTCCATGCCGGAAGATTGGGTTGTGTATGGAACCGGGAAATTCCTGAATCCGGAAGAAACGCTGGCAACGCATGTTCTGGATCGATATCAACAAGCTCATAAAACTGATGAGATAATCCATGTACTTACGGATGAAGATTTCGGAACTACTGCAACTGCATCTTCCGAAACTGGAATGCATACCTGGAAATTTTCTGCCGAAAAAGTCACAGATGTGGCATTTAGTGCCACAAAACGCTCTTATTGGGATGCTACTCGAACTGAAGTTGGTGACCTGTCTGGTGATGGAGAGACTGAATATGCCTTAGTCAACGCCTTTTACAGAGAGGAGGCGCCACTGTGGAAAAATGTAGCTGAATATTCGCAACATGCCATAGCATTTTTGTCAGAACTTTCGAGTCTTTCCTACCCGTGGCCTCACATGACAGCGGTGGAGGGTGCGAATATCATTGGTGGTGGCATGGAATTTCCTATGATGACCATTATGGGCAGTTACAATGGATTGGGAGCGTGGAGGCTTTATAGCGTTACAGCTCATGAGTTAGCGCACATGTGGATGCCTATGATTGTAAGCACGAATGAACGGCGTTATACCTGGATTGATGAAGGCAATACGGTATTCAAAACCGATCATGCCAGAAAAGATTTTTATCCGCAAATGAGTCAGCATGGAAACACGCAAAGCTCATATATAGCTTTTGCTCAAACAGGCCGAGAAGGGGAATTGATGCGCTGGTCTGATTTTCATTACTCGCAGCAAGCTTATGGAGTAGCATCTTATCCGAAACCCGCGTCTATTTTGGTCGCACTCAGAGGTGTATTGGGCGATGAGGTTTTCTGGGAAGCATACAAAACGTTTATGCATGAGTGGGCATACAAACATCCGTATCCGTGGGATATGTTCAGAACCTATGAACGTGTTAGTGGTTTGGATTTAAGCTGGTTTTGGCGAGCCTGGTATTATGAAACATGGGGTTTAAATCAAGCTGTGCATAATGTTGAAGAATCAGACGGAAAAACCATTATTCATATACGTGATTATGGTGATACTCCGATGCCCGTTTTATTGCGCATTACATTTGATGATGGTGAAGTGTTGAATGAGCGCATTTCGCATGATGTTTGGCTGTCCGGTGTTCGGGATACTTATCTTGAAATCGAAAGAACAGGTGTTTCAAAAGTGGAAATTGACGCAGATCAGCATTTTCCCGATATGGAAAGACAGTTGAATACCTGGACGAAAAATCTTGATTAACCCGGATTTTTCACCAAGATATTTTTTAGTGAATAATCAGGATTAAATAAAAGTACGCATTAAAAGAAGTCCTTGATAAAAACTGGTTTTGCAATGCCATTTAATTGGGAAATCATTCATAAAACTTGATTCCGTAAACTTCAATAGATTATATTCACTCATATTCATATTGTTATCTCTCAATAGGTTATGCTGGAACACTACAACTATTATTGGGTTCAAAAACAATTCAGATAAGTTGAATATCCGCTTTTTGTATTAGTGGTTTTGATTGTATTTTTCTTTTATGGAGGCGGAAAATGGTCAGTTGACCACCGTCTGATTCGCAAGAAACAAGAGTGAACTTACATTGAAAGCTCTGACAATCAGATTATTGAATCAGAAATTCTTAATCCAATTTCAAAAAAAGTATTAATTAATAAAATAAATCAATGGTTTATCCATTAAGCGGGCTTTTTGCATGATTAAAAGAAACATTTTTGTGCCTTGCATCCTCATTCTTTTATTTATGTTTTTATACTCTCAAAGTTTTGCTCAATCGGGTGTTTGGACAACAGGGGGAGAGCTTTCACGAAATCAACAACAATTTGAGGTTCATCATTATGCCATCCATTTGGAAGTAGATGCGGATAATAAATTTATTTCCGGGTTCACCAATGTTCACATTCATGCACTTGTTGATGATGTAGAATCTATTGAGTTAGATTTCGTATCGGATTACCGGATTGAATCTGTACAGACAGGAGGGATGGAGTTAGAATTCTCTCATAACGATGATATTTTACAGGTCTATCTTCCATATTGTTTGATGACTGATGAAAAAGCAGTCCTTAAAATATCCTATAAAGGAATTCCCCCGGTTGCAGTTCGTCCACCTTGGTCAGGTGGCTTTAATTGGTCAAAAGATCCAGATGGAAATCATTGGGTGGGCGTTTCATCGCAATTGGAGGGCAGTAAAATGTGGTTTCCATCCAAAGATCATCCTTCATCCCGAGCCGATAGTGTTGCGCTTCATATCACCGTCCCTGAACCCTACGTGGTAGCTGCAAACGGGATATTGCAAGGGGTTACATCGGTAGAACCAGATAAGCAAACCTATCATTGGCTAACCCGATATCCTATTCATAATTACAACATCAGTATCAACATCGCAAAATTTAGTATTGTAGAACATATTTACATGACGAATACCGGTAAACCGATGCCTGTGGTGTTCTATGTGTTACCTCAGTACGAACATAAGGCAGATGAACTGCTTCGAATGACGATTCAAAAACTCAAACAACTTCGGATATATTACGGAGAATATGGATTTACGGAAGAGAAGTTTGGGCTGGTGCATACCGATTATCTGGGTATGGAACATCAAACCATAAATTCGTATGGTAACGATTTTAAATATAATACCTTGAATGGGATGAGTTATGATTGGCTGCTTTTACATGAAATGGGACATGAATGGTGGGGGAATTTAATAACTGTTCGTGATTGGGCCGATTTCTGGATTCATGAGGGGGTTACCACTTATACCGATGCCTTGTTTTTATGGGATTTCTACAATGAAGATGCTTATCACGCTAAAATCAGGGAGTATGCCAAGTTGATTAAAAATGAAAAACCGATTATTCCCGGAAGAAATCTTACTACAAAAGAAGTCTATAATCTGGATGTGTATTACAAAGGAGCCTATTTTATGCACACTTTATCTCACATATTGGGCAGAGGAACATTTTTGAATATTATTAAAGGATTTGTGAAAGAGAACCGATATGGTTACACATCAACGGAGGATTTTATGGAGTTCTTTGAACGTTATTCGGGGTATTCGCTTCGTAATGTTTTTGATTTATATCTCTATTCAACAAAGCTGCCGGAAATCATTATTACGCGTGAAGACAACAGCGTTTACGCTATTTCTATTTCTAATATTGACTTTAGCCTTCCAATGGATGTACAAACATCAGCAGGCATTCAACGATTGAACCTGAGCTCGGAACCGGTATTTGTAGAAACGAAAACGCTGCCAATTGTGGATCCAATGGACTGGTATCTGAAAAATGTTCGAACTAATTAGTGTCATGTCATGGTCTTATTGAATTGAGACCGCTCAAAACTGTCCGTGATTCTATTCTGATGAAACAATAAAAAGGCAGTAGCCGTACCACTATGCAACCCTTCACTTTAAGATTTGCATACCTATGAATATTATCATTGAATTTCTAATTGTGTCCTTATCCTTCTGGTTTGTTTCCAATAGAATGGAAGGTATAGAAATGAAAGAACAGTCAACTGTTTTCAAAGCCGCTGCAGTTTATATGATTTCATATTTTATCCTGAAAAACCTGCTTATGTTTTTCTTTGCTATTCTGACTTTAGGTTTTATGTTCGGTTTAGGTTTTCTTGCAATTGTAGTTGCTGCTCTTGGTGCCATGTATATTACCACAAAAGTTATTGATGATTATATAATTGATTCCTTTCCGGTTGTAGTAGCGGCAACATTAGTCATCTCAGTATTGAGCAGTATTTTACGTCTTATTTTTTATTTTAATTGATGCAGTTCAGTCTTATATTCTAATATTGTTATCTAATTTTCTGATATGTAATACACAATCAATTATCTGATGTATTGCTTAAAATGTGGTTCTGGTCCTCCAATTCAATATTTTATACGTATTCAGTAGTGCCAGATGTTTAATGAACGTTGTTTTCACTATCAAAATCAAAAGCTTTCATTTTTTGTGAATTACTGTTGAAAACTTGTTGAAAAGTAATTTTGGAAGCGGACGTTGATCAAAATATTTTAAGTATCATATTACATTTCAGGATTTTACACATATTCGAATAGTTTTAAGCTGAACCCTGATGCTCTCAAATTTGGAATCACCCAAAAGCCAACCCGACAGTTATGGTCAGTTGGTTTTTGTTTTTATTAGAGAAACAGACCGTTTTATAGACGCGGTGGGGCAGAGGGCTGCGACAATCAGAAGCAGAACCAATGAAAATGCTGATGAAATTGTCCACAGAATTTCTGATTCAAGAATTGCCTCAAAGCAACTAAGCGCGTCGCTTGCCAATTTAAACAGGGCACTGAACGATTCCGCTTTCCAAAATGCAATACTTGGAATTCAAAGAGCATTAAATGAAATTATCTGGAAATTTTCAGGTATTCGGAAATATTGCCTCGGTTTGAAAATGAAAGGTGCGCCATTACCACCTAAGAGTCCGCTAAACCACATGGTCAATCAGTTAGATGGTGAGGTTTACAGGGCTATTCGAAAAATCACCGATTCCCTTGAGTTGGCATCCGAGCGCTATTACGGCTTGGAAAGGGTTCAGGATGAACACATAAATCTTTATGATGTTGAGAAGGAACTCGAATTATTTGAATATTTTGAGCCTGCACACGAAGCTACCTTCATCATCCTGGAATCTCAGAAATATCAAATCAGAGAAATCCTGAATTTGTACGGTATAGAGCCAAAACCGGTTGTGAAACGTCCAAGACAGGGAAATACTTTTGGAAAAGGTGAACATGAATTTCTGGATCAAACACAGGGATTTTCCGGTAATTCTATCCATCCATCCGAAGAACGCCTTTCAAAAATCGAACAGGATTTATCTAAAAGTGTAGTAGAACTGCAAGCACGGATGGATGAACTTAGCGCGAGTGTACATTCTGTGCGCCAAAATTCCGCATCTGAAATAGGACAAATAGTTGACGGAAAAATTGAGCGTATTGAGGAAGAGTTTTCCAGAACGGTATCGGCTATGCAGAGCCGAAATGATGAACTCAATATGACGGTCAGGGCTCTGAAACATCAGCAAGCTTCAGCAGTACCTTCGGAGCAGATAGAGCAACAACTTGCAACATTGTCGCAAGCAGATGCAAAGCGTCAGCGTGAAATGAGTATGATGTATAATCAGCTTAAACAACTCATGGAAATCAATGAGCGGCTTCAGTTTAGATTAGAGCAGGCTGAGGAGAGAATTGAAGATGACCTGAAACCGGTAAAAGATGAAATCAACAAGCAGAAAAAAGATCAGGATGTTGTTGCTGCTCAAATAGACAAAATTCTCGTCATTATGAATGAGAAATACGCGTTTTTGGAGAGTAAAATACCGGCGAATAGTGCTGTACAAGCCATTCAACAAATGAAACCTGAATTAGAAAAAATATACCGAAAACTTGATGAGAATAATTCCCGGATGAATGAACTGGCCTCAAAAGTGAATCAGGTTGAAAGCAGACAAGAATCGCTTATTAAGAACCTGAATGATAGGTTTAATAACGTCATTTTGATGCTACGCGAAGATATGCATGTAATCAGTAAAAAACGCGTGGATGCTATGATTCGTAAGTTCATCGACTATATGAAGGGTACAAATGGAGAGCACAAAGTCCATTAAATCCTCAAAAAGGGAGTAAAATCTGCTCAATCAATTGATAGATTTGAAGTGTTGATCGGCAGGCGAAGTACACTTCCGTCACTTTTTTTTCGCCTTGCTCACAATGTACCGAGCGAAGCGATTCCCACGAAGTACTATTTTTGGGTGAATAATCCAGGTTAGAAGCCAATATTAAAAATATCGCTTTTTCCTATTCAATAAATGAAATCAACAGTTCATGAAAAGCATCAATACCCGATTGAGTTTCAGATGAAATGATGTGAACCGGTACTTCAATATTCATCTCACTAATCACTTTAATCAAATTCTTTTTTGCTGATTGCTGTTTGTTTACACCGATTTTATCAGCTTTTGAAAGCACCACCATAAATGGAATTTGATGCGTTCCAAGCCAATACATAAAGTCGAGGTCGTTATTTTGTGGTTCGTGGCGGATATCGATAAGCAGAACCACCAGCGTAAGTTGTTTGCGATTCAGCAAATAATGGTTGAGTGCATCGCCCCATCGAGCTTGCTCTTTTTTAGAAACTTTTGCGTAACCATAACCCGGTAAATCAACCAAATACCACGTTTGATCAATCAGGAAGTAATTCATGGCTCTGGTTTTGCCTGGAACATTACTGGTTTTCGCCAGATTTTTGCGGTTTGTTAATGCATTAATTAAGGACGATTTACCCACATTAGATCGACCTGCAAAACAAATTTCAGGTATTTCCGAATCCGGACATTGTTTGAGCTCAGGTGCACTTTTAATAAATACCGCTTCTTTTACTGCCATCAGGCTAACTCGTTCGCTTCCTTACTTTCGTAATCATTCACATTTACCGGATAATTGCCTGTAAAACATGCGTTGCAATATTTTTGTCCGTCCGGATTCGCTTCATGGACAGCATCACTTAATCCTTTTGGAGATAAATAGTGGAGAGAATCTACACCAAGTGCCTCTGCAATTTTAGCGATGTCGCGGTTATAACGGTTTGCAATGAGTTCTTCCGGGCTCGGAAAATCCATCCCATAAAAACATGGTTCGATAATAGGAGGAGAGCTTACCAAAAAGTGAATTTCTTTTGGATTGCATTTTCTGATCATCTCAATGAGCTGTCGGCTTGTGGTTCCACGCACAATAGAATCATCTACAATAAACACAACTCTGTCTTCGAGAACACCACGAACGGCATTAAATTTTGTTCGGACTTTTGTCTGTCGGGATTCCTGTCCGGGTGATATAAATGTACGACCCACATAGTGATTGCGTATTAATCCTATTTCAAACTTACAGTCAATTCCCATTTTTTGATTTTCGTACGCGTATCCAATGGCAGCTGTGTTGCTTGAATCAGGAACGGAAATTACAATGGGCTTTTTGTCGCTTTTGCTCGTTGTAATTGCTGAAATGGGGTGTTCCTTCGCCAGATATTTTCCGATTTTCCGGCGAACTTTATCAACATTTTCGCCAAAAATTTTACTGTCAGGACGAGCAAAGTAAATAAACTCAAAAACACAAGCCGCCGATTCGGTATGTTTTTCCGCTTCCAAAAACAGAGAATGGGGTTTATCCTGTGCTATAGCATCATCATCAATAATAATGACTTCACCGGGTTTAATATCACGAATGTATTCAGCACCAATGATATCAAATGCACAACTTTCGCTGGCTACGAGAAATGCACCATCCAATTTTCCGAGACAAAGCGGTCGAAAGCCATTTGGATCCCGAACAGCAATTAGTTTATCATCCGTCATCAATACCAAACAATAAGCGCCCCTTATCTGGCTAAGAGCGTCCATTATTTGATCAATTTGTGATGTTTCCTTACTGTGCGAAATTAAATGGAGAATGAGTTCGGTATCTGATGTACTCTGAAAAAGGACACCTTCATTTATGAATCGCTCACGTAAACTCTTTGCGTTTGTAAGGTTTCCATTGTGGCCTAAAGCTATGTTGCCTTTGGCATAATGAACCCTGAATGGCTGAATATTAGCTGGGTTGGTGGAAGAACCGGATGTGGAATAGCGGTTGTGGCCAATGGCCATGTTGCCGGTTAGCTTTTTGATAAATAGTGACTTATCGTCAAAAACAGAAAGTACCAGGCCGAAATCTTTGTGAACGGGCATGATTTTATGTCCACGCTTTTCATCATAACGGCAACTTACAATTCCAGCGGATTCTTGTCCACGGTGTTGTAGGGCATGAAGTCCGTAATAGGTCATTACGGAAGCTTCTGAATGGTTATAAATACCAAAAATACCGCAGTGGTCTTTGGGTTTGTCTGACATTACCTGTTTTGATTTATCCGGAAAATTTAAAGTTGAAATATACGGATTATCTATGGTGAAACGCAGTTTTGGATTTAATTTAACATTGGCTGTTTGCAAACGTGATAATCTCTTAGAAAAGCGGTTACAATAAGACATATTATGAACAACGTCAACACACACGTTCAGTGCCTCCGGCGCGAACAGACTTCTTGCGGCGTCCTCGCCGCTGAGCAGTGAACAAAGGCGAAGATAGGCAATCAGTGCTCAATCGTTGCCATAAAAATTGAACGTATGATATAAGACGCATGTTCAGTGCCTCCGGCGCGAACAGCCTTCTTGCGGCGTCCTCGCCGCTGAGCAGTGAACAAAGGCGAAGATAGGCAATCAGTGCTCATTCGTTACCATAAAGCTGAAAGTGACCAACCTTAAAAGAATTTCCCAAATTGTTGAAGCGAATTTCTTTTTAGTATATTAAAAGGGAACAATATGAAATATTCATAAACAAGTGAATTAAAAGACCCCATACCATGCCCCAAAAAAATATCTTACTTATTACCATACTCATCTTTTATATCTTTTCCAGTATAAACGCTTCTGCACAGGAAGCTGTACTTACTGAACCATTTCCTAACATCACAGTACCCTCAATAATTGGAATGGAAACGCCCCTTGACGACGGATGGATGTATCTTGTATCACAAGAAGGTCTTATTTACAGAATAGACACTAATGTCAATCAGCCTCAAAGGGAAACTTGGCTTAATATTTCAGCAAGACTTATTTCTGGTGGTGAACGTGGTTTACTTGGGTTGGCTTTTCACCCCGAATTCGAAGAGAATGGATATTTTTATGTGAATTATACGGCTTCAAACCCGGCTCGAACAGTGATTTCAAGATTCCAGACAAATGAATCGGGTATGGGTGATGCAGATAGTGAATTGGTATTACTTGAGTATAATCAGCCATTTTCAAACCATAATGGCGGACATATTGCATTTGGTCCGGATGGTTTTTTGTATATAGCCTCTGGTGATGGCGGTAGTGGCGGTGATCCGCAGGGAAATGGACAAAATACACAAACACTTCTTGGTGCTTTGCTTCGCATTGATGTTGATAATCCCGATGATGGATTAAATTATGGAGTTCCTGAGGATAATGTGTTTGCCGGTTCCAATGCAGGCAGAGATGAGATTTTTGCATGGGGTCTTCGAAATCCCTGGCGGTTTAGTTTTGATAAGGAAACTGGTGATTTATGGACAGGAGATGTGGGGCAAAATGCCTGGGAATCCATTTATATTATTGAAAATGGATTGAACTATGGCTGGAATATTCTGGAAGGCTCGAATTGTTTTTCGCCATCGGTTAACTGCAACACAACAGGACTGGAATTTCCGGTTTTTGAATATAATCATTCCAATGGAGATCGGTCAATAACGGGTGGTTTTGTGTACAGAGGAGTAGAAAATCCAAACTGGAATGGGAAGTATATTTATGGTGATTTTGTCTCAGGTAGAATTTGGGCATTAGACTATGATATGGAAACTGAATCCGTGATAACTAATCAGGAGTTGATAAATGCCCCTTTTAATATTTCATCATTTGGTCAGGATTTGGATGGAGAAATTTACGTGCTTTCTTATGGAACCGGACGCTTATTTTATTTGAACAGGGATACTACTTCACTTGAGCCGGAAACAGAAAAACCAAGCCTGTTTAATCTAAAACCGGCATATCCAAATCCTTTCAATCCGACTACGAACATTCAATTTGAGTTACGTCAAAGTGGCCAGGTACAAATAGATGTTTTTTCGGTCTCCGGACAGAATATCATGCAGTTGGCAAACAAAAACTATAGCGCTGGAAATCATACGGCTACTTTTGATGCTAATGGATTAGCAAGCGGCATTTACATAATCAGAGCGCAATGGAACAATACAGCCCAATATCAAAGAGTTACGCTGGTGAAGTGAGATTATTCACCAACAAACCAACTACTCATAAACATTCCTCCCGTCCTCCCGATTCACCGGTGGGCCAAAAGACGTCACCAAACGTCATCCCGCAAACCCATGCAAATTGATTGATCTCGGGAAAGCGCCGGAGGGTTATGCGGCTGAAAGTTCCGACTTATTCGGAGGAACTTCCAACCCTGAACTACGACCATGCCCGAATCCGCGGTAGCGGCCCCCCAGCGCTGCCCACTTCCCCGCTCACGCGGATACTACCCGAAAGCCATTTCTGAGCTGGAAGGTCCACCGAAGCGCTCGGTACTTTCAGCCGGATAACGCCGAGTTGTATAGAAGTTAATTAGAGAACCAAAAAGAGCGTTTCCGGGATGACGGACGTCGCCATACGTCCCACATACCTATCAGGTGAAGCAGACACTTTATGCAGGATCTAAATAAGGATTTTATTTTTGTGACAAGGTAGTAATCGGGCATTCAGCCAGCCGGCTTATGCAAACCCTTCTTCAAGTAAAAAAACTTTTGAAACATAGCAAATAGTCCTGATTTTTGTTTATAATAACATTTATAAGTTGTATATTAGAATAAGGTGAAAACACTTATCTACATCGATATGGAGGCACTATGGATACATTAAATATTTTGGTTCCAACTGATCTTTCTGAATTTGGTAATAAAGCATTTCATACAGCAGAAAAAATCCGCCGTTCACTTAATGGAGTTATCACTCCAATGCATACTTTCAAAGAAATAATCTGGCCTGATGGAATTAGTATGCCGAATATTGAGGATGTACTCTCTGATGATATCAAAAATCAAGTAGCGCAAAGACTCAACTTTCTGGCAATCGAATATAGTAATGAAGAGCATATTGACACCCCGATTATAACCTATGGTGACCCGTTTAATCGTATTCTTTCAGAAAGTAAGAATTTTGATATGGTTGTAATGACTACACACGGAAGAAGAGGAGTTCAAAAAGCCTTGCTGGGTTCTGTTGCAGAAAAAATGATTCGGAATAGTCAAACACCGGTGGTGGTTACCCGTGGGGAACTTCGTGAAGATTCTTTAGATGTTAAACGCATTTTAATGACAACAGATTTTTCTATGGCATCTCTTAAGGCTATTCCAATAACCAAAGAGATTATGAGCAATACGGATGCCCGACTGACAATTCTCCATATTGTGAGCCTTGAGCACACCGGTACCATGCAGGAAGGAAGGAAACTTGCTCAGAAAGCAGAACTTAAGTTGCAGGATATCAAGCAAAATTATTTTTCAGATATGCCAGACCGGGTTCAGAGTGAAGTGGAAGTAACCACAAATTCTCCACAAGTGGCTATTCACAAGGTCATTTCTAACAGAAATTTTGATCTGCTATCGCTATCTACTATGGGAAAATCGGCTTTAAAATACATGATGATTGGTAGCAATGCCGCAAGCTTGATCCGTTCAGCTCCTTGTCCCGTGCTCATTGTACAGCCAGAAAAATAATCACACTCCGTACTCTTATAGGTAATAGGGATGAATAAACATATTTTGGTGCCAACCGATTTATCTAAAAACGGTAATGTAGCTTTCAAGCATGCACAACACTTAAGCAAGGTGTATTCCTGTAAAATAAAACCTCTGTATATTATTAATGACACGAATGCCTGGCCATCATATACAGCAGGTGAAACGATAGAAGAAAAGCGAGAAAGAGTTGAAATTAAGCTTAAATCTATTATTACTAAGGTAATGGCTGATGGTGAATGCAGGGATTGTATGCTTGAACCTGAAATCATAATAGGTGACATCGTTTCTGAAATTAAAGGTTTAAGTAAGGATGCGCAACTCATTATTATGGCAAGTGGAGGAAAAAGCAGATTGAGCCGTTTTATGAATGGTTCCGTTACAAAAACATTGCTGAAATTTAACACAACTCCGATTATTGTAGTAGATGAAGCAACACAAACAAGAAATTTTAACAAAATTCTCGTTACTACCGATTTCAGTACATTATCTACAAAAGTGTTTAGGTATGCAGCTGAATTCACCCTGAAAACAGGATGTCATATAGACTTGGCTCACATGGTATATACCGGTCCATTTCAAATACGTGATGACCATAAAATCATACTGGAAGCAAAGGAAAAACTTGAACGTTTAAAGGATACATATTTCTCTGAATATTTTGAAAATATTGAAACTGAAGTTCTGTTAACATCCGTTTCTATTGGCGATGCGATTTCCAACTTAATAAATTCCCGAAATTATGGGATGGTATTTATATCCACTTTAGGTCAATCTAACATACAAAATTTGTTGGCAGGTAGTGTTGCTTCTGCTGTGATACGATATTCCGATTCACCGGTATTCTGCATAAATCCACTGGGAAGATAAATGTGAACGTAAGCATATTTTGCACTGTTTTATAATTAATCGTAAGAAATCAAACACAAATTTGTATTATTTCAAAGCTAAGTACAGTATCTTTTCTGTTGCAGGTTTGTGTGAAAAAAAAAAAGAGGAATAATTATGGCAGTAGTAGAATCAACAATGCTGGAACTGGGTGAAAAAGCTCCAGAATTTAAACTTCCAGATCCCGATGGAAAACTCATAAGTTATAATGACGTTATAGGTGATAATGGTTTAGTAGTCATGTTCATCTCAAATCATTGCCCGTTTGTCATTCATGTTGCGCAAGAAATTTCGCGTGTAGCTGAAACATACAGAGATAAAGGAGTGGGTTTCATTGCAATAGCAAGCAGTGATTTATCAACGCATCCGCAAGATGGTCCGAAGCACATGCGCGAATTCGCTGCAAAGTATCAGTTTCCCTTTCCCTATGTATTTGATGCCACACAACAAACGGCAAAGTCATACAAGGCTGCGTGTACACCAGATTTTTATGTGGTCGATAATAAAGGACGCATCTTTTACCGTGGCCGTCTCGATAATAGTACTCCAAGCAATAATTTGCCCTTGACCGGACAAGACTTGAGAGACGCACTCGATGCTCTTGTTAATGGAGATACACCACCTATTAACCAATTTCCATCAATGGGATGCAATATCAAATGGAAAAAAGGCAATGAGCCAGACTATTTTGGAATTAAAGTATAACTCAAAAATCTGACTGTTTTCAACAACTTATTCTAAATATGGCGACAATCTAAAATCCAGTCAGATTTAGAAAAAGGAAATCTAGAAAACCGTCTTAAATTAAACAAATCTGACTGATTTAATCACTTAGTTTTAAAATGATAACATCCAATAAATCAGTCAGATTTTGAACATATATAAAACAAATGGCACTTTCTCTTTCAGGAAAACACATCCTCCTAACCGGAGCCACCGGCGGACTTGGTCTAAGTCTGGCTCGTAAATTTAATGAAACCGGGGCAAAACTCTCTCTTACAGGCCGGAATTTCGCAGCTTTAGAGGCTCTGAAATCTGAGTTGGGCGGTGAAACGAAAATATTTGGCGCTGATTTAACCAAACGGGAGCAATGCAAAGCGATGATAGACTACTTTCGCAAGGAAAATGGTTCCATACAGGTTTTGGTGAATAATGCAGGAACGGGTTGGTACAAGCCTTTTACTGAGTTTTCGAGTGAGGAGAATGATTTCATCCTGGATGTAAATTTGAATTCCCTGGTTTACTTAACGCATCAGCTTATTCCGGAAATGAAAGAAAATGGAAGTGGTGATATTCTGAATATCGCCTCAGACCTGGCACGCCGTCCGTTGGCAAATATGTCGCTTTACACCGCCACAAAACATGGGCTTGCCGGACTGTCCCAATCATTAGTGAGAGAACTCAAGCCACATAACATCAGAGTGCAAATGATGGCTCCTGGAATGATAGATACTCCTTTTGGTGGAAAAGCAACCGGAGATGTAAAACCTCCATACGCTCTTGATCCGAACGATTTAGCCGATATTGCTGTATTTATGCTCACAAGGCCATCATACCTGATAATGGATGAAGTAAGTGTACATCCAAATGGCCAGGATTTCTAAAACCATATTTAATAATTTATAGATGCAATCGATATCGGATTTGAGAAGGGATTATAAATTACTATCCCTTGATTTCTCAGATGTTTCGAAAGACCCTCTCGAACAATTCAAGCGTTGGTTTGATCAAGCTTTACAAGCAAAGCTAACCGAACCCAATGCTATGGCGCTTGCCACTGTTTCTCATCAGGGAAAGCCATCTCTTCGGTTTGTGCTTCTTAAGGGAATTGATGAGCGCGGATTTATTTTTTACACCAATTACAAGAGCAAAAAGGGCAAACAATTAGAAGAAAATCCGCATACTTCAGCTTGTTTTCATTGGGCTGAATTAGAGCGCCAAGTTCGAATTGAGGGAGTGGTTGAAAAATTACCGAGGATTGAAACCGAAGCATATTTTCATAGCAGACCGTTTGCAAGTCAGGTCGGAGCGGTAGCTTCACATCAGAGTACTATAGTAAAAAGCAGGGAAGAACTGGAAGAAAACTATCAAAAACTGTTGAAGAAATATGAAGGCAAGGAAGTCCCTGTACCCGATTATTGGGGCGGATATATTATCAAGCCAGAACTAATAGAATTTTGGCAGGGCAGAAGAGGGCGCATGCATGATCGGCTGGAATATCAGCTACATCTTGATGAGTGGACTATAAACAGGCTTTCACCTTGAGCGAAATGATAGTATGACAAAGCGTAAAATGCACAAATATTACGAAGTTCAATCATTTCGTAACGTGATTGATGTGAGTCATTTTAAACCTAATATCACTTATGACTCAAAAGGAGAGTGGTCTGCATATCATTTCGGGAACAATCATCCGGTTATTTTGGAACTGGCTTGCGGAAAAGGTGAATATACGCTTGGTTTGGCACGATTATTCCCCGAAAAAAATATCGTTGGAATCGACATAAAAGGTGAGCGCATCTGGCGAGGAGCAAAAACAGCTATAGAAGAACCATTAGATAATGTGATGTTCATCAGAGGATATATCGACCATATTACCAATTTTTTTGGACAGGCAGAAGTAGATGAAATATGGATTACATTTCCCGATCCTTACCTAAAAGATCGAAAAGAACATAAACGTCTGACTCACCCCGAGTTTTTAAATCGATACAAGTCTATACTTAAACCAAACGGCATAATTCATCTGAAAACTGATTCTCCCGAACTATACGAATTTACACAATCGGTTATTTCCAATCAGAATCTCAAGCTGATTGAACAAATAGATGACATCTATTCAAAAGCATGTATCCCCGAAATTTTATCCATTCAAACAACCTATGAGAAAAAACATATCGCAAACGGACGCACAATACGCTACATTTCATTTCAATTAAATAATGAAAATTGATTCATCACTATTTTGGGAGTTTCATTCAGTTATCCAACGCAACAACTAAATCCGTTTGAATCATATTTTCGTATTAACCTGAGTTCGATTCATAATTTTGATTTTGTATCCTTTTTTTAACCACAGAGTCACACAGAGGGATAAGTACCCAAAACTCTGTGAAACTCTGTGCAAAACTCTGCGCATCACTGTGGTTAAAACGAGAGGTTGAAAACACATAAAGGCTTTATACCCACTCGCTGCCTGAAATTAAAAGCATTTTTTTAGGTACTGAACTTATTTAAGAATCGAACTCAGGTTATTAATGTAAAGATATCATGGGTAGCTTTTTTGTACAGGATGTGCCTGAAGTATAACAAAATGGAAATCAATTGTTTTAATAGTGTATAAATCGTTTTTTTTTCTTACAATGAAGTGTGTTAAATATTTTATGTGTAAAAAAAGGGACACATGATAGATAAATCAGAATTAATTTGGGCTGATGAAGGTGCTGATGATATAGTTCAGTATGATTTTATCTTTCCGGATAATCGGGTTTTTGTCTTTAAAGTAAGCCCCACAAGGGAAATCAAATTTCTGGATTCACCGGAATTACCTGATTGGACCTTGCTAGATCATCATAAATGCCCCGGCTGTACACTAGATTCAGCTACCATTAATAGATGTCCTGCCGCAGTTGATTTATCAGAGATGTTGATATTATTTGATGAAGTAAAATCATTCGAACAAATAAAAATAAAGGTTACAACTGCTCAAAGGGTCGTTCTTCGCGATTGTGATGTGCAAACAGGGTTACAATCATTTATAGGATTGGTGATGGCCTCAAGCGGATGCCCGGTTCTTGCCAAGTTCAAGCCAATGGCTGTAAATCATTTGCCATTTTCCTCAGCCGAGGAGACCCTCTACAGAACCTGTGCGAATTATTTGTTGGAACAATTTTTCAAAAAAAGAAATGGTCAAAAACCTGATTGGGAGTTTAAGGGTTTGACCGAATTTTATTATGAATTACAGAGCCTGAATACTAATTTTGCCAAACGCTTTTCCAGAATTGTCAAAAAAGATGCCAACATTAATGCTATCATTCGGTTATTTTCAATTTCGGCATTGGTTCATGTAGCACTTGATGAGGGGCTTAATGCTTTGGAAGAAATTTATGATTTTGTGAAAAATGAAAAATAGAAGAATTATTTCAGTATCGGCGCACCCTTTTGACCAAAACCTCAAAAACTGATTCATAGGCGTAAATAGATATGAATGAGAAATGGGAGATATGGGTGGATACTGGTGGCACATTCACTGATTGTATCGGAATCAATCCAAATGGCACACTTAGAAAAACTAAAGTATTGTCATCCAGTTCTTTAAGAGGTTCCGTTATAAAAATTATATCCGCAAAAAAAGTTTGCGTTTTCCAGGAATGGGATGCCCCATCTGGATTTATTAACGGATTCAAATTCCGTTTACTTTCTGGTGATTTTGAAGCCCGGGTTATTCAATTTGATGCGTCTGAATCTGTCATTGAGTTGGATTCATCAATTCCATCCGGGTTACAACCACATTTGTCTTTCGAAGTAATATCATCCGAAGAAGCCCCGGTTCTGGCCGCTCGTCTAATTACCTCAACTCCGGCCGGCAAAGACCTGCCTTCATTAAATTTACGATTGGCTACTACACGCGGAACCAACGCGCTTTTAGAGCGAAAAGGGGCAAAAACTGTTTTATTTATCACTAAAGGATTTGGTGATTTACCGGAGATTGGTACCCAACAACGACCTGATTTATTCGCGCTTCAAATTATCAAGCCAACTCAAATTTACCAAAAAGTGATAGAAGTTCATGAACGTCTTGATAAAAACGGTACTATTCTGATTCCATTTGATGCAAAAAAAATGGAACATGAAATTCAATCGTTGATTCACGATGGCTATCAGTCAGCTGCTGTGGTATTCATGCACAGTTATGCCAATCCTATACATGAGGAACAGCTGAAAAAAGTACTCTTGAAATGTGGTTTTGAATACGTTTCCACTTCTGCTTCATTGGCTCCGTTTATTCGAATTCTGCCACGGCTTCAAACCACGCTCGTTAACGCTTCACTTGCTCCAATAATTGATGCGTATTTGAATAAAGTCAGCTCCGGAATTGGTAGTGGATCGTTGTTTATTATGAATAGTACCGGCGGACTCAGCATCCGAGAAAAATACTCTCCCAAAGACTGCCTCCTGAGCGGACCAGCCGGTGGAGTTGTGGGCGCGGCAGCGGTTGCCAGTCAGGAGGGATTCAACCGTGCTATCACTTTCGATATGGGGGGCACGAGCACCGATGTTGCCCGCTTTGATGGTGATTTTGAGTTTGTCTTTGAGCATAAAGTCGGAGATGCACATCTCGTAGCCCCGGCTCTCAGTATTGAAACGGTAGCTGCGGGCGGGGGTTCTCTTTGCTATTTTGACGGATATAAACTGTGCGTTGGTCCCGAAAGCGCGGGTGCTTTTCCCGGGCCGGCATGTTATGGAGCAGGTGGGCCGCTGACTATCACTGATGTTAACTTATTACTTGGCCGTCTTGATGAACAAAATTTCCATATTCCGGTTCAGATGGAAGATGCACAGAAAAAGTTAGATGAAATCCTGACGCAGATAGAAACAAAAAATGGGAAACGCCCCATTGAATCTGAAATTCTCAACGGATTTTTGCGCATAGCGAATGAACGAATGGCGGACGCCATCCAAAAAGTATCGGTAAAAAAAGGATACAATCCGGCTGATTATGCCTTGGTTGCTTTTGGTGGTGCCGGCGGTCAACACGCTTGCGCAATTGCCGGTTTACTCGATATCAAAACAATTATTATTTCAGAACATGCAGGTTTATTGAGTGCGTTTGGTTTGGGACATGCACTGATGGAAGCCATCACTGAAAAACAGGTTTTGCAGCCATTGGATGTAGTATCACAAAAACTTGATTCCTGGTGGCGTGATTTAGAAAAACAGGCTTTCGAGCGGTTTGTTGAAATCTCCGGTTCCGAAAAACATGATGGCAGAGTTCGCCGAAAAATTCTTTCCTTGCGATTCGAAGGGCAACATCACAGCCTTGATTTGGATGTTTTGCATGAACAGAATGCGGTAGCATCATTCAAACAACAATATATGAAACGCTATGGCCACTGGATTACAGGAAAGAAAATCGAAGTGGTAAATATGCGCGTTATTGTGTCTGATTCCGGCAATGCACTTCACCTTAAGAACAATTTGATAGTATCAGATAAAAATACACCTGTTCAGTTTAAGGAAACAATTTGGAATGGAAAAAAACAGCGCATTCCAATATATGAAATTTCAAATCTATCCAATCAATTGCCTGTTGAAGGTCCTGCTGTTATTCTTGACCCACATAGTACTATTGTAGTGGAAGAGGGCTGGTTAGCGGATATTTCTGAAAATGGAGCCGTTATCCTTCATCAAAAAAAGAAAAAAAGAACCGAACCGGAATTTGAGAATGAAACGGTGCTATTGGAACTTTTCACAAATCGTTTGACCTCCATAGCAGTTGAAATGGGCGAAATGCTTCAGCGAACAGCCATTTCAGTAAATGTAAAAGATCGTTTAGATTATTCGTGCGCACTTTTGAGTCCGGAGGGAGATTTGGTCGTTAATGCCCCGCACATTCCCGTTCATCTTGGTGCACTCGGATTATGTGGCAGGCGTATTAAAGAAACATTGGAGATTTCTCCCGGTGATGTCATCATAACCAATCATCCGGGATTCGGAGGTTCCCATCTGCCTGATATCACGATTGTAACCCCGGTTTTTTTAAGGGATGATGAATTGATTGGTTTTACAGCAAGCCGGGCACATCACGCGGAGTTGGGCGGTAAATCCCCCGGTTCTATGCCACCGGATGCGAAAAACCTCTCAGAGGAAGGTGTTGTTATTCAACCCTCATACATATTCAGAAAAGGCGATGAACGATGGGATGATGTGCAGCAAATATTACAATCGGGCTTGTATCCTTCAAGAAATATAGAGGAAAATCTGGCAGATTTACGCGCGGCAGTGGCGGCTAATCACAATGGGGCGAAAGCACTCGTTGAATTGGCAAAATTGTACGGAAAAGCGGATGTAATGGGTTATATGGACGCAATAAAAAATCATGCGGCTCAAAAAACGCGGGAATTGCTGAGTCGGTTGGAAGATGGTGAATTCATAACAGAAGAGTTTTTGGACGATGGAACTCGGTTGAAAGCTACCATAAACATAGAAGGAGATAAAGCCGTATTTGATTTTACCGGTACAGGTGGTGTTCATCCATATAACCTGAATGCTACGCCGGCCATAGTAAATAGCGTGGTGATGTATGTACTTAGGGTGCTGATAGATGAACCATTGCCACTGAATGAAGGTTTACTGGAGCCGGTTGAAATCATCCTTCCCAGCTGTTTGTTAAATCCTGATTTTCCGGAAAATGCGGAGGATTGTCCGGCTGTAGTTGGTGGAAATATTGAGGTGAGTCAGCGCCTTGTGGATACCTTGCTGAAGCCGTTCGAGCGGGTTGCGTGCAGTCAGGGAACCATGAATAATGTGTTATTTGGGAATGATAGCTTTGGATATTACGAAACGGTGGGCGGCGGAACCGGAGCCGGGCCTGATTTCGATGGAGCGGATGCGGTTCATCATCACATGACCAATACACGCGGTACCGACCCCGAACTTTTTGAAGCGTATTATCCGGTTCAGCTTGACCAATATGCTATCAGAAAGCAATCCGGTGGTAAAGGAAAACATACCGGTGGTGATGGCATTATTCGCGAAATGTCCTTTATCGAACCCGTTAGCCTCACTGTTTTGACACAGCATCGTGTGCAATCTCCTTATGGTTTGAAAGGTGGAGAAGCTGGAGAAAAAGGTGAACAATGGATTTTGCGAACGGATGGAACCAAAGAAAGCGTTCAGGCATCAGATTCAAAAAAATTGAATGCAGGCGACCGGTTCATCCTAAAAACACCCGGTGGAGGTGGATTTGGAATTTCAGATAAATAGAGTATTATCGTAAAATTATTTTTTCAATCGGACGCATCGCATAATATTTTTTAACCAAAGCAGTTTTTCAGATTATCATTTAAAACCGTTTCTTTAGTGATGAAAATTTTCAAAAGCATCATTCTTAAAATCAGTCATTTCTGCCTCATTGCAGTTATTGTCATATTTGCGGGATGCTCAGGCTCTAATAAAGCCTTAAATATAGCTGATGATGCGCAACCCGGCACGAATGTTTCAGATAAAAAAGACACCTCTCACCTCGAAGAATTATTCTGGAAACGATTAGATGAATCCCGGATGTCGTTTGTGCAGGCGAATGCAGATTTTATGTCAGGAATGATCGTTCATCATGCACAAGCTATCGTTATGTCACAGCTTGTTCCGGAACGAACAGATAACCGAACGATACAGACACTTGCAGCCCGAATTATAAATGCTCAGAATGATGAAATTGCCACCATGCAAAAATGGTTGCGTGACCGCCGGCAACCATTGCCCATAATTTCTATTGATGGTGTAATTCTTACCGTGGAAACGGAACTCCCCCCACGTATTGCCGGACAGCGCGATGAAAACCGCCCTCATGGACATAGTGATTCAGCCGAACATGATCTGGACGATCATCTATCCATGCCGGGAATGCTTTCTCAGGTACAGCTCAATCATTTGGAAACCCTTCGTGGCTCCGATTTTGAACAAACTTTTTTGGAATTTATGATATCTCACCATGAAGGCGCGGTTATTATGGTGGATGAACTATTTGCAGCTGATGGCTCGGGTAATGATGAAGAATCATATCGGTTGGCTGTGGAAATATATGCCGAGCAAAAAACCGAAATTGAAATGATGAAACAGATGCTGGAAGAATATGCAGACCGTAATTCATCATCTGAATAACGCAAAACGGAATCAAAAATAACATGCAATCACTTAGAAAAATGAACACAACTCCATTATTGAAATCTCCTTTCTTGCTGACAGGAATAGGCATTATGCTCATGTTCGGCTTATACAGCTGCGCATCATCCGAAAACACCGGCGCTGAAGAGCTCGTGCCAACAATAAAGCCCTTATCGGTTATTCAGGCTCCTACGCCTGATCCTCGTGTTGGCCTTGCACCCGGTTTGTTCGATGCTGAAGAAGCCATCTGGAATATGAATATGGTTTCAACAACTATTTCCCCGGAAGATTTTATCGGCTCGTGGAATACAGATTTGGCTTTTAAGGATCATTATGCCATTCAGGGAAGTTATAATGGATTTGTGGTGTGGGATATCTCCAATCCGGCTGAACCGGTCGTTGTCATCGATTTCCTTTGCCCGGCTTCACAAAGTGATGTGTCTGTTTATGGTGATTTATTGTTTATTTCAGGGGAAGGACTCGGTGGCCGACTCGATTGTGGTACAGAAGGAGTGCCTACCTCAGTAAGTGAAGACAGGCTTCGGGGAATCCGAATTTTTGATATTAGCGATATTCGCAATCCAAAATACATTTCAAATGTGCAAACCTGCAGGGGTTCGCATACGCATTCAGTTTTAGAAGATCCAAATGATGATGAAAATATTTATGTGTATGTTTCGGGTTCTGCCCCGGTACGTCCGGAAGATGAACTCCCGGGTTGCTCAAGTGCATTTCCTGACGAAGACCCCAACAGCGCGCTTTTCCGGATTGAAGTGATTCAGGTTCCATTGGCCAATCCCGAAATGGCTTCAATTGTTTCATCTCCCCGAATTTTTGATGATCTTACTGCTCCACCAACACATGGGCCGGCACCTGAAGAATTGGCCGCTTTGGAAAGAGCTCGCGCAAATGGCGAATTTATAGCAAAAATAAATGGAACTGAGCGTGTAATCAGAGGTGGATGGCTGAATCAGTTTTTAAATGTCATTGTTGAAGAACGAGGCGGGAACGAGCCAACTGCAGCTGATAGCGCTGCATTAAGAGATCGCCTTCAGGATATGATTGATGAAATGATGGCCAGTCGGGGAAGAGGCGGTGATCACGGACCAAGCCAGTGTCATGATATTACTTTGTTTCCTGAAGTTGGATTGGCAGGAGGAGCCTGTGAAGGATATGGCATTTTACTGGATATCACAGATCCGATCAATCCGGTTCGTATGGATGCCGTAGCTGATTCAAACTTTGCATATTGGCACTCTGCAACATTCAATAATGATGGTACAACTGTTATTTTTACGGATGAATGGGGTGGAGGAACCCAGCCAAAATGCCGTGAAACCGATCCTATGGAATGGGGAGCTAATGCAATTTTTACAATAGAAGATGGGAAAATGGTCTTTCAAAGCTATTTCAAATTGCCTGCTCCACAAACAAATATGGAAAATTGTGTAGCCCACAACGGTTCCCTCATTCCGGTACCCGGTCGCGATATTATGGTTCAGGGGTGGTATCAAGGGGGGATTAACGTTTTTGACTTTACCGATCCGTCCAATCCGGTTGAAATCGGATTTCATGATCGTGGCCCTATGACAACAGACAGATACGAAACAGGTGGAAGTTGGTCTGTATATTGGTACAATGGCATGTTGCTTAATTCTGAAATTTCCCGTGGTCTCGATATTTTCGAATTGGTTCCAAGTGATTTTATCACGGAAAATGAAATAGCCGCTTCCAGAACTGTGCACATGGAGTATTTCAATGCGCAAGGACAACCTAAATTCCATTGGCCGGCATCTTTTGAACTCGCACATGCCTATCTGGATCAGTTAGAAAGAAACAGAGAACTCGATTTTAAAATGCTCAGCGGATATCGTACCGGTATCAAGCAAGCTGCCTCACTCAGTGGTCGTGCTCAAGCAACTGCTTTGAACACCTTAGCCGAAGAAATGGAACGGGTAGCTACATCCTCATCAAACAGCAGTAAAGTTCTCAAAATTGCCGATACCCTCAAAACACTTGCCGAGCAAGGGTAAGTGACATTGTGTGCTTTTTTCCTTTTTCTTTGTTTAAACCCGAACGTTAACCTCGCCTCGTGATGGTGAGCGGAATTCCGGATCCGGGCAGTAGCAAAGGGAAAGGAATGCGCACGAAGTGTAGGCGAATCAGTAATGGTTAGGATTTGGTTTTATCTGGGTTTTGGTGAGTGTTGTGATAAACCGAGCAAACAACCCCAAAATTTTATCCTTCAATCCTTCATCGGTGTTTTGAGCATTCCCTTAATTGTTTGGTCTTCCTCTTTGTCAAGCTGATCAAGACCCAAACGGATGGATTCAGGATTAGGATTGATACGAAATGTTCGGGCAAGGCGATCCCAAAATGAAAACAAGGAACTGTAATTGGAGTCTGTTTCGGGTTGATAACGAGAGTGATGAACCCTGTGCATATTTGGAGTTACAATTACTGTGCGAAGTAACCGGTCATATTTTTCCGGAAGACCAACATTTGCGTGATGGAACTGTACAACGGCAAACATTACAATTTCATAAAGGACCAACTCCCAAAGATAGACACCAAATAACGCAATTAAGGGAATGCGAAGGAGTGAAGAGAATAGGATTTCACCAAGATGAAATCGGCTGGCGGTGGTGACATCCATTTTATTATCAGAGTGATGTACACTATGAAACCTCCAAAAAAATGGAATTTCATGATTCATTCGATGCCAGGCGTAGGTCCAAAAATCAAGTAGTAAAATTGCTCCCAGAGCATGAAGCCAAACAGGGATATCTAATCCATCTTGTAGCCAATGCATGATACCAAAACGTGCTTCATCAGCCCAAACCGAAGCTACCAGCCAAAATCCTACAAATATCAGACTGACAATCAATCCGTTTATCGATCCAATAATCAAATTTCTGAATGCATGTTTACCCCGATCCTTAATCGATCCACTGAAATACGCGTAAAACGGATGCAAAGATTCCCACACAAATAGTAGCAATAAAACGACTACCAAAGTAAGAATCTGAGTTTCCTGTAAGGCTTCAAGTAATGGTTCCATAAAAATACATTTGGGTTAGTTATAAAAGGCTTGAATTTATGACCATTATTTTGCCATTCTTGGAAAATGAATCCTAAATGAGCAAAATTTCTTTTATATAAACTCTCTTTATGAACATTAGATACTAAGAAATCATTGCGAATGATTACCATACGTATCCGATTCAACATTATTTGGAAATCCTGGTCTTAGTTGCCCTAAACCCCATTGCTTTGTTCACATCAACCCTGAAGCGTTAAGAATTAATGAATATTCAGGGTTAAAATTGATTTGCTTCTAGGCGCGCACGCTCCAATTTTTCCGTAAGTTCCGTACCAAGATGTTTTTCGAGAATGGCGCGGTATATTCTGGAAGTTCTGAATCCTTGCCCATGATCAAAAAAATCTGTAATTAAATCATCCCAATCAGAGTCTAATGGCATGATGATCCCAAATCGCTCACTCGCCAATTCTCCGACTGAGTGCTGTTGAATTGATGCTCCTTGTTCGGCAGCTATCCAAAAATTATAAATATCAATGTAGCCAAAATAATTTTGCCCATTGCTTACACGATTCAGTAATTCTGAATTACCTCTTACGAACTCAATTTTCAAATCTTCCCAGTAGGTTTCCTTCAGATTTTTCATTCGGTCTTCGTGCAGGGTTCCTTCAAGGGTAAGTCCGGTCATGTTTTTAAAATCTTCCGAAATAGTATTCATTTCTCGTAATGGTGGTGTATCAGAATGGCTTATTAAAACAGCAATATTTGTTAGATATGGAGGACTAAATTTAAGCTCCAGTTTTCGCCTTTCGGTGATGGTTACGTTTCCAATTCCAAAAACCCCCTTATGGCCATTTTTGACCTTATTGTAGAAGGAAGAAAACTCACTATCTGCTTCAAAGTGATAATGAATATCAATGCCTTGTGAGTGATACACAAAATCGGCGAATTCTTTCAGGATATCTATGGCTACTCCTGTCAAATCTCCATTTTCATCTTCATAGGCAAAACCACTTGTAGGAATATATACCACAGTAAGTTCAGCATACCCACGACTGAGGCTTTCCTCAAATGAGTCACCTTCCAATTGTTTTTCACAGCCAGCGATTAATAAAGCACAAACCGATATTGTTAATTTAAAGAATCCGGTAACGTTCACTCTCATATAGTCAGTATTGAGTTAATAATAAAGGTTTTATAGCTTCAATTAGTCTTTCACGAACAGGAATAGATGCTTTCCAGATACTTGCCTGTTCCTGTTTGTAACGAATGCGCCCAGCTTCCGTTTCAATGGGGATTGGTTCATAACCTATGGATTTCAAATCATACGGACCGGCTTTCATATCGAGTGTTCTGGCTTTTACAGCTAGTTGAAATGCCTCAAAAATGATTTCTGATGAAACCCAGGGACTCAACTTGTAAGCCCATTTATATAAATCCATATTTGTATGAAGGCATCCGGGTTGCTCTGTATCCTCAAAAGCTTCTCTTGAAGGAGTAAATTTATTAAATGGTTTTGCTTGTGGAGTAAAAAATCTGAACGCATCAAAATGGGTGCAAGCTATAGGTTGTGTTTCCACAAAGTCTCGGATTTCAGCATTTGATAGCCGAAGGGGATAGTGTTCGTGTCGGACTTCTTCGGCTTTATAGACCATTGCCCATTCATGCATCCCACAGCAATTAAATTGAGGTTGGCGTTCTTTTGTGCTCAGAAGTAACTGATACATCCAGTGTAAAGCACGTTGGCGTCTCTCCGGGAATGTTGAATGATCTAAGATGATATCACGACCTGCAACAGTAAATTCTTTTTGATCGAAATCGTCAGATCCAGCCGCATCTCTCAAAAGGGTACCTGTTCCGGGCGACCAACGCTTAAGAGCTGCCGGTCGGAAATTATAATAGGTAAACAGGAAATCAATAACAGGATTATTGAATTGATGTTGTTTTTGATCTAAATAATCGTCAATTACACCAGAAACAGCCGTTTTATGCTGAATGCTCTGTTGTTTCCAATCATGGTAATCCAACTCTTTGAAATATGACTCAATTGTTGTCAATCTGACCTTTTAAACTTCATTCAAGATTATGTATCTGCTCTCAAAAAAATAAGATAATCGTCTTATTTAATACACGAAAATACGTATATCTTTTCGAAGGGGAAGAGTTCTCTGTCGAATCTTAATTATTTTAACAAAACAAGAAATGAGGTTTACCAAATTTCAATTTTTGAAACGAGATAATGAATCAGAACCAGAAACGCTGAGACGGTTGAAAATCTGATTAAAAATAAAACCGAGTTCCAATAAACGCCGCGAATTGATCTCTTAACAGAGTATATTTTACTTCACCATAAAACCCAATAATAGATGATTTAATATCAAGTCCACCACCGAGATTCACCCCAATTCCACCACGATTAGCGCTTCCGTTTCCATCAATCTCTTCAGCGATAGAATAATTGAGCCCGGCAAGTGAATACAAAAAGATATGATCTTCCGGAATGTAGCCAAATTGACCGTTTGCATTAAATTCAAACCATTTCTTTTCAATAGTTGAGATCAAAAACTGGCTTTTTTTGTTGGGTGTGTAATACGTAACATCGCCTGCAACTCTGATATCTTCTCGCAAATGATAAAAACCACCACCCTGAACTCCAAAAGACGTAACTTTTGTGCCAAAACCGCCTCCCAAAGTTAATCCACCGTTTTGAGCTGAAGTTGCAGCAGGTAATAAAAGCCCAAAAAATAATACTAAAAAACTGTAATGTGTTGATTTCATTAATATATAGGTTGAATTATTGGAAAGAATTTACAGAGGCATAATATAAGAATTGATTTACTGATTTAACTCGCATTATTAACAAATACTTGTTTAATAAATGATAAAATATTGTTTATTATAATATTAGCACCATTATTATAATCCCCGTAGTTGGTCGAAATTGTACTTGTTGAGAAATCTATATGTGTACTGCTTTGAATAAAAAAAGGATAACCTGTTCAGGGTTATCCTTTGAGTCTTAATCCTGGTCTGTGCCGGATTAAATTCGTGCAGGTTTTGCAATGTCCGTTTTATATACATTCATGCTTTGGGAGGTCAATTAGCACATATTTTATACAATATGAATTTTTGAAGATAGACTGTGCCATTCCTTACTATTTTGTAGCATTTAAAAATGCTCTCTTGATGAATAATCCGGTTTAATTCATAATATTAACATTAAATCCACCATCTGTTATTACTATGTCAGATTCACCTTGCAACTCTAATGTGGCGCTAAATGTACCCTGAATATTGGTATCACTGATACTTGTGATGGTAGCATCTGCAATTTTAGAAACGAATGTATCCTGTGGGTCCATAGTGCCCATATTGAAGGTTACCTGTACATAGGGAAGACTATCTTGGCCGGTATAATCACCCGTTGTAATATCAGAGGTTGATAAAAATGATATAGTAACGGTGTCAAATTCATTCGCCTGTAAGTTTCGCACAAAAGAGCCGCCTACTGAAATTTGTGTATTTGAGCCCACATTTTGGCGAATACCGTTTGCACCACTTGCCTGCCAGTCAGAGCCATCAAGTTTCATGGTAATTGAACCGGAAGCCGGAATACCGCCCCCATTGTCATTATCGCTGGAGCAGCCAAATAATAGTAAGCCTGAGATTATAAAAAGAATTAGTATTGATTGTTTCATGATATAAATGATTTGTGAGTATTTAATTGAACAGTTCATTACCATCAATAATGATGCCAAAACAAATAAGATTATAACAAACAATATGATAGAGGATCGTGATGAAGGAGTGATGGTATGAAGTGTCGGGGAATACCGACATGCCACAATTCGGTATCAGGAAAAACCGATACTGCTTACAAAACATTTATTTGGATAAATTATTTAAACTAATTAAAATCAGTAATTTAAATTAATTGGCACGATTTCTGCGATTAAATAAACAGGTAAAAATCTATTGTTTTGCCCACTAAGAAAATAAAATGTTAATTAACAGAAAATTCTATGAAAACAATTTTGTCGATATTTAGTGTGTGTATGATCCTTTTTTTAAGCGTAAATACCGCAGATGCTCAGAAATTTGGAGTTGCTGCCGGTTTAGGATATGGTACTGAGTTTGAAACGGGCTCACTTAATGCCGGTATTTTATATTCCATCAATGATGACATCCGTTCATCGGTAGATTTTTTCTACTTCTTTCCTAAAAATGATGTGACATGGATGGAATTAAATGCCAATGGTCATTATGGATTCATTGAAAATGAAAAAATGTTCTTCTATGGCCTGGCCGGTGTAAACTATATAATTGTGAGTATAAAAGGAGCCGGTACCGCAATTTCAAACAGTAATGAAACGGGATTTAATGTCGGGGTTGGGTTAGATTATCAACTAGGAGGCATTGGCGTTTACGCTGAAACGAAATATGTTATCAACAAAATAATGTTAAATAATCAGATAATGGCCAACGCAGGCGTCAGGTTCTTTTTCTAAAGAAACATATAATTCACACTCAGGCGGTTCGTAGCTAATTACAGACCGCCTTTTTTTATGACTTTTTTCAGAGATTAGAAGCAGAAGAGGTCTTTTATAAAATGCACTATCTATTTCCATGAATACAGTAGGTTATGGAAATTTAAGCCACACAAAAACATAGCTTTTATTTTAGAGTAAAATAAACGATTTTTAATAAACACCAATTTTCCAGCTACAGTCGTTTTATTTTATAAAAAGCATTTATTTGTGTATGGCTTGTATAAGATATTTAAGTTTAGCAATTCTTGTATTGATTCTATGTTCTGATGCATATTCACAGGAATACGCTTTTCGCCACTATACCTCCGATGATATCATAAACCCCCTGCCGGCTTCATCTTCTTATGATATCATGCAAGACCATGAAGGCTTTATTTGGTTTTCTGTAATTGGTGGGGGATTAAACCGATTTGACGGACGCACTTTTGAAACAATGAGTGCCAATCCTGATTTTTTACCTGACTTGGATTTTGTTGTTGGGTTACACCAACCGCCTGATCATTATCTGTGGGCGCAAACAACCGGTGGATTGGTAGTTTCTACTCAACCGCTTTATGAAGGTGGCTTGCACAAACGACCTGTTTTTACAGATTCTTTAGAGAGTAAGAATGGATACATAAAGTTGTTTAAGGGCGATACACTTGCATACGGGCCGGATGCATTTGCAACAGACCCACACACCAATGGAGTTTGGGTAGCAACGGGTTCAAGCGGAATCATTCATTACAGAAAAAATGAAACGAATATATGGCGTGCTGATACACTACTGCCATCTGCACATTTTCCGGATCTTGGTGAGTCTGTAAATGATGTGTATAGTGTATTGCTGCGTGAAAGCGGAGAATTGGTGTTTGTTGCAAGGGGCGGGTATATTGGTGTATTGACTAATGAGCAACGAATTTCTTTTTTAGACGGGAATACGTCGGTCGAATGGATGTTTAAAAAATTTAATGAGGATAAAGAATTTGGTATCCATATTTCTTTATTCGAAGACGATAAACAACGCCTTTGGAGTTGGACAACTACTGGGAAACTTTGGATGTTGGAGGGAGCTGTTTATGATAAAATTACAAGTACTTTTTTTGAACCGGATTACCATGAAGAGCTTGGTTCAATTATGGTTTTTACGATACATCAGGATACACAAAAAAATTTATGGGCCGGAACATCGGCTGGTTTTGGTTTTTTACATTTTGAAAATGGACAACCATTCCGGATTTTATCAGGAGTTGGCACATCTGGTACAAATCGGATTCAGACCGATAATGAAGGAAATATTTGGGTAGGAACGCATGCGGGCATTTTTAAATTCAGAGAAAATTTTCAGGCATTTCAGATCTTAAAAAGCGATGAGTTTCCATTTACCAGGGAAAATGAAATAGTAGCTGTTTCCGGAGATCCCAATGACGATTCGGTTATATGGATGGGCTCTTCGCGTGGAATTATTCGTGCGGAAAAACAAATTACCGGTTATCATTATGATCTTTATGACAGCAAGACTATAGGTTTGGAACCCTATGTTTATTCTATAGAACCGCATCCCGATGGTTCTGTTTGGGTGGGTAAAAACAATGGATTTTCTATTTTCAGGAAGCTCGCTGATTTAAGTTCCGATGTTCATTTAAAAAATCTTGATCCATCCTATTCAGGAAATCTCCCAAATGGATTGCACGTCACCTCATTTTCAATAAATCATTCAGCGGGACATATTTCTCATCAAATATTTAAAGATGAGGTAATTACCTTTATTGCTGATAACAGCAATATAACAACAATTTATCAAAATGAGTTGATACCGTTTGGTCGTGTAATTGATCATCCGAGACCCGGAATAAATTCGATACAAATTGGTCCTGATGGACATTTGTGGATTAGTACGGTTTTTGAAGGTATGATCCGTTCAATTGAGCCAATAGGAAAATTAATTGTACAGTCAGAGATATTGGTTCTTGATCCTGAGCAGCAAATGCGGGAAGTAATGCACTTATTTGAACCTGTAATAGTAGATAATAAACCGGCTACAGGCTCAGTGTACGGCCCGGTTTTTTTGGATGATGGATTCCTGATATCGACTCCGATTGGCGTGTTAGTGTATGAACCTGATAAGGCTGATACCACCGGACTAAAATATTCTAAAATTGCTGAAGTAACGGAAAAGGAAGGCCTGAACCACAACTTTCCAGGAGGGTTACGAGTAAATAAAGAGCAAAATATGCTATGGACCGGTGGCCCTAAAGGAATTAATGCTATAGATTTAGATACATTTGAGGTAATTGTCTCTAAAGGAAAAAAAGATGGAATGGTTGAAGAATTTCTTTGGAATACAAATGCTTTTGATTTGTTCGATGGGCAACTATTGTATGGAACAGGGAAAGGTTTGATTGCTTATAATTATGAGTTAGATAAAAAAGTAAAAAAGCAACTTCCATCCATCCGAATTACAGAGATTGATTTTGTTGAAAAAGCATTTGGCGGCAATCAGTTTATCGCGCAGTTTGCAGCTCCATCTTATACAAATGAAACTGAAATAACATTTAAATATCGCCTGCTTGGTTTTGATAAAGATTGGGTTGATTCCGGCCGGAATACTAGCAGCCGTTATACAAACCTTAGTTCATATATCATTCCCAAAAACTATACTTTTGAAGTCATAGCAGTGAATGAAAATGGGGAAACAAGCCTTTATCCTGATACATATACATTCAAAGTATCTCCACCGGTATATGCAAGCTGGTGGTTTTTGCTACTTGCGTTTGGTGGTGCATTTGTTTCGGTTGTGAAATACATTGGTCACCGTGATCGAAAAAATAAAGCCAAACAAGAAGAGTTAGCTATTAACCGGCAATTTGAGATTATGCAGCGTGTTGGCGCCTCAATGGCACATGATATGAAAAACTCTGTCTTCAGCCTTACTTTTCTATCTCGGAACTTGGAAAAACGATTTGAAAATAAAGAGTTTAGAAATGACGCTATAGATACACTGCAAAAAACCACCAGTCATTTAAACAACCTGATTCAACGTTTTCAGCAACAAAAACTAACCTGGGATATAAATCCAAATAAATCGGATATTCAGGAAACCATATCTACTGTAATAAAGCGATGCGCTGTATTAGCCCACGATAAAGTAAAGGTGAATTTTTCACCAAAAGAATCCATTCAATGGATGCATGACGCAGCTGCTTTAGAAAGGATATTAGAGAATTTACTAAAAAACGCGATTGAAGCGTCTGGTAATGGTGGAGTTGTACAAATTGAGTTAGAAGAAGTTATAAGAAATAGGTTTATCACAATCCGAATTAAAGATGAAGGCTGTGGAATGACAAAAGAATTTATTGAGGATAAACTTTTTCAGCCTTTTAATTCCACTAAAAAGCAGGGTATAGGGCTGGGTATTTATTCAGCGAAAGAGCTTGTAACAGCTCATGGAGGTACCATAAAGGTGAATAGTGATTTGGGTGTGGGCACAACCTTCGAACTTATATTTTTTAATACGAACGGTAAAACGGCATAATTTTGGCAATTAAGGAAAATAGTCTATGAATCAGACCAATGATAAATCACAGAACAGGGATGTTTCACCGAACCAAAAAAAGGAAATTATGCCATCCATTCTAATAATTGATGATGATACGGGTGTTCGTAAACAACTATACTGGGAGCTAACAGAGCGATTTGTAGTACATCAAGCGGGATGTCCTGAGGAGGCGAAGCGGATGCTTAAAAAACACATGGTTGATATTGCGCTTATTGATTTACACATGCCCCCGGATGTAAGTACACCTGAAACGGGACTGTCTGTTTTAGCCGACATCTGTCGGGATTACCCGAATATTGTACCTATTATCATGACAGGTGACCCTGTAGAATCTGTTACACTAAATGCAATTGACCGTGGTGCCTGGGATGTATTTATCAAACCTATAAATCCGGAAGAGCTAACCGTTGTTTTGCACAGGGCTGTTCGTTTGCGGAGTTTATTGTACGAAAATGAAATTCTGAAACTTCATTCTTTAAAATCAAGTGATCATCATATAATAGGCGATTCACCAACCATAAACGCACTTTTGGAAACGGTAGGACAGGTTGCCCCAACAGACGCAACCATTTACATCACAGGTGAAAGCGGAACGGGCAAAGAGTTGGTAGCTCAGGCTATTTATCGGCAAAGTAATCGCGCTGATAAACCATTTGTAGCGGTAAACTGCGCTGCTTTATCAGATTCATTAATCGAAGATGAACTATTTGGCCATGAAGCCGGAGCCTATACCGGAAGCAAAGGTGCCCGAAAGGGTAAGTTTGAACTTGCTGATAAAGGAACCCTATTTTTAGATGAAGTAGCTGAACTCTCACCTTCCGCTCAAGCCAAATTATTACGAATACTTCAGGAAGGTACATTCGAGCGACTTGGAAGTGAGCGCGTTTATCGGGTTGATGTCAGGGTTATAGTGGCTACACATCAGGATTTAAGTGAAAAAGTAGAGCAAGGCCAATTCAGAGAAGATTTGTACTATAGGTTAAATGTAATTCCCGTAAAAGTACCTCCATTGAGGGAGAGAAGGAGCGATATACCTCTTTTGGCTAATTACTTCCTTACTTTTTTTCGAAAAAAAATGAATCGTGGTCCACATGCTTTTTCACCCGAGGCTTTACAAGCTTTGCAACAGTGTAACTGGAAAGGAAATGTGCGAGAATTACGAAATCTAACAGAACGGTTGGTTATTCTGGTAAATACCAAGATTGTTCAAATCCAAAACCTACCCGCTGAATATAGAAACGCAGAACTTGATAGTAGTAACCTGGCTACTATTAGTTTGAACGGTGATTCTGAAAAACATACTGATAACTACGAAGAAGCCGTAAACGCATTTAGAAGAAAATATATAAAGAATGCTTTGGATTCTTATGGAAATAAAACAGAAGCAGCCCAGGCAATAGGTGTAAACCGATCGTATCTTTATGAATTAATTGAAAAGTTAGATATTCAATAAGACAGAACTTTCAGAATTCACAGTTATGTTTAGCCAATTATGTTTGTTGTATATAATGCAGGTTCTAACAGAAAAAGACGTGTCAGCTTGGAGACCTTGCAAGCCACCCTATGGCGAAGTCTTCAATTGATTATGCAAACTTGCCTGTTGAAATAATCGTTACTCAAAGCCATAGTTAACAATAAAGTTCCATTGAATGCTGCCTGTTCCAAATATTGTACCTCTTAATAACTTCAAAGGAGTTTAAGGCAGTTAACGGGCATCATCTGTTTCTCCGGTATCAAATGGTGAGCGAATGCCGTAATCTTCAGGGTTATAATCAGCCATATTGAAGAAATAATCCCACGCCATTTTACTTTCCCCACGTTCATTAACCCAGTTAATATGGCTTTGTTTAATGAGCCCTACAAGTCTTTTGGCATATTCACGACGACTATCCAACTCTTTTATTCTTGGGATAGCCTCAATCATAAGATCGAGGTTTAATCCACAGTCGGTATCTTTAGGTTTTCTGGTTTCCAAAAACATACATTTAATTACTTTAGGATTAAAAAACAGGATTTGGAATTAAACAGATTTATTTTTTAGAAACGAGCAAGAAACAAAATATCTCCTTTAAGGCCGGTATAGTCAGTTATTTCAACACCACTATAGTAGAACCGTAAAATGTCTTGATAATTCCAACCAGATTCTGCAAGGCCCAGTGCTCCCCATTGGCATAGCCCGACCCCATGTCCAAATCCATGTCCCGTGAAGATATATGAATCTTCAAACATTTTCATAGTAAAAAATGAACTCTTTAAAGTCAGAGATCCAAAGTGTCTGTTAACTGCAAGCCTGAAGTTATTAACCGTCATTTCATGTTTATTTCCATTGGAATGAAGCACCATTTTTGTAACCCGTTCATATTCATCCCATTCACTTATTTCAATAGAATCAATACTATCAATATTCTCAGGCTTAATAATGGTGTAAAGTTCATCAGCATTAGCTGTAAAAGTCCAATCTCTGTGAGGCGATGCCTCACACGAACCATTATCATCTATTCCTGTAAGGTATGGCAGCACTTTACCCGCCCATACGGAATTATTTGAGGTTGTTCTTCCGCCACATGTACTATGATAAACTGCCATGATGAGTTTATTGCTCCAAAGCAATACTTCTCCACTTGTAGATTCGGCAGCTCGTCTGTATTGAGGTTTAAAAATCAATTCCCCTTTATAGACTTGGTTTAAAATATGATCGTTCAGTTCATATTCATTTTGTTGATATAACGATATGTTCCAAAGTGCATAGGTTCGTGAAATAACGGATTGAACTTTCAGTGCTTCAGCATTATCAAAATTCATTTCACTACCAACCACACTTGCTACATAATCTTCGAGGCCAACTGTGTTTATAGCCCGTATATTTTGACCATCAACAGTAAGCTGCATTGAACCTTTATAATATCTCCATCCTAGTTTATCATGTAACAGTCGGATTAACGCATTTCCTGTAGTTTCAATATTCCAAACAGGTGAGGGTTCAATGATGCCATCTCGATCGAAAACAATTTTATCATCCTTCACATATAATTCAATTCCTGTATCACCGGGATAAATCTTTACATTGAAATTGTCTGATTGTAGTGTAATAATTTCATTATAAGCGAATAGCACCAGTTTTTCAGTCTGATACTGTTCAAACAATAAAACCCGGATATTTTCAACACCCAATGCAAGATGCTTGTCATTTGCAACAGAGCGTGATGCTGAAAACAATATCAGAGAAATGAGTAAAATAAAAAATGGCTTTACATTAGCCATACAGACACTTAACTATCGTTTTTGGATTCTTAGAAGCGGAGATTAACCGATTCTTATTTTAGTGTGTAAGTTTACAGTAACTATTAATGGATTTTATAATTATTCGATATCCTGTACATTTATTTCCACGAAAACGTTATCAACTTATGAAAACAAGGTGAAAAGTCGCATTTTGCAGGTATTGGTTATGAAGAAACAGATATGAATAATTCAGCAATCTAACCGACAAAAAACTTAGTAATCACCGTTCTTTTCTTTATTTTGGTCAATATATAATCTTTTTTAATATGAAAAAACATTAATACTAATTTTATTTCAATATAATATTTTAATATATGTGGCATAATTCGATTTTAGATACCATAGGTAATACACCCTTAATTAAATTGAATCGACTGGGTTCAGAGACAAAAGCGACCATTCTTGCAAAAGTAGAATATTTCAATCCGGGGCAGAGTGTGAAAGACCGAATTGCTCTTAAAATGATTGAGGACGCTGAAAAAGATGGAAAAATTAAACCCGGTGGAACTATAATTGAAGGTACATCCGGAAACACCGGTATGGGTTTAGCGCTGGCAGCCGTTGTGAAAGGGTACAAATGTATTTTCACTACAACGGATAAACAGAGTATGGAAAAAGTGTATTTACTCCGAGCACTGGGGGCTGAAGTGAAAATTTGTCCGACCAATGTTGAACCTGACGATCCTCGCAGTTACTACTCTGTCGCGAAACGTTTGAGTGAAGAAATTCCGAATTCCTATTATCCCAATCAGTATGATAATCTGAGTAATACGCAGGCACACTATGAGTCAACAGGACCTGAGATTTGGGAACAAACTCAGGGGAAAGTTACACATTTTGTAGCCGGTATGGGCACGGGTGGCACCATAACAGGAACCGCAACGTTTTTGAAAGAAAAAAATCCTGAGATACAAGTTGTTGGTGTTGATTCGGTTGGGTCTGTCTATTTGAGTTATTTTAAAACCGGAAAATTCGACAAATCTCAAATTGGCCCATATCTGACCGAGGGAATCGGGGAGGATATCATACCCGGTAACATTAATTTTGATTATATAGATGATGTCATTCAATGTAATGATGCGGATGCTTTTCATACCACTCGTGCTCTTGCCAGAAAAGAAGGCTTGTTTATTGGAGGTTCTTGCGGAGCAGCGGTTTGGGGCGCTATTGAGTATGCGAAACGCCAAAACCTGACTGAAAATGACATAGTAGTTGTGTTGCTACCCGATAGCGGAACACGTTATGTATCAAAAATTTATAATGATGAATGGATGATTCAAAATGGATTTTTAGATCCGCAAGTTGTTCTTACAGCTCATGATATTCTGGATGCAAAATCTCAGACTGATGAGCTGTTAGTTGCCGACGAGAACGATTCTATAGATGATGTCATTCGGGTCATGCACCATCATAATATTTCTCAAATGCCGGTTAAAGGCCGTGATGGCTTCTCCGGAAGTATTAACGATAGCAAAATTCTAACACATTTAATAAAAGAGCCTTCATTGCGTGAAATTTCTGTGAGTAAAATTATGGATAAACCATTTCCTGTTGTCCATTCAGATTCCGGTCTTGATGACATAACAAAGCTTTTAAACAGGGGCAATAACGCGGTAATTATCAAAAAAACGAATGGCAGTCATCAAATTATTACAAGAAGTGATTTGATCCATTCCATCTCCACTAAAAATTAAATACTATACTATCAATCATTATGGATAAAAAACAACAGAATAATCGTAAACAAATTGAAATTGAGCTTACAAAAGAAGAAGCGGCCGGAACGTACTCAAACCTGGTGATGATTACACATTCTCCATCGGAGTTTATTTTTGATTTTATTGCCGTTATGCCAGGCCTGCCAAAAGCTAAAGTCGTTAAAAGATTAGTTCTCACTCCCGACCATGCCAAGCGTCTGGCAAATGCTTTAAATGATAATATTACCCGTTATGAAAACCAGCATGGTACGATTAATATTGACGGAAAAGTTGATTTGCCGTTTAATTATCGCGGGCCACTGCCTGAAGCCTGAAAAGAATGAAAGCTTAATTATTTTGGTGTTCGAATCAGTAATACTAAACTGATAGTCAGGAAAACTATATGAGGTAAAAGCACGGCGTGAAGGGGATCGATGGCACCGGATGTTCCAAAGGGTTCTGCTATTTTCATAAATGCTATATATAAAAAGCTGATGGCAAGGCCAAATCCAAAAATAGCTCCCTTGCCGCCTTTACGTCGTTTTGAGGCTATTACAATGCCAATCAAGGTGATTACGAGAATACCAAACGGGTACGCTGCCTTTCCGTAGAACTGAACTTTGGGTTCTTCTATACCAGCGGCGCCACTTCGTTGCAAACCCTCTAAATAGGATACAATCTCAGGATAAGTGAGAAGATAAATATCAGCCGTAGTTCGGGCAAGATCACGTGGAAGAATATTTAGTGTGGTATCAATAGTCATATTCCGAGTTCTGTGAAATCCAAATTCATGAAATACTTTCCGGTCGGCACGTACTAATTTCCAGTTAGACAATGAATCCTGCCACTCCATTCTTACAGCTTCCCATGATTCTATCAGTTCATCTTCATCGAACAAATACAAATTAACGCCATAAGCAATATTTCTTGCGCTATCGTAATAAGATAATGCCAAAATACTTTCAGGGGTATTTTGTCGATAAATTCGATGTCGTTCTACTCGTTCTGAACCACTGCTGACAAACTCCCGCTCAAATTCAATTCTTTCAGCATTTGAACCAGGAATAATGTACCCGTCTAAATAACTGACAATACCGGTGACAAATATAGCAAACACCATAAATGGCATCATATAGCGATATAAGCTCACACCGGCACACTTTATAGCCGTTAATTCAAGACGCTCCGACATTTGGCCAACAATAATCAAAGTAGCTACAAAGACTGCAAGGGGAGAAACCAAGCGGATGATGTCAGGTATATAATTTAAATAATACCGATTCCAAATGTCGCTAAACGTAGCACCTCTGTCGGTGAAATTATCGCTGTTTTCAGAAAAATCGATTACAATAAATACAAAAATAAGTACCAAAATCACCATGAGGGTGAGGATGGTCATGCGTATCAAAATGAAGCGATCGAGTTTATTCACCGTAATTTCTCCAAAGGTCTGTTAGTTTGAAATCATACATCACTTTCAAGGTTACATAAATTCCGAGGATCAGAAGTGTAATATTTGCAAACCACATACCAATAAACGGACTAATCATTAACCGGTCAGCGAGCTTTTCACCTTGTATTATCCCAATCCAGTAATATGTAAAAATGGCTGTTGCAATCAGGGCAGCGAATCCCAGGTTACCATTCCGGCTTAATATGCCCAAGGGCGCCCCAATAAGGACAAATATGATACAGGCAGCGGGTATAGAAAACTTTTTATGAACTTCAACCAAATATTGCGCCATACGCTCAATTCGCCATCCAAAAGCATTATCAATGGTAATCAGTTGAGATATTGAATTTCGCATAGCTGTTGTAGTTCGCTTTCTCGTTTCAATCTGCATATCACGGTTTTCCATTTGATTGAGAACGTAATACCGGGTTTGCAATGGTTGGGTGTTCTGCAAGGAATCGGCTGGAGAATCTGAATCGGATGATTCGGTTGTAAGGGATGATTTCCTTTCATCCGTAACCGGTTCCGTTAGGTTTTCAACAGCTGATGGTGATACATTTATGGAAGAATCAGATGTAGAAGTTGTGTCACTTTTCTTTCGATTCTCATCCGTCTCCATATCAATGGTGTTTTCCGGTGAATCAATTATGGATGCTGAAAAAAGCTCTAAAGATTTATTCGCACCTTTTTGATTATTATAATGAGCAATATCAGTTTTCATGACTCGGTTTAATGAATCAATTACAGCGAGCATGGCCTGCGCGCTCATCGTTCGGTCATCTCGCTGGCGTCTTGTGTGGTCGGTTCGTGAAAAATTTAGTTCAGACAAATCGAAGTTGATACGATATTCATCAAATCTGGTAAGCTCAACTCTCGGTTTTCCATCAGATGTTTCATCCATCGGGCGCAGTACTTTTCCATCAAACAGATAAAGACTCAGAATATCGCTATTCTCAACAGAGGTAAGATATCCTCTGTTTGCTTTTATGGTCGCCGCTTTACGTTCGCGCGTTTCCTCCTGGAATAGGGTAACATCAAATAAACTGTCGGTTCCGGCAGGAATGGTTCTCACAAGGAAATTGTAGCCGTTAATACCATCATAGAAAACATTCTGCTTTAAATCGAATCCGGGGCGCTGAATGCGAATATCTATAAACAGAGAACGGGCTTTATAATTGGCTTCCGGTAACACATAATTCGAAAACCAAATCAGAAAAACCATTAATCCCGTTGCGATTATAAACACAGGACGTATGATGGAAATGGGATTTATTCCAGCAGCTTTTATGGCGCCCATTTCGTGTAATTCAGAAGATTTTCCAAAAGCCACGAGTGTAGAAACCAACACCGACATGGGAACCGCCAAAACCACCATGTACGCCAGATTGGTTAATATTAATTCAATGATAATTAAGAATGGCAGACCTTTACCTACAAGGTTATCAATGTGCAGCAATAAGAACTGCATTAATAACAAAAACATAAGTATTAAAAAGCAAAACAGGAACGGGCCGATGTGCTTTTTCAGAATATCAATCTGAAGGCTCCTGAGGAGTGGTTTGGCCATTCGAAGAGGGAATAAAATTGAGTTGGAATTAAATTTGAGTCATTTTGCTAAAGACCTTATCATAAGAACATTCAATAGCGACATATAGTATAACAAAATACGATTGTTTATTAGCCGAAAAAATTCTTAACATTGCCAACTCTGCAAAAAATAAGCTTTACCTACTTTTTGTGTCTGAAAACGGTAAATGCCAACATACTAAAACAAATAAAGCCTATAAGATTACTGATACCGTTAATTTTTCCTGGTATTTCCGGGATTTCACAACCTATTTATATATTAAACTACGAGAACGTTTCACAGTAATCAGTGCAAATCATTAAGCACAGTATATGGCCTATTATCTTCGGGCAAATGTTTTTATTGCTTCTGGCATTGTTATGTTTATCTGAAGAAATCCATGCCCAAAACGGGTCAACGGAGGAGAGTGCGTCTGATTCTACCAATGTAGAAGCAGAGGCTTTGGAACTTGTAAAGCCGGCTCGGGATTCGGTTAGTGTTTTGCCATATCCGCGATCATCACTCGTGGCGCGTCCCTTTTTCAGACCGTTTCCATCCATTCTTCAAATTACTCTGAATGATGATAAAACCGAAGTTACTCGTGATTCTACAGGTATCTATCGGGTTGAAAGAACGATATCAGACAGACCGGTTGGTTTTAGCACTTCCTACTCTTTTGATGAATACGCTAAACACTATCGAAAACATGTTAAGAGAGAAAATTTCGTCAAACTTATAAAAGAAGAAGAACGAAAAAGGGATTTAAGGCGTGGAATGCTCGATTTTAGAATTACAATTCCGGGTGGGCAACGCTCCGCGTTTACTACTATTTTCGGAAAACCTGAGGTTAATTTACGTGTTACAGGTTCCGCAAATATGAATATAGGAGTTTCAATAACGGAAACTCAAGATCCGGCATTACCAGCTGATCAACGTAAGCGGGTAGATCCCAAATTTGATCAAAACCTTAAATTAAACATTCAGGGGTCAATTGGAGACAAACTTACCATTTCTACTGATTGGGATACCGAACGCGATTTTGAATATGAAAATCGTCTGAATATTCTTTATACCGGATATGAAGATGAAATTATTCAAAGTATAGAATTGGGGAATGTTTCTATGGAAACAGGTAACAGCCTCGTAAGAGGTGGTGGATCATTGTTCGGAATTAAAGCACAGGCAAAATTAGGGGCCTTTGAGCTTACATCGGTAATTTCGCAGCAGGAAGGTGATTCGGAAGTAGAAACGATTTCAGGAGGTTCTCAGGAACAACAAATTGATATTGCACCAAACGCGTATGAAGATGACCGTCACTTTTTTCTGGATTTTTACCCACTTCAGGAATTCGAAGGGTTGATGAGTGATCCTTTTTATTCAGGCAGAATTCTGGAGCTTATCAGCATAGATGTTTATTTACTCAATATTTCGAGTACTCCTGTAGAAGGGCAGCGTCGTGCCATCGCGTTACTCGATTATGGAACCGTTGATTTTCAGGGAGAATTTCTGCCACCAAATGATGAAGAAGATTCTTTTGACTTAAGTGATCTTGAACAATTCCGTGACCCAACAATCGGGGTTTCATCCTCCGATCTTGGAGTAAGCTCAGATGAGTTTGAAGAAGGAGAGTTTTTCCAATTGGAAAGAGGCCGTGATTATACTGTTAATGAAAGCCTCGGATACATTTCACTTGATGCGCGAATTGATCAGCGTCAAGCGGTAGCGGTCGCATATTCCTACATAAACCAATCCGGCGAAGTTATCTATGTTGGGGAGCCGAATCAGGGTGATAATCAGCGTTTATTTTTAAAACTACTACGGCCATCCACGTTGAGCACAAATAGTCGCGCATGGCGTTTAACGATGCGAAATATCTACTCTCTTAATGCAAGTAGCCTTACCCGTGATGCTCTCGAACTCGACGTTTTCTACACAGGTGGTACTACCGATGAAATAAATTTGCCAGGTATCAATAATATATTGTTACAATCCCTCGGACTTGACCGGGTTGATCAACAGGGGAATACGCAACCTGATAATGAAATTGACTTTAATACACCAACCTTAGATCCAAGCAATGGCCGTGTTATTTTTCCATATTTGGAACCGTTTGGGCAACGTATAATTGACATCATAAATGAAAGTAATTTACCTGAACCGGAAAGAGAGGAAGCCATTAATAGGTTCGCGTTTACTGAATTATATACAAACCGGCAATCGAATGCAGGCCAAAGTTCCAAAAACTCCATTTTCAGGATTAAAGGAACTGCACGTGGTGGAGTTTCCGACACGTATTTTCTCGGTAGTTTTGGTTTGATTCCCGGTTCAGTCCGTGTAACGGCAAATGGTATTGAATTATCGGAAGGCGTGGATTATGAGGTAGATTATGTAATTGGTAATATTGTTATTACGAACCGTCAATACTTATCATCGGGGCAGGAAATAAATATAGAGTATGAAAGCAATCAATTGCTGCAAATTCAACAAACTACATTTACCGGAGTAAGAGCACAGTATAATTTCACAGATGATATCAGACTTGGCGGAACTTTCTTCAGACTTAAAGAGCGTCCTATTCAGGACAAAATCCCAATTGGTGATGAACCAATTAATAATACAATAATTGGATTTGACGCTCGTGCGCGTTTTGACGCTCCGTGGCTTACGCGCGCCATAAATGCCATTCCTGTTTTACAAACGAAAGCAAATTCAACTATTGATATAACAGGGGAGTGGGCACAACTGAGGCCCGGTGTTTCCCAAACAAACGCAGTTCAACGTGCCATTGATGGTGGTGAGTTGTTTTCTGATGAAGAGCAAGGGTTAGCTTTTATTGATGATTTCGAGGGATCAAAATCCACAATCAGCTTCTTAAATCCCGGTAGATGGAATTTATCTGCTGCACCCTACGCGCTACCAGGGTTTGATACAGATTTGTCGAATGCATCCCAATCAACCGGAAACAGAATTCAGCGTTCAGATAGACGTGGTCAATTCTCCTGGTATATGATTCCTATCAATGAAGACAGGAATGGTACACAATCTCCTGAATCGGCTATCACTCCGATTACTGAAGTGTTTCCAAACCGCCAAATACGAGCATCTGATCAGAATATCCTGCAAACCCTCGATGTTTATTACGACCCTCAGGAAAGAGGTGCGTATAATTATAACACGTCCCTAAGAGACCTGATTGATGATAATCCACAGGATGTTTGGGGCGGGATGACGGCCGTATTGCCCGGAGGTTTGGGCGATTTTACTCAACAGAATATTGAGTTTCTCGAGTTTTGGGTTCAACCCGTTTTACCGGATGGAAGAGCGCCGTCTTCCACTGATGCCAATCAGTATGAAGGAACCATTTATTTTGATATAGGAACCGTTTCCGAAGATATTGTCCCTAATAATACATTAAACACTGAAGATGGACTCTATGAGCGTGATAACAATCTTCGGATTGATGGTGATAACCGCTCATACGTGTTAAATACACCGGTTGAATTCGATGGTCAGTTTTCTGTAGAAACGATTAATCTGGAAGATGTTGGTTTAGATGGGGTGCCAAATTCGGGGAATGACGGTCTGAATGAACAAGCCCTGTTCGCTGATTTCTTAGCTGCGATGGAACAACATTACTCTGATGATCCCCAAAAATTACAACAAATTCAGAATGACCCTTCCAATGATGATTATGTATTTTATAGAAATGCGGAAGTGCGTTCATTACCACTTCATGAGCGTTTTTATCGTATGTATGGATATCATGAAGGAAACTCGATATCATCGGGAAGTCAACAGGCCGTAACCAGCCGTCCGGACTCGGAAGGTTTAATAAATCCCGCCTCGGTAAATACTATAGACGCCTTTTTTCAATATGAACTCAATTTGAATCCAGCTGATACCACTCAACTGCAAATTGGTTCAAATTATATTGTAGATATTCAGCGGGAAAACCCGGTCTTTCCGTGGTATCAGATTCGCATTCCAATTCGCGATTTTGTACGTCAGGTGGGGAATATTGAAGATTTACAGCGGGTAACACACATCAGAATGTGGATGAAAGGGTACGAAGAGCCATTTACACTGCGATTTGCAACATTTGAATTTGTTGGAAATTTGTGGCGAAAAGCTGAGAATGTGGGTAATACTGAGGATGTATCAACTACTTTCGATGTATCCACCATTAACATTGAAGAAAATGCTTCGCGTCAACCTGTTCCATACCGTGTTCCTCCCGGCGCCATACGTTCCAGAATACGTGGCCAACAGGATACGGTGGCGGATAATGAACAATCCATTGTTTTAACTGTTGAAAATCTCAAACCGGGAGATACGAGAATGATAAGCCGTATTTATCCCGGAAATCTGAGTTTGGTAAATTATTCAAACCTACGAATGTTTGTGCATGGCGAAGGATATGCAAATCGGGAAGATATTGAAGTGGTCATCAGGCTCGGTAATAACCTGGAAAATAGTTACTATGAGTACCGACAGCCGGTTACTCCAACTGATACATCCTACACCTTTGGGCCAAACCAGGAGAGTTATGAACGATTCAGGGAGGACTTGGAACAAATCTGGAACTCAGAAGAGAATAGCGCGAATGTGGTATTATCTATTTTTAATGAGTTGAAACAACTTCGTAATCTGGATGAAATAGATCCTGATATAATTTATGAGCGAAGCGATATTGTGCGTGATGCACCACCCGGAACTATAGTTGCTATTCGGGGTAATCCATCATTAGACAGGGTTACGGAAATTGGACTTGGAATACGAAATCCGGCTTCTGAATCAGAAGAAGCGAACACTCGAACGGTTTCAATAGGGCATCAAAACAGTAATAAGCAAAATATCGGAAATTTAGACGCTGAAATTTGGGTTAATGAATTACGTGTTTCCGGATTTGATAACCGAAGAGCCTGGTCGGGGAATGTAAATGCCAGAATACAAATGGCTGATTTCGCCTCATTTAATGCACGATTTAGTCACACACAAGATGGTTTCGGATCATTGAGTTCCAAAATGATAGATCGGCGAAAAAGTGATGAAACCAATTACGACATGAGTACAACCTTAAATCTCCATCGGTTTATTCCCGAGCGATATGGGTGGAATATTCCGTTGAGCCTCGGAACCAGGAACTCTATTTCAACACCAAGATTTTTGCCCCGGGAAGGTGATATTCGTTTTTCGGAATTTGAAAACGCGGTGCGGAACGATATTGAAGACCCGGCTGAACAAGATCGTATTATTAATGAACGCCTTCGGGAAATTCAAACCCGCTCGAATTCTTATAATTTGAATCTGACAGGATTGACCAAAAATAACTCGCGATCACCCTGGCTAAAATATTCTGTAGATGCCACTACGCTATCCTACAATTACACAACATCGAATGCGAGTAACCCTAATAATGAATTTGATGACCGCTGGAATTATAATGTAGGTTTAAACTATAATCTAACTTTACGAAATATAAACACCATACGACCGCTGGGTTTTCTGGAAGAACTGCCCGTTTTAAACTTAATCAGCGGTTTCAGATTGGCCTATTTACCTTCAAGTATTGGTTCAACGCATACCATTGATAGAAGATATAGTGAAACACAACGGCGTTCGTTTGGCGAACAAGAGCCTTTCGCGCTTCAGCAAACACATCAATTCGGGTATGTGAATACATTCAATATCAATTACGATATTTCACCGCCAATCTCCCTTAGAATGAATACACGCAGTGAGTATAATTTAGATCCTATTGCACGCGAATACGATGCAGATTCTCTCCGTTTTGAACTTCGGCCTTCCATTCAGGTGCTTCAAGATGCTTTTTTTAATAATGAAGTGGAGATGCGCCGCGAACAATACTCAGAAAACTACACGGCCAGTTGGCGACCAAGATTCAATCAAATTCGTCCCTTAAACTGGCTGAACTATCAGGTTAATTATAGAGGCGGCTTTACATGGAGAAATTCACCAATTGATCGGAATCTTGGTGCAACACTTGCGAATCAATATAATCTGGACAAAACGCTTGGAATCCGCATTCAGGATTTGATGAGGAAAATCCCATTTTATGACAATATTGTAAAAGCAAATGAACAAGAGATTCGTACTCGTGAACAGCGCTCAAGAGCACGTCAGCAGCAAAAGGAACGGGAACGTGAAGAACGCAGAAAAGAACGGGAACGGCAGCGAGCCATAGAGCGTGGTGAAATTCCTGAAGATGATACACCGTCACGAAACAGGCCTGCATCTCCACAACAAAGTTCAGGAAATGCAGATCAGGAACGTCCTGATTTAATTGATAACATCAAATTTTATGCGCGTCAGTTTTTATTGGCCGGATTTAGTATGCAAACTTTAGATATAACTTATGGATTGACCCGTAATTCTAGTCAATCAGGTTATGATGGTGGTGCCAGTATCTTCAGTATGTTCAATGATCCTGAAAGCACAGAGAACTTTTCACCTGATTTTGGATATCGGATTGGTTTAAATGACAATATTCCTTTTTCTCAGATAGTCAAGCCGGAAACCGAAGAAGAAGTAATCTCTCTTTCTAAACAGGAAAATGTACGCAATGACCTCAGAGTACGTACTAGATTGAGCCCGTTCCGTGATTTCACAATTGATCTGGATTGGAACATTCGCTGGAGCGAGAATGAGCAGAATTCATTCAATGTCTTCTTCGATTCACTTGGTACTCAATTTTCTCAAAGTGGAGAAATTGAAACCTCTGTTTGGGCATTTGGCAAAGGATATAATACTTTTTTCAGAAGCCAGCTTGGCACCGCTTTTGATGGTTTACCTGATAGTGGTAATGAAATTGTGGTCACTGACGAAGGAAACATGGTTCTGAGCCCAAATACTATTCAAAATCAATTCAGGGGAGCTTATCTTTCAGGGATAGGTTCAACGGTAGATAGCCGTTCATACATGCCATTTCCTATGCCAACATGGCGTGTAACATGGGGCGGATGGGAACGCAGAATCGGTTTTTTGCGAAGGTATATATCCCGCATGTCTTTATCTCACAACTATACATCAACATATCGGCTGCAATGGCGGTTTTTCCCTGATGCAGGAACCGAAGTTTCCAGAACAATCGGAGATTTCAGAGCACTCGATTTACGCTCAGAGTTTGAACCCAACAGCATCACATTAACTCGGTCATTTCAACCATTTATAGGGGTGAATATGACGTTTAATAACGGTTTAAGAGCAACCTTGAATTATAATCGTTCGAATACGACATCTTTCAGTCTGTCGAATTCTAATGTAGTAGAGGCCGAATCGCAAAGTATAACACTCCAACTTGGATACAGTAAACGAGGGTTCCGATTGCCATTTTTCAGAAGAATGCAAAATACCATCGACTTAAATCTGAATATTAATTACGCGGAAGATATTCGTCTTACGTATTTACTAAACAACGATCTGGGTGAAGTGTTGCGTGGTACACCCGATTCCATCAACAGAGATGTTAATCAATACAACCCTGCTGATCCAAGTGAGCGGGGAGATGCCCGAATTACCATTACACCAAGTATTGGTTACACTTTTTCTCAAACCATTCGGGCTAATTTTGAGTATCGCTATTTTCAGTTAACACCTCGTTCTAGTAATGTATTTGCCCGAACTGATCAGGATATTGTCTTTAATATTGTGATTACCATCCGATCATAATAGCGTGAATACATGATATTTGTTATCCTAAGTGTTATATGTTCCATATCACTTGCGCATTTCCTCAAATCTACTGAAACTCAAAAGCTATCTACCATAAATGTACTAACTGTTAACTATACCATTGCAGTTATTGTTACGCTACTGATGAATCAGTGGAATGGCCTTGATTTATGGCCTGTCTTTCCAATTTGGTTTTGGCTGTTTTCCGCTGTAATCGGGGCTCTATTTATTGCCAATTTTTTTGTATTCAGCAAATCTGTAGATCAAAATGGTGTAGGTGTCACCATAGCGGCTATGCGCGTTTCTTTGATTTTGCCCATTTTGATTTCAGTTGTGCTCTATGGTGAAATTATGAGTTATCCAAAAATGACCGGCATCGTACTTGTTTTTACGGCTATGGCACTGTTTGTTTTGGCTCGTCGCGATTTGAAATTAACCGGTATTTCCAGTCATATACTATTATTGGCACTTTTTCTGATGACCGGTATCGCAGATTCATCCATGAAAATATATGAACGCGAAATGGTACAGGTTGGCAGTGAAGCTCATTTTCTCGGTGTGGTTTTCTTTGTTGCTATGGTTATTGGTTGCATCGTTTCATTTAAGCAAGGACATCTCCAAAAAATCAACCAAAAGGAAATTAAGTATGGTTCTTTAGTGGGGATTCCGAATTTACTATCATCTGTATTTTTGATTAAAGCCCTTGCCGTTATGGATGCCAGCATTGCCTATTCTCTGATAAATTTACTGGTGATAGCGGGTGGAACAGCAATAGGAGTCATTATCTGGAAAGATAAAATCAGCAGAAAAGAGTGGACCGGGCTTTTTGTATCAGCTGTGGCAATTGTACTTCTATCCTATGCATAATCTGAAATAGTGGATTTTTGATGATGACAGGTTTGCCTCTATATTCAGATAATTTGAATTTCAGCGTAGCTAACGTGGAAATTTAGAAGCATTTTTTCTACACCCAAATTTGAGTGAGTACAGTATATATCTACATCCAGAGTATACAATGGTTTATGTCTTGATTATCTAACTGTCGTGAATAATTCGGGGTAGATGCTTCAATACTTTGAAACAGCCGGGTTTCGTAACAAAAAGCGATTACTTTCAATTTTTATTTTAAGACACGGGTTATGAATCAATCTAATTCCAAATGCTTGGAATTAAATCAGAAAAACTACTTTTAAATTTAGAAGCAAAAGGCTACTATCCAAGAAAATTAAAAACAAAAGAAAGGGCATTATGTTAAAGAAGCTAACGTTTTTTATTGTCATTGTTCTGATTGGGATTTTAGGTTTTATGATAGGTAAAACATTGCAGGTAGAATCCTATCAATTAAATGAAGTGGATCCTCCAGTTGGTGTTACTTTAGATGAAGACGTGATTGTGCAACGATTCGCAAACTCACTGACTTACGAAACCCATGTGTTGCCATCCGGTGAAACAAATGATGCCGCATTTATGGCATTTCATCAATTTTTAAAATCTGAATTTCCACTTGTTTTTTCTGAACTTCAGGTTGAATATGTAAATGACTGGTCTTTATTGATAACATGGTCCGGATCTGATACCGGTCTTGATCCAATTGTATTGATGGGTCACTTGGATGTTGTTTCGGCTTCGCAACCGGACCGCTGGAAATTCCCACCCTTTGCCGGAATCATTGAAAACGATATTGTCTGGGGAAGAGGATCTATAGACAATAAAAATAATGTGATGGCATTGTTGGAAACGGCAGAAAAATTATTGGAAGAAGGATATGACCCCAAACGAAGTATAATCTTTTCTTTTGGTCATGATGAAGAGACAAGTGGATTAAATGGCGCACAGGAAATTGTTCATATCCTGAGTGAACGTGATGTAAAGCCATCATTTGTTTTAGATGAAGGAGGGATGATTTTGGATGGTCAACTACCGGTTGGAAGTCCCGTTGCATTTGTGGCAAATGCGGAGAAAGGTTACGTTAGCTTGAGACTTACAGCTCGTTCACAAGGTGGACACAGCAGTTCACCACCAACCCGTACAGCCGTTGGAATGCTTGCGGAAGCTGTATATTTGATTCAGGAAAATCCATTTCCTGCATCTATTAGCGGAGCAACAGAAGATATGATGCGTTATCTTGCCCCTGAGTTACCATTTACTCAACGTTTTATGTTGACGAACCTTTGGTTAACACGACCGTTGATGTTGCAATTTTATGAATCATCAGAGCGAACTAACGCGATGATTCGTACAACAATTGCCCCAACCATGATGAGTGGGAGTGAGACTGAAAATGTACTTCCAACCGAAGCTTATGTTGTCATAAATTTCAGAATTATGCCCGGAGAAACGGTTCAATCTGTAATTAAGCGTATTACGCAAGTTATAGATAATGATGAAATTGAAATTACGATAAACAGAAAAGGAACCGGTGTTGATCCATCATCAGTTTCATCGGTAGAGGGCGAGGGTTTCAGGCAATTACAATACACAATTAAGCAATTGTATCCTGATGCGGTTGTAACGCCCATGCTGATGATCGCAGCAACAGACTCCCGCTATTTTACCCGTATTTCCGATCAGGTTTTCCGGTTTACCCCAGTACACCTCAACAGCGAAGAAATGGCTTCTTTTCATGCCATTGATGAACATATCCACCGAGATAAATATTTAACAATGATCGCTTTTTACCATCAGTTGTTACTCAATATGACGGAGTAAAGCTTAGGAAAATGGGTGGATGGATGATTTCTTATATCAGATAGGTTCAGTGGAGGTACAAACCATTAAATTGGACGAGTAATAATTAATATCAATCCTAAACCAAATCAACATTTATACTTCGTCCGCCGGAAGCATCTTGTTTTAAAATACCTTTTTCGATGAAGTCTTTGATATCTCTTAATACGGTGACAGTGGAACATTTTACTATTTTAGCACATTTTGAAGTTTTGAGTTGTCCATCAAATCCATCCAACAGTTTATTAATCATCAGTCTTTGACGGCTATTCAGGACGGTTTCTTTATGTTTATCCCAAAATATCGCTTTGTTAATAACTCGTTTCAGGGATTCATCCGTTGTTAGAATTGACCGATATAAGCAGTTCAGGAACCAAACCAGCCAATCGGTTATATCATTATCACTATGTTGAACCCGATGAAGAATACGATATTTTCATTTAATACTATTTAGATTATGTTTTCCATTATGATTTGAGCAAAAAAGATGAAACGTAATTTGTTTCATCTTTTAGATACTATATACTATTTGCCACTAAAGCAATCGGGCATGGATTTAGATTCTAATCTGTTTAACGTTGCAACAAGCCGGGCAAAGAAGGGTACTTTTATAATTACCTACTCCCATATTTCAATAATTTCAAATATAAGCGCAGAAGTACAGCTCTTTTTAGAAAAAAATTAAAATATTACATCTTCATTTATTGATTACTTTCATCAAATAAACGATTTTCAATAGAAATATTGCAATAGAGGCAAATAAAAATGATTAATAAAACCTTCAACTTTTATTGTGACGAAAGCACTCATCTGCAAAATGATGGCGAACCATACATGATTATATCTTATGTAAGTAGTGCTTATAATCAACTCGATCAGCATAAAGATCACATCAAGATGTTACGCTCTAAACATAAGATGAAAGGCGAGATAAAGTGGAATAGTGTCTCTGCATCCAAGTATCCTTTCTATGCAGATGTAGTAGATTATTTTTTTTCAACCGACTTAAATTTTCGAGCCATCATTGTTGAAAAAGATCAAATAGATGAAAACAGACCGGGGTTCCATTATGATGATTTTTACTTTAAAATGTATTATCAGCTCATTCATCACAAGATAAATATGTCTTATAACTACAATATTTATCTTGATGTAAAGGACACTATTAGCAATGAAAAACTGGCTAAACTCAAAGATATTCTGAAATGGAATGCTTCAATCAGGAATTTTCAGTTCATCAGGTCCTATGAAAGTCCACTCATGCAAATGGCGGACCTCTTAATGGGAGCTATTAACTATAAGTTAAGAGGGTTAAACAAAGTAACAGCTAAAAACAAGCTAATCAAAAAAATTGAAGAATCTTGCAAGTTGCCTTTAACTAACACATCTCCTAAGAGTGCACACAAGTTCAACCTGTTTTTTATAGATTTAAAATAATCGGTATGCCATTTAATCTTTTAAAAAAATATCCGGAACTACTGGAAGTTGGGCATTTAGAACCTAAAGATAGAATGAAGTCTCTACGAGGTGTATTTGACAGAGATATCAGTAATAATTTAAATTTCAAATTTCGTAACAAACAAATTCATCCTACCAAACAGGATGGTGTGGATCCACTTGACATATTATTTGAACATTTAACAACGGAAACAGAAATTAAGGATGATGGCAAGAAAACAGGACGCAGATTTTATGAACAACACCGTTCAGTTAGATTGCATTGGATTCGCTTTCATATAGAGGAAAAGCTACCTGCTCACTTGAAAATATTCAGCTTTAAAGACCGGGTTGACAGAACGGACAGTATTCGGACATATATATTCGATAAGAAGGAAAAGTATGTAATCATACTCGAACCTTTACGAAGTGGAGATGCTTATTATCTGTTGACCGCTTATCACTTAAATAAATCTTATGGCTTAAAACAGATAAAAAAGAAGTACAAGAAACGCTTAGATATACTCCATTAAAAAAGCAAAGCGCGGAAGGCTTCTATGGCCACCGCGCTTCGAAACTCCTTCACCCTAATATGGTGTGATGAGCATTACTAATATATAGATATTTTTAGATTCTAAATAATTTATTTTAAAGGATTCAAAATATCTGAACCAATGAAAAGAAAAACAAAAAGATAGCATGCTCCCACTCAAACAAACGCAGGAACTACAGTCGGTGTTTCTGAATCATCAGTGGTGAGAAATCCAATATTATTTTCGGTTTATTCAAATGAGTACCTATCTATAAAATAATAATGTAAAAATGTTGGATTTGCAGATCTCCAGTTTTAAAAGAGCAGAGTCCATATCTTTCAATGACTTCTTTGCAAACTTTCCTCTATTACTATTGACAAAAAACAACTTCACAAAAAAAGCCCGGTGTTGGCCGGGCTTAAATTGCATATCAAGAAAATCAGTTTTAAGCGATTACTTCTTCATATTCTGAAGCGGAAAGTAATTTGGTTACATCGTCCATATTCTCCGGCTTAATTTTGATCATCCAGCCTTTTTCGTATGGGTCATCGTTTACAAGCTCGGGCTCGTCAGCCAGTGTTTCGTTTATTTCAATTACTTCGGCAGCAACGGGCATAAATAGTTCAGATACGGTTTTCACTGCCTCTACTGTACCAAATACATCATCCTGAGCATAATTTTCGCCCACGTCATTTAATTCTACATATACAATGTCGCCAAGCTCACTTTGAGCAAAATCTGTGATACCAACAGTGGCTGTTCCATCTCCATTATCACGAACCCATTCGTGTTCTTTAGTATATTTAAGATTCTGTGGAATACTCATAAATAATTTGAATTAGGGTATAAATTTGAATTGTTTTTCTAAGAAATGCGTGTTGAAGTTTCCGCTGATGAAAGTGGGGTCATCCATCAACTGAATATGGTATGGAATGGTTGTTTTTATTCCTTCAATCACAAATTCATCGAGTGCGCGTTTCATCCGGCCAATTGCTTCGGTTCGGTCCGCTCCGCTTACAATCAATTTCGCAATCATGGAATCGTAATATGGAGGAACGGAATATCCGGAGTACACATGTGTATCAACCCTGACACTTCTGCCGCCAGGAACATGGAATACCTCAATTTTTCCGGCAGAAGGGCGGAAATTATGCGCAGGATCTTCTGCATTAATTCTGCATTCTATGGCATGTCCACGCATTTTAAAAGGCTTTCTGCTCAATGGCATGCCTGCTGCCACTTCAATCTGGTATCGAATTAAATCAGTAAAGGTGACTTCTTCCGTTACGGGATGCTCAACTTGAATTCTTGTATTCATTTCCATGAAGTAAAAATCAAGATTATCATCCACCAAAAATTCAACCGTTCCGGCACCTTCGTATTGAACGGTTTCGGCGGCACGAACAGCAGCATCGCCCATTTTTTTACGAAGCTCAGGTTCCATTACCGGTGAAGGAGATTCCTCAAGTATTTTTTGATGCCGGCGTTGCATGGAGCAATCGCGTTCACCGAGGTGAGTAATATATCCATGCCGGTCGCCCAATACCTGGATTTCAACATGGCGTGGATTCAGAATGAATTTTTCGACATATACTTCTGGGTTACCAAAGGCACTGCCGGCTTCAGAGCGGGCAGAATCGAACATGCGCTGAAAATCTTTGGGCTCATTTACAATCCGCATTCCGCGTCCGCCACCACCTGCGGTAGCTTTAATAATGACGGGATAGCCAATATCTTTGGCGACTGCCTCGGCAATTTTTACATCCGACATGGTTCCGTCGCTTCCCGGCACCACAGGTACGCCGTATTTAATCATATTTTCTTTGGCCGTCGATTTATCACCCATAGCGGAAATCATATCGGGTGAGGGGCCAATGAACTTAATGTTATGCTCTTCACATATTCTTGAGAATTCAGCATTTTCGGCAAGAAAACCGTATCCGGGGTGTATGGCTTCCGCATTGGTTATTTCAGCGGCAGCAAGTATTCGGGGAATTTTGAGATAGCTTTCTTTACTGGCCGGAGGACCAATACAAACAGCTTCATCTGCAAATCGTACATGCAGGCTATTTGCATCAGCAGTTGAATAAACTGCTACGGTTTTAATTCCCATTTCCTTACAGGTACGAATTACCCGCAAGGCAATTTCACCCCGGTTGGCAATCAGAATTTTTTTAAACATGACAGAAGTTATTCAATTATAAATAGAGGCTGATCAAATTCGACGGGCTGAGAATCCTGAACGAGAATCTTTGTGATTTTTCCATCATGTTCAGATTCAATTTCATTCATAATTTTCATGGCTTCAACAATGCAAAGCACATCGCCTTTTTTCACAGTGTCTCCAACGCTGACAAACGGTTTAGCGTCAGGTGAGGGCTTACTGTAATATGTGCCCACAATTGGTGACTTTATAGTGATGCCGTTTGAAGATGGTTTCTCTTCTGAACTCACCTGTTCGGTAGCTGAGGGACTACTTGGTGCAGCCGCAGTTGTTTGTGCAGGCTGAGGTGCTTGCTGTGGCTGTGGTGTGTAATACACTTGCTCTCTTGGCTGTGTAACTTCACCCTGTTTCTTTATTTTTATTTTGAAGTCACCTTCTTCGATAGATACTTCATTGACATCACTGTCAGAAATCATCGATAAAAGGTTTTTGATTAATTTTAAATCCATAAGTTCAACAATATTTAAATTATTCGGATTTTACTCGTTCAATATAGTTAGAAGTGCGGGTATCCACACGTATTTTATCCCCTTCGTTTATAAAAAGCGGAACCTGTACAACAGCTCCGGTTTCGAGAGTCGCCGGTTTTGTAGCACCTTGTGCAGTATCTCCACGGATACCGGGGTCAGATTGCGTGATAACGAGTTCTACATGATCCGGCATTTCAGTAAACAAGATTTTATCAGCATCAGCATTAATGACCAATACTACATGTTGGCTTTCTTTCATAAAATTAGCACGATCAACCTGTTGAGGCGGTAATGCGACTTGCTCATACGTTTCTGTGTGCATAAAATGATACATATCACCATCGTGATACAAAAACTGATATGGATGCCGCTCTACACGAACGGAGTCCATATTTTCACCGGAGCGAAACGTCTTATCAATAATTTTTCCGGTTTCTACTCCTTTTAATTTGCTTCGGACAAAAGCAGGTCCTTTGCCTGGTTTAACATGTTGAAATTCAATAATATTATAAAGTTGATCATTATAAATGATCGTCAGTCCATTACGGAAATCTGAAGTCGAAATTTTTGGCATATAATGTTATAAAATAGATAAAGTAATTTGAAATAGCGGACTAAAATACGTTTTTAATTAGAATCCTGCCTATAAAACCCGGAAAGATTTCTTTTAATATTATAATAAATACGAAGCATTCAAAATAATGCTTTTTTAATGTGTGACAATTTGCCTGTTCTTGCACAAATTGTAAACTATTTATAGGCTACCGAGGATATTAATTAATGTTGTAATGAGAACGATTCCTATCAATACAGGACAAACATACTTAATGAAAAAGCTCCAGATTGTTCCAAAACTTGAATCATCTATAGTTTCGTACCCATGTTTCATTTCCGCAATCGCATTTTCCGTTTTCCATAACCAACCCAGGAAAATACACATCATTAAGCCCCCGAGTGGTAAACCAATTTCATTGAATATATACACAAATATATCAATCAATCCAATATCAAAGGAAATAATCAAAGCTACAACACCTATGGAACCACCTACTAACCATGATGCACGTCTTCGGGTGAAAAGGTGCTCATCAATCATATAAGATACGGGAACTTCCAATAGTGAAATAGAAGAAGTGAGGGCAGCTAAGCCTAATAGTAAAAAGAAAGAAATTGAAATACTGAGACCAAGCAGGCCCCCAATATTTTCGAATAATGCCGGTAATACAGTAAAGACTAATGATACCGATGAAATTAAATCACCTTGATCATCAAAAATTGCAATTCCCTGATTCAAGGCAACATACATGGCTGGAATAACCAACAAACCCGCGATAAAAGCAATTCCGATATCCGCTAATGTAACATAAGTAGCTGCTTCAACTATATTCTGATCTTTTTTCAGATAAGAACCATAGGTTATCAAGGCTCCCATTCCAAGTGAAAGGGAGAAAAATGCTTGTCCCATAGCAGATAGAGTTAAATCTAAATCTATTTGTGAGAAGTCGGGCGAAAGGTACTTTTTAACACCTTCGGCACTTCCTTCCATAGTAAGCACATAAAAAATCATGATTAATAATATGCCCAGTAGAACCGGCATTAAAAATTTTGTTGCCCGTTCAATTCCGTTACTGACTCCACCATTGATAATTCCGATGGTAAAAAGCAGGAATACAACCGTAAAAGCTGCATTTTTGGGGCCATTTTCCAAATCACCAAACCAAAGTGCGAGGTCTCTGTTACCGGCATATTTAGCAATTTCTTCAAAAACATAAGCGAGCGTCCATCCTGATATGACTAAGTAAAACGCAAGTATCATAAATCCACACAAAACACCCCAATAGCCAATAATGGCGCCAAATCCGGATTTATTGAGTGCTTTAAATGCGCCAACCGGATTTTTACCGGTTTTACGACCAATTGTGATTTCAGCTATCATTACCGGAATCCCGATAACGATACAGCATATCAAATAGACCAAGATAAAGGCTGCACCGCCATTGTCAGCAACCTGTGTGGGATAACCCCAAATGTTGCCGAGTCCAACAGCTGAACCGGCAGCTGCAAGTATAAAACCAAGTTTACTGTTCCAGGTACCACGACCTGCAGGTTGAGTAGTTGCCAAAATGGATTGGGTTCAGATTTGTATAGTTTAGTGAGAGGGTAAAATATTGTATTTAGACCTTATCACGCAACTTTCTCAAAATATATCCTGAACTCGGTTGAACAATCAGGTCATTTGCAGTAATATCAAAGCCTTGTGGCTTTACAATATCCGCTGAAGCAACAATTTCCCACACACCTTCCGGTAATTGTATGCGGTGAACAGCCATTGGGTTGCCGTTTAAAGTGATGATATAATCGTATTTATCACCGCTTGATTCTCCGTAAATAATAAACGTTATGTGCAGGCTGTCGTTGTACGGCCAGAATTGAATGGCTTCTGCTGGTGATTTACGCAGGGCAGGAGAGGATAAGCGAAGCTCTATCAGCCCTTTGTAATAATTAAACAAAGAAAGGTTTAGCTCTATATCTTTAAAGTTCAGATAATTGGTTTCATTATCTTTTTCATAACTATTGTGGTCAAGTTTCCCGGCGTATGGGTCATCGACACCTTCCACGGATTGGACAACTTTTGCGCGCGACCATTCCTGTCCCGCATGAATCATAGTTATACCTTGCGCACAAAATAAATACATGGCAGCAAGTTTGGAAACCTGCATTTCTAACGGTTTGAGCTTGGCAATCTCATTTCTTACATGTGTGATATCAGCATTCTCATTGAAAATGGCAATGCGGATAAAATCTCCAAGCGTATATCCATCATGAGATTCCAGATAATTAACCGCATGTTTAGACTGATGAAACCGTCCGTTATGCAGACCAATCAAGGTTCCTTTCAATGTGTTTTCAAGTCCTTCGCGAGATACTTCACCCTGCCATCTTCCAAAAATAAATCCGGGAGCTGTTTTAGGGTCAGAGCCTTTCACTCCATTTCTAATCTGATCATTCCAACTCGGCCAGTCGATCTCAGAAAATCCGGTTGGATTGTATCCACCACCCCAGGGTTCTCCGATAAGTAGTACATTAGGATTCACTTTTCTGGCCTCATCACGTATTTCTATCAGCGTTTCACGATCAATCAGGTTCGCAAGATCAAACCGGAATCCATCGACATGGAATTCTTTCATCCAATACAAAACAGAGTCTATTATAAGCCGTCGGGCCATAGGAGCTTCGGTCTTGAAATCATTTCCACAGCCACTTTCAGATAGATATTTTTTATCCCCGTTTATTCTGAAATAATATTCTCTGTCTATGAATTTGAATGGGTTTTGATCATATTGTGATACATGATTATAAACCACATCCATGATGACAGAAATGCCATTGCGGTGAAGCTCTTTTATCACCTGTTTAAGCTCTGTAATAGCAGCTTGTGAGCGACCAATAATTTCACCGGGTTCAGTAGTGCCATCTGAAGCGAAAATCGTTTCAGGTGCAAAAAAGAAAGATGTCATGTATCCCCAGTAATTCCTGCCGTAGAAATTCCACGTATTTATGACACCAGCGGCTATAGGTTCGTTATGAGGTGGTTCGAAGTAGGCGAATTTTTGTAAAGGCAAAAACTCAACGGCATTAACCCCAAGATTTTTCAGATGTTCAATTCCACCCACATTTCCATTTTCAATAAAACCCGTGTAGGTTCCCGGTTTGGAACATTGAGAAGACGCATCAGCTGTCAAATCTTTGATATGGGTTTCGTAAATAACCAAATCACGGGGGTCTTCCGGAATAACATAGGTATCATCATCCCAATCAAATGAATCCGGAATAAAAATGAGGGATTTCGGATATTGGAGATAATGATTGGTGGTCAGGACTAATCTACTATAGGGATCAGCAATGGGAATATCTGTTGTGTTGAAATGGGGTTCATCAGCTGGGGGTTTAATACGATATCCGTAACATTTGCCGATATAATTTCCCTTGATAGTGAGCTGCCATACATCATCTCCATTTTTGTTCATGGAAAATGTTCGGCCTTTTTGGTCTTCGTAATTTTCAAAAATTTCAACGTCAACCGCTTCAGCACGCGGACAAAAAAAGCGAAATTCTACATATTCGTAATTCGGGAAGCATCCAAGCCTGTGAGCAGAATTGCTGCTTTTTTCATTAATTTGGGCTGGTGCTTGTTGTAAAATGTTCATTCAGTTTATAACAATCAATTCAATTTACAGTGGATCCGGGTGTGGCATCAGCCGATACAAAAAGCAAGCCCTTTTTTGGGTCTTCTGCCATAAGAACCATCCCTTTACTTTCCACACCCATCATTTTCCTCGATTTTAAATTAGCAACGACTACAACCATCTTGCCTGGCAGGTTTTCCGGTTCATGATACTCGGCTATTCCACTGACAACGGTTCTAGTTTCGTAACCTAAATCAATTTTTAGCTGAATTAGTTTCTTTGATTTCTTTATTTTTTCCGCTTGAAGTATTTTTCCGACCCTTAAGTCCAGTTTTACGAAATCATCAAACGTAATACTTTCTTTTTCGGGCTCGAATGTTGGCCCGGATGCAACCGCAGCTTTTTGCTCTAATTTTTGGACTTGTTCTTCTATGACGGAATCCTCAATTTTTTTGAATAATATTTCACTTTCCAATATTCGTGAACCAGCTTTCAAGATATTTTCAGATACTAAATCCCATTCAATAATTGGATTTGTGATGTTCAGCGTTTTCCTTAATTGAGAACAGGCATCCGGAATTATAGGTTCAAACAGAACAGATAAAGCTGCACTCACTTGCAAACTCACATGTAGGGTATTTCCGCATTTTTCCAAATCCGTTTTTCGAGAATGCCAGGGTGCCATATCCGTAAAGTACTTATTGGCTAAACGTGATAGATTGATAGTATATCCGGCAGCATCTTTAAATCGAAATTTTTCATAGCTTTCAGCAATCAAAGTTTTGTGCTCATTAATTGCTTGAAGCATGGCGGAATCTTCAGCAGAAGGATTTTTAAGTTCAGGTACTACTCCATCAAAAAAGCGATGCGTAAAAGACGTTGCTCGGAAAACAAAATTCCCAAAAACATCAGCCAAATCATTATTAATCCGACCCTGAAAATCCTTCCATGTAAAATCACTATCCTTCGATTCTGGCAGGGTAGTCGTCAGAGCATAACGCAATAAATCAGGACTGAAATCTTCTAAGAATTCATGCAACCAAACAGCCCAGCCTCGTGAGGTTGAAAGTTTTTTTCCCTCAAGATTCAAAAATTCATTTGCCGGAACATTTTTGGGTAACACAAATTCCCCATGTGCCTTAAGCATAGCGGGAAACATGATGCAATGAAACACAATATTATCTTTTCCGATAAAGTGAATCAGTTCGGTTTCGTTATCCTGCCAGAAGAGTTTCCAGGCTTCAGGATCGCCTGTTTCTGCTGCCCATTCTACAGTTGCCGAAATGTATCCAATTGGGGCATCGAACCAAACGTAGAGCACTTTGCCTTCAGCTCCATCCAGAGGTACAGGAACCCCCCAATTCAAATCTCTTGTAACGGCTCGGTCAGATAGTCCACCTTCCAACCAGCTCTTGCATTGGCCAACAACATTGCTTTTCCAGTTAGATTGACCATCAATCCAGTTTTCTAACCAATTCTGGAAATCTCCCAGTGGAATGTACCAATGTTCTGTTTCCCTGAGCACTGGTTTAGCCCCGGAAAGCGCGCTGACAGGATTAGTTAACTCAAGAGGAGAGAGGGATGTACCACATTTTTCACATTGATCGCCATACGCTTCCTCATAAGCACACTTAGGACAAGTTCCTTTAACATAGCGGTCAGCGAGAAACATACCGGCTTTTTCATCATAAAACTGCTGATCTTTTTTCTTTTTGAAGATGCCTTTGTTGTGCAAATTCAGAAAAAAATCACTGGAAACTTCTCTGTGGGTCCTGGAACTCGTGCGGCCATAATAATCGAAGGAAATCCCAAATTCCTGAAACGCTTTTTTATTAATGTTGTGATATCTGTCCACAATTTCTTGAGGTGGAACTCCTTCTTTTTCAGCAGCAATTGTTATGGGAACTCCATGTTCATCAGAACCACAAATAAAAAGGACTTCCTCACCAATAAGGCGTTTGTAGCGAACATAAAGGTCAGATGGTAAATAGGCGCCTGCCAGATGACCAAGATGTAGTGGGCCGTTTGCATAAGGCAAAGCAGCGGTTACAAGAATGCGTTTCGACATGTAAATAAAGAGGAGTGAATCTTGAAATTCGTGATTATTAAAGCTGAATCATAGAAAAGACTACAATATAAAGACCTTACAGGAATAATCACACTTTAAACCGCAATATGTCATTCGGGTGATAAAGAAACGGGATTGCTCTACCCGAAAGCCTCAAAAATATCACCGCTGAATGTTGGTGAACTGCAAGACTCTGTCGTAACCTTCCTGTTGATCATGAAAGTAAACAATAACTTGATAGTATTGCCTTGTACTTGCAAAAAACGCGTCTAAACTAAGGTCATTAATCTTGTTATTCTCTATAGTTACATATTTGTAATCATACCGCCCTTCTTTTATTAATGGACTAGCCCGAAACGCGTCTGATTCACGAATGTAGCTCATACGGTACGATTCACTGATTTGCCAGTTATTAAACGGTCCAACCACATAAATGGGCGTTTCTGAATGAATCCAGTTTGGACGATCTAGGTTAAATTCAACTTGTATGTACCGTGCTTTGCGGTCATTTAGCGGATCACCAAATCGGTACGATCGGGATTGCCGAGGGTTTATATCCAAATCGACTACATCATACTGCATGCGTATCAATGGTGGTTTTCGCTCTGGCAATACTTCCAGAACATCGCTTCCCGGTGAGTATATGCTGTTAATATCAAGGCTTCTGAATTCATAACGAGCCGTGAAAGCTTCGTCTCGTTGCTGATGTTTCCTGATTTCACCCTGAGTTGACGCGTCCATTTCGCTCGGCACCTGATAACGTCCCCAATTTTGATTCTGAACATAGTGAAAAGTTAAGTCCGATTGTGGGATGAGAATGAAATCGGGATATTGATAAGTGGCAAATATCTGATGATACGGAATAGCGCTGAAATCATACACATCTTCAATAGAAACCCGAAGGGCGCCGCGATCTTCATACACAATAAACGGAAGTGAAAAAAGGGTATCTCCGGAGTTATAATCCAGTACATGTAGTAAGTAATTACCACTGATTCGCATCCCAAAATCTCTGTTAGGAAAAGAATATGAATAGCTGAAATAGGAGATATCTCCTATAACAGATGGTGTTCCGTTTACAATGGTATCTTCCGAAAAACCCGTTTCAAAAAAATTTGATAATACAGTGCTTTCTGTCCAATCAGCATTATGATGCGTAATTTTAACTCTGAATATGTTGGTTTCATCCGATATTTCATCAAAATTCAGGGTTAGCTTATCTGCTGATGTGAGGCGAAGAGCAGGTACATTTCCCCGTTGAACACGAAATAACTCTACGCTTTTGATGCGTTCAGTATCAAAAATGACCGCCGGCACGTTCAGCGCGTTTTCATATTGGATATTATCATACCGGGAAGATTGGCTTTGGTTCATTCGCTCTTTATCGAAGCTACCGCAGGAGCCAATCAACACCAATATTCCTGCACAGAGGAACAATTTCAAAAGTGGAATACTATTTTTAATAATATCAGAGATAGTAACTTCCTTCAAAAACAAACAGAGCAGGGCCCGTTAAGGTCAAGTTTGAGTATTCACCTGTTTTTTCATCAAAATGAAATGAAGTTTTTAATATTCCACCATTTGACTGAATGGAATATTCAAATGTTCCGGTGGCCGTTGGAGATGTCTTTTTGTGATGACTCACCGCTGTTGCAAGAGCTCCGGTTCCGCAGGCTAAGGTTAAATCTTCCACACCACGTTCGTATGTCTTCATCTGAATTACCGTATTATCAGATTGTAAGGGAATGAAATTGACATTTGTTCCATTCGGAAAACGTGATTGATTGTACCTCACAGTATGTCCGCATTGGCGTAACCAGGGTTCATCGTCTAATTTTCCCTGATCAACCCAAAGTACAACATGCTCAGTGCCGGAATAAACTTCAAGAGCGTCAAATCCTTCTATATTTATGAATGCTCCGGGTTTTGGTTTAATGGGAAAATGAATGGTAACCTCCTCTTCAGAAACCTCGGCTTTGTACAATTGATCATGCACGAAAAATCGTAATGTTCTATGAAACCCTTTACTTACGGCAAATCGAGCCAGGCAACGAGCACCATTTCCACACATGCCCGCATCAGAACCGTCGGCATTGCGGTATATCATTCTGTAATCAGCTTTTTTACTTTCCTGCAAAACCAAAACGCCATCGGCGCCGGCGCCAAACCTGCGGTGACACAGCCTCGGTGTAAGACTAATAATTTCATCTAACAGAAAGCCATAGTCCCGATTATCAAAAACGATAAAATCATTTCCGGCTCCCTGCATCTTAAAAAATTTAATTTCTTTCATCTGTTTTGTTAATACCATTATTCATTTAAAATACCGGCTCAATTATTTGAGCACTTTCACAAGACGGCCTGTTTTTGAATTAAACGGTCAATTTTAAGTTTAATCAATACAAAACCGGAATTTTTTTGATGAAAATAAAATGATACACTCTTTTTAACCTGAAATTGTACAAAAGTGTTTAGTGAAAATCGTATGCCGGCGCATGACGCCATGTTTCCGATTCAGGGAGCGGTGTATCTTTTCCGCGCATCAGATACGCCATTCGATTAGCAAGAACCGTAAAAACCAGTCGTGGACTCACACTTTGCCGTAACATTGCGCGATACGGATCAATGAGTTCCTGCATAGCATCAAGACGGGCATTTTGTAACGATTCGCAAAATTTACTGATGACAGTCAATTGATCTACATTAGTAAGAAAATCAGCTGTTTGGGTATCCCTGTAAACCGCAAGATCACGAATAAACACCTCAAGTAAATTCAGGATACTGATTTGGCCTTCGGTATTCAATTCCTTATTCCAGCTCATGCTATAGGAAACAATTTTGGCGGCATCCATACTGTAGGATGCACGCAAATACTGAAGGACTTCATTCCGGCTGGTTTGCAGGCGTTCCACATCATAAAAACGAGTCATGGAGTAGTTTCCACCAGAGATTCTTGATAAAAAAGACGCGTCTTGCTCATTTACGCCATCACGTTGCATCAATCCGGATTGTATCTCATCTTTTGAAAGAGGAGCGCATCGTATTATTTGGCATCGGGATGTGATGGTTGGAAGTAAAGCGTTTGCATTTTCAGTAGTCAGAATGAACATTAAATTGGGAGGTGGTTCTTCCAATAATTTCAAAAAAGCATTACTCGATTCAGTCCGAAAACGCTCCACTTCCGATATGATAATAATATTCCGGTACCCTTCATTGGGTTTCAAATAGGCCGATGGTCTGATTTCATTTCTGAAATAACTAATGGAATAAAAAGCGTTTCGATTTCCACTTGCTGTTTCGCTTGTCAAAGACGGTCGATTATTGAAGTCAACCACTTCATAAGGATCTTCAGATAAAAGCTCTGATCTGGCAGATAATTCTCCAAAATCAGGATCTGAGCCCGGCAGAGGTAAAAAAATCCGAATGTCAGGGTGATTTGACCAGCTTGATTTTTTTGAGAACGCGCGTCCTTGCAAATCACTCAGATTATCTAAACCGTTAACAGCTTCGGCAAAAGCAAGGGCCAGGGCTTTCTTTCCGACTCCAGCCGGTCCGGCAAATAAATAGGCATGGCTCAATCGACCACTGCTCAGAATTTTTGCAAGTTGCTCACGAACAGTGGTTTGCCCTACAAGCCGGCGTCCGCCCACGTCGATATTTAAATCAGAATAAGGTAATTCAGTCAATCCAGACATATTCAAAAAGTAGAATAGATAGTGTAATGGTTACGCCACAATACCCGATTAAAGAAGTAATGGGTTCAAGAATTTCACTAAAAAATGCTCCGGCAGTAATTTCACGAGTGGCGTCACTTAAAATAATTATCAGCGGTAGTAATAACGGCAGACATAATACTGAAAAAATAGCTCCTTTTTGGTTTGCTCTGGAAACTAATGATGCCATCAAGGTAGAGACACTTGAAAAACCCAGCGAGCCCAAAAAGAGAATACAGAACAATGCGCCTATATGTCCGCTAAAAGTTCCTGTTAAAACAGTAAATAGAAGAGTTGTTAAGATGGATACAACAAAAGTAAACAGAAAATTAAAGATAAGTTTTCCTACAAAAACAGGGATACCGGGGGTATTAAGGCGAAGTAAATCAAATGTTTGGCGATCTGATTCCATCACAAAAGAGCGCGATAAACTTCCCATAGCGGCAAACAGAATAATAACCCAAAGCAATCCGCTGTAAAGTTCAGGGGTTAGAAGCGTTGTTTTTAAGGAAAAAAACAGTACCATCGTTGCAGAAGCAACAAAAGCAAGAACCGTATTGATGCCATATCTGGAGCGTAATTCCAGCTGGAAATCTTTTTTTAGAATGGCGATTGTTCCCTGAATAATTTGCATGGTATAAAAATAGGGAAGATTCCAATCAATTAGGAAAAAGAGTTGAATATACTCTCAGAGTACGCTAACTTTGAGCCTGCTGTAAAATAACCGCAAGTGGCGGATAAATTGGCACAACATCAAGTCATTTGAATGAAAATCTCAACTCTTTTAGATACAGATTCAATACTCATAAATCTGCAGGCAGGTAATAAGGAAGAACTTATCTCTGAATTGGTAAATAATCTGAAGAATAAGGTTAGCCTGGAAGATTTACCCGTTATTAAGCAAGCAGTTTTAGAACGTGAACAAGTGATGAGTACCGGTGTTGGAAAAAATCTTGCTATTCCACATGCTAAAATTCCAGGTATTCAGGATAATTTAGCCGTTTTTGCCCGCCTGAAGCAACCGCTTGAGTATGGTTCCATTGATAATCAACCGGTTGAAATCGTTTTTTTGCTGGTTGGCGGACAGGAAAAGGCGAGTGTACATATCAAGCTACTGAGCAAAATATCACGGCTTATGAATAATGATAACTTCAGAAATCAACTGTTACAAGCTGATAGTAAGGAAGAAATTCTGAATATCTTTATTGAGGAAGAAACGGCTTCTGCTTAAAAAATAAGCCGGATTTATTAAATCAATACAAGTTCTAACTTATTGTGATAATTCCCTTTATCATCCCACTTATTCTGTTCAATTTTGTTCTGAATTATGGACAAACATCACATATTCAGGATACACCGTCTAATAGATTAGATACATTCATAAAAGAGCGCGTTCAAAACAGCGAGGTTAAAAATGCTGTTTGGGCTGTTTCTGTTAGGGATACTTCCGGAACCGAAGTGTTCGGATACAATAGCAATCAATTAATGCGGATTGCATCGAATAGTAAACTATTTGTATCAGCCGTCATATTAGATGAACTTGGGGCTGACTTTACCTTTAAAACAGGGCTGTATTCTGATGGAGTTCAAGCAGATAGTATCTGGAAGGGTAATTTCTTTTTTCAGGGATCAGGAGATCCATCTATAAACGGAGTATTTTATGATGAAAATCCGTTCTTTGTATTTGATTATTTTATAGATAACCTTATTGATAGAGGAATTACCACCATTCAGGGTGATCTTTATGGGAATGAATCACTATTTGATGATATTCGCTATCCAAAAGGCTGGGAATGGGATGATTTGAGTTATTATTACGCTCCTGAAATTAGCGCGCTATCTTTCAATCGCAATTGTGTTGATTTGACCGTACGAGCTATTGGTCAGCCCGGCGATCGTCCTTTGATAAGTTGGTTCCCCTTCGATACAGATTATGTTACGTTTGTGAATGAACAGTTTATTACACCGGCCAATGTTTCATATAATGAGTCCTATGCCCGTATGTTTGGCTCGAATACTATACTTTTGAGAAGCACGCTTCCTGTAGGATATTTGGAAACAGAATCTCTGAGCATTACCGACCCGGCGTATTACTTTATAGATACATTCAAGAAATATGCTGAAAAACGGGGAGTTGACTGGACTGGAAACATTTATACAGAGAAATTTGAACGGGATTGGTCCCGATTGGAAGAAATAGCTGTGCATGAATCTGAACCGCTTTCCAGAATGATTCATCGAATGAATGCTAAAAGCGATAATTTTTATACAGAAATGTTAGTAAAAGCATTGGCTGCTTACACATTAAATGTTACCGGTACAACGGAGACCGGATTAGATTATATAGAAGATTGGCTGATTAGTAAAGGAATTCCCAAGCAGGATTTTCAATTCAAAGATGCTTCCGGAATGGCATCCGCAAATCTTTCGACCGCTACAAATGTTACGAAATTATTGACAGAGATGATGAATCACTCTGATAATGATGTTTACCTTCATTCCTTTGCAAGGCCGGGAAAAGATGGTACCCTAAGTAACCGACTATTGGGTTCACCGGTACTTGGAAATCTTCGAGCTAAATCAGGTTATATTGCTGGCGTACGAACACTTAGCGGATATTTGAATACGTCAAATGGAAATACATATTCCTTTAGTATCTTTACGAATAATTTTACTTCAAAAATCAGAACTGTAGATGAAATTCACGAGGCCTTTTTAGAAGAACTCTACCATTCATTTTGACGATTCTGTTTCAGCTGTAGTTGTTGAATTATCTTCAACCTCGATACGATCTTTCTGGTCAAATAAGATAGATGTAATTAAGTAATCGGCGGTTACTCTGTTACAGGCCACAGGTAAATTGTAAAGAACAGACAACCTCAGAAGTGCTTTTACATCTACATCATGAGGCTGTGCTTGCAGGGGATCCCAGAAAAACACCAGTAAATCTATTTCGCCCTCTGATATTCGCGCTCCAATTTGCTGATCGCCACCCAGCGGCCCGCTTTTGTAGCAGTGCACTTTTAAACCAGTCATTTCGTGAATTCGGATACCGGTTGTTCCGGTTGCAAATAAATTATGTTGTCCCAGGGCTTCTTTATTGTACTCAGCCCATTCCACTAATTCCGATTTTCTACCGTCGTGGGCGATAAGCGCAATATTTCGAACGCGTCGTTTTTCCTTAGTATTATTCATGATAGCTCATTTTAGTATGATTGTAAGCAGTACTTTGAAATAAACTTATCCTAATTCCGATTCGATTGCCTTTATTAAAAGGTCCAGTTCAATATCCGTTTTAAGATAAGCATTTCGATGGGCAAGTGGACGATTCACGCTGATGTAATATTTGATTTTGGGTTCGGTTCCGGATGGTCTTGCGGAAATCAAACTGCCTTTTTCCGTTTCGAATTGTAGTACATTTGAAGCGGGAAAATTCATTTTTGAAGCAATGCCATTTTCAATGTTTAATGATTCACCCTTAAGATAGTCCTTAACTATTATAACGTTTTCTCCACCAATAGTATGAGGTGGATTATCTCGAAAGTTTTCCATCAATTCCTTGATTTCTTCAGCACCTTTTTGACCTTTCTTTGTAACTGAAATAAGTTTTTCTTTATAACATCCATATTGCTGATACAGATCAATTAAAGCGTCAAATAGTGATTTTCCAATGGAAGCATAGTATGCTGTCATTTCGGCTATCATTGTGCACGAAACAACCGCGTCTTTATCCCGCACATGATCCCCAATTAGATAGCCGTAACTTTCCTCACCACCGGCAATGAACGTTTCTTTTCCCTCAAGTTCGGTCATTAAAGCGCCGATGTATTTGAATCCGGTAAGCACATTGTAGCATGTAACCCCTTTCGATTCGGCAATTTTATCAATCAGATACGTAGTTACGATGGTTTTTACGATATAATCCTGCGACGTTTGCAACCCTGATTTTTTTCTGGATGTAAGCACATAATCAATAAGTAAACTTGCAACCTGATTACCATTTAAGAGCGAAAATTCGCCGAAATTATTTTTTACGGCAACTCCAACACGATCGGCATCCGGGTCAGTTGCCATCACTAAATCAGCATCAAGCTTTTTTGCTTTCTCTATAGCCATACTCAGGGCTTCATGCTCTTCAGGGTTTGGATAAACAACCGTCGGAAAGTTTCCATCAATGGTGCATTGTTCTTCAACCAATTGTACATTTGTGAATCCGACTGCTCGCAGGGCATCCGGCACTATTTTAACAGCTGTTCCATGAATTGGTGAAAATACAATACTCAAATCATGCTGTTTTTGAATAACTTCCGGATTGATTGATATGCTTTTAATCGTTTCTATAAAAGCTTTATCCATTTCATCCCCAATTATTTCAATTAAATCAGGATTTGGCGTAAAATTGATTTTATCTACAGAATCAATTTTCTTCACTTCTTTGATGATGTTTTTATCATGTGGAGCAACCACTTGTCCACCATCTTTCCAATAAGCTTTATATCCACTGTATTCTTTAGGATTGTGGGATGCGGTGAGCATTATGCCACTGTGACACTTTAGCTTGCGAATGGCAAAGGATAATTCAGGGGTTGGCCTTAATCCATCAAAAAAATACACATAAATTCCATTTGCTGTGAATACATCTGCAACAATTTGCGCGAATGGAATGGCATTATTCCGATTGTCATGTGCAATGACTACCTTTATTTGTTCATCAGTATAAACGCTTTTGAGGTAGTTAGAAAGACCCTGTGTAGCGGCTCCAATCGTATATTTATTCATACGGTTCGTGCCTATCCCCATGATTCCCCGCAGACCACCCGTTCCAAATTCAAGGTCACGGTAAAAGGCATCAGAAAGATCATCCCATTTTTCCTCATCAACCAGTGTTTTTAATGCACGCTTGGTCTCATCGTCATAATTACCTTCTAACCAAACAGTAACCCGCTCTTTAATTTCCTGATTCATTGTAGTATTCGTTTCCTATTATTTTTCATTTACTTAACGAGAGTGAAGGATGAAGTACTTTTCTCTATTATTCCACCATTTACCGGAACAAACTGAATAGAATAGATGTACTGTCCGCTGGCAAGAGTCGCTGCATTATAGGATAACGAATGCGTGCCGGTAGGGAAGAGTTCATTTTGTGTAATGGTATCTGCTAATCGTCCCTGAATATCATAAACCGAAATGGTAACCGTGCCGGTTTCTCTCAGCTCAAATGAAAGGGTTGTACTTGGGTTAAATGGATTGGGATAATTTGGCAGGATGGACAGGGCAGATGGGATATCTCGTTCATTTTCTATGGACGTACCATCACTTTCAAATGATTTCAATTCAATGGTTTGTCCCGGCAAACGTGTTACTTCTTCATCTATTCCCAGAAAGGTATTGGTTACACTCACAATTGTAGCGGGTAAATCTTCTTTCACAATTCCGTGAGCTTCAGCAAAAAATAACTCAGGGCCATAATTATCAAAGACGGTTACTTCTATTGGAATGGGCACCCCAACAATAGCATAAAGCGTAACTTGCACATTGAATGCGGGATTAAAAACCACTGTTTCGAAACTGCCAAAGGGTGTTTCAATTGTTTCGTTTGGAAGGCGGGTATTGATGAACTGAACACTTATATCCATGTTTTCCTGAAAATTAACGCCATCAGGCAGTAGCTCAAAAATAGCATCGGGAATGGGCACAGTAAAATCCTGCTCAAGTATAGCCCATGATTGGTTTTCTGAGACGGATAAACGCATCAACGACGTTGGGGTTTCGAGGTCAAGGTCAATGTCAAAACCAAACTCTTCAAAAAAATCATTACCAATTAATTCGCCCAGACTTGTATAAAGTGAATCGGCGTTTGTAAAGAAATTTAACTCCGATACTTCATCTTCTATTCTGGTAATAGCATATCGAGTAATATCTTCCGAGATAACTTCAATGTCAGTAACATTAATTTCTGAATCAGGACCTTCCTCCGGTTCGGCATCTATTTCTGTAAACGTTGTGGTAAAAATACTGGAAGTTGGAAATGTTGCGGGCATATAATCCTGAGCTTGTTGCGCGAACACAAAATCCGGTAACATCATGAATAGCAATAGATTGAAAAGTATAGTAGCAGTAGTTTTCATAGTTTTATTATTTAATAATTAACATTTTACCTGTTTTCTCATATCGTTCCTGGGATGAAACTCCCCTAAGCCTGTAAAGATACACACCTGACGCCAAACGAACACTCCCTGATTGAGGATATTCAATAAAGTGCCTGCCGGCTGCATATATTTTATTTTGAATGACAGTTTCTACAAGACGCCCCGACACATCGAACACATCTATGGTAACATTGATTTCTATGGGTGTTACAAATTCAAAGGTTGTATTATTTGAAAACGGATTCGGATAGTTGGGTTCAAGAGCAAAATCTTCAAATTCAGTTGTAAGGGTAACGGGTTCTGAAAATAAAAATCCTCCTGCATTGGACACTAATACGGTATATTCTCCCTGATTATCTTCGGTCATGCTTTCAATGATGTATCGGTCAGAATCAGCGCCATACAGCGGTTCACCATTTTTATACCATTGGAAAATTGGAGCCGGTGTTCCCGATGCAATAACGGCTAATGTGAATTGTTCATCTAATTTAACGGAGCCGCCAACTGGTTGTACTGAAATCTGAGGTTCTGTAATTGGACCGTTGTATTCTCCCGATATTCGAATAGTAGCCAGTAAGTTGTTATTGTTCTGATACGAAAACCAGCCGGCTTGTGGACGGGTTGGAGGTGTGAGATACGCGAAACTCCGTGGCGGGAAATAATTACTGTTGCCCGTTTGCTCAGAACCTTCATCTAAAAGAAATTCAATACGAGAGTCGTTTGATGTTACTCTGAAAATGATGAAATACTGCTTTCCGGCAGTCAAATTCCAGTTTAAGCCATTTAATGAAACTCTGTTTTCCCCTCTGATAATGTTTGAAAAAGGAACTTCAAGTGAATCTAGCCTGACATCCGGAATGAACTGATTATTGATATTTACACCTTCCGCAAGCACTATTCTTAGAGCATCATTACCAATGAGACTGGAATCCCGGCCATTAACATTGAAAAAAATATCTTTCAAATTAGCATCAAACTGTGGTGAAAACCGTTTTGCATACTCACGAATGCCTTCTCTTTCCGGTAAACCAGGAGTGCCCGGTAATTCAGCAAAAAAAGCAGCCGGGCCTGCATGTGTTATATTTTGTATAATGATTGGTAAGGTTTCCCAGGAACTGTCGAAAGTGTATGAATAGTCAGGTGGGTTTGCGTCGCTGCCACTTGTAATATTGTTGGCAGTTGAGATTAATATGACGCGTTCGTATTCACCTGTTAACTGAACCGTAGAGCCGGCTGTTACATAGTCTATTTCAGGCAGGCCCGATAAATCGAACGGATACGTGACAACGGCAAACTCAACTCCCTGAGAACCCGAAACCGTTAAACTCATGTTGCCGGCTCCAATCCATTCTATATAATCTGCTCCACCGTATTGAAGTGTGCGATTTCCGCTTCCTTCAGTTTGACCCGGAAAAAACGTAAACGTCGCAAAATTTACCCGTGTATTTCTGCGGCGAATATCGTTATATCCGAACCGTCCGTCTGAAATATCAGTTGAGTTTACAAAATTAGCGATATGATACTCTTTAATCATATCACTTAATGAAAATCCTGCCGAACCAAGTGCCTGATTATAAGCAGTTGAAAAACCAGATGTTCCCCGCGTAATGCTACCTGCAAATTGTGGACCGATGCGCTCAGCTATGTATGTGTGAAATAACGATGCCCGCTGATAATCTTTCAAAACATCCTGCGAACTGCCTCTCCATCGGTATAAGTATTGATCAATTTCATTGGGTTCGGATAGATGCGATGGGGTACGTCCCTGAAAACCATTTAATAATTCTGCCCATTCTGATTGACCTTCATTCTGAAAAGTAGTCAGGTTTCCTTATCTTGCGTGTATTAAATGTTGATATTCATGGGCTGCAACGGGTATGGTGCGGGTTGTATTCACATTACCATCTAAATGTATAATAGGCCTTGAATTCAGATAGACAATGTCGGCACGATTACTATTTGAATTAGCGGGATTTAAATCAACCGGATCAAAAAAGCCCGCTACCGTACTTTCTCCGGGCTCCCAGCCATCAATTACGTCTGTTATCAAAATATTCAGAGTATTGCTTCCATCAATATTAGGCGAGTTTCCATAAACAGACTCATTGATTTCAAGAATACCTGAATTCGGGAAATATGAGAGCGGAGGAGTGGATTCCGTCATGGCTTCGAATAAATTATTAATCACTTCATCATTAACTCTGTCGTCTGCAATTTCATCAACTTCTACCCAAATTAATAACCGATCATTACGTTCAACAAGTTCGAAATTTACATCCCTCCACTGATTATTGGTTAAATTTCTGACTTTAAATTCCCTTCTATCGCCTACTTGGGAATCGCTGATATCCGATTTTACAAACCCACCTTCGGGTTTACTCTCTTTTAGTTTGTAATATGCTTCTAATGCTTCTTTTGAAATAGGATCATTCAGAATTCTATCAATACTACATTGCTCATGAAAATGGGCTTGTTCATTAATTGAGGATTCAACAGGTAACCGATCCTGTATCCATTGAGCCATAAGCGCTACAGGACTGAAAACAAGAATTGTCAGAAGTACAAAAATGGAGGATAAATATGTTTGCATTCGGTCAGAATGAGAGGTTAGTATTCCATTGATAGAAATTGAACATCAATTATATGAATCAGGTTCAATTTAAAGATAATCAAACCAGTTATGTTTTGACATTTTGATAAACAAACTAATCAGATTATGATGAACATCGTTGGAATATAACCTGATTTTATCTTAATGAATAAAGCCATATTCCGAAAATATGATTTTCTATGTTATTTAACTCAAAGCTGTATTGTAATCGAGTTGTTCATTGCCTCCATTAGGTACGGTGAACCCGTTTGATTGCTACAATTTAAAATTCTTTGTGGATGAAGCAATTTTGGGAGGAGTTTATCTAATGTGCCTCGGTAAGAATATGTTTGATATGATGGTTCTGATAAAATGAAAAAGAGAAACCTCCCTGCAAATCGAATCGTTATCATTTATCTGTTGAATTGCTTATTTTCAATGCCTGTAAATTTGCAGAGTCGTGTCGATCGCTTATTTTGATTATTTAAATTTTAAATGAACACAAAACATTAGTTAAACTATATAATGTCAAAAAAACAACTGGATTATACATCTGATTATATCAAAAACCTGTACACCCGGCTCAATGAGCTAAGGGGGTATCTTTGACTACGACCAGCGTAAACTAAGAGTAGCGGAGATTGAACATCAAACACAGGTTCCCGGGTTTTGGGACAATCCGGAGACGGCGCAAAAGGTCATGAAAGACCTGAATTTTGAAAAAAACTGGCTGAAAGAGTGGGATGCTCTAGATGAAATGCGTCAAAATGCTGAAGTTTACAGGGAAATGCTTCAGGAAGGCGAAGATGTAAGTGAAGAAATTAACCAGGAAATAGCACGGCTTGAAGCAGGTATAGATCAGCTTGAGTTTAAAAATATGCTCAGTCATGAGGATGATCGCCGGGATGCCTTAATCACCATTAATCCCGGGGCAGGCGGAACAGAAAGCCAGGATTGGGCGCAAATGCTTTACAGAATGTACACCCGATGGGCAGAATCAGCCGGTTTTGATGTTTCCACAGTAGAATATCAAGTGGGGGAAGTGGCCGGTTTAAAAAGTGCCTCAATTGAAGTGAAGGGAGAGTTCGCGTATGGTTATCTGAAAGCTGAAAATGGAGTCCATCGGTTGGTGCGCATCTCACCATTTGACAGTAACGCCCGGCGCCATACTTCCTTTTGCTCGGTTTTTATCTATCCTATTATAGATGATGAAATTGAATTGGAAATCAATCCGGCAGATATTGAATTGCAACGTTTCCACTCATCCGGTGCAGGTGGGCAGAATGTAAATAAAGTCGAAACAGGTGTTCGCCTTGTATGGACCGGAACATTATCGGATGGACGACAAGAACGGGTTGTGGCTGAATGCCAGCAAGAGCGTTCGCAACTTCAAAACCGAGAAAAAGCAATGGTTATGTTGAAATCACGTATCTATGCTCTTGAACAAGAAATAAAGGAAGAAGCGAGAAATGCCCTTGAAGAAACGAAAAAAGCTAATGAATGGGGTTCTCAAATACGTTCTTATGTTATGCATCCTTATAATATGGTTAAAGACCATCGTACAAACCATGAAACCTCAAACGTAGATGCTGTAATGGATGGTGATTTGGATGAGTTCATTAAGGCGTATTTAATGAGTGAAATATGAGCCAAAAATTTGATTTCCTCGTCATAGGAAGTGGCAGTGCAGGGTTAAATTTTGCGCTTCAGGTTGCTGAATATGGAAGTGTTGGCATCATCACCAAAAAAAATCGTGCTGAATCAAATACAAATTACGCCCAAGGTGGAATTGCAACCGTATTGGATCAGTCTGATTCATTTGAAAATCATGTAAACGACACCCTGATAGCCGGAGCGGGCTTGTGTAATGAAGCTGTTGTAAGGGAAATTATACGGTCGGGTCCGGAGGTAATTCGAAATCTGATAAAAATGGGCGCCGAATTTTCCATGAGTGAAGAAGGGAAGTTGCATTTGGTTCGGGAAGGGGGACATTCTCATAATCGCATTATTCATGCGGATGATATGACAGGACGCGAAATTGAACGTGTACTTTTAACCAAAGCCGGATTGCATCCTCAAATTACTATTTTGGAGCATCATTTTGCGATGGAGTTGATTACAGAGCATCATCTCGGTAAAAAAGTTACCAAATATACCGATGAAAAGCATTGTTTTGGTGCGTACGTTCTGAATACTAAAACAAATGAAGTAGAGCGTGTTCTGGCCAAAGCTACATTACTTGCAACGGGAGGTGCCGGACAAGTCTATTTGCATACAACCAATCCTGAAATTGCGACCGGTGATGGAATTGCCATGGCGTACCGTGCCAAAGCACGCGTAGCAAATATGGAATTTATTCAGTTTCATCCAACTTCACTTTATCACCCTGAATCCAATTCTTTTTTAATCTCAGAAGCCGTAAGGGGGCATGGAGGTATCCTTCGTAATTTAAGTGGACATCGTTTTATGCAGGATTACGATGAGCGCAAAGAATTGGCACCACGTGATATTGTGGCTCGTGCTATAGATGATCAACTAAAAAAGCGGGGTGAGACTCATGTCTATTTGGATGTTACGCATCTTAGCAAAGACCAAATTCTGAAATCATTTCCGAATATTTATTCGAAATGTTTAGAATTAAATATTGATATGTCAACAGATATGTTGCCCGTAGTTCCAGCCGCTCACTATACTTGTGGTGGCGTATGGACAAACATTGACGGAGAAACCACAATTAATGGCTTATTTGCTGCCGGCGAAGTGGCTTGTACCGGCATTCACGGTGCTAACCGATTGGCTTCAAATAGTTTATTAGAAGCTCTCGTACTTGCCGAGCGGTCAGCAAAAACGGCTGTAAAATATGCTTCAACTGCTTCTTTCAACACAGAAGTACCCAAGTGGAACGATTCAGGTACGGTTAATACCGAAGAGTGGGTATTGGTTTCTCACAACAAATTAGAACTTCAACAAGTAATGTGGGACTATGTTGGAATTGTTAGAAGTAACATAAGGCTAGAAAGAGCTTTTCGTAGAAGTAAATTGCTTCATGAAGAAGTGGAGAGCTTTTATGTGAGGACAAAAGTAAGTGTTCCATTGTGTCAGTTGCGTAATCTGATTGCTGTAGCATACCTAATTATAAGTTCTGCAATGAAACGTAAAGAAAGCAGAGGCTTGCATTACACAACAGATTATCCTGAACAGGACGATTCCTTATTAACAGACACCATTTTGTGATGAAAACGGTCGGACTTACCGGAGGAATGGGCAGTGGAAAATCAACAGTTGCCCGCTTGTGGCAGAATGCTGGCGCCTATGTTGTCTTTGCAGATGAATTGGCCAGAGACTTAATGGTTTCAAATGCAGATTTAAAGAAAAGATTAATAAAAGCTTTTGGGAATAGCACTTATTTGGAAGATGGCTCATTAAATAAACCACATCTCATTAAAGAAGCATTTCAATCGGGGAGGGTAGAGGAATTAAATAGTTTGGTACATCCTGTTGTGCAAGAGGAAACGATGAGGTTGGCTGAAAAAGCCAATAGGGATGGTTTTCCACTTTTTATTAAAGAAGCAGCCTTATTGCTAAATAACGGACGTCCTGCTCACTTCGACTACATTGTTTTGGTGGATGCTGATTTTGAAATACGATTAAACCGGGTGATACAACGTGACAATACGGACAGGGAATCCGTCATTCAGCGAATGCATAAGCAACCCGATTTCAGTAAGTTGACGGATTTATGTGATATAGTGATTATGAATAATGGTAGCGTTCAGGAATTAGAGAGTGAGGCGAGGCGAGTGTTTAAGGAGTTGGTAGATTCTTAGTGATTAGAGTTTATAGCCAAAAAAGATATTTTTTTCAAATACAATGGCATGATTTCAATGACTGTTAGAAATTGGATTACATCATGAACGGATAATTACGCAATTTAATTTATGGTTTGGAAGCGCTTTTTTAGTAAATTTGAGCTGTTTAAATAAAGGTTACTCATTAAAATAAAAAATCAACGAATGCCACCTAAGAAAATGGATCGCCTCATAACACTTGAGGAATATATCATTCAGGGACAAAATAAATTCAGGGGAGCAACCGGTGAACTATCACAACTTTTACGGGATATTGGGCTAGCAGCTAAGATTATCTCTCGTGAGGTGAATAAGGCTGGAATCACCAATATTCTTGGGCTCGATGGTGCTCAAAATGTGCATGGTGAGTTTGTGAAAAAATTGGATGTATTCTCAAATGAACAAATGTTGCATGCCCTTAAAAGATCAAAAATAGTGTGTATGGTTGTGTCGGAAGAAGATGATCAGGTTATTCGATTTCAAAGCTCATCCGGTCGGTATATTGTACACATGGATCCACTTGATGGCTCTTCAAATATTGATGTTAATGTATCTATAGGTACTATTTTCTCAATCTATGCCCGTAAATCACATTCATCAGATTATCCAACCGATCAAGACCCGCTGCAACCCGGGCATCAGCAAGTTGCAGCCGGATATGTATTGTATGGATCAAGCACGATATTGGTTTACACCACCGGAACAGGTGTGGATGCGTTTACACTGGATCCAAGTATTGGAGAATTTTTCTTATCAGAACAGAATATTAGAATTCCTGAAATTGGCACCGTTTACAGTATTAATGAAGGAAACTACGACAAATGGTCTAATGGCCTGAAAGCATATATTGAATATTGCAAGGCAAATGATAACAAAACCAACCGGCCATACACATCACGCTATATTGGATCGATGGTTGCCGATGTGCATCGTACCTTATTAAAAGGAGGTATCTTCATCTATCCCGATTCAACAAAACAACCCAATGGAAAACTTCGTCTTTTATACGAATGTAGCCCATTTGCATTTATTGTTGAGCAAGCAGGAGGGATGGCGCTTAATGCGCGAGGTGAACGAATTCTGGATATAAAACCAACTCACATCCATCAGCGAACGCCCATTTTCATAGGGTCACCGGCTAATGTTGAAAAATGTATGGAGTTTCTGCAAAAACAACCCTCAATAAAGATTAAGGTTGAGGAAAATGAACATGAACATGCCGAGTACTCACTTTAGATTTGGGGTTTATATTTAAAATCACGCAGTTCACTTCTTTTCTTTAAAGCTCTACTCTGTAAAAATGAAAGCGCGAATACTTGTTTTAATCGTGGTTTAAATCAAAGAATCTTACACTTTTCCAAGATGTAGTATGGCATCTCCGGCATTTAATACCGGTGTATAATTTAAACCAATTACATAACCGCTTTCATTGCTTTTTACTTTATAATTACTCTCGCCAAATGGATCAGTAATCACACCAATTTGTTGGTTACTCTTTATAAAGTCACCGGGCTTAATAACGGAATGAAATAAACCCGAATATTTTGCTCGTATCCAAATACTTGATTTTATTTGAATAGGTTTGATTTCTTGTTCCGGAGATGAAGAAATCATGTTAAGCCCGTGCATCAAGCGAAGTGTTCCATTAATAGCTTGTTGAATAGCGAATTCATCAAACCTCATGGATTCCCCACCTTCATATACGAGTATATGTTTTCCGATTCTGTGGGCTGCTTTACGGAAAGATTTTTCTATCATCGTAGAATTAAGCGTAAGCGGCGCTTTAAACCAATCAGCAAGTTTTCTGTTTTCATCATATTTCAATTCACAGCGTATTTGAGGAAAATTACTCACATTAGCACCGCCTGTATGGAAATCAACACCATAATCAACCAAAGGCATAATATCATTCATCACAGCCCAGGCAACACGTCGCGCCAGAGAACCTTGTTTATTACCGGGAAAACTGCGGTTCAGATCTTTACCGTCGGGTAAATAGCGGGCATGTTGAATAAAACCATAAATATTGACAATGGGAATGGCGATTACACTGCCTGCATCCGGTACAATGGATTTGGTTTGAATCAGGCGTCGTACGATTTCAATACCATTTGTTTCGTCGCCGTGCATTCCGGCTGTTAGCAGTAGCACGGGGCCGGGATTTTCGCCACGGAAAACATAAACAGGCAACTCAATAGTAGTATGCGTTGGAAGCCGCGCTATACGTAACGATATTTCTTTTTGCGCACCGGGTTCTATCCGGTTATTCTTTAAAATAAACGGTTTATCTTCCATCAAATCCCAATTTTATCTTTATTTGGTTTTTTTTCCGTCGCTTTTTTCTCAAGGTATTCAATGATTTTAGAAGCGATATCTATATTTGTCGCTTTTTCAATACCTTCCAAGCCGGGAGATGAATTTACTTCCATTATGAGAGGCCCGCGATTACTTGGCAACATATCAACCCCGGCAATACCAAGTCCCAGCGCTTTTGCGGCTCTCAATGCCGTTTCTCTTTCTATTTTCGTCAGTTTTACCGGTTCAGCTTTACCACCACGATGTAAATTTGAGCGAAATTCACCTTCTTTACCTGTCCGCTTCATAGCTCCGACCACTTTTCCACCCACAACAAAAGCACGTATATCGGTTCCCTTTGATTCTTTAATAAATTCCTGAATCAAAATATTGGCCTTTAAGCCATGAAAAGCATCTAAAACAGATTCTGCCGCTTTTTTCGTTTCGGCTAAAACCACACCGATTCCCTGCGTACCTTCAAGCAGTTTTATCACAACAGGAGTGCCTCCTACCATCCTGATTAAATCAGCTTTATCTTTGGGATTGCGCGCGAATCCGGTAATAGGCATGTCAACAGATTCTCTTGATAAAAGCTGCATACTCCGAAGTTTGTCTCTTGAACGGACTATTGCCTGTGATTCTACCGCAGATACAACTCCCATCATTTCAAACTGCCGAACAATAGCGCACCCATAAAACGTAACTGAGGCTCCGATTCGTGGAATTATTGCGTCAATATCATGCACAGGCAAACCATCATAGTGAATTTCCGGACGCTTTTTTTCAATTGATACATAACACTGCAAATGATCCAGAACACGCATAGTGTGTCCGCGTTTTTGTCCGGCCTCGATTAGCCGTTTTGTGGAATAAAGTGATTTATTTCGGGATAAAACAGCTATGTTCATTTTAGTTACTCATTTTTTAATAAAGATTTGTACGAAACATTTACTTTTGAAATATCAACGATAAAACGGCTTTTTATAAATTTTCTGCCAAGTAGAATAGGGTATTCCATTTTTGATCGGTCAGTGAGCGATAGTTCAATGGGAAAATTTTTGCCAAACATAGAAACTCGTGTTTTTATAATTACTCTTTTCTGAACTTGACCAAAACTGTTTTTAATCCGTCGTTCATCAAAAACAGGGAGTTCTATTTTCCGATGATTATAGTTCGAATGTGTGGGGTCTAACAAGTAAAATTGAACCGTTTTACCATCTGTATGTTTATGGATAGAAATATCATGACAATGAAGGGCAGAGGTGTACGCTCCTGTGTCAACTTTAGCATCAATATGATATAAATCTAACTCGGGGAAATCAATTTTTTCCCTTCGGCCAATGACTTGTTTCTCTGCTTTCAATATAAGTTAGGATTGTATATAGATTATAAACCAATTCGAAATAAGGTAATAAGATAGAGAATTACAAGCTAATTAAGAGTGAAATGTATAAAGCAAGCGATTAATATTTATTCTTGTTCTTTTTCCTTTTCTTCTTTTGCTTTCTTCATTTTATAATTGACATAACGTAACCCAAATATTTCACGCATTTTAGTGTCTCTAAATGCTATGGCTTCTTCAAGTTTCTCTTGATAATATTTTTTAAACTGCGCTTTTGTGTCAGCTTTCTTTATATAAAAGGTCTTGTTTTTATTCACACCTTTTTCAGGAGAATAACAAACCGAAAACACATGCTCCTCATAAGTACGTCCATTTTTCGATTTCTTTTTAACAGTATAACTGATACCATTATATCCAATATTGCTGTTAGTCCGAACATGCATAGCCCGGTCATGATTTCTGGCAAAATGTTCCCATTCTGAAAGGTTTTTATCCCTGTAAGCACGAGCAGCTTCAAGCGCGTTTTCTTTACCATCATATTTTGAATCAGAAAAAAACTTACTTACCTGCCGGCCATCACGTTTGATACGGACAAACCAGCCGTGCGTTTTTTTATGATCTTGATCAATACGAGAAATATTCTTCATACTTTTACACAGATGAATTTAATAAGCCGGAACAGACCACAATAATTAAATGAAAAGGACACAAAACTATCTCAATCGATTGGATTTACTATCTATTACAAGTAGTTAAGGTAACAATATTTTTATAAATACATAATAATTAAGTTATTGATAAATGGATAATTTGACATTTAAGATGTAATATTTTAGTATAAACACTTATTATTTATTCGATTATTGAAATAAATTTTACAAAATTATGAGTCAAAAATGACTCCCTGTATTAATAAATACGCTCTGTGTAATCCTGAATTATATTATCGCTACAATATCAGAACTTTTGATACCGCTTAAAGTTCTCGGCTTGCTCGAAAATCTCTTTGTAAACTTCATCGCGGTCAACAGGGGGTATAGTTGGATTCACTAAACGGATTTACCTTTTTCCGACAGCCGATATTTTTGCTTACTACTCTTTGGCTTATCTGGTATGGTTAATTCCACTAATCCGGCTTCAATTGCAGGTTGTAAGTATTTATAGAGGAATGTTGGACGATGTTTCAGCGATAACATATCCATTAGTTCATTACCAGAGTACGCTTCTTCACCCATCACTGAAACCAACTTGATTACTTGTTCGGTTACTTGTTCGGTTACTTGTTCGGTGACTTGTTCGGTGACCGTTTCCACAGCAGGAAAAGTCATCCGCAGAAAATTCTCGGAAAAGTGAAAACATTCCTTTCCATAATGCTCCAATATTCTCGGGATACCTGAACCCAATTGTTCTACCATCTCCAAATCTTTGTAAACCCGCATTAACTCTTTGTTACGGGGGATGGAATATCCTTCATAAAACTCTTTTTCGCTCAAACCTTCGGGTAAACCACCCGCCGATGTAATTTCAAGTCGATCAGAGAATATTTCAAACTTGGGAGGAATCTCACGGGTATAATCGTTATGTACAAAAGCGTTGATGATAGCTTCTCTCAGAGCAATGGCATTCCAGAGACGTTGTTCTTTCCGTTCTTTAGCCGTAATAGTTGCAGCAGTTCGGTTTTCCAGGTCGATTTTATCCTTTAAAAAGGATTTGGTTGTTTTCTCAATTTATTGGAATTTCACCGCTTTTGATATCGCTTAAAGTTCTCGGCTTGCTCAAAAATCTCTTTGTAAACTTCATCTCGGTCAACAGGGGGGTAGTCGTTTTCAGCAAGGAGGATGATCAGATCTACTTTTAGTTCGGCTTTGATGTCTTCGCGTTTGTCCCAGTCGGTGTATCTTGCTTTGTCGTCAACTACTTCTTTTACGAGTTTAGCAAGATGGATGAGCTTTTCTTCCGGATAGGTGAAATCGTACTTTTCAGCGAGTGTTTTAAGTATATCATAGAATGATTTTTCCTCGAAGTCTATTCCCAGGTCTTTAAATGATTCCCGTTCTTTTCTGATGGCCTTATACAGGTCAATTATTTCATCGGCAAAATCGTCAACGACCTCACTTCGCAATACATCAGCTTCATTGCGTTCATTATATTTGGCAACCAATTCCTGCATTTTCTTTGAAAAATCTATGCCTTTTAAACGGTTGGTTTTCTTAAATTCTGTTATTGATTTGGCAAGAAGTTGCTGTAGTAGCTTAACTTTGGTATTGGGAAGCTTAATTTTTTCAATTTTGTTCAGGTAATCATCTGAAAATATATCCGTCTGTTTTTGATCACCCATACGGAGTATTTCTTCTACGCCGTCGCTGCTTAACGCATCACTAATCATTTCACGAACGCGCTTGTTCATCTGCGATATATCAGGAGCATCTGATTTGTTCAACTTGAATACTATGCTTCTAACTGCGATATAAAAATGAATGCGATTTCTCTTTTCTCGTGAAATTTTATCACTACCGGTGCAGATATCAAAAGCGAGTTTCATTCTTTTGACATATTCCATGAAATGGCGCTCCATTTTTTGAGTAGCCATCACAAATTCAGCGGCCATATTCAGAGTATGAAGCTGCTGAAGCGGAGAGCCGTCAAAGTAAGGGGAGGTGTCAAATTTGTGAAACATTCTTTCCAGCAAATCAAGGTGATCTTTCACAATCACAACAGCGTCCTCTGCGTCTTTAACAGATCCGCTACTTTCTGCTCCAAATTGCGCTAAGGCCTTATTCATCTGCTTTTTGATTCCGATGTAATCAACAACCAGACCGTTTGGCTTTCCTTCCACCTTCCGGTTGACTCTTGAAATCGTTTGAATCAGATTATGCTGTTGTATAGGTTTATCGATATACATGGTGTCTAGGTGTGGAACATCGAATCCGGTAAGCCACATATCTACAACGATCGCAATTTTAAAGTTTGAGTTCGTATTCTTGAACTGAACATCCAATTTTTTGCGGTAATCGCTTGACCCAAGCATATCATATAGCTCGGTTTCGTCATCTTTGTCACGAGTCATGACCATCTTAATTTTTCCGATGGGCATCAGCTTTTTAAGCTCATGTTTATCTAGTAGCGATTCATCCTCAGCTCGTTTAGATACTTTCCACTCTGGCCTGAGTTCAACAATTTCCTTGTATAAATTCCAGGCTATATCCCTGCTGCTGCAAACAAACATAGCTTTTCCAATTAAACTTGCTCCCTCGTTTACACGATCCTCATAATGGCGTACAAAATCTGATGCAACAGCCTTTAAGCGGTCAGGATCGCCAAGGATGACATTCATATTGGCAACAGCTCGTTTGCTTTCCTCAATCTGATATTCATTAGTTCCTAAATCAGCACATTGTTGGTAGTACTCCTCAACTTTCTGCAATTCACTGTTATTCAGGGCAACTTTTGCTGCTCGACCTTCATAAATAATCGGGACTGTGATTCCATCATCAACCGATTCACGCATGGTGTACTCATCTATGACTTCACCGAATACATCAATGGTTGCATCAATAGGTGTGCCGGTAAAACCAACGTACGTCGCATTAGGAAGGGAATCTCTCAGGTACTTTGCAAAACCAAACGTTTTTTGTACACCTTCTGAAGTAATCTTTACTTTTTGTTCAAGATTGGTTTGACTTCTGTGAGCTTCATCAGAAATACAAATGATATTCGAACGCTTGCTTAGAAGCCGGGTATCTTCGGTAAACTTATGTATTGTACTAAGAAAAACGCCGCCACTCTGACGATTTTCCAATTCTGTCCTGAGCTCATTCCTGCTTTCTACGCTTTTCACATAGTTATCACCAATAAAAGACTTTGCATCGGTAAACTGTGCTGAAAGTTGATCATCAAGATCTGTGCGGTCGGTAATCAGAATAATGGTTGGATTCGCGAACCATTTGCTACGCATGAGCAGACGAGTGAGAAACAGCATTGTAAAGCTTTTGCCACTTCCGGTTGCACCGAAATAGGTTCCGCCTTTACCATCACCATCCGGACGTTGAGCCTTTTTGATGTTATCAAACAGTTTTACGGCTGCATAATATTGAGGATACCGACAGAGGATTTTCAAATCCTGTTTCGAACTATCGGGGAAAAAGATAAAGTTCCGAACGATGTTGAGTAGCCGGTAACGGTCAAACATGCCAATAACCAAAGTATAAAGACTGTCTATACCTTCAACATCTGTTGATAATCCCTGAATTCTTCTCCATCCATAGAAAAAATCGTATGGCGCAAACAGAGAACCTGCTTTGTTATTGACACCGTCGCTAATAACACAGAACGCATTGTACTTGAATAGTTCCGGAATATCTCTTTTGTATCGGATTGTGAGCTGTTTCCAAGCGTCATAAATAGTGCAGTTTTCACGAATCGCTGACTTGAATTCAATTACAATAAGCGGTAGCCCATTGATATAAAGAATAACATCCGGAATTCTTTTTTCCCTTCCCGTAATTTCGAGTTGGTTAACTGTACGATAAATATTAAACGTATCGTATTGGTAGCTATCATCTTGCTTGTCTGTATCTTGAACTTTTGTAAGTACGTTTGGATCAGGATCATTAAACGGAACAAGGATATCATAATCAAGTAGCTGAATAAGCAGGTCTTTGTCGTATAAATTGTCTCGTTTTAGAATGAGACCGTCAGAGACTATCTTCATGAACCGTTTATTACTGCCATATATATCGAGGGAATCAAGGCTTTTTAATTCACGAATGATCCGGGTTATCTCATCATCTGTTATATTCTCATCCCGATAGCGATTGCTCAGATATTCTCTGAGGTCATCGGTAATTATGACTTCACCTTGCTCAAGTCCAAGAGTAGGGCCGGGGCTATACATATAGCCCTGATTGCTCAGCATTTCTATGAACGACTCTTCTAGTTTTGCTTCGGTAAAGCTCATAATTAATTTAGTCTTTAATCTGCCAGTCAACTTCTTCTAACCGGCTATGAATATCAATTAGTGTTGCCAATATATCAGATTCTTTTGGTAGTTGCCCGTAAACAAGTTTGCTGAATTCGTTTTTGTAGGTTGAGCTTAATTCTTTCCAGGTTTCTTTGCTGTTTTCGTAAATAAGTGCCGTTGATGGGTGGTTTTTAAGCCAATCACTGCCACTTTTAAAACTTTCCACATCATCTTTCCCAACTTTGTTTATCATCTCATCAAAACCGGATGAATTAAAAAAGCTTCTTACCTCATCAACAGCGAGCAGCTTGTGAAGATCGTATGTGTGTCGAATTTTTGCTTTCAGGTCAATAAGCGGTTGTTCTGTAAATGAAAACCGTACCAAACTCATTATTTTTTCGCACAGTGTCCGGTTTAAATGTAGCACACGTACTGAAAATGGTTCCAGTTCATATTCTTGCAACATGGATGATTGACCTTCATCACTCATCATCTTTGCGATTAATGTATCTACCGGAAGGGTAGTGTAGGGTTCAAAGTGTCCAAGTCTGCTAACTTCAACTATTAGAATATCACGAGCCTGACCAAAGTCGCCTTTAAATACTTTGTCGTATTCATGTGCGGTTTTCCGAAGGTTTCCATGTTTACTTGTTAAACCCTCTATTTGGATTTCAGGCAATATTTCAGCTGCTTTTTTACTAATAACCCTAATTCGATTTGCAATCCGGGTGCTACTTTCTTCATTATCCATAACAACAGAGAGATCAATATCTTCCGAGAAACGATCAATCAGTTTATGGCATTTGGATAGGTCGGTTCCACCTTTAAAGACAATTTGATGGCTGATATCTGACTGAAAGAGGGATTTGAGCATGTAGGTAACCCAATAATCCTTTTCTACAAAAATTTCAGGCAGGTTAAGCTCTGAGGCTGTTTTTCGAATGGCTTCCGTAAATAGCCTCTTATTCTGATGCAGCTTCATTTAATATTCCAGTTTTGTGCCTTTGAGAGTTCTACTATAGCACCAGGAAGGGTATAGGTGGAAATTGGATTCAGGGACTGCTTCAACCGTTCTGTCGGGTTAGTTATGTTTAGCTCATTCAGGATGGCTCCGAGTAATGCCCGTGTTGATGGGGGATATTTAAGAGCCAAACGTATCAACGTATCTATCTTATCGGAATCCAGGGTTTTGAATTTTTCAGAAAGGATGCGGATTGAGTCCTGAACCGTAGTGTCAGGGATTTTTTTGATGTACCGAAGACAGTCCAAATATTGTAATAGGGGGATGTTTTCTTTTGTAATCGTATTTTTTTGCCGGATAAACGATATTCTAAAGCGTCCTCTCTTAAAAGCGGGTCTGACTTCATTCTTGCCAATCTGAATGGAGCTACTTACTTGCGAGGTTAGATTTAGACGATTATAGATACTTAACCCGGTCAGGTATCCTGTTGTTTTACCATCTTCTTCTAACAAGTCTTTAACAACCTGATACGTATCCGTCGGCAATACCCCGAAAGCGGACGATTCAGGCTTATAGTATCGCCCCTTGGAAAGCTTCTCTATTTTCCCCGCGCTCGTCATACGATTCAAGGCTTTAATAACCGCTTCTTTACTTTTCACCTTGTCCATAAAGTCGGCATAGGTGAAAATATATCCTTTCGGAAGTCTATTTATCGTATATGTAATGTATTCAGTAGTTTTCATAGGATTAAATAAGATTTCATCTCCCACGAATATACAAAAAATGTCCAGTTTATTTACTAAAAAACTGGACATTTTTATTTTTATATTGCGGTTGCTTAAATAAACTCAGGATTGAATATTTTAGAACAAATGGTCATCTGATTACATCCGTCTCTGACTATTGTCAGTTACTGTTGAATTTGCGGGGTAACTTGTTCGGTCAACATGTTTTGTGACCTTTTCCACATCAGGAAAAATCACCTGATGGTATGAAAATTATTAATTTTTATGGTCAACCCATTTACGATGACCCGGGCTTTAGTTTTAGTGATTCACCCTTTTCTGTTAAGCGGTATTTTTGGTTTCTGCTACTTGGTTTGTCCGGTATGGTCATTTCAATAAGCTGCTTTTTTAAAGCAGGTTTCAAATAGTTTTCTTTAAAATTCCTTTTATCTCTCAAATTCAATTTCTCCTGAATCTCAATTCTGGATAGTTCTTTGTTCATCACCGAAATCAAGCTTTCAACTTGGGGGGTGACTTGGGGGGTGACTTGGGGGGTGACTTGGGGGGTGACCGTTTCCAAAGCAGGAAAAGTCATCCGCAGAAAATTCTCGGAAAAGTGAAAACATTCCTTTCCATAATGCTCTAATATTCTCGGGATACCTGAACCCAATTGTTCTACCATCTCCAAATCTTTGTAAACCCGCATTAACTCTTTGTTACGGGGGATGGAATATCCTTCATAAAACTCTTGTTCGCTCAAACCTTCGGGTAAACCACCCGCCGATGTAATTTCAGTCGATCAGAGAATATTTCAAACTTGGGAGGAATCTCACGGGTATAATCGTTGTGAACAAAAGCGTTGATGATAGCTTCTCGCAGAGCAATGGCATTCCAGAGGCGTTGTTCTTTGCGTTCTTTAGCTGTAATAGTTGCAGCAGTCCGGTTTTCCAGGTCAATCTTGTCCAGAACGTTTTTTGTGGCCTTTATAAGTGAACAGTAACCGTATTCGTTGTTTTCGATCAGGTTTACACGGTTGGTACTGCCGTATTTCGCTACTTTAATGGATATGTTGTTATCATCAGCTAACAGATAAGCAGCATAATTGAGTGCACCATCTTCAGTAGTGAGCTCCAGATTTTTTTTAAAATGTTTATTGAGTGCTTTTTTCCGCTCATCGTAATAGATTCGCAGCTGTTCAAAGTTTAAATCCTGCCGGTGGGCTTTGATTTTGCCAATAGAGTTGCGGGTTCGGCCGGCAAACAGTTTATCGATCATGGGCTGTGGCATGGGCTCGGCAGCCGTACCAATACGGATGAAGCAGCCCTTTTCTGTCATGCCGTATTTCTTTTTGAAATAAGGCTTTTCACTACCACTCGCCACAATGACTTTGATAATGTCCTTACCTTCCAGTACTTCCGTCACCACATCGAACAATCCCATTGCAGAAGGGGAGATGTTGTTTTTGATGCGGTCTTTGATTTTCAGTGCATCTCCATCCGGATCTGACACACCCAATATTTTACCCGTATTATCAATACCCACATAGATCAGCCCACCTTCCCGGTAATTCAGGAATGCCACCACCTCTTTCTCCAAATCGAGGTCTTTGGTAAGTTGCACTTTGTATTCTATGCGGTTGGTTTCGGGCATATATCTTCTATATTCTATCAGTTCGTCACAGGTTTATTATCAATTTTTAGAATATTAAGTATTTGCCCGTGTTGATGCAAAAAAGAATCAAAGAGTTATTACTTTATAAATACACAAAAAAAGCCTTGATTCCATTACTGAAATCAAGGCTTTTAAAGTGTTGTACCGGTGGCCGGAGTCGAACCGGCACATCCGAGGATACACGATTTTGAGTCGTGCGCGTCTACCAATTCCGCCACACCGGCAATTTTGATAAGACTTCAAATATAATACATCTTACGCTACATTATCAATCTTTATTCTTAGGAATGTGATAGAATATTTTTTGAATACATTAAACCGGGAGGTTTTTATTTTGAGGTGCTGGAAATTCAGGTCATCCCGGAAAACTTGTCCCGGTTCGCCGTGGATCCCAATCGATAGTATATAAATTGGGATAACCCACAAGCTTCAATATTAGTTAATAAGTATTTGCATAGGTTTCCGGGATGACGAACCACTAAATGGATGAAACCTTGAACATATAATGTCCAAGCACCTCAAAATAAAATCTTGCCTTAGAATTATTTTCTTCCAGTTGCACATGGAAGTTTAATTATTGATCGCCTATATTGGTAGTACTAATATTATAGTAATAAAAACATGTATGAAATATACTACACTTTTTGTGCTGATAATGGCTGTTTCGTCATCAGTTTACGCACAAAGCAGTATTGATGCTGATATTCTTAATCATGTTTACAGCGGTGAAATAACGAAAGCCATTTCACTTCTGGAGGAGATGGATCATGATTCAATTAACCTCGATGAGGCTGTTTTATTGATGCAGTTGTATGTCGGACAGAACCGATATGGTGAGGTAATTGAAATTATTGAAGCGAAACCGGAACTGCGAGAATCTCCTGAGTCACTTCATCTGTCGGGATTGGCGTATGCTGCAATGGGACAAAAGAGGGCGGCATTTCAAGCTTTTGAGTCAGCTCGCATGTTAGATTCAGTGCATATTCCGTCACGATTACAACTCTCCCGATTGTATATGGAAGACAAGAACTGGGAAAAAGCATCTATAGTTCAGGTTGAGATTCTTGACCTGTTGCCAGAAAACTTATTTATAAAAACGCAACAAGCACGCGCCCTCAGAAATTTAAAGAGGGAAGAAGAAGCTATCAGGTTACTTACAGATGTTTTAAACAGCAACGAATCTTATTATAAGGCTCTGATTGATCTGGCGGAGTTATACTATATGGACGGAAATAATGCTGAAGGAAGAAGAATCATCCAAAAAGCCATCGATTTTTATCCCGAGGACGCTCAGATTTGGGATATGTCAGCGAGGATTGCCTTTAATCAAAAACAATTCAGACGCGCAGTAAATCACTGGAAAAACGCCATTTCACATGGGAATTCACACATCTCAACGCCTAGAAATGTGGGGTTGAGTTATTATCACTTACATGAATTCGATTCAGCATTAATGTTTTTTAATCAGGTTTTGGATAAGGAACCTGATGATTTGCAGACATTGATGTATTCGGCTATAATTTATCGTCAACGGGAAGACTGGATACGTGCCAATAATGCACTTGATCATCTGTATTTTCTGCTTAATGATGCGTTCTTAACAGAGACACTCGTTCAAAGAGCCGTAGCCCGTGAAGGACTCAAAAATATGACAGGAGCTATGGATGATTACGAATTGGCTTCAAAATTAAATCCTGAGAATGGAATTTACTATTACTATATGGCGACTATGTTAGAAAGAAATAATGTAAGCCTGGAAAAAGCAGTACACTTGTATGAAGTATTTATTTCGTTTGAAGATTCTGCGGATAAACTGTTGATTGATCATTCTAAGGACAGGCTTCAATCGTTAAAAGAACGATTATTTTTCAGGGGGGAGTAGGCAGAATATTTTGTTGAGTATAGCAAAGTAAAGATTAAGCAACAGCATCTACTTAACATAATATATATTATATAACATTTGGATTATACCAAATAAGACCATAATCCAACTAATTAGTATTTTTGATAAAATGAAGCTTATAGATGAATTTAACGCTTCCTTGCAATGAGTAATCCATCACGAATGGTTAGCATTACCTGTTCCATATCAGAATCATCTTTTATCAATTGATTGAGTTTATGTATGGCTTCACTTTTTCTATCCGCAATATCCAATACTCCGCCACCCCAGAAAACATTATCGACTACAAAAAGTCCACCGGTTCGGAGTTTTGGTTTCAGAATGTTGTAATAAGTTGGATAAAATTGTTTGTCGGCATCCAGAAAAATCAAATCAAATGAATCGTCAAGGGTTTGAACTAACTCGCGTGCATTCCCGAAAAGAATTTCCACCTTAGGTGCCAATCCGGATTCATGTATAAACCGTTCAGCTATTTGTCTGTACCGTTGATTCATTTCTATGGCAGTTATTTTTCCATCATTCGGTAGCTCTTCAGCCATGCCAATAGTTGCGTAGCCTGTAAACATGCCAACCTCAAGGATACGTTTATATCCGCCAATTCTAATCAGCAACTTTAATAATCCCAAAACTAACTTTCCGGACAGCATGTCATCGTATTGCAGTTCATACTTTGTAGCTTCTCTAACGCCCTTTAAAATCTCACTTTCTTCAAAAGAATGATTCTCGGAATACTGTTCTAACTTATTGACTGGCATTGTATTATATATTACTAATTAGATTTATTATTTATGTATGTGAAAGTTTTCTCTTTACAGAAACCCATTCTGAAAATATTATGTTAAGTAGATTTGTTTGGTTTATAAATAGGAACAGGATACATTCAACGCATGCAAAATAAAGTGAAAAATGACCGGGAAAAACCATTTATTCCAGCACAGGAAAATCAGCTTGTGATGCGCTTTTTCTCCCTTTATTCCCGATTAAAAGCTCGAAATGTTTTTAATCACGTTTATTTGGATCAACATTATGTTCCCGATTCAAGAAGAAGCACACTTTACTTCGGCAATCATTCCATGTGGTGGGATGCCCTTACTCCCCTCCTACTAAATACATACATCCTCAAGCAACATCCACGCGCTGTTATGGAATGGGAACAAGTTGCAAAATACTCTTTTTTCAAGCGCATTGGTTGTTTTTCTATTGACAGAAGTGATCCTCGCAGTGGCCTGAAATCCCTTCAATATGGTGTTGACTGGTTGAATAAACCCGGAAACAGCTTATATTTGTATCCGCAGGGAAAAATCGAAAATCCATTACAATCGGAGCAAAATTATGAATCAGGAATTGGTTGGATGATTCCAAAATTACACGAGCATGTGGATGTAGTTCCTATTGTTCAACATGCTCACATCATGCATGAACCAAAACCGTCTCTGTTTATTCGTCTTGGGAAACCAATTACACTTCAAAGTGATAAACGGTCAAAAAACGAACTGGCACAGTTTCTGAAATCAATTGCTGATGATGAATTGCGGATTCTGATAAAGAATTCAAGTCCCAAAAAACCGCATTTATCTATATGGTTTTAATTGACTTTTCATGAATCGACTGTTTGACTACCCTTTTTTTTAGTCGGCACAAATAATGAAATCCACAAATTCCAATACTTCGAAAGATACTTCTCAAATGAATCACTTATATAAAATTTTAAATCGGTCTTTTGATCGTTAAATATGGATTCATTTTTCAATCTTATTTATGTAGCTTTATCCTGTGTCTGAAACCGAAAAACATACCGCGAAGCTGTACATTGTCGGGACTCCTATCGGGAATCTCGGGGATATGTCATCGCGAGCTGTGGACGTGCTGAACACCGCCGATATCATAGCTTGCGAGGATACGCGTACAAGCGGACACCTGCTGAAACACTTCGGTATTCATGGAATGACGACCTCGTTTCATCAGCATAATGAACATAAAAAAACGCCTGATTTAATTGACCGTATGCGTAATGGAGAAACGGTTGCCTTGATCAGCGATGCGGGGATGCCTGCCATTTCCGATCCGGGTTTTTTGTTGGCAAGAGCGGCTCATCAGGCCGGAATTATGGTGATTCCCATTCCCGGGCCGGTAGCCGGTGTAACGGTTTTGGCTGCAAGTGGACTTCCCTCCGACCGCTTTGTATTCGAAGGGTTTCTTCCTCAAAAAAAAGGGCGTAAAACTCGGATTGAAGCCCTCAGAGAGGAAACCCGCACGATAGTCTTTTATGAAAGTCCTTATCGGGTAGTGAAACTTTTGGGTGAGTTACAGGATGTTTTCGGGGAGAACCGTCTATCGGCAGTTGGACGAGAATTGACCAAAAAATTTGAAGAAATTCGTCGAGGTACTCTAATCGATTTGCATAACGAGTTTAGTAATCGTCCATCTATTAAAGGTGAATTTGTTGTGATTGTTTCAGGATTGGGATACACTGAGGAGGCCGCTGAATGAACTTGGGGAATGCATGGAATCACAAATGGTTCCTATCCATTTCAGCAGCCGTGTTACTCGGATTCAGCTATGCCCCATTTCCGTTTCCGTTTTTTACGATAGGTGCGTTTGCATTGCTGTACCGCCTCTGTTTCTTAGCCCAATCAGGCAGAGAACTCGCCTATTACGCTTATCCGGCGTTTATCCTGTGGAATCTGATTACCACGTATTGGCTGATGTTCGCTACCGTTGCCGGAGGCATAGCCGCCATAGTCGCAAACAGTGCTATTATGTTGATTCCACTTGCATTGCAGCGGCGCATCCTTTTCAGCAGTATCAGCCGTTGGATGTCCGTTCCGCTGGCCGCCACACCTTGGGTCGCGTATGAGTGGTTGCATTTAAATTGGGATCTCGCATGGCCCTGGATTCCATTGGCAAATGCATACAGTACAGCAACCTGGGCGGTTCAATACATAGAATTTACCGGATACTTATCCATCAGTTTTTGGGTGCTCTGCGTGGCTGGATGGCTGTTTACGGCCATTGAGCGGAAAAAATCGGGAAACTATTGGAGCGCTGTATTTGCATTATCAGCCATGTTGCCCATACTTTGGTCGCTCATCATCTTAAAAACATTCGACGATACACCCGACCGATTCGTTCATGTAGTAATAGCACAACCAAACTTAGATTCATACCAACATTTGGGAGGACACGCCAACGCTATTGATCCGCTAAACGGATTATTTACTCTGTCTGATTCAGCACGAACCGAGCAAACGGATGTCGTTATTTGGCCGGAAAATGCAATCTTGGGTGGAATATGGGAAGATCGAACTACCACAACAGAATCCATGATAAGGGCAAAATCCATTGAATGGGGAATCCCGATTGTGGGTGGGGCTTCATGGTTTCAGTTTTATTTGGATGAAGAGGTACCAAGCGTTCACCGGCTTGATAACAGAGAACGTCCCTATAATGTTTACAACAGCGCGATTGGCATTTATCCGGATGGAACCCGGCAAGTGTACAATAAAAATAAACTGGTACCGATTGTAGAGCGGTTTCCTTTCGTAAATCAGTTACGCTTTTTACCTATCCCTGGTGTAGATTGGGGCGAAGCGTCCGGTTACGGAAAAGGAATCCGGATTGATTTATTTGATGCGGATGGAGTATTGTTTCCCGCAACGGTTTGTTACGATTCGGTTTTTCCGTCATTGGTACGAAAAAGTGTGGCTGATGGCGCAGGATTCGTTACGGTAATAACCAACGATGGTTGGTGGGGAGATACCAGCGGACACACCCAACACTACGAATTTGCTCGATTACGTGCCATTGAAACGCGTCGCGCTGTAGTACGAAGTGCAAACAACGGAATTTCCGGTTTGATTTTACCCGATGGCACCCCCCACTCACGCACAACCTACTGGACCCGCACCTCACTCGAACTTGAAGTCCCTGTGTATTCAAACCAAACCTTTTATGTAAAAACTGGAGAATGGTTCGGCTGGCTGATGCTGATTCTTGCTGTGTTAGGGCTAATTGGAGTCAGGGTTACGAACTATTCAGAATCCTGAGCTTTTGAATCGTAACGTTTTTTGAACCACGAGAACGCAAGGGCTCAAAAATTTCAAAGGGGTATAAATAACTGGTACTGTTTACGCCATTGTCTGAACCAACACAATCGCATACGTTCAGTGCCTCTGGCGCGAACGGTCTTTTGTTGGCTGACCCCGCCAACTTATAACCAACCTTGTAAAATTGAACCACCAAAACTCGAAGCCACGAAGGTTTTAATAGGAATAACCCGGAATATTCATGAATAGACATAATAATTTTTTATTATATTGATAATATATGATATAGGGCAAATTCATGGTAACCCAAATTTGAGGTATTAAAAAGAATGGCGATATTTTCTTGTGAGCTCATTGAAGTGAAAAAAACGTATTCTGAGTATCCAATGAACTTCCGTCGCTTTTTCCCCTTCTCTTTGCTCGCAAAAAAAAATATCTTGGTGAATAATCCGAGCTATTTCGGTATACTCAATACAAGCAAAATCGGTAAATGGTCCGATTCAATCATTTTCAAACGTTTCATTTTCACGACCCGAAAATGGTGTGACACAAAAGCATGATCGAGCGGCCAACGCAAAAAGGGGTTCTTTGCATTATAGGTGTTGAAAAAACCTCTGCCTCTGCGGGGATCCAATAATCCGCTTACTTTTTTGAAGTGTCGCATGGTATCAGACCAGGCCACATCATTCAGATCACCCATTAAAATATAGGGTTCTTGAGATTTTTGGATTTCATGAGCCATCAATAGAATTTCCTGATCTCGATTTTGGGAACTCCACGCTTCATTGGGAGCAGGCGGTTTAGGATGAAGCAGGCTTGCTTTTATGGTATAACCGCCAAATGTAAACTCCGTGTGAATAGATGGCACCTCTTCTTCGATCAGATGTTTTACTTGTGAGTTTAGTAACTCAAATTTAGATAAAAGGTGCATTCCGTACGTGTCGTCTTTAGGAACTGCTATTTGAAAGGGGTATGTTTTTTTAAGATGTTCTAACTGATTGTGCCACCAATGGTCGGTCTCTACAATACAAATCAGATCCGGGTTATATTTTTGGATCTGTTGTAATAGCTTTTCAGATTTCCTGTTTTCCATTAATACATTTAAAATATAAATGGATAACTTCAATTCCGGTTCTCTACTGTCAGTGTCCTCAATCTCAACCCTGAATATCCTTAGAAAACGTAGGATATGATAAGCTTGTATAGAAAAGGTTGCAAATAGTAGTACGATCAGTATCAGGTCAACCCAATAAAGAGCAGAAAAACGTACAAATATGTAGGCAACTAACACCATCAGTGTAAGCAGAGCAATTTGTATTCGGGGAAAATCAAATATCCGCACCCACCACGCTTTATGATTGAAAAAGGATATACCGGTTGCCAGAATAAGAATCAGAGCAATAATTTGTACAATAATATTCATGGTATTTCTGAGGAATAAAATAGTTTATTTGTAATTACTTACCAGCAGAATAGTATCAAGTCCAGACTCTGAAGTCCTACTCATCTCTCCACTCAGATTTTTGGGTATCAGATAACTAATACTCTTCAAAATCCAGTTTTGTTTTTTCACGTACACTGAATCTTAACAATAAGCAAAAGTATGGTCTGAAAGTGTTTTAAATTTTACTGATTTACCTTTTTAGCTTATCATAAGATATTGTAATCTAATAAATAGAGCCTGCATTCAGAAGGGTATTCATCCCTGATTTAATTGAAACGACCTGTAATTTTTGCAAGTGTTTTATAACACAGTGTAAGTCAATTCCTGTTTTATTTATTTACTATAAGACCTGAGTTCGCATTTTAAATAGGTTTAAAATCTAAGATATTGTTTTTACTTATAAATACGGCGTAGTCATTAATTAACATTTATTAGAAACCTCAGAGTAGCACAGTGTTATGCACAACTTGTCCCTGTTTACCGTGGTGGAGAGTTACACGGAGTTTTTGATTCTCACCCTCTCTGTGAAACATGTCTGCCGTTGTCTCGCTAATCTGGCGTATTCAGTAAGTATTCGACAAGCAGACTCTGTGGTGAACTTTGAGTAGCATCTTGGTAGAAATAGGGTGTATTGAAGAAGGATAAAAAATCATGTTTAAGAATCGAACTCAGGAATTAAGATTTTATTTACTACGATTAGTATCTCCTATTTCGCGGGTTATTTAATGAATTTTTTATGAAACCCGGTCGCATTTGTATGGTTTTTCGACCAAACTCTTTTTAAACAAACAACTCAGAAATAGTGAAAATTGATTATGGATTTAAAACTGGTACTTTGCAAAGACGATATTTCTATTAAATAGACTCTCCTCCTCTGATATGAAAAAAATTCTGTTTTTTTGGAATGAATTAACGGCTTCTTTTTGGTTTATACCGGTTTTACTAATTATGGTATCAATCCCAACCGCCATTGGGTTTGTTTACATGGACGGAAGAATTGAGTTATCAGAGGAAGGCCTGCAGCGGTTCTTTTTTGTAAGTAGTGCAGATTCCGCAAGAAGTATATTATCAACCATATCCGGTGCAATGATTGGGGTTGCAGGAACTGTATTTTCGGTTACTCTTGTAGCTTTGACCTTAGCCTCATCCCAGTTTGGCCCCAGATTGATCAAAAATTTCATGTATGTTACACTCAATCAGGTTGTTCTGGGCTCATACGTTTCAACCTATTTATATTGCCTTATTGTATTGAATTCCATAAGAGACACTGATGGCTTTACTTTTGTACCCTCCATCTCTATCCTTTTTGCAATAGTGATAGCTGTCGTGAACATTATTCTACTGATCGTATTTATCCACCAGATTGCCATGAGTATTCAGGCGAATAAAGTGATTTCAGATATCAATCGCTTTATTTCAACACAGGTAAAAACGCTGTTCCCTGTTGAGTTGGTAGATGAAAATAATGTTGAAAATAGCCTACTTGCTGATAAACTCAAATCTCAATACGAAACGGTCATATCCATAAAATCAAAAAAAAGCGGATATCTTCAATACATCGACAGTGATTCGTTGCTGGCTATGATGGCGTCTGAAGAGTCTCTTCTTGAATTAGCGGTCAAACCCGGAGATTACATCGTTGAACATTCAGATATAGGGAAAATTTATCACAATAGAAAGGCTGATAAAAACAGGCTTGAAAAAATCAGGAACAATTTTATAATAGGAAAAAATAGAACTTCACAACAGGATTTTGAATTCTCTATCCATCAAATGGTTGAAATCGCCGGAAGAGCTCTTTCATCAGGTGTAAATGATCCATTTACGGCTATTGCCTGTATCGACAACTTAACACCTACATTGTCTTATCTTGCAAATCTGAAATTTCCCTCAAAATATCGATTTGATAAAGAAAAAAAGATGCGCGTGATTGTAGTACCCTTAAGTTTCGAGGGGATTTTGAATGCGGCATTTAATCAAATACGACAATTTTCAGTTGGGACTCCTGCTGTCATCATCAGGTTGATGGAAGCCCTAATCACAATCAGCCAGTTCACCGATAGTGCAAGCAACAAAAAAGCAGTTATCAGGCATGCAAAAATGGTTTTAAATGTGGGCAAGGAATCTATTAAAGAAGAAAATGACTTAGAAGATCTGCTGGAAAGATCAAACACATTATTAGTAGCCTGAATTCTATTATTAATCTGCTGATATCGTTGCCTTTAAAAAACAGGAACAGCTTTAATTAGCCGAACCAACACAATAACGTACGTTCAGCGCCTCTGGCGCGAACGGGCTTTTTTTGGCGTCCCCGCCAACTCATAATCAAGCATGTGAAGCTGAACCAGCAAGCCCTCAATGGACAATGGCTTGAAGTCTTTAATTAAAAGTGAACTGGGTAGGTTAGTCATCGCTATTATGCCAACTATATTTAATAGTTTGATATTTTGTAGATAGCATAGATGAAATCACTGATGGTTGTTCTCGTAAAGTTATTTTTCTTATTTTAATAAAAAACAGTGAAGATATATTTTATACTGAAAATTCATTTGTTCAAATCAATGAAGGTTGATTTTTAACATAATAAATGGAAGCAATTTGAATTATTCTAATGAATCAAAAATAAATCAAACAATCTCTTTTGCTAATTCGTTAAATGGATTGTCTTTACTAATCATTCTTGCTTTTGCAATCTTCTGCTTTGGTTGTAATAAATCTGTTTCTAATAGTGAAACTGAGATACTTGAAGAAAATGATGAATATTATGTCAAATACGAAGTAAATAGTTCTACAATATATATGGGTGGCAAGCTAGAAGTATCCATAAGTAATGATACCAACACAAATACCACAATCATCATTGACCGGAGAAATTTATGGCAAGTTGTAATTGGTCCTGTTCAAAAGGGTTTCAAAGCTTCATTAAATGTTAATGCTCTTGGATCTACACAAAATCGTCTGACTATATATACGGCTATATATGTAAGTAAAAACAATAGCCCGTTTGCCTTAAAAGAAATCGATGGTAGTGAAACACCTAGAGATAATGTTCAAATTAGCTACACTATCGATTATTGATAATGTTCCAGTAAGGAGCACCAAGATATAACAACACGAAGATTATTATATTTATTAATACTAACACCACTTATAATTTTCTGAATCAGCGCCTCTGGCGCGAACGGGCTTTTTTTGGCGTCCCCGCCAACTCATAACAACCTTGTGAGGTAGAACCGGCAAGATTCCAAATCACAAAGGTTTTAAAGTTCAACCAGTTACTGACCTCCGGGTAGGGAATACCATAATTCCTGACATCATAATTATTAATGATGGTATTCAAAAAAGTTACTATTTTCCCCTATGGAATTACTACTAAATCTTACAATTATTTAACCAAAATATTCTATAATGGCGGCTGACATCACTCCTATGAGAAAAAAAATACCTATTCTTCAAAAAGCCGCGTTTGGTTCGGGTCACCTTGTGAACAATTTGCTTCCCGGAGCATTGGGTGTATTTCAGTTTTTCCTGCTTACCGCTTTCGGCATTGATCCCTTTCTTGCCGGACTGCTTGGCGGACTCCCACGCCTGTTTGATGCCATTACCGATCCAATTATGGGCTATGTATCGGATAATACCCAATCACGCTATGGCCGACGTAAGCCATATATTTTTATGGGTGCCATTCTCGCAGGTCTGATGTTTATCATGCTCTGGCAGATGAATCCTGAAGCCAGTCAGTTGTTTAATTTCTGGTATTTCTTACTCCTGTCGTTACTCTTTATCGCAGCGAATACCATTTTTTCAACCCCGCTTATTGCACTTGGTTACGAAATGACAAGTGACTACAAAGAACGCACCCGACTGATGGGTTTCGCACAGACAATGGGTCAATTTGCGTGGATGATCGTTCCATGGTTCTGGGTGATCATTGCCAATCCGGATTTGTTTGTAGATCAGGCCGAGGGCGTAAGAACGATGGCTTGGTATGTAGGAGCCGCATGTATCATTCTGGGCGTACTACCCGGACTTTTCTGTAGTGAAATTGATCAGAAGAATATCACCAATCAGGCTGAATTAACCCTCAAAGAGGCGTTTAATAACGTCAAGGATTTGCTTTCTAAGATGAAAGAGGTATTCAAGAACAAGCCTTTTGTACGTTTATGCGGTGCAACCTTCCTTGTATTTAACGGTTTCCAAATGGTGGCATCATTCAGTTATTTCATCATTCTGTTTTATCTTTTTAATGGGGATTATGTGGAGACCGGAAACTGGCCGGCCTGGTTTTCTACAGTAAGTGCGTTTATGACGGCTTTTATGGTTATTCCAATTATCACCTGGATGGCAAACAAGGTTGGCAAACGGAATGCATTCATCTTGTCAACACTGATTTCAATTGTTGGATATATTCTGAAATGGTGGGGCTTCACTCCTGATAATCCCTGGCTAATGTTTATGCCGATTCCGCTGATGACATTTGGAATTGGCGGCCTTTTTGTACTAATGATGAGTATGACCGCGGATGTCTGTGATCTTGATGAACTCGAAAATGGGATGCCACGAAAAGAAGGTACATACGGCGCTATTTATTGGTGGATGGTTAAGCTTGGTCAGGGTCTTGCCTTGGTACTCAGTGGAGCTGTGTTGAAATTTGTAGGATTTGACCAAAATGCTGCTATTCAAACTGCTGAAACTATGATTAACCTCAGGATTGCTGATATTGTAATTCCCGTAATTACAGCTGCTATTGCTGTATGGGTGATGTGGGGCTACGACCTGACAGAAGAAAAAGCCGAAGAAATTCAAATTGAACTTGTACGTCGCAGAGGTGAGTTTTAGATGTTTGTTTTTTTGGACCTTCATGAATAACCTGACATATCCCTGAGGACTTTCGAAAATGATGCTATGAATTACTGGTTTATATTCAGACGTATCCTTTTGTTTTGCATCACGTTATTGCTTCTCTTGCTCGCGTGGGCAATCTTTGCGGGTGCTACTCGTCAGTTCTCGCTATCACAAACCATCGGGCAACAGGTTGAGACATTCATACAACTCTTTTGTGGTTTACTGACACTTTTAACCGTTATTACTATCTTTTGGTGGCGGAAATGGGCTTCTTTTATTCGTGCGTCCTGGGTAGCTTCATTAGTTTTAACAGCTGGACTTTCGGCGCTGGTTTGGGGGGCGCCGATGCCGCTTATAGCATTACTTTTCGCTACGGTAGCGCTTCTTTTATCGCTGACAACTATATGGGCATTACGGCGTTTGACAACAGATGATAAAGTTTCGAAAAAACAGTCAGATTAAAACATAAAGTACGATTGTGAATGATATGTTACCGCCTTTTTTTTCTGAGTGAAGAATTGCAATACCGTTTTTCCCTACAATTACTCACTCAGTTTTGATTGCCACTAAACATTTACTACGATAAGGATTGCTCATTTCATCCCTCAATCATCTTGGGCTGCTCCTCCTCTACCAAAACCCAGGGTTCGAGCAGCTTTTCATCAAAAGAATCAATAAACCGGGACGGCTTGGAAAACACATCTCCATAAGATGATTGCTGCAGAACAGGATAGGAAATATAGAGCATATCCTGCGCTCGGGTTACGGCAACGTACATCAGGCGGAGTTCTTCATCTACCTGCTCATCATCCCCAACAGAAAAGCCGGATGGAATGACGCCATCCAAACATTGAATGATAAACACATGCTTCCATTCGAGTCCTTTAGCTGAGTGAATAGTGCTTAAAATGAGTGGCTGTTCATCTTCTTTGCCGGTCAGGGTTTCAACCGCGGTTGCTTCGATGGGTTCGAGCGCGAGTTCTTCGAGAAGTTGACTATATGTCCGGTAACCAAGCGCAATGGCTTCAAATGATTCTAAATCTTTTAAGCGCTTGGGGTGGTCATCAAACTTCTTCTCACAAATTGTTTTGTAATAAGCATTTATATGCTGCACTGCCTCTGAGGGCGTGTATTCTTTTTGCTTTAAATCAATCAATAACTGACTGAGTGATAAAATGCCTGTTTTAAATTTATCGCTGATCATGCCCGAACTACTCAGTTCATACGGATTACCAGCCTGACGCAGCCATTCGGTGAATTCCGTTGCGGTTTTAGGCCCGATTCCTTCTATCAATGTGAGAATACGATTCCAGGCTATTGCATCAGAAGGATTGACAATAACCTTCAAATGTGCCAAAACATCTTTCATGTGAGCGGCTTCAGCAAATTTTTGACCGCCAAATTTAATAAACGGAATTTTGCTTCGGTTCAATTCTATTTCGAGATCAAAGGAATCCCTTCCGTTTCTGATTAGGACTGCCATTTCATGTAACGGAATTTCCTGTTCACGCAGATTCATAATCATTTGGGTTACAAATCGGGATTGTTCTCTGTTATCACCGGTTTTTATTAGTGCCGGTAAATCCCCTTTTTCCCGATTCGTATAGAGGTGTTTGTCATATTTTTCCCGTGCCTGTTCTATGATTTTATTGGCTACATTCAAAATATTTCCCGTAGAACGATAATTTTCTTCTAATTTTATGATCGTTGTTTTTGGAAAAAGCTCAGGAAACCGCATAATATTTTTATGGTCAGCGCCGCGAAAGGCATAAATCGATTGGGCATCATCCCCTACTGCCATCACATTGCCGGTGTCGGGTGTAAAAAGTTTCACCAAATCAGCCTGAATGGCGTTTGTGTCCTGATATTCATCCACCAGAACAAATTTAATTCGAACTCTGATTTCATCCCGAATCTGTCTGTTCTGAAGTAACTGAACAGTGTAGGTGAGTAAATCATCAAAATCCATAACATGATTCTGATGTTTATACTTTCGGTAGGTTTGCGCTATACGTTCTATTTTATCAATGTGATTTAGAAATTGATCAAAGCCTTCATCCACAATTTCATGTAGTGTTTTCCGCTTATTTACCGAGGCGCTTATCATATTGTGAAGCGTGCGTTTAGTGGGGAAGCGTTTGGATGATTTATTGAGTTTCATATCAGACCGCAGCAGCTGAATAATCTCCTCTGCATCGGCGGTATCTAAAATGGTAAAATTGGAAGGAAACCCAATTTCTTTGTGATATTGGCGTAGCAATTGACTGCAAAAAAAGTGGAACGTCCCTCCTTTTACCTTATGACATCGTTCATCTAAAATAGATGACGCACGGTCAAGCATTTCTCGTGCGGCGCGCCGTGTGAACGTTAGCAGCAGTATTTTAGAAGGATCCACACCTGATTCAATCAACCGCGCAACCCGATACACAAGTGTTCTCGTTTTTCCGGTTCCGGCACCTGCTATGACCAAAGCCGGACCGTTGGTATGCATTACCGCACGCAGTTGTTCATCATTGAGCAAATCAGCATACTTGATTTGATAATCTGATGGCTTTATCTCCGGAGTCTTAAGTACAAAATGTTTCATGATTCAAAAATAGACAAAGTTCAGATATATGCGAAATATATGTGAGTGAGTCTGAATTAAAAAGGAATTGAACCACTCGAGGACTCGAAGGTTTAAAATTAGCTTAAATTGCGATTCATCTACACTCATCGTTTTCAGTATAGAACACTGATTGGACTGATAGAACTGATAAGCACAGAAGTTATATACTAATCAGCGGAAACCCTTTAAATCATCGCTATTTGTGTTCTATCCTCAATTTTGTCCAAACAAAATATCCTTAGTGCCTATGAGTCCTCGTTGCTCAAACGGCGCGGCGAGACGCCGCAAGATTGCCCGTTCGCGGCGGAGGCACTGAACGTACAGATTGGATGCCTATTCACGACGTTCAGTTTTTTTTACTCACAATTCTGAAAGCACTTCGTGGTTCTTCGCATTGCTCCGAATCTGAATTTTTGAATTCTGAATTATCCCCCATCCGTGCAAATCAGTCCAATCTGTCCCATCAGCGTTCTATCCTCCATTTTGTCCAAACAAAATATCCTTAGTTACTATGAGTCCTCGTTGCTCAAACGGCGCGGCGAGACGCCGCAAGATTGCCCGTTCGCGGCGGAGGCACTGAACGTACACAATCGGTGCCTATTCAAGATGTTCGGTTTTTTTACCCACAATTTTGAAAGCACTTCGTGGTTCTTCGCATTGCTCCGAATCTGAATTCTGAATTATCCCCCATCCATGCAAATCAGGTCAATCAGCCCAATCTGCGTTCTATCTTCAAATTTGTCCAAACAAAATATCCTTAGTGCCTATGAGTCCTCGTTGCTCAAACGGCGGCGAGACGCCGCAAGATTGCCCGTTCGCGGCGGAGGCACTGAACGTACAAAATCGGTGCCTATTCAAGATGTTCGGTTTTTTTACCCACAATTTTGAAAGCACTTCGTGGTTCATCGCATTGCTCCGAATCTGAATTCAGAATTATCCCCCATCCATGCAAATCAGTTCAATCCGCCCCATCTGCGTTCTATCTTCAATTTTGAATTATACCCTCTTTGTAAAACGAAATGAACCCTTATGTAATCGGTTGTTTCTACCATAAGCTATTCCTATTATTAGGCGTTTAAAAGAAGGCTTAAATTCCGTTACTAAATTCATTGTTGTCTCTATGCAAACCGACCATAAATCGCTGAATAAATTATTTGCCATAGGCTGTTTCCTTTTCGCTTTGGTTCTTTATGTAATCACACTTGCTCCAACAGCCAGTTTTTGGGATCCGGCTGAACGTATTGCAGTTGCCTATGGGATTCAGATTCCACACCCTCCCGGCGCGCCTATGTACATCCTTCTTGGCCGTCTTTTTTCCATGTTTATGCCCGCTGAATCCGTGGCTTACAGCATCAATATGATGAGTGCGTTGGCTTCCGCAGGAACCGTTATGTTGCTGTACCTTGTAGTTGTTCGTCTGATGCGCACGATGAACGGCCATCCGGATACATACGACACCGGACAAAAAATTGCCATGTATGGTGGTGCCATAATTGGGGCCCTTACATTTGCCGCAACCGATAGCATGTGGTTTATTTCTGTTGAAGCGGAAACCTATGCCATGTCACTGTCTTTCACCGCTTTGGTCTTTTGGCTGGCGCTCAAATGGGCTGATGAACACGACCAACCCGGGAATGAACGCTATCTAATCTTTATCGCCTATTTAATAGGTCTTGCTTTTGGAATTCACATGCTGAACCTTCTGGCCATTTTTTCAGCTGCACTTATTATCTATTTCAAAAAATATGAGTTTACGGTTTTGGGATTTCTCATAACCTGTGTACTTGCTGTGTTAGCCTTTTTATCTATTTATCCAGGAACTATTATTTGGATTCCTACTGCCGCTGCCGCTGTAAATGCCGCTACTTACGGACTCATTGGGCCGTTTATGTTTATGATTATCATCATTCTGATTTTGAGTGTTGGTATTTTTTATACGCACAAGAATAATTTCAAAATAGCTAACTATATTCTCGTTGCCTACACAGCTGTTTTAATAGGATTTTCCAGCTATTCAATTATATTCATTCGGTCCATGTCCAATCCTCCGATCGATCAGAACGATCCGGATACCGTTGAGAATTTTACGAGCTATATGAAACGCGAACAATATGGTTCTGCGCCCCTCTTAAAAGGAAGAAGTTATAATAATACTATTGGTGATATCGACCGGGATAATGAAATTTTGTTTCCTAGACGACATTCTACACAGCCGCATCACTTAGCTATTTATGGAGAGTACAACAGCAACCTGGACTTCTTCTGGCGTTATCAAATTACTCACATGTACTTTCGCTATTTCGGCTGGAATTTTATTGGTAGGCAATCGGATGTGCAGGATACGCCTTCTTATTTTGGTACATTTGCTGCAATGGAGGATCACAAAGATAACAAGGCCAATAATTTTTATTGGTATCTCCCCTTCCTGCTTGGCATGTTTGGCGCTGTTTTTCACTTTGTAAGAGATTGGAAACGAGCTCTGGCTGTCTTAGCCTTATTTGTGGCTACGGGACTTGCCATCATTCTCTACCTGAATCAAACACCCATGCAACCACGTGAACGGGATTATTCTTTTGTAGGCTCCTTTTTCGCGTTTGCTATATGGATTGGCATGGGTTCAGCCGGTGTGGTTGAAATGATTCGAACGGTATCTCAAAATAAATACGTGCTGTTAGGCTCTTTGGCTCTGATGTATGTGTTTATACCGCTGAAAGTACTCTCAGAGAACTTTGACGACCATGACCGAAGTCGCCGGTATGTAGCTCCTGATTATGCCTATAATATGCTCAATTCGGTTGAGCCTTACAGCATTCTGTTTACAAATGGCGATAATGACACCTTCCCGCTCTGGTATTTACAAGAGGTTGAGGGAGTACGAACAGATGTTCGGGTTGTAAATTTGAGTTTGCTTAACACACCCTGGTATATTGATCAAATTAAAAACCGTTGGAATTATGATTCACCACCGGTTAAGCTTTCCTATACGGATGATCAAATCAGAAATATCGAAAAGAAATTTATGTTTGAACAGGCATCCGATCTACACCGTCCACAAACGATTCGTATCCCTATAAACAAAGAACAACTCGCGTTGATGTCGGAAGGAGAAAAACAGACGGATCAGATTAGCTTGGAAGAGTTTGTTGAAAGTCGTTCTATGGAGTGGCCGGAAAATATCTATGCCCCCGAATTTAGTTTTAATATGCCATTAGAAGAAATGGACGATGAAGTCAGTTTCTTTGTTCAGGGGCAATTATTGTTCGATGATGGAGAACAAAGTTATTATTATACCCGCGTTCAGGATGATTTGGTTATCGATATAGTTAGGGAAAATCTTAACTTGCGGCCCATTTATTTTGCGATAACGGTAGCTTCAGATGCGCAACTGAGTATGGAGAACTACTTCAGGCTGGAAGGAAAGGCGTTTCGTATCATCCCAAAATTACATGAGGAAGAATACGGTCATCTCGATCCTGATATTCACGGATCGCGTTTGGAGCAGTTTAAATTGCGCTATGTGAATGATGAAAAAGCCTATTTTGACCAAAATTTACGTCGTATGCTCGATAATTATCGCACGGTTATTACGCGTCAGGCGAATGTATATATCATGGAAGATGACTTTGAGCAAGCAAATTACTGGTTGGAATGGGGGGAAGAAAAGATACCATTTACTACGGTCACTCCCGATTTAACGACTATTCTCACATATTCGCTTCGATATGCTCAAGCCAATAATCATGAAAATGCTACACGACTCGCCGATGAAGCTCTACCTGATTTCATGAAGGAATTAGAACGTACTTTGCTTTCAATGGAGCGAATAGAACTTCGGATGCAACAATTGGAACAGCAATTGCAATCGCCGGATGTACGTCAACGTGTAGATAGACGGCTGGAAATTCAGACGCGTTTACGAAATGCAAATCAACAGTTCAGGAGCCGACAACGTGAGTATAGTGGAAATCTTTCAAGGCTGATTGTTCTGCAACGGATTTATTATATAACTGGTAACGAAGAGGCTGCATTGGATATAGCCAACGATATAAATGAAATGGCGGGTGGCGAAACCAATTTTCCGAGAACCGAAGAGGAAAACTTAGAGCACTTCAGTCGAATTTATATATAAAATAAACCGGATTGAATACTAATTAGTGCTTTTCCTGAAAACGTACTTTATCCGTATATTAATGATTAATGAAGAAATCCAGAATACACATAAAGCATATTGATTTATCGAACTCTTTCTGTTGATATGAACCTATATCTCGAAAATAACGTAGTTGAATGCAATGTTTTGTTAATCTAAAATTACCCTGAGTCTTGTCTGGTTAACCCGAAGATTTGATTTAAAATCAATTAATTTTTAGACCTGACAAGACTCAAAAGAGCAACTTACGGTTGACAATACACCCAAAATATTTATTCTGTAATGTTGTATTTTTACTCTTGTGTGATGCAGGAAGAGCACTCAAAATTTAAATTTTACTATGATACATAATTTCACCCAGGATAACCTTGAAGAGATATCAAGCGTTTTTGGAACTGAACCCAAAAAAACGGGACAGGTTTACCGTTTCAGCCTCACAGGTCAATCACAAGAAATCAAAGTAGCTTTAGAAATTCATCTCGGAATTGAGATTGATGGGGTTAAAACAAATATTGTTTCTATCTATTCACATAATGTATTTCTGCAACTTCATAATTGTACTGGTTTTATTGCCAGTGAAACACTTCAACAGGTTACTTTTTTCGGGAAGCTGGGTGGACAAACTACCGGACTCATTGTAGAGCGAAGTGGTGCAATTAACATGTATTCCAATGTAAGTGATGCTATATTGAATGGAGATTTTACAAAACTTCCACCAGAAATTATGATGTGTAGCGTGGCACTGTCGTTAACTGAATCATTGGATTTTGAAGGATTTACTTTTGAAGATGAAGGCTGACCCTGAAGAGATTCTGTTTTATAACGAATCTGGTATTGACATTCCGGTTCACCTTCAGGACATTACAAATATTACACAATTGGTTTTTTCAGAGGAAAAGACTGAATGGGAATCACTTGAGTTTGTTTTCCTTGATGAAAAAGGCATAATTGATATAAATACGCTACACCTAAATCGTGATTATGTAACTGATGTAATCACCTATCATTATCAGAATGAAGATGAACCCGTAGAAGGAACTATTTATCTTTGTGCACAGCGAATTAAAGAACAGTCGGAAGAGTTTAAAACAAATGAAACCGACGAGTTTAACCGAATTATCATTCATGCTTTATTACATTTATGTGGTTATGATGATGACTCGCCAAATGGAAAAGCACTTATGACCAACAAAGAGAATTATTATTTAAGCCGTATTTAATTGTATGCAAACGAAATTAATTGATCTTATCATAGTGATGGTACGAATGATTGAACTTGGAGAGAATTTGCGTGATGTAAAACCTGAAGTTTTAAAATCATACAATAAATCTGAAATTTCAGCGGCTTATTCATGGGTAATTCAAAAATTAGATGAAGGAATCCTTAACACGCATAATAGCCGTAACATGCGTATTCTGCATGTAGCTGAAAGGATGATGATTGAAACCGATGCCCATGGTTATTTGCTGGAATTATATAACAAAGGAATATTGAATTATCATCAGGTTGAAAATATCATAGAGCTCTCAATGATGAATAATTTCGAAAAAGTTACTTTAGAAAAGATGAAGAAATTAGTTTCAGAGCAACTGTTTGGTTCGGATAAATCGAGAAATATGGGTGGAATCTATCTGAGTGGCAATGAATCAGTGAATTAATCCCTAAATACACATGCCCGATAGCGGGTTAACCTTGTTAATTGTTGAGTCGCCGGTGGTTGCCAAAACCATTGAAAATATGAATTTGCCGGCTATTGATGTTATGAGTTCAGGTGGTTTTGCCTGGAAGCCTACGTTTAATTATGAAGACAATTCACTAAAAGCACTCGCTGATCCACAAAAAAGAGCCTTCAGAAACGCTCTCCGGGAAAAAGCCAAATGGGCAGTCCGGATTATCATCGCAACCGATCCGGATCCGAGTGGTTATTTTATAGCCCATAGCATCCGAAAAATGCTGAACTCCACTCCTGCTCTCTTCACTCATTTTGATTATCTGAATCAATCACATATACGTGAGAGATTAGAAACTGCAACCCATGCACCGTTGTATAGTGATGCTTTATTGAATAAATATTTTACGGTTTATCAGGAATTGTCCCATTCCATCAAAATTCGATTCGGCAACAACTATTCTGTTTCAGATATTATTTCGATTGCGGTGTTATCAACTCCACTTTTACACACGATTTGGAGAGATGAGAACAGAGAATTGTATTTCAGTCAAAAACCTATTCAAGTATTGCTTAGTGATTCCATTACAATCTCTCCATTAACAGACCCAATACAGCAATACAAAATACCTGTCTCACCTCCATCACTCTCACATGTACTTGAACCAATTGATGGTTCCTGGCAAAAAGGGTATCAACATATTTGTGAATTATTTCAACATCCGGTTGAAGCGTTTGGTCAAGCTATCATAAGTTATCCGAGAACGGCAGCTGTTTCCTGGCCTCAGGAAATTTGGGAACAGTTGTTTGTGGAATTTAGAAAATTGAATCCATACGCTATCATAACACCCAAAGATATGCGAAATATCTCAGACCGGCATGAACGCGCGGCTATACATATAACCAATCCGGAAATTACGCCTAAAAAGGTCAGACCTCATGTTAAAAAAGTGCTGTATGATTTATATGCAAAAATCTATGATAAAACAGAACAAGCCATTTGTATTTCAATAGATAAAGAAGACATGAAAGGTGTTCACAAACAAACCGGCATCTATTTTAATTCAACCACCCAACAAATGCCACACAGGCCAATAGACGTTCATCCGGTGTTATCGGCACAGTATTTTATGCAGGAATGTATGAATACAAGGTGGGTGAAAGCATCAAAGATTGCCCCCGTTATGGACAGGCTTTTGTCAAAAGAAATCATAACTTGCGAACAAGCGAGTCCATTCCCCGTATATCTTTCACAGCATCTTGATAGCATGGTTTCCGAAGCAGATGCACTACATTTACTACATTTTTTTAGATCATTAAATGATGATATCTATGATGAATCCTATTCAGCTGATAAATTATGCCAACGAATTCGAATTACTTTAAAGGTATGATTGAAAATCACTTACATAAGAAAAAAGAAGCTGAATCGGATACCATGCGTTCATTTCAGGAACTCCTGAGTAAACACCAACCAAACCGATTTACGGCAAGCAAAAATCCTGAAAAATCACCACTCCCCCCTGCTGATGATCATAAACGATTACTACAGGTACTCATGGTTATTCCATGGATATTGGCTATTGGTTTCGTGGGTTCTCTTTTTTGGGATTTTGATGCATTAAGCCTGTTCATATTTGGCCACGAATTTCAACTGGATGGTTTATTACGAATGGTATGTATAAGCGGTTTAATCGGTTTTGCAACGAATTGGTTAGCCATACAAATGCTTTTTTATCCACGAAGCAAGCGTCCTCTGCTTGGTCAAGGGTTGGTTCCCGCACAAAAGAAACGAATCGCAACCCGACTGGCACTTTCTGTAGAACGGGATTTGATTAACAGTAAACACATAAAAGACCGCCTCACCCGCGACGGACAGTTACGTAAATATGGACTTGCAGCCATTCGATATGTGAATTCTTATGTATCAAATGATGCTTTCCGGCAAGATTTCAGGCAACTCATTGAGCATTATATAGAAAATTCCCTCAATGATCCCGAAATACGTCAGTCTATACTTGATAAAGCTGCGGAATTAATTGAAGAAAGTATCTCAAAGTCTAAATTAGAAAAAACGGCCATTCGATTATATATGCTTCTAAAAGGTAAAGACATGGAAACCTTATTAGATGAAGCTTTAAATGCCCTGCCGGGAAAAATTAGTCCGGCACTTGAACCCGTTGATGAAATATTGGATCGTTTACCCCGCAGACTCTACAAACAACAAGATAAAATTGAAGCCATTTTCCTTACTGTAATTGAACGTGCTCTTGAGAACATAAACATTCAAACAATTGTAGAAGAAAATTTAAACTCGTATGATGATTTAAAACTCGAATCAATGATTCGTGGAGCTACCAATACGCATCTGAATTATATAAAATATCTTGGCGCTGTTATTGGATGTATAGGCGGATTAGTACTTTGGAATCCGTGGAGCCTTTTCCTTCTTACATTTACAGGGGGATGTGTATTTGCCCTGGATCGGTTTTTATTTCGTTTCAAATCGGATGATGCGCAAGAGAGCAAACACAAAGAGTAAAATGATCAGAAAGAATACCCGGATTCAATGCATGATAAGGCGCGACCTGTCAGGATTCCCAACTCCTGACAGGTCTGGGTGGGGGCGCATGCTTCATAATTACGCTCTATTAACTTGTTAGGAAGACTTCCTATTCACTCCTCTTTTTAGACTCATTACTTTTTTTTGGTTGGTATGAATATTTAAAGTTTTTGTTTTAGTTTCGAGGAAGTGTAAAGTTAAGTCCATCTCTATTCCTATCTGCCGCATCAGTTTGTCTGACATCGCTTGTTTTTTGATTATTTGCATGTGTTCCAAAAACAGCAGATATTTTAGCATATATTATATCTAAATCAGTAAATGCACTAGGAAATTCGGAAAGACCACATTCACCTTTAGTACTATCTCTTATAGAGTACACGCAAGGTAGTCCTTCTCTTGATGAGAACCAATGAGTAGCTTCATTTTTAAACCCGAATAAAGATTCTCCTACGAACATAGCGCTAGCTCTTGTGTATTGAAAAGCACCACCCGTAGCAATACCAATACTATAGTATTCTGTTCCTGCTCCCATGTTATGCGATGTAAAAAATACGTTATCTTTTGGATTGACAAGTAAAATTTGACCAGAAGTTCCAAGAGGTTGATACCAACCATCAAGATAGTCTGTGAGTTCATGCGAATATCCTTTTACTATTTCTATATTATAAGGGTTTCCTGCGACTATGTCGCTATTGAATATTTCTTTCATCATGTTTACGTATGTGTCGAAGTTTTGTTCTGCTTGTGCAGGGTTTCTAGGTATTACTCCTGGAGGGTTTACTCCTCCATCTGGAAGATCTTCAGGAGCTAAATTTCCTTGTTCTACTTGTTTCATACTAGGGCATGTTTCTGGTCTTTCAGACACACCATCCCAAGTGGAACAATTAAACGCCGAGTTTCCGAAATTGTAAACCTTATATGTTACGAGTTCTTCTCCGAATGCATCTTTTGTTCTTGGAACTTTAAGAAGTCCTGCATCGTTCATTTGTCCTGTCATTAATTTTAAAAGTTCGTATGCTGGTATGAATCTTTCAGGTCCTATGTGTCCTTGATCTGCTATAGCTCCTTTTATTGTTTCTGATCTTGTATTTATATCGCCTGCTACATCAAAGTACCAGTTTTGCTCGCTTGTTCTAAATGATGAATGATTGTTTGGATATCCTCTTACAACCCATGATTTGTCTCCTGGTGCAAAGCCGTCTACACTCATGTAACTTAAGTATTGCCACTCGTCTGGGTAAAAGCTTCTATCTACTCTCATTCTTGAAGCTTTGCTTACATCTGATAAGTATTCTACTTCGAATTCGCCTTCTGGTATTCTTCCTTGTATTACTCCGTTTTCTGCTTGTAATTCGTGTACAATAGATCCATCTCTACTTGTAAATTTCATTCTTGCCGTGTTGTCAGGTTCTACTATGTCCCCGCTCAAGCTTCCAACGTATGTAACTTTTGTTGGAGTTATGTTTACATCGTATGTTTTTAGTATGCTTACAAGTCCGTTATCTCTACCTTCTAGGCCTTCTGTATCTTTTGCCAAAACGTTCCAGTCAAAGTCTCCACCTGTTATATAATTGTGAGTTAGAGTTGTATCTATTGATGATTTTCCAACATTAAATTCGTTTATGTTTCCATCTCCAAAGTTTAATCTTATTGTGTCTAAGTCTTTGAAGTCGTCTTGTGCTGTTATTTTGAATTTTATTTCGTCGTCTTGCCAGTTTCTATCATAGCTTACCTCTACGTTTATTGTTGGAGCCATGTTTGTTATTTCTGCTGGTTGCAAGTTGAATGAGCGGCTAAGTAGGTGGGTTTTCCCGTCACGGTCATTCACCCGAAACCAAAAATCCATAGATTGCGCCTGGGTGTTTTCCAAGTTGAATTCCACCTCGAACGCCGCACTCAGGCTTGTGCCCGACAAGTCGGTGAACGCTTGCGAAAAGCTCGTTTGATTATTCGAAACGGTAACAGAAAGCAATCCGTCGGGATCAGTGACCGTAAAAGAAAAGGACACCGCTGTGCCATCAACGCCCTGAGTGGGTGAAAAGGCCGTGAGCTCGGCGGGACGGTTGGGCTGCTCAGCCGGTGAATTGGGGTTGTCGCAGCCCTGACTCATCACAAACAGGCAACAAATCAGCAAGGCTATAATATAGTAACGCATAATAAAATGGATTTTAAATGGATATGTAATGAAGATACATAAGCAAAGTAAATTAATCCATAACAGAAGCGTTATTAACAGCGGGCTAACTGCCCGAAAAAACCAACGATACACAGACCTCGTAGAAAACCGTATCAGCTATTTAAAATCCTAAAACCTCACCCCAATGGCACGTTTACTAGCAGGATTTTCGTGTCGAATTCCAATCAGGAAGAATATACTCTTATCTATATTCAATGCATGGTAAGGCGCGACCTGTCAGGATTCCCAACTCCTGGCAGGTCTATATGGGCGGAACCGTACACGAAAGACTTTGGAGTGCCATCTAATAAAAAAAGCGACGCCAAACAGGATGTACAATCTTACTTGAAAAACAAACTCAGACAGATATTAAAACGGTAAATCTTCATCCCCAAAATCAGGGAGGTCGGCATCATTTGGAGGAGGAATTTCATTATTTGCAGGACTGCTTGCACCACCATCTTTTGTTTCAATTTTCCAGGCTTTCACATCGGTGTACCAGCGGCTGTTATACTCTCTTGATTCAACATCAAAAAACACTGTTATTTGTTGACCGGAACTCAAATTCTGTAGCATGTTTACTTTATCGCCCCACATTGTGCAACATACCAATTTAGGATAAGCACCAGGAGTTTCTATTATAAAATCCTGTTTTTGCCAGGGACCATTTTTACCCTGTCCGCTTTGAATGGGTAAAATCTGTTTTAACGTAGCGGTTAATTCTAAAGACATCAGCTTTAATTTTCAATGAATATTGGTGGGTGAATATAAGGTAATTTGTTACCGGAAACTATACCATAACTTTGTCGAATTCTCAAAAAAAAAGCTGAAGCTCACATTGAATGAACTTCAGCTTTAAGTGTTGCTCCCCGGGTAGGACTCGAACCTACAACCCTGCGGTTAACAGCCGCATGCTCTGCCATTGAGCTACCGAGGAATGACAGAAGCCTCGCCAGATTAGTTTCTGACAAGGCTTCAAATATAAAGCTTAATTGTACTCTGAGTCAAGCATCAAAAAAAATATTTTTAAAAACTCAGGACTGTTTGAGGTTAATGACGATGGCTCCACTGAATCCATCCGAACCATATAATAAAGTGGCTTTTGAACTGGATAGAACTTCAATCGTTGAGACATCAGCTACATTAATTAAATCATACACGTTTTTGAATGTTGTGCCTAATCTAACGCCATCAAGAATAAACAGGGGCTCCGTTGAGAGTTCAAAGGAGGCTGCACCACGAATTTGTACAACCGCGTTGCGGCCCTCTCCAACAACTTTCACTCCGTTTAGTCTTTTAAGATATTGATCAAGTGTAGTTCCTAATGTTTCAACATTTACTTCATCAGCATAAACACCACGATCGCTATTGTTTCGTGTTATCTCTGTAACAGGGCCACACGAAACAAATACAGTTGAGACTGCTAGTAACATTATTAGTAGTGATTTTTTCATAGGAGCACCTCTATTATTTGCATTTATAAATAAATTTTACGCATTTTGACATGCTTATCCAATATAACAAAAATTTAACATAATTCATTCAGTATAATTAATCATCCACCATTGTCATAGCTGGGATGTTTAAATGTCGGCTAATCTCTGTTTTTGAAAGTTATCAAAATAGCTCCGGCTTTACCATCTTCTCCATAAAGTGTTGTGGCACGGGGACTTCTTAATACACGTACTTTATCAACTAATGACATATCAACCATATCGTAAATTTGTCGGAAGTCACGCCCCATACGGGAACCATCAATTATGAATAGTGGTCTTGAATCAACACTGCTGGCATAACCCGAAATTCGAACGTCAGCGGTTCTTCCCGCACCGGTTACCCGAATTCCGGAAAGGCGCGAGAGATACACATCGAGAGTTGTTCCGGATCTGTCAACATCTACTTCAGAGCCGAATACTCCGTCTCTTTGTGTATTATCAGCAGTTGATGCACAACCAACTGAAAGTAGCATTAAACCTGCAATAAGTATTTGTATGACGTGTTTCATGGTTCTATAATTTGATGATTAATAAAGGGGGTTTAGGTGGCAAGTTTATGCTTTCAAAAGTGAATATAATTAATTTCAGGCTAAAAATTCATAGAAATGAATATTTACATTTTACATAAACATGTATTTGCAAAAAACGTGTTATTTGATTCGTATATTGATTCGTTTTTTAGTAACCTTACACACTTTTCAAGAATACATCAACTTCATGTGTAACAAAATTAATGTTTGGTGTAATACACTAATTATAGCATTAATGTTTCAGTATATTTTCGGACAACTGCTATTATTTCTTGAGAACTGTTTTTATAATCATTATCAGAAGGATTTGAAAAACCAGGTATTTTGTTTGTATTCAACGCTAGAGCAAAAATAAAACCGCAGTATAGCCACTCTATTCGAGGATTTTATTTTTGCGATAAGGCAGAAGACGGATAAAATAACGGTTTTGCAAAGCCTTCTATCAATACGTTCATATTTAATTATTTAACACTATGAGTAAGCAACCACAAAACCGAATTACAATTGCCAGGGGCGATGGTATTGGGCCGGAAATTATGGATTCTTGCCTTAAAATTTTTGATGCAGCAAAAGCAGACCTGGCCTACGATGAAATTACAATAGGTCAGCAAGTTTATGAACAAAATGTAGAATCCGGTATTGAACCTTCATCTTGGGATACATTAATTCAAAATAAAGTATTTTTTAAAGCTCCTATTACAACTCCTCAAGGTGGCGGATTCAAAAGCCTGAATGTTACGATCCGTAAGTCACTCGGACTTTATGCTAATATAAGACCTGTAAAAGCTTTGGCTCCTTTTGTTCGTAGTTTTTTCCCTACAATGGACTTGGTGGTTGTGCGTGAAAATGAAGAAGACTTGTATGCCGGAATTGAGCATCAGCAAACTCCTGAAGTTGTTCAATGCCTGAAACTGGTATCTAAACCCGGATGTGAGCGCATAATTCGGTATGCATTTGAATATGCCAGAGCCTATGGCAGAAAAAAAGTGACCTGCATGACGAAGGATAATATCATGAAATTAACTGACGGTTTGTTTCATAAAACCTTCGATAAAATAAAGCTCGATTATCCCGAAATCGAAACCGACCATTTTATCATTGATATAGGTGCTGCACGCCTTGCCGACACCCCTCATTGGTTCGATGTAATTGTCACTTTAAATCTATATGGTGATATTATTTCTGATATTACAGCACAAATTTCAGGTTCAGTAGGTTTGGGCGGTTCGGCAAATATTGGTTCTGATTTCGCCATGTTCGAAGCTATTCACGGTTCAGCTCCAGATATCGCCGGACAGGATATCGCGAATCCTTGCGGCCTGCTTCATGGTGGCATAATGATGCTAGCTCATTTGAATCAAACTGAAAAAGCTGAATTAATTATGAATGCTACACTCAAAACTATTGAAGATGGTATTCATACGGGTGATATGAGGAATAAGCATTTTACAAACAAATTGGTAGGAACAAAAGAGTTTACGCAAGCTATAATTGATCGCATTGGTGAAGCACCAAAAGATTTGAAAAAGGCGAATTATGGTAATACATCGCACCAAATTAATATTGACTATGTTCCCGAGCCTAAACCAACAAAGGAACTTGTAGGTGTTGATGTTTTTATTGATTGGGATTCCGACGACAGAAATCCTGCTTCTTTAGGAAAACGACTTGAAGACCTTGCGCCAAGTGGTTTGAAATTAAAAATGATTACCAACAGAGGTGTAAAGGTGTATCCCGGCGGTTTTACTCAAACATTTTGTACAGACCACTGGAGGTGCCGATTTATTTCATCAAATGATCAATCGGTAGTAGAATATTCGTCGGTACTTTCTCTGCTCAATTTAGTAACTGAAGCAGGATTGGAATGCATAAAAACGGAAAATTTGTACTTGTTTGACGGCGAAAAAGGATACTCACTGGGACAAGGCGAGTAATCTATAATTGATTGGGCTATCTACTCTTCAAATTCAACGTATATATACTTAAATAAATTACCAAAAAATCAATAGAGTGTATGTAAGATATTTACCGATAGCCCTCTGACATACAATTCATAATTATTTATGTATTTCCGCCATCATTAAGTAAATTACTGCTGTATTAAAATTCATAATACTATGATTACAAAAGAGAAAGTAAAAAAAGAGATTGACATGTTGTCCGATGCAGAAGTTCAAAAACTGTATCTGTACCTATCTTCTTTGAGAAAAACGGGAATCACTCCGCCAATAATTCGTTCTTTAAAGTTGGATGGAAAACTGGACAAAGAAGATTTGCGATCTTTAGCCTATGACTAAGGTTCTGATTGATACAAATATACTTGTTTACGGAATCGATGAAGATTCGTCGTTCTTTAATAGTGCGCGAAGAATATTAGAGGATGGCGAATATCAACTTGTTACTACTTCTAAAAATCTAATTGAATTTCTAGTTGTTGCTACTAAGTCATCAGGATATAATCTTGATAATGATTTGGCATTGGAAGTTCTCGAAGAGATCATATTTAGTTTTGAAATCGTGTATCCTACACAGGAGTCAATGGCAATTTTTATAGATTTGATGAATATGTATAACCCCAAAGGTTTGAGACTACACGATTTTGAAATAATTAGTATAGGTCTTGCACATGGAATACAAAATGTGGCTACATTTAATACCAAAGATTTTAAATCTGTTAAAGAGATAATCCTCACTGAAATATAGTATATGTAATTATTTGTGATAGTGCTGATCAACTTATAACCCTTGAAACACCGAACCGTTTTACTTTTTTCTCAAGAATTTGACCGCTTACCTTAAAAAGCCTCTATCTGTTTACAGGCCTGTTCAAGAATTTCATACTCTTTGGCAAAACAGAACCTCAGATAATATTTACCGTTTTCAGGATTGGAATAGAAAGAACTGCCCGGAACCGATGCAATGCCGGCTTCCTTTATCAATGTTTCACAGGCTTCCTTATCATTTTTCATGCCCTGACGCTTTTTCGAGAGTGTCTCGAAATTTGCGAACACATAATACGCTCCCTGCGGCCACTCAAACTCGAAACCGGCTTTCTCCATCGATTTGCAAAATAACGACCGCTTAGTTTTATAGTCTTTGGTCATTTGTTCAAAATAAGATGCATTCATGTGGAATGCTTCATCTAAACCGAACTGTAAGGGAGTTGCCGGACAGATATAAATGAGGTCACTTATCAATCCCATTTTTTCAATTACAGAAGCTGGGCCGACAGCACTCCCAAGCCTCCATCCTGTCATATTGAACGTTTTTGAAAAGCTGGAGATGGTAATAGTTCTTTCAAATCCACCTTCCATAGAAGCCAAAGACAAGTGTTTATTATCATCATACACCATGTATTCATAAACTTCATCTGTAAACGCCCATAAATCGTGTTTTTGAAGGATTTGAAGAAGGGATGCCAATTCGTTTTTTGTCCACACTTTTCCATTCGGATTTCCCGGTGTGGTGATGACAACCGCTTTTGTTTTTGGTGTGATAGCATTTTCTAATAGATCGAAATCCACATTCCAGCTTTTATCTTCGAGAGGCACAAAAACCGGTTTAAAACCCAAAACTTTTAGCAAATTTACATGATATCCATAAAAAGGTTCAAACTGTATGACTTCATCACCCGGATTTAATGTAGAAAGACAAGCCGCAACAAATGCTCCTGTAGAGCCGGTTGTAATCATCACTTCCGTTTCAGCATCGCAGGAAATCTCATTGAACGATCTGAATTTTCCTGCTGTATCTGCACGTAATTCATTTATCCCACTGTGATAGGAATATATCGACTGATTATTTTCAATGGCTTTAATAGCACCACGTTTAACAGGTTCCGGAGTAGGTAAATCGCATATCCCCTGTCCGAGATTAATTCCATTATACGCATTCACCATTTGAGTGACCGCACGAATATCACTTTGTCGTAAATCTATAGTGCGATCTGCAAGTTTTTTCATAAATAGGATGATTGGTAATTAATTAACAATTGGGATTTCAAAAATCATGAAAGGGTCTTAACTGCAACGTTTTTGAAGTCGGTGTACTTTCTGCAAATGGTTTTCCTTTTTGATGGATAAAACCTTCAGCCAACCAAATGATTTTTTTGCTACTGAATGGCCACGGGTGTAAACAAAACGTTTCTTCCTGCTGAGTTGAGACAGTCATCGAAAATTCAATTTTTCCGATTATTGGTGGAGAGCCCAAAGGATTTTCCATTTGTGTTCCCATGCACATTCGCAGACTAATGTAATCCCACAATAATATATGTCGGTTCAAAATATCCAAGCGCTCGCGTATATCAAACAATGATGGATGGCCATGCAATTCAATTTGTCGGATGAGTTGTTCTTCTTTTTGTTTCAACTCATCAATACAAGAAGTTACGAAAGTGTCATTTTCATCCGATGATTTGCCCGCCAAACCGATATTATGCCTTAAAATCAATAACGCGGGGAGGATACCGTAACCTACTGCCCTATCAAGTGATTCTTTCCATATTGTTAGATGTGATTTCTTGGGCATTTCCAAAAAGTCATACGGATGACCGGTTTCCGGATTAAGTTGAACATTTTTTTCCCAGCTGGTCCACCCAATATCATGTAAAGCAGCCGCAAACCGTACGGTTTCATTTGGTTCGATACGACCGGTAAGTGCATTTCCCCACAATCGTGCTAGTTCACCTGTCATTCTGCTGTGATGCAATTGAGTTATACAAAAAGCATGTTCTTTTTCTTCAAACCTGACAATCATAATGAATCGGTTAGATTCTCATGTATAAACGATCTGTAGGTTTCGCTATAAACCGATCCTGAAACTGCGTAGCCTTCATAATGTGGCCCTTTTAGTTCCAACCATTGCACATTGCCTTCAAACGATTCAAAAAGCGCTCTACCCATTTTATATGGAATAACGCGATCATCTTTGCTATGCGCCACTAACAGTGCTCCTTCGTATTCTTTTAACCGCTTTAATGTGTTTAATTGAACTCTTGCCAGTTTTTTCACAGGAAAAATAGGATAAAAATAAGCCGCCACATCAGGGACGGATGTGAATGTGGATTCCAGGATTAAAAGCTTCGTCTTTTGTGTTACAGCTATATGGGTAGCTACTGAACCACCCAATGAGCGGCCAACCGGAATGATATAATTTTTGTCAATACTTCTTTTATCGGTTAAATAATGCCAGGCCGCAAGGCCATCCTCCAGAATATGTTGCTCACTCGGGAATCCTTCACTTTTGCCATATCCTTGATAATCATACATTAATACCGAATAACCCATTTTAAGAAATGTCTGCATGGTGTTAATACGGTCTGCCATATTTCCGGCATTTCCATGCGAGTATAATAACGTTACATCACTTGAATCGGATGATGCAAACCAACCATGAATCTGATTACCATTTTCTGAGGGGAAATAAACATCTTCATACTCAATACCCACTGATTCAGGAGTGGCAGTTAATTCGTTGGAGGGAAGGAAAATGAGTTTTTCCTGGAACATGTATAATAAAGCCGTCAGGGTGATGTACGTAATCAGAATAAAGATTAGAAACCAAAGGAGCTTCTGCATTACGAATGAATTGATTCAGGAGCAGTCTGCTTGGCTCCCGAAGTATCTGTCTTTATTTTACTTGCTACTAATAAATTAACTACACCACCAATTATACAAATGATACCGGTAATTTGTCCCCAAATACCCGAAAATGTAGTGTCTCCATAATTGGTGAAAAAACTAACTACACCAACTAAACAGACCACTATTCCAGTGGTTAATATGAAAAAATACAGAACTTTTTTAGTCACGATGTTCCTGATTCTATGATTATCAAATGAGTGAAATTGGTTATAATTTAATCAGAAAGCTTAAGCCGGACAACTTTTAACTATATTTGAAATCGAAATCTTTCCAGGTGCCTTCCGGTTCTGACCAATTTAGTTGAAGGTCTTTAACATTGGAACCGGCCGGTCCCTTTTTGCACAGTTCAATAATTCGATGGATTGCGTCACGGTCACCTTCAAAATGTGCCTCAACGCTGCCATCTTTACGATTTTTGACCCAACCGCATAGTCCGTTTCGACGAGCGTTTTTATAAACAAAGTAGCGAAAGCCAACTCCCTGCACACGTCCTTCTATTCTCAGACGAGCTGCTGATTTCTCTTCAAATTCACTCATGTGTTAATGTGTGGTTATGAAAATGTTTATGTTTAATTAACAAATCGTTAATGCAAAGATAAAGCACATTTTGATTAAAAACAGACAATAATTTTGAGTGATAGAAAAGCGAACAATTGAAGTTACATTTGTTTTGGACAACATAGAATCTATGCCTTATTATCTCTGATAGTATATGAAAACCAACCTGAATATTTTAAATCTATGACATCTTTTCTTCATCAAATCAGCTTTAACTGGTTTTTGCTCTATTACTTTTCGTTAGGGCTCATCTTATTATATCAAGGTTTTACGTGGTATCTTAAGCCACAGCCATTCATAGATTACCTAATAGAACATGCAAAATCCGGGCAATCCCCGAATCTTATTATCAAAAGTCTGCGCTATCTTTTTCTGTTTTCAGGGCTTTCAGTTGTGCTGTCATTGTTTCCATTTTCTGTTGTGGAATTGATTTTTGCCATCTGGAGTTTTGTTATGGTTTATATTCTTGGGTCTTTTTTTGTGAAATGGAAAGCACTGAGTGCCATAATTCTTGAGAATCCGGATGCCCTGCAAAAACAAATTAAAAAAGGCGGTGCCATGATGCTGTCACTCGGTGTGGTTATGTTCCTGCTTGCGTATGTCTTATTAACCAACCGATGAACTTTATTTTACATGCTTACTTATACCTTAAACGGATATCACGGTATTATTCTGCCGGGTCCTGATATTGGGCTTGATATTTCAGGCGCTCAAGCTAAACACGTTTTTATCAGTCATGCCCATGCCGATCATTTGCCACGTAACCGCCAGATGCACGTTTATGCCAGCCCTGCCACTGAAAAGCTCATGCGCGAACGGGGATTCAAAGGAGATGTAACCACGCTTGCTTTTGGTGAAACATTAAAACTTGATAGTTGTCATGTAACCCTTTATCCCGCCGGACACATCCTCGGTTCGGCTATGATTGGAATTGAGTGTGAAGAAGGCCATGTGCTGTATTCCGGTGATTACCGCAATCCGCCATCTCCTGTAAGTGAAGGGTTTTCAGCACCCGAAAAAGTCGATTATTTCATCACCGAAGCTACTTTTCCGCTGCCTATTTACAAGTGGAAACCACACGAACAGCTTTTTGAACAGATTCGAACATTCGCATCAGAAGCGCTTAGAGATGGCTTCACTCCCATTTTTTTATGCTATAATCTCGGAAAAGCACAAGAAGTGATGCATGCCCTATCATCCCTTCAGCAAAAAATCCAGATACACAGTGCCGGTTACGGGCTTTCCTGCATCTACAGAGATTTCGGGTTTAATGTAGGTGATTTTGAGAAGTATAATAAAGACACGATACAAGATGGGCGCATTCTTGTCACTCCTTCTTCCTCAATGGATCAGCCTATGGTTCGTAACATTAAGAATAAGCGGGTAGCGTATGTTTCCGGTTGGGCATCACACGAGTCCCGCCGGACACAACTCACAATAGATGCGTTGATCCCTTTATCAGATCACATCGATTTTTTTGAACTGATAAAACTCTGTGAAAAGCTTGACCCTAAAATGGTGTATGTCACGCACACACCCAATCCCAAAGTAGTACAGCACTATTTATCCCAAAAAGGAATTTCATCTCAGCCGTTACATTTGGAGGCGCACGATGAAGGGTGAACGTCCTAATTCAGACAGCTTTTTTCGATTCTGTAAAACAGTTCAGCAGATAGCAGAAACAAGAGGTAGCAATCGGAAAACAGCCACATTTGCGGAATATTTAAGATCGTTAGAAGAAGAGTCGGTGGCTTTGGCAACCCGTTTTATTGGTGAGGGTGCGTTTTCATCTGTATCCGGGAAACGGGTTTCTGTGGGGCATCGAACCATTGCTGTTTGTGCTGCTGAATTTTGTGAAATTGACTATGACCTTGTATTCAAATCGTGCCGGACAGCAACGGGCAGCGCCTCAGAAACCATTGAGAAACTCATGGAAAATTTGGATGTCTCAATTGAAAAACGTACACCGGCATTTTGGTCTCTATCAGAAATACAAGCCCGTTACGAGCTCATGCAGAAAACCGGAAAGCGGGATAAAAAACAAAGATTGCTGACAGAAACCTGGCAACACATGACGCCCATTGAAATCAAGTATTTTATTCGTGTTATGGGGCAGGGAAGCCTTAGAATCGGGTTTGAGTCTAAAAGTATTGTGAATGCGATGGCTTTGGCATGGAATCAAAATCAAGAGGATGTCCGATATGCGCACATGCTAACGGGCAGCTTGGAAAAAACGGCATTGCTTTGCAGGACACATTCACTGGAACAAGCCCGTTTCCGATTATTTCAGCCGTTATCGTTTATGCTGGCATCTCCTATTCAAAGCCGAACCGTCGAAGATGTGACACAGTACATTGCAGAAGAAAAATTTGACGGAATGCGCTGTCAGGTACATGTTGAAGGCTCCAAAACAGTCCTTTTTTCGCGGGATATGAATGACATTACAGCATCTTTTCCCGAAATTGCAGATGCATTCATCAAAAAAAATATGCCCGCACAAGTATTAGACGGGGAAATTTGTGTATTCAATCATGATATAATTCAACCATTTCAACTTCTGCAAAAAAGAATGGGTGTCAAGAAACCGACCGAAAACCTGTTGAAAACCTATCCCGTTATTTTCATAGCCTATGATATTCTTTGTGCAAACGGAGCACCTGTTTTTGATTTAACACTTACTGATCGGCGAAAAATATTGGAAGATACATGTCAACTTTATGAGATCCGGTACAGCCGTCAGTTTGAGTTAACTGAAACTGCAGATATTGATCGATTCTTTGACCGGGCATTGGCTCATGGAAACGAAGGCCTGATGTTAAAGATGAAATCAAGTACATACGAATATGGTCAGCGGCGGAAGTCATGGTTGAAGGTAAAAAAACCGGGTGGTTCGGTTGATACGATCATCATGTATGCACATGCCGGAAGCGGGAAACGCGGAGGCACGTATTCTGATTTCACGTTGGGAATATCTGTAAAAGAGGATTCCCGGTATGAAGAAGAATTCATCCCCATCGGAAAAGCTTATGGCGGCTACACCGATGATGAACTGAAAAAATTAAATAAAGCGCTAAAACCGCTGATTGTAGAACGTTTTGGACCTACCCTGTCCATCAAACCCGGAATAGTGGTAGAAATAGAATTTGATGATATACAACTGAATAAACGAACTAAGGCAGGTTATACCTTGCGTTTTCCCCGTTTTCGTGCCATTCGTTGGGACCTCTCTCCTTCCGATGCTGATACCCTCACCGACATCGAAAATCTCTATCAGCAAAAACTTACCCAAAGCCGCAAACCGCAACAGAAACATGCCTCTTTTGAGTGAAAACTAATGTGAGTAGAATTCTGTGAAGATGGGGATTAAATTCTGGTTTTATTTTTGCTCCGGCGTTGTATTCGAACAAAAACCCAAGTTTATCAAAGCCTTCTAATAAATTGGACTAAAGTTTATTGTAAGTTTATTTAGATGATTTTCACAGTTAATCCTAAACTTATATTTACAAAATGGTATTTTAGATAAACAAAGAAATATCATTTATATAATTTGAATAGATTTGAGATTTCATTTTAAATAATATTAATAATTAAAAATTATGTTTCCATGTATAGGTTATACACAGTGTATTATTTAAATAAATATAAATTAATATTGACAATGTAGAGTTGATGTTTTAAAGTTATTTACATTATAACGTATTAGCTTGGTTAAGTGTTTAATTTAATATGTTTAACGTCATATTACTCTGCGACAACAAACAATCCAATGTGTATATAAGTTAATTATAAACAATAAATTATTTGTTTTTTATCAGAAATGTTACTAAGTAAATCCTAATATTAAAGACAATTTATTATGGGAAAAATATCTACACATAACTACACACCTTTATTCACACTTTTTATTTACTTATTACTCTTTAATAGCACAGGTATTACTGTTCTGAATGCACAATCTGATATGTCAACGCATAGAATTCTGATGGAGAATCAAGATGTGTTCGAAAGTTATCAATCAAAATATGACATCATAGCTGATAATTTTAGTTCTGCTGAAATTGAAGTTATAGCTCAATTACTAAGAAGAGACCTGTATCCTGATGAGCAGCAAAAAGAGCTTTTTGAACGCTTTAGTTTTACAATGCTACCGGAAAACCCTACCATTGAAATCAATAAAGCTGGATTACAATCAATTCTTTTATCTGAAAATTTTGTGGATGAAACGTTTCCCCCAGACCAATGGTCATCCATAAAAAACTCCGATATGAATTTAGGATGGCAACGTGCTAGTTTTGAGTTTGATTATGTAAGTGGCGAAGCATCAGCATATCATAATGTCGAATTTAATGAAAATTCATGGTTGATTACTCCACAACTTGCTATTCCAGAAGATGCTATGCTCCAATTCAGTGAATTAAGCCAGGGAATGCCATTCTATGGGTATTCTGCATTGTATATATCTAAAGGCAGCAACGATCCTGAAAGTGGCGATTTTGAATTTGTGATGGAATTTGACGATAGTCAAGAAAATACATGGAGACTTATTACTGTTGCTCTTGAAGAGTATGAAAATGAAGATATTTACATAGCTTTCAATTATTCCGGTGATTATGCACATTTATGGTATATTGATGATGTAAATGTGTATGTTCCTTCACCTGAACCATTTCCGGTAAGATTAACCGGACCGGATGATGAGGCCGATAATGTTGCAATTTCACCCACATTAACATGGCAATCATCGTTTGGGACAGTCCCCGATTTTTATCGAGTCTATTTAAGTACTGATCAGACAAATTATACATCAATTGGAACTACAACCGATCAGGAGCTAAACACTGGAATTTTGCAACCATTGACGACATACTATTGGTATGTAATTGCTTACACCAATACTGGTTTTGAATCTGATCCTAGTGAAATCAGAAGTTTTACTACGGAGCCAATTGTCTCAGAATTTCCTTTTATCGAAACATTTGATGACGATTCAGAAACAAGGTCACAATGGACCCAGGAATTTTTAACCGGTTGGGAAATTCCATGGACGTTCGGAGCCGGCTCTTCTCAAGGTAATATTGAAGATGCATATATTGGTGAATTAAATGCCCGGTTTAGCCGTCAATCAACATTCTCAAGGCAGCGCACAAGGCTAATAACGCCAACCTTTATTACGGATGGTTTAGAAAACCCGTCTTTATGGTTTTACTACGCTATGGATATGTTCAACCCGAATAACACAGTTAATGAATTATCTGTGGAGTACAGGGTGCCCGGTGGCGATTGGATTGAATTGTTCTCCAACAATACACATACAACAGACTGGACTCATGAAGTGTTGGAACTTCCTGATGTACCGGCTATTCAACTTGCGTTCTATGGAAATCATCAGGATTACGACGATATTGTTGTAGATCGAGTTTGGGTAGGTGATTTCTCGGATCTTTCAGATGTTCCACCTGTTACTATGCTTAGTCCGACAGATAATTCATCCGTATCCGAATCTCCATTGCTTGATTGGGATGCTCCGGAAGCCGGGGATTATTCTTTAGAAGGATACCGAGTGTATATGGATGATAGCTTCCCACCGGAAACATTGGTTTATGAAGGAAATGATACATTTTATCAAACGTCAGGAATAGAGGAAGGCAAAACCTATTATTGGAAAGTCGTACCTTATAATTCACTTGGAATTAGTACACCAGACTCCAGTATTGAAACATGGTCATTTGTTTATCCTCAAACTTTTGATAATCTCTCAGAAGATTTTGAAAGCGGTCAACTTCCTGACTGGCAAAGAGGAGCTTGGGCTTTAATAGATTTTGATGATGCTATTTCCGGCGACCGGGTTTTGCGATTATCGGTATCTCGATTGCTATTAGATAGTGAATTACATGATCCGATTGAAGGCATTATGTATGCTAGTGTTCGAACACCGGCATTAGATGTACGAACAAGCAGTACTTTTTCCTTTTATGCCAGAGGCTATGAAGAAAATACCAACGTCTCATCTTCTAAATACATTCAGGTACTTTATTCTGAAGATGATGAAACCTGGACACCATTATCGGAATTGATTAGTGTTTCTTCTGAATGGCAACAATATGACTTTAGTATTGATGAAATACCTGATGGAGATTACTATTTTGCAATTGGTGCTTACCGTTCAGGCGGACATCTGGGTACACATCAAGTTTTGATAGACGATGTTGAAGGCCCGCAGATTAGTCCTAAGCTACCTGCTAAAATGAGTTCTGATAATCTACCTATGTTTGGAAATAATATACCTATTGACGGGGTCGTATCTGCTGATGTTGAAAGCGTTTCATTCACTGCTTACGACCTTGATATTAGCAATACAATGACACGCAATAGAAGAAAAGGGAGTCAACCAAAGGCTTATAAATTATTTTTAGATACAAACCCTAACCCAGAGACCCTGGTATTTGCAGGTGAGATGACAACAACTCAACATACTCAATCTGAAACAGTTGATTTAGATTTAGAACACGATACTATTTATTATTACAAGATTGTTAGTGTAAATAATGCCGGAGAAAACGAATCTGAAATCAGAACATTCCGTACGGTACCCGAAAATGTAATTATTGATACCTTTCCTTACTATCAAACATTTGCATTTGATGTAGATGATAATGACCGACATCTGTATTACACTCAAGGTTATACGGCACATAGCTTAGGCTCTTGGTCGCCAATTACATCAAACAGTGGTTCAGATGACAGGAATATGAACCCCAGATCACCTGGTACCAGTTGGATCAGTTTAGATCGGCCTCCAGGTAGCGTTGACCCTTGGTTTAGTTTGCCTGCAATTGATGTTCCTGCTGACCTAATCAATGATAGTGATTTTATCTTTTCATTTTGGCAACGGACATTTGCATCACAAAACGGAGGTTCCCCACATACTATTAGGTATAAAATACTTTTGAGTACAGATGGACAGAATTTTGATACGACTTTAGAAGAAAATGACAGTTTTAGTAGTGAAACATGGGAACAAGTTTCTATACCGCTTGATGATTATGCCGGACAAAGAATTTATTTAAAATTTGAATTTACAGGAGGAACCGGACATATTAGTGGAGCACGACCTGTTTGGCATATTGATGATATCCATCTTGGAATAACTACTGCAGGGCCTGTAGGTGTAGAGGAACCTGATGGAACACCTGCTTCAGCCGGTTTTTATATTGTTGGAAATCCTGTTATCAATAACTCAGTAGGCGATATTCTTGAATCTGTTTGGACACAAGGATTCCCAGGCTCTGATTCCCCATCAAATGGCGAACCAAATGTGCATTTATTAGAAGAACCTTCAAATTCATATACTCCTGTTCCTAATGCTTCATATATACCCGATGCAGGTACCGGATTCGTTACATACATTTTTGAAGATGATAATTTTGATGGAACCCCGGAAGGATTTCCTAAAACATTAGAATTTCAAGGGCCTACGCATACAGAAGACGTAGTTGTTCCATTATCTTTAGAATCGGAAGGCTGGAACATGCTTGGAAATCCTTATAAAGGTAGTTTAAGATTAAACGCTTTTACTCTTGATGATTTTGATGGAACCGATGGGTTTGCATATCGGTATTCTAACGCTAATGACGAATGGTATGCATACGATTTATTCAATAATACCGGAGTATATTTTTCAAATATTGTAGAGCAATTTGAAGGATTTGTAGTAAAATCACTCCAGCCAAATACTAATTTCACATTCAGAATGGAAATGTTAGAGGAGGAATTGCCAGCGTGGTATGGACCTATTGGTTGTATTAATGATTGTACAATTACATGGGGAGAAGTAGAACCTGAGGAGCCCAAAGAATTGCCAGCAGTACAATTTAAGCTAGAATCAGATGAACATCGTGGTAGAACGTACATTCTTTTTTCCAATGAATTGAATCAATTTAGATCCGGTGCAGAATATTTACAACCGCTAACCGATCAAATGACCAGTATCTTTAGTATATCAGATGGATCGCCTCTTGTCATGCGCTATGTAGATTCTCAATTAGGTGGAGAAATTAGTATCCCGATTGGATTTTTCACAACTGCTGATAGTGATTTAAATCTGACATGGAAATTTACAGAAGATATTCTTGAGGATTGGACTTTCCATTTATTAGATAATGCAACCGGAGAAATGATTGATCTTCGGACAGAGGAACTTTATTCTTTTGACTTCACATCTCTTATGACTACGAATATATCACTTGATTCCTTAAGAAAGGATTCTACTAAAATGGTTTATTTAGATGAATCAAGCAGAGTTTCTGATGCAAGCAGAACTCCATTAACAAAAAAGAAGTATGCTGGAATTTCAGGAAAACTGACACAAACTGAAAATCGAAGTGAACCCAAAAAGCCAAACAGTTTATCTATAAAAGATATCTCTGATATTTTATCTGATCCTGTAATGAAGATTGATGGAGATCACCGTTTCGAGCTTATAGTTTCTATGACGGCGACTGATCTTGAACCTGAAAATGAGTTACCAACGGTTTTGGACTTACATCAAAATTACCCGAATCCATTTAACCCGATCACACAAATCCAATATGATTTACCGGAAGCTGCTGATGTACGTTTGGATGTCTATAATGTCATTGGTCAGCAAGTAGCTACTTTAGTGAGTGAACCACAGGCAGCGGGTCGATATACCATATCATTCGATGCCAATCGACTATCAAGTGGTGTGTATCTATACAGATTACGGGTTGGTAATGAAGTATTAACGCGTAAAATGACATTAGTTAAATAGTTCCGATGAACATAGACTGGTTCACAAGAATTCCGGTTGTATTGCAGAAACTCAACATAAATCAAGGCGGGAGTGTAATCTTCCGTTTTGTTGTAATCCAGAAACCTTTTTGAGGTAAGCGGTTGAGGTTGAAAATTCCACATTATAACAAAAAAAGCCTTTGCAAACATAGTATTTGCAAAGGCTTTTTTAAATGGTGGAGATGCCGGGAGTCGAACCCGGGTCCGAAATGCAGAAACTACAAATATCTACATGCTTATTCAGCGGTTTAGGTCTCGCATTGAGGTTTGCCGGCTGACTCAGCGCCTCAATGCCAGGTTAGTGAATCTCGCACGCTGTCACCTAACCAATGACGCGTGCCAGTCTGTCTAATTATGATGCTCGGAAAACCGCCGGACAGACAGGCAGTAATCGGAGCAGGAGGCGGCTGTTAGGCGGCCATCCGGTAAGAGTAAGAATTGTCGCTTACAATTTAAGGTTCCTACGTTCTTTTACGGGTATCGATGGAAAAACCCGGCATGCAACCTGCGCTTCAACTCATCCCGTCGAAACCAAGTACATCCCCATTAAATCAAAGATCTGCTTATCCAACTCTAAAGATACGCTTTTATTGTGTGAATAGATAGATGGTATTTAGAAATAGTTCGCTACATTAACCGTATGTCTTTCTTATCTTTTATGTGTATTATTACCTCATATCATCAAATGTTAACCAATCAATTCTACTATGCTACGTACCTGTTTTTTTACTTTTGTTTTGGTTTTAGTAATGCTTTCAACCGTTATGGCTCAATCGAATGGTGAAAGTACTGATCGTGAGTTTAGAAATCATCACATTGCCCTTAAAGCATCAAGCATTTCCCATACCGGTTTCTTTTATGGCTATCACACTGAACAGTGGATGATTGGTGGTGGTGGGTATTACTTTTTTGAATCTGAAGGTGGAAATGTAGATTCTGTTTTTGAGTTTGGATTTGAGTTGCAACGCTCCTTAAAACGCTCCGGTGGTTTCAATTTATATGCTATAACTGGTTTTGGAATACACAGAGAACAAGGTGAATTCAATGCTGATGACAAATGGTTTCAGTATGGATTTGGTGTTGGAGTTTCGAATGAATCAAGTAGTGGTTTCATTATTAATTTAGATGGAGGTATCCTCCGGTTCCGAAATTATTCGGGTGGAAGTAATAACAGAACAACCATTGGATTTGGTCTCGGTATTGCTATCGGGTACAAATTTTAAGCATAAATTCAGTTAAATTCTCTTTGACGATATAATATATTTCCGGCTTTTCGAATAAAATCAATCGCGTTAAGAATGTACTTCTATCATGAATGCTCTCTCAATCGAATTCCGGATTGCTGGCAACTGATCCAATTTTCAGAGAAGATATCCCCTTGCTGCTATTAAAAGTATGTTGACGTTTTCAGCTTCACAACGAATCTGACTTTTAGATTCCCTATATTTGCGTTCAAACAAATTGACCTGAATATAATTATTTTCATGCGCACATTTTCATTGAGTTCCGATCCCAACAATGCATCAACTGACAGCACGCACCTTTTAACCGGCTTGAACGATAAACAACGTGAGGCTGCCGGATATGGCGACGGTCCCCTTCTCGTTATCGCGGGTGCAGGCAGCGGTAAAACCCGTGTACTTACCTATCGTATCGCCCATTTACTTGCTCAGAAAAAAGCAAAACCCTGGAATATCCTGGCACTCACGTTTACAAACAAAGCAGCAGCAGAAATGCGCGAGCGTATCCATAAACTCATTGGGGACGATGCTTCCAAAATTTGGATGGGTACTTTTCACTCCATTTTTGCCAGAATTTTACGCATGGAAGCTGATAAATTAGGCTATACTTCCGATTTCAGTATTTATGACACCGATGATAGTGAGCGAGCTATCAAAACCATTATAAAAGAGCTAGGGCTCGATCCTAAAGAAGTAAAACCTCGTGATATCCGTTTCCGAATTAGTGGGGCAAAAAATCAGTTGATAAGTCCGCACGAATTCGAGGAAAAATTTATCAAGGATTCAGGCGATGATATCACGGCTCAGGTGTATGGAATTTATATCAATCGGCTACGGCAAAGCAATGCTATGGATTTTGATGATTTATTAATTCTTCCGATAGAGCTTTTTGAATCACATCCCGAAATTCTTACCAAATATCAGGATTTTTTTAAATACCTGCTTATTGATGAGTATCAGGATACCAATCATGCACAGTACAAAGTTGCCAAATTGCTTGCTTCCAAGAATAAAAATATCACTGTGGTAGGCGATGATGCCCAAAGTATTTATTCATTTCGGGGAGCCGATATCTCAAATATTCTGAATTTCAAAATAGATTATCCTGATGCTATTGAAATTCCGCTTGAACAAAATTACCGATCCACAAAATTCATATTGAAATGTGCTGATTCTATTATCAAGAATAATAAAAAACAGTTAGATAAAACGCTTTGGACGGATAATATGCAGGGTGAACCCATCACGCTGTTAGAAAATTTTGATCAATATGATGAGGCAAATCGTGTGGCAACCTGGCTTCATCAATTAAAATTGAAAAAAGGGTATTCAAGTAATGATTTTGCAATTTTGTATCGCACGAACTATCAGAGCCGTGTCTTTGAAGATGTCATGCGGCGAAAAGGCATTAATTATCAACTGGTAGGTTCTATTTCGTTTTATCAGCGTAAAGAAATAAAGGATGTCGTTGGGTATTTAAAGTTATTGGTTAATCCGAATGATGAAGAAGCTTTACTCCGGGTTATTAATGAACCTGCAAGAGGTATTGGTGATAAAACCCTTCAACTGCTAATGCTTGAAGCCCGCAACCGTAAGTGTCCCATCTGGGAACTTCTCTCAGAAGTGGATACGCTAAATATTTATAAACCAGCTAAAGCACGAATTGCCGAATTTGTTAAAATTATTGATCAGTTCAGGGAGGAATTATCGCAGGATGAAAATTCAATGGTAGAAATAACCCGAGGACTCCTCGAACAAACCGGTTATGTAAAGCAATTTGTTGAAGAGAATAGCACCGAATCACTGAGCAGACGCGAAAATGTGATGGAATTGATCAATGCCATTTCACAACATGAGAATGAGCGTTCAGGTGCAACGTTAAGCACTTTTTTGCAGGAAATTAGTTTATACTCCGATACGGATAGCTTCGATGCCACCAAACCGGCTGTTACTTTAATGACCGTTCACGCTTCAAAAGGGTTGGAGTTTCCCGTTGTTTTTGTGGTTGGTTTAGAGGAAGAATTGTTTCCGATGGGTGCCAGAAATGGTGAAGAATCGAATATTGAAGAGGAACGCCGCCTTTTTTACGTGGCCATTACACGAGCGCAGAAAGAATTATATTTCAGTTTTGCCAAAAGCAGAACTAAGTACGGTGAAGAAAAAAAGATGATACGATCCCGATTTTTGGATGAAGTTGATCCGGGGGTGGTTCGCACAGAAACCGGTGCAACCATCAAACAAAAGAGCTCTTCAACCGGACAAAAAACAGCTTCGGGCTATGAAATTGATTATGATTGGAAAAAACCTATCTCTACCGGCGGCAGAAAGCAATCATCTAGTTCATACCACGAGAGCGCCTCAAAACCGGCCAGCTACGATGGTATTACATACGATATTGATGATCCATCGGACTTACGAGTTGGATTGATGGTACTGCATGATAAGTTCGGAGCGGGTAAAATTATGGCCAAAGAAGGAACCGGACTTGATACTAAATTAACCGTATTTTTTAAATCGTATGGTCAAAAAAAACTACTGCTTCGAATGGCGAAACTTAAATTAATACCTTAGTGAAACGTTTTCAGCCCTTTCTTAAATAGTCAGATTTAAAGTTAATACTAATGAAACTGAACGATCATTAAATCTGACTTAATTGACTTATTTATTGAATTTAACTTTTTCGGAACAATTTTTGTCACTTTAATCGTTATACGAATTATTCAATTACAATCGATACCAATTAGCTATGAGTGCATCAAACCCTACTGACAAAAAACTACTTGACGTTTTAAGTGAACTTTGGGCAGAACTTTCTGATAAACTATTCGGAAAATCGCCGGAACCACAATTAGAACCCATACCTGTAGATCAATCGAAAAAATAACCCTGCTAAAGTGACACGCTTTAGTATTAGCTCTGCTATTCTGCCATGAATAATTATTAATTGGCTTCAATTACTGCCTAATTGTGTAACGGTTTTTATTTGGCTTCGAATTTGTTCACCTTATAAAAAGTTTAAAATTCAGTGTACCATCACTTTATTTTGTTAATCAGACCTTAATACCATTCTATGAAAAACAAAGAATTTTCAGATTTCTTTGACTTTACACCAAAAAGTTTTGACGATTTTGAGCAAGCTATACCCCTTCTTTCCGAAGAAGAAGAACGTGTGCTAACTGAGTCAGACATTCCTGAATCATTACCCATTCTCACATTAAAAAATACCGTTTTATTCCCCGGTGTTGTTATCCCCATAACAGTTGGCCGCGACCGCTCTCTCGAATTGGTCAAAGAAGCGTATGAAACAGATAAAATTATTGGAATAATTACGCAGAAAAAAGCAGATCAGGAAGATCCTCAACCTAATGATTTATTTGAAGTTGGTACTGTTGCTCAAATACTTAAACTCATAAAAATGCCCGATGGAAGTAAGAGTATTGTCATCCAGGGCAAAAGTGTATTTAAAGTTGAAGAATATGTTCAAACTTCGCCATATTTTCGTGCGAAAGTGCATAATTACAAAAATATTCAGGATATGGAAGGCATCGAATTGGATGCAGCCATACGTTCGGTGAAAGAAACGGCATCTCAAATTGTCAATCAATCTCCAAATATCCCTTCTGAAGCTGAAATTGCTATAAAAAATATTAACAGCCCAACGTTTTTACTGAACTTCATTTCTTCAAATTTGAATATATCAAATAGTGAAAAACAGGGTATTCTTGAAATCCAGCAATTTTCCAAGCGTTTGCAGAAAGTGATTGAATTCCTGAATAAGGAATTGCAGATGTTGAGTCTGAGTGAGGAGATACGGAGTAAAGTAAAATCTGATATAGATGATCAGCAACGTGATTTCTTTTTGCGGCAACAAATGAAAGCTATTCAGGAAGCCCTCGGAGAAGATTCTGAAAAACAGGATGTTACAAAATTACGAGAACGTGCGGAAAAACGTAAAAAAGAATTCCCGATGGCTGTTTGGAAAGCTTTGGATAAAGAACTTGAACGCTTAGCTCGTACTCCTTCTCAAGCACCAAATCACGGGATTATTCAAAATTATGTTGAAACTATCATTGACTTACCCTGGGAAAAATACACCAAGGATAAATTAGATCTGAAATATTCCCGCAAAATTCTGGACGAAGATCACTACGGATTAGAGAAGGTAAAAAAGCGCATAATCGAATATCTTGCTGTTTTAAAGCTCAAAAAAGATATGAAAGCTCCTATTTTGTGCCTGTATGGCCCACCGGGAGTTGGGAAAACATCCCTCGGTAAATCTGTAGCGCGATCAATCAATCGGGAATTTGCACGAATCAGTCTTGGAGGATTGAGAGATGAAGCTGAAATCAGAGGCCATAGGCGAACTTATATAGGTGCATTGCCCGGACGAATCATCCAGAATTTAAAAAAAGCCGGAGCAAGTAACCCGGTCATGATGCTTGATGAAATCGATAAAGTAGGATCAGATTTCAGGGGTGACCCAACCTCTGCCCTGTTAGAAGTTTTAGATCCTGAGCAAAATAACTCTTTCTACGACAATTACTTGGAGTTGGAATATGATTTGAGTAAAGTTCTTTTTATTGCCACAGCTAATTCATTGGAGACTATTCCGGCTGCCCTGCGCGATCGTATGGAAATTATCCCAATCAGTGGATATACACTGGAAGAAAAAACGGAAATAGCCAAAAAATATCTGATCCCGCGTCAAAGAGAAGAAAATGGGTTAAAAGAAGAGAATATTACATTTTCAGATGAATCTATAAAAACCATCATTGACGGGTACACCCGCGAGTCTGGAGTACGAAATCTAAATCGTGAGATTGGCAGTATGTGCCGTAATGTGGCTACTCAAGTCGCTACAGATGAATTACAAAGCCGGGAAATCAAAAATAAAGATGTGGAAGATATTCTTGGTAAGCAGAAATTTTTTAGTGATGTCGCTGAACGAACAACAGTTCCGGGTGTGGCAACAGGGTTAGCCTGGACACCTTATGGAGGTGATATTCTCTTTATTGAAGCTAGTGTTTCAAAAGGGAGCGGTAAACTACACATTACCGGTCAGTTAGGTGATGTGATGAAAGAATCAGCTACCCTTTCCATCTCATATCTGAAAACTATTTCGGAAGAACTGGGGATTCCTCAATCCGCGTTTAAAGAATGGGATTTACATATTCACGTACCGGCAGGTTCCGTTCCCAAAGATGGACCAAGTGCGGGTGTTTCACTACTTTCGGCAGTCGCATCTATTTTTACGCAACGAAAAGTGAAAAGTACCATTGCTTTAACCGGTGAAATTACTTTACGGGGAGCCGTTCTCCCGGTTGGAGGTATCAAAGAAAAAGTACTTGCCGCACGCAGAGCAGGCATTCAAACTGTAATTCTTCCGAAGAGAAATGAAAAAGATGTGGATGAAATTGAAAAGGAAACCATTTCTGACCTTGAATTCATTTACTTAGATAGAATGGACGACTTATTAGATTTGATTCTGGAAGAAAAGCCTATTATAAATCCTTCCCAAAAATTTTCTTCTAATTCAGGAACGAAGAAAACAAAGGAAGTAGTTAGTAGTGATGAGTTTGTTAATTAATAGTTAACAAAACTACATTGAAGGATACATAAGCACAAAAAAAGCTCCGAGTGGATAACCGGAGCTTTTTTTATTATTCCACTTCTAAGCCAGTGAAGCGATTCCCATTTAAGTGCTAGCAAGTGCTGTTTTTCGGGGGTGAATAATCCGGCTTACCGCAACAACGTAAATTTTCTGGTTTGAGTAAATTGAGTGTTACTACCATTTGCAATGAGTCTGTACAAATATACACCTGAAGTCAAATTAGAGGCATTGAATACAGCGGTGTGATAACCGGCTGATCGATTGCTTTCATCAAGTACAGACACTTTCTGACCATTTATATTATACACCTCAATCAAAACATTTGCCGGTTCAGCCAATGCGTAACGAATAGTTGTGGATGGATTGAATGGATTCGGATAATTTCCAATCAGCTCAAATACCAGTGGTGTTTCATCATTGGGGTTAATACTTGTAGCCGGAAATTCTGTGGCTCCTTCTTCTATCCATAATCGAATGGTTTCTCTTTGCTCATCAGTAAGGCTTCCCCCCTGTGGCATCATCCCTCCAAACTGTGGATTGGGATTAATCTTATCAAAAAGCGGACTGTCATCAGCATCAAATGGTACTACTATTAAACTTCCGTACTGATTTCCAACACTACTCATAACCGCATCGTAGGTATCTAACGTTACACCGGAAGTACCACCATGACAACTCACACAACGAGAAGTAAATATAGTTTGAACCTCTGAATTGTAATCTACCTGTCCATATACAGGATTGATGTTAGCTAATGCTAAAATCATAAACATGTAAAATAATTGTTTCATATTATTATGGTTTTATGTGATTAGTTTTACTTTTGTTGAATGTAATAAATTAAAAACTGTTTTAATAGCGAAAATATATTTTTATAAAACACTCAGCTATTCAAGATATTGATAAATATTAGATGAAAGTGTATGAATATTTTACATCTACATTACTGATTCTTAGTAATATACTTAGTCTTTAATCGTATATTTAAATATGAATAGTTTTTTATTTTCAATATTAGTATCGCTGATTGTAAGCTTCTCTGTTCATAACAGTTCAGCGGAAAATTTTACGTTTATTGATACAGATTACACCACAATCAAAACTGTGGATAGTAATGGGTTGTGGAGTCATTTATCGAAAGCGAATACCCCTTTATCAGGTATTAATCGTCAAAGCAGGCCATTTTCCTTAATCGACGATAAAAATCAGAATCAATACAATCGCACACAATCGGCTTATGGAATTAAGTGGCCAAGATTCTCCGTTGCACCACTTCAACTTGCGGCAGCGATTGAACTACTGCTCTCAAAATCTGTTGATGTTGACTTTTCGGTCAAAAAAATCATCTATCCCTTTCATACCTTTTTATAAAAGCAATTAAAACATAGTTATAGCAGATATGATGTATAATATCTGCATTTTCACAACATACCCGCAAAACGGGTTATCCTTTCAACCACCTATGATTTTAATTATGGAATATGATCTTGCATCAATAGCTATAGGAATTTTTACGCTGGCATTTTTCTTTGTGCCGGTAGCGTATTTTAATTATTTGAACAAAAAAATGAAGAAATAATTAAGCCTGTTTTCCTGAAGGCAGAATTTCCTTAAAAGAGATTCTGCCTTTTTTATTCTAAAAAATAACCCTTACTATTCATCGATAAGTATATAAAGATTTGATAAATTATCTACTTACGGCGAATATTGTTACTCCTGAATATGAGTGTAATTTACTTTGATGTGAGATTGAGGCACGTTTAGCGTTTGATAAAATAAAGTTTGTTGATTATTTGTAATCCAATTTTTCTATTCTCTTTTTCAATAGAAAGTGTATTTAATCGTTGCATTCAAACCAATCTCTGTATTAGCTTATAACGATCTATTAATCTTTTAGTTAATAGCTTCATCATTAATATTTTTAATACTATACCAACATAACATTGAGCACAAATCGGAATATTGGTTTCTTAGGCGCTACCGGAATTGGCGTTGGCGCTATGGTTGGAGGCGGAATCCTTGCTCTTGCGGGTGTTGCGTTTGCTGTTACAGGACCATCTGCTATACTTGCTTTCATATTAAACGGACTTATTGCGGGTATCACCGCGCTGAGTTTTGCGGAAATGGCCGCGGCAAATCCACAATCCGGAGGAACCTATACATTTGCGAAAAAAGCGCTCACAGTACAAATTGCATTCGGTGTAGGTTGGGTCGTTTGGTTTGCATCACTTGTAGCAGCGGTTTTGTATGCTCTTGGTTTTGGAGCATTCGCCATTTTTGCTATTCAACAATTCTTTGGCGATCAAATTCCTGAAATTCTTCAATGGAAAGGCTCAGCGACCATACTTGCTCTTTGCGCATTAGGCTTTTATACCTATCAATTAACCCGCTCCACCAATAGCGGGGGCTTATTTGCCAACATTGTAAAACTATCCGTTTTTGCTATCCTCATTGCCGGAGGATTGGCTGTTCTTGTTAAAACTCCCTTTACTCACATCACCGAAAGTGTAACTCCGTTTTTCTCTGATGGATTTACTGGTTTGATTGCCGCTATGGGATATACTTTTATAGCACTTCAGGGCTTTGACCTAATAGCTTCTGCCTCGGGTGAGATTAAAGAACCTGAAAAAACTATCCCAAAAGCCATGTTGGCTACTCTTGTTGTCGGGTTGGGAATTTATATTCCGTTACTTTTTGTGGTCATGACTGTGGGGATTCAACCGGGAGAATCTATTCAAGCAGTAAGCGAAGCAAACCCGGAGACCGTAATTGCACTTGCCGCGCAAAATTACCTTGGTGCTTTTGGTTTTTGGTTTGTGATGATTGCCGCTATCTTCTCCATGCTCTCTGCCTTGCAAGCCAATATTTTTGCGGCTTCCCGAATTGCCCTTTCCATGGCGCGTGACCGCACACTGTCTTATCAGTTAGCTTATCTCGATAAAAAAACCGGTATTCCTACAAAAGCCGTGTTTGTAACAGTCGGAATTGTGGGTTTATTGATTCTAATTCTCCCTGATGTCGCGGCTGCTGGTGCTGCTTCAAGTTTAATATTTTTAATTACATTCGCACTGGGTCATGGCATTAGCCTGCTTCTGAGAAAGCGCAGTTTTAATACATCAAAAACATTTCAGGTGCCTTTTTATCCCGTTTTGCCAATCGTTGGAATGATTGCATGTATGGGGCTTGCTCTGTTTCAGGCTATTGCGGTGCCATCAGCCGGCGCTATCGCGCTTACATGGTTGTTGATTGGTAGTATTTTGTTTATCACCTTTTTTGTCAAAAAAGCTCAGGTAATTGATGCCTCTGAAGAAGCCCTGGATCCTGACCTGTTACGATTACGTGGGCTCAGCCCGCTGGTATTGGTTCCTATCGCCAATCCTGCAAATGCCGAATCAATGGTATTTGTTGCCAACGCGCTTGCTCCACCCATTGTGGGCAGGGTCTTACTTTTATCTATCGTAAAACCTACCGATGAAATTGAAGATATTGACAAACGACTTGATGCTAATAAGAAAGCTGTTCAACAAGCCTTGCGTGCTTCCATGATTTCCGGATTAAAACCGGATGCGTTAACTACATTTGCAACTGAGCCCTGGCAAGAAATTGAACGGGTTGTAAAAATCCACCAATGCAGAAGTATGTTACTGGGATTGAGCAGTTTTAGTGATATGCAAACATCAAGTAACCTGGAAAAGCTTGTTAAACGGGTTAGTTGTGATGTAGTAGTGTTTCGTCAACCGCATAGCGGTTGGAAAATTACAGAAGCAAAGAGAGTATTGGTTCCAGTTGGTGGCTTTAGTGATCATGACGCTTTACGAGCCAGAGTTCTGGGTAGCCTTTGGCGTGCAAGTCAGCCGGAAATTGTTTTTGTTCAGATTATGCCTGAACACACATCTGAAACAGACAAACTTAAAAGCGAAGCACGCTTACATCGATTTGCAAGCCGAATTATTCCCGGTGATACAACTCAGGAAGTCATCCTATGCGATGATGTCCCCACCAAACTGATTTCCCTGGCCTCAGAGAGCGACTTACTTATTCTTGGACTTGGAAAACCGGGACCAACCAATACTACATTTGGTAATCTTCCCATCAGAATTGCTAAAGAAACAAAGATTGGTTTAATTTACATAAGTCATAAATAATGACTCCATAGTGTGGTGGTCTATCGAATGAGTGTTTGCTTCTTTGTTAAATCAACCTTTAGAATCGCTGAATCACAAAATTCATTGTACTCACAAAACCAAACCCGGAAAATGAGTCTTCTTTAAACTATTAAAAGTAAGTGGAAAAACAGGCTCGATTTCAGCCAAAATGGGAATCTGACTCACTTCAGCAATTGTTTTTTTGTTTGATGGATGTTTTTCTCCATTTAATACAATACCTTTTATGGGAATATTTCGCTTTCTTAAAGCTTCTAAGCTCAAGAATGTGTGATTAAGAGTTCCTAACCCACTTCTTGCCACAAGAATAACAGAGGCCTTATAAAAACTAATTAAGTCTATCATCATGCATCTATCGTTGATTGGAACCATCAACCCTCCTGCTCCTTCAATTATAAGTGGTTTATTTTCAGCTAACGATGGAATTTTGAGTTGATTCATTTCGATGGTAATACCTTCCATGGCAGCGGATTCATGTGGAGAGCGCGGTTCAACCAATTGATAGGCTTCGGGTATAATTCTATTTTCTGAAAGGGATGCAAGTTGTTTAACAGATTGCGTATCGGTAGGCTCTTCAAGTCCCGATTGTATGGGTTTCCAATAAACAAATCCCGGATTTTGAATCATCAATAGGGCACTCACTACCGTTTTTCCAATTCCGGTATCCGTTCCTGTCACAAAAATTCTATCTGGCATAACGTTACTTTTGAATAATGGCCAATTCGCCTTTATAGGTGACGGAAACACATCCTGTTGTTCTGCTATCCCAGGTTTTTCTCAATTGAGAAAACTCCGCTGTGGACAAACGTTTGTTATTTTTTTGAGCGGATGCTCCGATTGCTTTCAGACTTCGAAAAAAATCAAGTGATTTACTAAACCGAAGCTCTAACTGAAAAGGTTCAAGTATAATATTTGCACTTGTTGGTATTTGTCTGATTTCATCAGGTTTTGGTAAATCATTTGCTGTGCATTCAACTCCCGAAATCTCACACATGTGTTTCCATTCTGGGAAACTGTTATCGGTTAAATAGGAAAGTATTATTTGTCCACCGGGATTTACTAAAGAAATCAGACGCTCCATCGTGCTTTTAAAATCAGCAAACCACTGAGCGGTTAATCCACTTACAATTAAATCAAATGATTTATTCAGCTTTTCATTTTCAGCATCGAACTGTATAAACTCTACATTCGTGATGTCAGGATAACCAAGATTCAAATAATCTTTGCAAACAGCGAGCATATTTTCAGAAATATCAGTCAATAAAATGTGCTTGCCAACATATCGTGTAACAAGCTCTTTTGAAATAAATCCGGTTCCACAACCTGCTTCCAGGATATGATTGATTTCAGGTGAATCAGCCGGTAATTTTTCAATTAACCGGTTAGCAGCGAACCGTTGTACCAAAGCAAATTTATTATAGGAATGCGCTTTACTGCCAAATGACCGGGAAATTTTGGATTCGATTTGTTCAGTGTTTAATCTATCCCACTTACTCTTGATATCAGACATGTGTACAATGTTTAAATGATTCATGCATGGTTTTCAAATTTGTTTTTAATCGAAGGTATATTAGCGAACTTATGAATCAATTTGAATCCTTTTTATCTATCTGAGATTTTAGAAAAAGCGCCCATTTTTTATAAGCTAATTCCGTTAAATGAACCCCATCATCCGTAAAATAAGTGGGCAGAGCTCCATTTGTGTTTGCCATTTCTTTATATGTATCTATGATTTGGTAGCCTCGTCCTTTATAAGACCGTATGCTTTCATTCATTCTGATTAACCTATCCGTGCTGTCATGACCACTTTCAATAGGCATGATGGTTTGGATATAAACTGCCATTTGGGGTAATTCTTCTGAGAGTATAGTCCCAATTGAATCGATTTTGGTACCAACCTCCTGAGCAGGCTCATTTGTCCAAAGATCGTTCGTTCCAATCATTATAAAAACCATTCTGGGTTTGGCACATACAATTTCACCCAATCTCATCAATACACCGTCAGTATTATCACCAGATATCCCCCTGTTATAAACATGGGGAAGGTTCAATTTATCAGACCAGTTACCACCGAGTTCGGTAAGGCTATCACCAATCAAAACAATGCTATCAGGTTGAACAGGCTTCCTTTGAAACGATTTGATGCGTCTGCGGTAATGATTGCGAGTCCATTCAGAATGCGACCTAATGTTTGTATCTGAAGGCGGATAGAGCGTGTGTCCACATTCATGAATCGGTTTTATCTTAACATTGCAAATCATCAACAGCGAAATACAAAAAACGAAAATTAATATTACCAAATCCATTTTATTATTAAACCAGGATTAATAAACTCTTCATCAATCGAAAAGAGCATTTTGAAGTTTTAAGACGGGTACTTAACCATGCAGATAAAGAAGAAATTTTTAATCAAAACAGTATTCATATTACGTTAAGAAGCGCCTCTACTCATTTTCCAATTGTTCAAGAAATCGATTGATATACAAGCTACAATTTTCCGCTTTTGTGTAAATACTGCCATGACCCGTTTTCTCAAGCCAGGTAACCGGTGTTTTTAATGCTTTTGAAAGTGCTTTTACTGCTTCCGGATCTACAATTTTATCACTATCTCCTGCCACTAATAGTTTGGGTACTCGTTCAGGAATTAAACGAATATCAAATGTTGAAGAAGCCAACTTTTCGAGATCATCTATAAGTTTATTTTTATTAAAAACTCGTGGCATGATCCAGTTACTCTGAGAAGGATAGGAACAATTCGCATGAAACTGGCCCAATACAAGAGCAGTATTAGTTTTTAGTGAATCAATCATTCTATCCAATACTTTCGGTTTTCCAAATTGAATAAATGATGATATTAAAATTATGCCGTCCAATTGTTTAAAAAGTGGTCGTGGAATCTGATGAAGCCCGAAAGAATGACACATGAGTATTTTTTTTCCGATTTGTTTTGAAAAAGAAACATCAACTTCATTATTAAAAAAATAGCCTCTGTCATAGGTTTGAATCTGCACATCAACAGAAATTAATTTAAGTAACTTTGACCAGCTATCGCTGTCGTGTCCCCAGCCGTGATATGCCAGTATTTCAATCATGCTTCCACTTTCATTGATTTGAAAACTTTAATGGCATCAACCAGCGATTCCACATGCTCTTTTGTAACTGAAGTCGTAATTGTGAAGCGTAAACGGGCTTTACCTTCCTGAACGGCAGGTGGCCGAACAGCGGAGACTAAAAATCCTTTTGAAAATAAATACGATGACAAAGCCAGCGCCTGTTCATCTGAACCAATAATAACCGGTACAATTTGTGAATCGGATACACCGGTATCAAATCCCATTTTTTGCAACGAGCTCCTTAAATACGTTGCATTTTCCAGGATTTGCGATCGTTCAGTTTCCAATACAGGAATAAGTTCTAAAGCTGCCAGTACACTACCGGCCGTAGCTGGCTGAATACCTGTTGAATAAATAAAGCCGGATGAAAAATTGATAAAATACTCTTTCATTTGCCTTTTACACAAAACATAGCCTCCAAGTGCGCCAAAGCTTTTCCCAAAAGTGCCGGTAATAAAATCAATACGATTGTTGCTGTATGCCAATCCACGGCCATCTTCGCCAAAAACACCAACAGCATGTGCATCATCAACTAAGAGTAAGGCTTCATTAGTCTCTGCGAGGGCTGATATTTCATTTAAAGGCGCCCGATCTCCATCCATGCTAAATACAGATTCAGTGATGATGAGTTTATGCTGTCTATCGGTGTGACGCTTCAATAAGGAATGCAGGTGATCTGCATCATTATGTGAATAGCGAAAAACCGTAGCATTTGATAACCGGGCACCCTGAATCAAGCTGTTATGTGCCCATTTATCGATAAAAATAACTGTACTTCGATCTGCAAGCGCATGTATTATCGAAATATTTCCCTGAAATCCGGTGTTGAAAACCAAACAAGATTCAACGTTAAAAAACCGAGCCAGTTTTTCTTCAAGTTCATCATGGCAAAGTAAATTCCCGCTAATCAACCGCGAGGAACGTGCTCCTGCACCATACTTTTGGAGATATTGGCAACCTTGCTGTATAACATCAGGGTGAACAGACAAACCCAAATAATCATTTGAACACATATTCAGTAAGGTATCATCTTGAAAATTGTTCTCAAGCATTCCGGACTGATGATGACTACACCATGTTTGTAATTTTCTTAACCTGTTTACCTGTGCGCGTTCAGTCAATTTCTGTTGAAATCGTTTGTACCGTTCAGCCAAAATATGTTCCTTCAGGATGAAGTATTCTCTTCGGTTTCAATAGCATCAGGGTCTGAGATAAAAGTGCGAGCTATTGCATCAAACTGATATAAAAAGCGGCGTTTATCCCATCGTGGAGCAAATTGACCAAACTCCATCATATACAGCCGCTTATGTTCTTCATCATAAAACGTATAATTCACAAACGGTCCACCCATCAAGTCGTTATTCATAATCCAAATACCTCTCGACTCAAACGCATCCATCTCATTAAAAGAAATAAACCGTTGTTCTAAGGGCCGGCGATAATCAGTCCGAACATAGCGGTCGTCTTTAGAGCCTTTGAAATAAACTTTATTGAGGCTATCGCGTTGAACGTTAATCCACTCACGATCTATCTCATCAAAAGATTCAAAATCATCTTGCCACCATACCCAAATCCAGCGGTCGTTATCAGTTAAATAGCGTCTTAAGGAAAGGAAGTTAAGTGTATCAACCCCAACACGATAATCATGTTGAATTCGAATTGTCCAACCATGATCTTTAAGAATTTCTTCCGATAATTCATGTTGTTCGGCTCGTCTGTAAACATAATTGTGCCAGCGTACTCTTTCCATTTCGGAAAGCCTCGTCATGAGTCTGCTTTCATTGGAAAGAATTTTTTCTGATAACTCTTCATCAGTATTAGCGGAAAGCATTAAAACCCATTGATTACGCGCCCAAACATCTTCATTTTCGAAGGAATAACTCTCCCCTTGTCGCACAGATTCTTTCACATTATCAGACAAAGCTGAACGCAAGAAAGTACCAACGTTTGTATCTTCATCAATAGTAGCGACAATCATAACATTTTTATGGCCTTTCATTAACTCCATATCTGACTTCGTTTTAAGGTCTCTGAACATTAAATCATAACGAGATTCAGACGATCCGGGAATAGTCATAATAGGTGCACCAAATGTTTGTCGGATAGCATCAGCTGTTTTACTCTGAACCATGCTTGAATCCATGACGACGAGAACTTCACTGAATCCACCGCTGGCTTCAGGTCTGAAATCACCATGACAAGCCGAAATTGATAGTGTAAGTACAATAAAAAGAGTGTAAGTGATAACTGATGATCTCATAGTGATTTACCTTAACTTGAGTTTTTCGTGTTTCTATGACACAGAAATTGCAGTGCCGTATTTAAGGGAATGTACAAATTCCAGATGTTTTATTTTCCAATTTTTTTGGTTTGATAACGCCCTGATATTATTGATTAGTGCGCTTCCTACCACAAAACCATGCGCTTCCCTGCTTATATGTCTTGCATCCTCGAATGAGCTGATTCCGAAACCAATTAACACGGGATTTTTTGTGATATTGGTATTCACTCGTTTGATGAACCGCTCAACAGAATCATTTACTTCAGAGCCTTTTCGGGCACCGGTTACTCCCGTAACGGATACACAATAGACAAATCCATTTGATTTTTTATCAACCAGTTTCATGCGCTCATCTGTGCTGTTTGGTGCTACCAAATAAATAAGTGGAACATCATATCTTTTTGAAAACTCATCAATTATACCCGATTCTTCAACCGGCACATCGGGGAGTATTAATCCGTCAACGCCAGCCAATCCCGCTTGTTTGAAAAATGGTTCTAATCCATAAAATAATACTGGATTAAGATAACCCATCAACACAATGGGAATGTTTGATTTTAGGCGTACTTTCCTAACCATTTCAAATATTGACTCCATGTCAATTCCATTTTGAATGGCTATTTCACTGGAAAATTGTATGGTTGGGCCATCGGCCAATGGATCGCTGAATGGCATACCAAGCTCAATAATATCAGCACCATTTTTTTCATATCCAAGAATCAAATCAACTGTATCTTCTATAGCTGGAAATCCGGCTGTGATAAATAAGTTCATCACTTTATCATCCTTCTTCCTGTTTTTAAATACGTTAGAAAGTCGGTTGTGCTTCGTTGAATCCATGTTTGTTATTTCGTTAAAGTTGTATCATCATAAAAATATTCTGATATAGTACCCATGTCTTTATCCCCACGGCCTGAGCAGTTGATAATAACAATTTCATCTTTGTTGAGTCCGGGCATCAACGTTTCAAGCCAAGCTATTGCATGTGCCGTTTCAATGGCGGGAATAATCCCTTCGAGTTCAGACGTTCGTTTTACGGCCTGCATTGCATCGGCATCGGTAACCGGAACGTACGACACCCGGCCAATATCAAATAAATGCGCATGTTCTGGCCCTACTCCTGGATAGTCGAGGCCTGCACTTATGGAATGTGCCAACGCAACCTGACCCTGGCTTGTCTGTAATAAATAGCTTAGTGAGCCATGAAGTACGCCCGGTTTGCCTTTAGCAAATGTAGCGGCTGTTTTGTCGGTGGCCGCTCCTTCCCCACCTGCTTCTACACCAATTAAATGAACATCCGGATTATTCACAAACTGCTGGAAAATTCCAATAGCATTTGAGCCACCGCCCACACATGCTATCACATAATCGGGCAATCTCCCTTCTTTCGCGAGTATCTGTTGCTCTGTTTCAAGGCCAATTACGTCATGAAAATCACGTACCATCATAGGGTATGGATGCGGCCCTACAGCTGAGCCAATGATGTAAAACGTATCATCTACATTGGTTACCCAATCGCGAATAGCTTCATTCGTCGCATCTTTCAAAGTCCTGGAGCCACTTGTAACAGAGCGAACTTCAGCTCCAAGTAATTTCATTCTATCTACATTTAATTTTTGGCGTCGCATGTCTTCTTCGCCCATATAAACAATACACTGAAGATTAAACTTTGCGCAGACAGTCGCTGTAGCCACGCCATGCTGACCTGCACCGGTTTCGGCTATAATTCTCTTTTTTCCCATTCTCAGTGCGAGCATGACCTGGCCGATTGTATTATTGATTTTGTGTGCGCCTGTATGACATAAATCTTCCCTCTTCAAATATATTTTAGCCGTACCGTAATAAGCCGTTAACCGATCGGCAAATGTTAATGGTGTTGGTCGGCCAACATATTCCTGGAGATGCATCAGGCGTTCTTTCTTGAATTCTGCATCTGTTTTCGTTTCTCTGTACGCATGTTCTAACTCAACGAGAGCCGGGATTAATATTTCGGGTACAAACTTCCCGCCAAATTTTCCAAAATATCCTTTATCATCAGGAAACGCGTACGTAAGTTGTTCTTTTTCTGTACTGGTCAAATTTTTAATCATTTATGGTTTTAAATTATCTGCACACATCATACTTTTTACTACAACAAGTGCGGTTAAAATAAGTAACTTTAGAAGCGATTTAAACTAAATAAGCTCCTTTTCACTAATCATTTTATGTTAACTGTCAGACGAGCGGAATCATTTCAATAGTCAAATTTTCATGGATAAGTATAAGCCTAAAAATATTACTGTAGAAAGCAAGGAAAAACAGCTGATTATCGATTGGATTGATGGCCACAGGTCTGTGTATCCTTTTGGTGGCCTGCGAAAGAATTGCCCATGTGTGTTTTGTCAGGGTGGACATGAGAACATGGGAAAATCAATGGATGCTTTAAAATTCCTTACTGATACTCCGGAGAGATTATCTATTTCAACTATTAAGCAAGCCGGGAATTATGCGATTCAGATACATTGGAGTGATGGCCATAATACCGGAATTTACCGTTGGGAATATCTGCGTGATGGTTGTCCGGTTGAAGCCGGGGTTATTGATAGTCGGTGAAACCGGTGGAATGCGGTTAAATGGGGTGGCAACAATCAGATTAAATAATTTGACTTAAGAATCGAACTCAGGTTAAAAGTGATGGACAAAAACTTAGAATCGAATTTGAATCAGTTCCTCGCCTCTTAAAACCTCTATCGTATTTTGATACCCCATTGGGGCGTTTTCAAAACCGGCTTTGAGAGATTCCGCATCTTGAACCAAGACATCATTTACGGATAAGATAATGTCATCAATTTTGAGTCCTGCTTCTTCAGCAGGTGAGTTTTCCAATACTTTTACGACTATTAAATCAAATGTCCCAGGTTCATCCGATTTCGCGTATTCTGCAATCGTGAATCCCTGTTCGAAAGTATGCACCGGATCCATTTCTGTATCATCAGGTAGTTCTTCATCTTCTAATTCCGGAAGATTATCCCATGGGTTTTGGCTGGCCCATTTTTCAATGGCCTGATTCTCAAGTCCGCTTAGAGATACAGAAATATCCTGGTATGCGCCATCACGCCAAATTTTCATCATTACCGATTCACCAGGGCGAAATAGGGCAATTTGAGCCTGAAGTTCGTTCGATTCATTTACTGGTGTATCATTTACTTTAAGGACAACGTCATTTTTTTTGAGGCCTGCATTGAATGCTGCACCATTATCAACCAAATCAATAATTTCTACACCCTGAATCATAGGCATATTTAATTCCTGAGCTCGTTCCTGATTGATGGATACTATTTGCACACCAAGAAAAGCCCGTTTTACTTCACCAAATTCCATTAGATCAGCGGAAATTTTAAACGCCATATTGATTGGAATAGCAAATCCATAACCCTGATACGCTCCGTTTTCAGTTGCAATCGCGGTATTGATTCCAATCAACTCTCCGGCGCTGTTAACCAATGCTCCACCACTATTTCCCCGATTGATAGCAGCATCTGTTTGTATAAAGCTTTCAATACGTAAGCGATCATTTATGATTTGAACATCACGGCTCAATGCGCTAACAATGCCTGCGGTTACAGTTGACCGAAGCCTGAGTGGATTTCCCACGGCCATTACCCAATCCCCAATTTGCAGATGATCGGAGTTTCCAATAGTAATCTGTGGTAAATTTTCGCCATTTATTTTAATTATAGCTAAATCTGTACTCGGATCAGCCCCAACTACATAGGCATCATATTCTCGTTTATCCGATAAGGTTACACGAAGATTTCGTCCTCCAGAAATAACATGGTTATTGGTCATGATAAATCCATCAGAAGAAATAATAACACCAGACCCAATTGAACTGCTTCGGCCTCTTGGAAGAAATCTGTCCCAAAAATTTTCATCAAGGTCATGATTTTCATCATCAGGCATCGAACGCTCCGATGAAGGTACACTTGTTTCTATATAGACAACCGTTGGAACTACAAGTTCTGCAATTTCCCGTACTGAGCTACCTGAATCTACATGAAATCCGGTTAATTCAACAGGTTCAGAATTTCGTTTGACTTCCGTAACCTGCATTTGAGTTGGCACATGAGCCGGAATAAGCTCCAACCGGAAAAGCATCAGCAGAATACCGATTCCTATGCCTATGATAACCAATAAAAGAGCTGTTAATAAACGTGTTGATTTTCTCATCAATCTAAAATTTGTTCGAAGATAGCATCTGTCTTTCTGTCTCGCAGTCCATCAATATGATGTTTAAGATATACATCTAAATGATTAATCAGGTTTTTTAATTCCACAGTAGAAATTTCTGTTTTTAACAAACGACTGGTCTTTCCCTGCATTGCAATATGCATGTATTCTTTCTGCATGGGTTTGAGTTTAAAAAAGAGCCCTTCATCTGAATAATCGGAAATACTGCCCGATATTATATTCAAAAAAAGGTCTCCCTGATTTTGAGTAGCATCAAATTGCAAGCCCACACCACTCAGTTCCGCTACTCTCATCTGAAGATATGGAAATAAAATACGGCAATCATCGGTTGATTGGTTCAGCCATTGAATGAACGTCTCCAGGAAATCATACATTGGCTCGTTTGGCTCATGTTCGTGTACGGTTAAATCGGCCAATTCCAACAAAGCCATTGCAATCGAAAGTTTTATAAAATCGCTTTGTACCAGCACGGTTCCAATCCGGACATCCGCTTCTTTTAACGTTTGAACGGAACGGGTTTGCTTGTAATAGATAATCAGATCTAAAATGGAGCCATAAGCCATTATTCCTGCGTACCGACTTTTGGCGCGCCTGAATCCTTTTACCATCACAGCTATTTTTCCGTAATCTCTGGTAAAAATCGTTATAATCCTGCTTGATTCGCTAAAATCAACATGTCGAAGTACGATTCCCGGGGTTTGAATGAGCATTTCTGTTCAGGATTAAAAATACAGGGCAAATATTACATGTAATCAATCTGAGTATTCTATTACATATAAAGATAGGGCTTCCAGGAGTCATCCACACTTTCCACATATTCCCTCAGAAAAATTATGTGATTTGGTTTATAGGGCTTTCGGCGTAACTTCATATTGGCTTCTTTAGGCGTTCTGTTACCTTTTCTGTGATTGCATGAATTACATGCGGTGACAAGGTTCTCCCAGGTGTCTTTACCGCCCCTGCTCCTTGGGATGATATGGTCAATGGTCAAATCTACAGTACTGTTGCAATACTGACAACTGTTTCCATCTCGCTTTATGATATTCTTTCTGGAAAGAACAATATTTTTGAATGGAATTCGGGCGTAATATCTTAATCTGATTACCAAAGGGTATTGATACTCACTGTTTACGGTTTTTATGCGTAAACGGGGATTATCATGTAGCATCTCCGCCTTATTCAAAAATAATAAGAGAAGGGATTTCTTTACATTAACCACACTAAGTGGTTGATAATCCTGATTTAATATGAGTACATTACCATTCAGCATAATATATTAAAACATTTCTTTTTCTGAAGATGGAGTGATTACCGGTAATCGCTGTATTCCGCTAATGGCGCCACTGAGCCGCTCATTAAACGTAAAAGGAGTCTCTTCTCGTTTCGTTGAATCAATATTTTCAATTTTCACTTGCCCGGACGCATGAAGTAAGAGTCCATTGCCCAGATAAAAGCCAAGATGATAAATACGATTGTTATTATCGGAAAAATAAATGATATCACCAGGAATGGCGTCAACTAAATTAGAAGAATGCATTTCGTACGCGGCTGCCTGCTGTTGAGAATCTCTGGGCAAATCATAATGATGCATCATCATTACTAATTGAACAAACCCGCTGCAATCGATACCTGATTCGGAACGTCCACCCCACATATAGGGAACCCCAAGTAAAGTATGAGCTGTTTCTAATGGCGTTATACCCTGTAGGTTTTCTAATTCACCTATTGACTCGTACACTCCAAAAGGTAGCCGGACTAATCCCTTTTTTGTGAAAACGATGCGGGCACCAAATGGAACACGTATGCAGTTACCATCTATGTTTTTTATTTGGAACTCTTTAAATGGCGACCGTATTACACTTTCGTCATCATTCCATTTATTATAATTTTTTTCATCCACGGTAATACATTGAGCCACACCAATCCAACCTGAGTAAGCATCATAATCAGTTTCGACATAAATCCAGCGATCTCTTTGTTCTAAAATCCGCGCACTCTCACCAAGCAACATCTGAGAAACCATCTCAGATGCATCAGATGCGTCTTTCCGCAGAGGTGCAACTGCCACACTGCATATCACAAATGATTTAGAAATGTTCATATTCATTTTATGTTACGGATAAAAGATTACATAATGGTGTTTTCAATTCAAATTTTCAACTATTAATTTTTTGGGTGTAAAATAAAAACCAACCTAAAAAATTTATTTCTAAACAATACCTCCTCTCCCAACCACCGTTTTTAGAAGCAAACTCACACAAAAATAGATCGTCAAAATTTGAACACTGAATGATTTTATTCGCAAATATGAATGCGACACATTATTAAAACGCCAGGATTTATCACTGTCATTAATCAGAATATAAAAAGCGCTTTTTTTATATATTAAAGCCATGTTTTTACCTAAAAAAAACACATAGAACAGTAGGGTTTCTATAGTAAATTTGGTATCATCTGTTCGTAAATTTTCATTTATATGATACTCGTTTGGGTATCATTCAAGTACTTCCTGTTATCTACTATAATTATATAAAAAATAATGCCATACAAAAAGGATTCATACAATACACTCTTTTATAAAGAACCCGGACCAAAATTGGATAAGGAAAGCCCCTTTGAGTCAATGATGGAACGTTTCCGGTTTGCTTCAGAAATTTTAAATCTTGATGATGGAATGTTCAGTTATCTTTCCAATCCTGTAAAACAAGTAACGGTATCTATTCCGGTTGAAATGGATGACGGTACCTTAAAGGTATTTGAAGGGTACAGGGTTATTCATGATAATATTTTAGGCCCGAGTAAAGGGGGGCTTCGTTTCGCACCGGACGTTAATTTGGATGAGGTAAAGGCACTCGCTTCGTGGATGACCTGGAAATGCGCTGTTGTAAATGTGCCCTTTGGTGGTGCGAAAGGTGGCATTCGCTGCAATCCCCGTGAGATGAGCATTCGCGAATTGGAGCGTTTAACACGACGGTACACTGCGAGTATGCTCGAAGTATTTGGCCCGGAAGTGGATATTCCCGCTCCGGATATGGGCACAAATGAGCAGGTTATGGCATGGATTATGGATACATACAGTATGCACATGCGCAAAACTTCAACAGCGGTTGTTACCGGAAAACCCATCATTATAGGTGGTTCATTGGGTCGAAAAGAAGCAACAGGCCGAGGTGTAGTTACCGTTACGCTTGCTGCTATGAATAAGCTTGGCATTTCACCTATAAACGCCAAAGTTGCCGTTCAGGGATTTGGTAATGTAGGATCAATTTCTGCAAAACTTATGTATGAACAAGGCAGCCGCATCATTGCCATTAGTGATGTGAGCGGAGCTTACTTTAATAGTAAAGGAATAGATATTCCCGCTGCGATAGAATATTCATTACAGAACAAAAACAGCCTGGAAGGATTTACATTAGCTGATAAAATATCGAATGAAGAACTTTTGGAGCTGGATTGTGATGTTCTAATACCTGCTGCTAAAGAGGATCAAATCAGCAAAGTGAATGCGCACAATATCAAAGCAAAAATAATCTCTGAAGGTGCCAATGGTCCTGTAACGGCTAATGCAGATAAAATTCTGGAAGAAAAAGGGATTCTCGTTATACCGGATATTCTCGCGAATGCCGGAGGTGTTACCGTTTCCTATTTTGAATGGGTGCAGGACAGGCAGGGTTATTTCTGGACAGAAGAGCGCGTCAACCGACGATTAAACCGAATGATGCGTACTGCATTCCAGTTAGTTTACGGTGTTATGGAAGAACACAATATTACTTTGCGTCAGGCCGCTTACGTCTATTCCATCAAAAAAGTAGCTGAAACGCTCAAATTAAGAGGGATATACGCTTAATTGAATTAAAAAAGGGCATCATCGAATGCCCTTTTTTCTTTTTGCCGTTTGAAGTTATATTAGCACGTAGTTTACTCGTATTTTCAAGGGAGCAACCTTTACTGTAATAATTGTATTCATGCCAGACAATCGACAAACACTTATTCTGAAATCAGATTTAAACGAACTTACCAAAATTGAGGGATTCATTGATACCTTAGTGGAATTATCCGGTGCAAACGAAGAAACGGCAGCCAGTATCATGCTTCTGCTTTCTGAAGCCGCTACGAATGGAATCCTGCATGGAAACAAACTTAATGAAGACAAAATAGTAACCATAGAATCTGAATTTGATGATGACAACATCATTTTGACCGTTACAGATGAAGGCGATGGTTTTGACCCCAACAAAGTTCCCGATCCGCTAAAGGAAGAGAATTTACTTAAAACAAGCGGACGCGGTGTTTATTTGATGAAGGAATATGCGCATGATGTTTGGTATAACTCAAAAGGAAATCAGCTAAAGCTTACATTCAAAAAAGCTTAATAGAAGGTTTTGATAAACTATTTTTTCCAGGTCGAGTACAACGCCGGAACAAAAATGAAACCACAGTCCACACGCTTCAGGATGAGAATTTTATTTTTGTGAAAAGCAATAATCGGGAAATCATCAAGCCGGCTCCAAACCTTCTAATAGTCATAGATTATTTCCGCTATCGGTGCTTCGTTTTTTTGAAAAGGTTAATATCATAACAAGATTTGAAAATAGACTACCTATAATATTGTTATCTTTAAATTAAAGACAATATTTTTTTGAAAATACCATCAGGGTTAAATTCCAGGACCTCTGCCCTACCTGCTAAATTAAGCAATCAACCAGCCCTCCTGTTTTGTGCATTGCGTGACCCATATTTAGATCATCAAATTTAGGAGTTTTTCTTGACTTGGGTTAGGATTTAATAGTTGAGTTTTGATTTCTCCGGATTTTGGTAGCGTATAGGTGAGTTCTTG